>OGDF01003374.1_pt1 | contig 19703 bp, 18 predicted proteins | sample 1570141 | NCBI WGS metagenome assembly OGDF01 (sample SAMEA4370581, study PRJEB24528) | human gut metagenome | reverse complement strand
TACCACTGAGTGTCACGTTCAGGCTGTTAACACCACTGATTTCGCCACCGTTGCTGAGCGAATCGCCATTCACTTCCAGCGTCTTCGCGCTGATTAATCCCTGGTTACCCAGCACTTTCCCGGTCAGGCGGGCATCGCCCAGGGCGGTAATTTTGCTGCCGGTGGCGGCAATAACATCGCCACTCAGGGTCAGAGCCAAATCCAGCGCACTCTGAACAGCACCGCTGCTGGTCAGGCTGCTGGCATCCAGAGTGATGTTCTGCCCCTGAATCCGGCCGCTGTTGGTCACATCTCCTGCGCTCAGCGTCAGCGAGTTCTGGCTCAGCAGCGCGCCACTGTTGGTAAGCCCGTCCGCGCTGTGCAGGGTCAGACCGCTCAGCCCCGTGACCGTACCGCTGTTGTCAGTGTTGCTGTGATGAAGCGTGACATTGTTACCCTGGACAGTGCCGCTGTTATCCAGTGAGTTTCCATCAAGGGAGAGCGTGCCGGCCGAAAGCAGACTGCCCCGGTTGTCCGTGGTGGCTGCGTTCAGCGTGGTGTCCCCCTGGCTCATGATATCGCCGGTACTGGTCAACTGACCGGTTGCCGAAGCAGTAAGGTTACCGGTTGCCAGCACGGAACCACTGTTCGCCCAGTTGTCCGCCTGCACGGTGAGATTCTGTCCCTGCGTGGTCCCTGCGGTATGCAGTGTTTTACCCCGGAGGGAGAGGTCGCCAGCCGTCAGCCAGCGTCCGTTACGGCCCTGTGAGAGGGTGTCGCCTTCAAGCGCCAGTGCACCGGCGCCCTGCAACAGACCATCACCATCCAGCGTGGTCGCCCTGACGTTCAGCGTGTCAGCGATGATTTTTCCCGGATTGCTGAGGGAGGCAGTGTTTAACGTTAAACCATTATCACCGGTGATAAGCCCGCTGTTGCGGATGTCCGGTATATCCAGCGTCAGGTCTGCAGCACTGTACAGCGTGCCGTTCTGCTGATTATCAAGCCTCTGTGTGTTAACGGTGAGTGAGGCCTTCCCCTGCAACAGACCGCTGTTGGTCAGGGTCTGTGACTGTGTATTCAGGGCGGAACCAACAAGCACACCGCTGCTGGTCAGTTCCGGCGCACTGAGGCTGAGCGACGGGGCGCTGCTTTTCCCGCTGTGGGTGAGCTTTTCACTGGCGTTCAGGGTGAGGATGTCTCTGGCAGCCTGTGTTCCGTCAAGCTGTGCGTTCTGCACATCCACGCTGACACTGTTGCCCTGCGTCTGCGCAGTGGTCATGGTCTTCAGACTGTTGCCTTTTACAGACACCGTGCCACCCGCACTGGTTTCACCCGCCAGTGTGGAAGACGCGCTGTTCAGCATGAGGTTACCGTCACTGTTTGTGACCGATTTTTCTGTGGTGGTCAGTGTGTCTGCAGAAGCCACAAGTTCCTTTGCCCCGGAGAGGGTACCGCTGTTGTTTATCTGCGTGGCACTGAGCGTCAGCACGTCATCGCTGACGAGTCTGCCGCGGTTTTCGAGTGTACCGCTGACGGTAACGCGGGCACTGTCTTTTGCACCGGCATCACCGGACAGTGTGGCATTGCGGGCGCTGATATCGAGTGTGCTGCCACTTTTAATACTGCCGGTGCTGGTCAGGTCAGTGGCGGTGACTTTCAGGCCATTCCCCTGGACGGTACCGGTATTACTGAATGTCCCGGTTTTCACCGTGGCATCGCGCCCGGCAACCAGTGTCCCGCCGTTGTTCAGGCTGCCGGAACTGACGGTGAGTGTTTTCCCGGCAACGCTGCGGCCTTTCAGTGTGATATCACCCGTGGTGGTAAGGGTGACATTTTCAGCTGCATTCACGGTCCCGGAAGTCTGGTTCAGGTGCTGTGCACTGAGCATGGCGTTCTGTCCGGCAGTCAGTTCACCACCGTTCTGTACAATCTGCCCGGATGAAGACAGCACCAGATTTTTATCCGTCACCAGACGGGACTGATTCAGTGTCAGTCCCGTTGTCCCGGTAACGCTGAGATTTCCTCCGGCTTTGTTATCCCCTGAAAGTGAGACATCCGTTCCGGTTACGGTGGTATTGCCGCCGGCAAGGCTGTTCTTCAGGACCAGTTTTCCGGCACTGCTCAGTATGATATCGCCCTCGCGGGCATAAAGGTTACCAAGATTAACCCCGACACCACTTTCAGTGGAGGTCAGATGAATACGCCTGGCGTACATTCCACCGAGCGCGCCAGTATCAACGGCAACTTTCGGCACATCACCTTCGCCCTTCAGGGCTCTGACACGACCATCTGCAGTTACACGGTTAGCGCCTGCAGTGACAGTTAAATCCTTCGCATGAAGCGCGGCATTCACTTCCGTTGCACGGGCAATAATGGATACGGCATCGCTCCGGGTGCCGTCCAGGCCCGCGCCATTGATGGTGATACTGCCTTCAGTCACCTCCAGCGCCTGCAGGCTGCCGTCGGCATTCATCACAGGTCTGCCCGTGGTGAGCGTCGCGTGCGGCGTGTTGATAAAACCACAGCCGTCACAGGTGATACCATACGGGTTGGCAACCATCACATTCGCCGCTTTGCCGGCCACTTCCGTATAGCCCTGCAGCAGTGAACGGTTACCGCCGGTCACTTCGTTGATGATACCCTTCGCTTCCCCGCCCGCTTTCAGGTTCGGGTTATTCTGTATCAGTCCACCAAGCTGCGTCGGATTAAGCTTACCGGTGGCATTATTGAGAATCAGCCCTTCCTTCCCGACGTTGTAATCCGTAAACCGGTTATGCGAAATCCCGGCCCCGTCCGGCGTGGCAATGTTCACGACCGGCACACCATTTGCCGCTTTATCCATTCCGGCCCCGTTTTGTGGGGTGATGACGGCCCCCACAGCCGGTAACAACGGCTGCCCGGCGATAATCGTACTGATAAGGTAACTCAGCAGGCGGTAAGTGAAGCGAACGGGAGGCTGATGCATGGTAATAATCCCTTAAAACGCGACGGCAACGCGCCAGTAAACCGTGAGATGGTCAGGGGCAAGCCAGTCCGGGTAAACAAGAGGCAGTCCGGCAGTGAACGAACCGGAAACATGGCCACTGGTGGTGCTGAGCCCGGCAGCAGCACCCCACAGCGTGCCGGACGAGTACGGGTCATCGCTGTCAGAGTGCAGCCAGCCGCCGTCCAGTGCAGTCACTGCACGGACAGTTCCCACATATGGCAGGGAGAACAGAGACCAGGACAGCTCATTCCGCAGATAACCGCCGTTATTACCGGAGATATACTGCTCCTTAAAGCCACGCACTGAACTCTCACCCCCGAGGCTCAGTTGTTCCACACCATGAAGACGGTCCGGTGACCACTGGGCATAAGCGCTGGTCAGCCACCACACCCTGTCCGTGACGGGGCGCTGAAAACTGGCACTCACCGACCATTTCCGGAACTGATTTACGGGCAGGTCTCCCCTTTTCCCGTGGTCGCTTTCTGCGCCGAACCAGGGCATCCCCCGTGTGAATACCGGATTCAGTGTTCCGACACCCCCCAGAAACTTGTGTGTGTGATTCAGCCCGACAGAAAATGAAGTGAGTTTACGGCTGCTGCCCTGAAGCAGAACATCATCCAGATAATTGTGAATAATGCGGTGCTGCAGACCTCCGGTCAGTGCTGTCTTCATGTCCCCGTTACGGAACAGGACATGCGACAGTCCCAGCCGGTGAGTCTGCAGGTCTCCCGTGGAACGCCACCGCCAGCCCCGGTTATCAATGGTGCTGAGATAGTCACTCCATGAATACGTGTAATCCACCAGGGTATAGCCATACGGCAGACTGACACCGGCGGCAAAATTCCTCGCATCATGTGACACCGAAAAGTCACTGCTCCGTCCCCCGCTGACAAACCAGTTGTCAGCCAGCCCCAGAGGATTATTAAAGGAAAGGACACCATTTAACTGCCCCGTACCGGTATTCTTCTGTCCGCTGTTGTCGATGCCCACGCTCCCTGTGACGGGCCATTCCGGCAATGCCGTCAGTGTCACCACCGACCATCCCTCACGGTCACCGGGCGATATTTCAATCTGTACCGGCTCCGTACGCAGACGATTAATCTGCTCCATCCCCTGCTCAATATCCCGCAGGTTCAGAACCTTCCCCTCCATTCCCGGGAAAACTATCTTCAGGGTGCGGGCAGGAAGGTCAGCGCCTTCCGCCCGGATTTGCTGCAGCCTGCCTTCCATGACCGTTATGTGCAGTATGCCCCCTGAAAGGTCCTGCTCTGTCAGAAAGGCCCGGCTGGTGATATATCCCCGGCGTATATAGCCGTCCGTCACGGCATCCGTGACCGCGGTCAGCCCCGTGATATTCAGACACTGATTCACCCACGGTGCCACCAGTCTGTCGGTTTCTGCAGACGTCAGTCGGGTGGCCCCACTGACAACAATGCGTGACACCGTAAAGCAGGGACCTTCAGTACCGGCAGACGTTTCCGGAGACGGCGTGATGGTCAGCGGCGCACTGCGCTCCAGCGCATCACGCTGACGCTGGTTTTCATCCAGCAACTGCTGCTGTTGCTGCTGAATTGCACTGCGGTCACCCGGAGACAGCATGGCTGCCGGAGACGAAAATGCGGGGATAAAAAAACCAGAAAAAACGGAGAAGGAGAGATAGCATATCCACGGAGAGCCGCGCCGGAACATATCACAACAGGGGACAGACAACGCACGGGATAAAAGGGACGTTTTCGTCAGAATGTTGTTCTGCCGGCGCTGCATGTTCTCCCCGTATTCTGGCCTGTGTGATGCCAGTGTAAATTCATGTCAAAAAGTGTCAGCGAGAAAATTTACACCTGAAAAAGTCTGTCATGAAACAGTTTTATGACAAGACATCAAAAAAATGTCAAAAACGTGATCTTTCTTCAGCTTTTCAGAATATTGAGTACCAGGAAGTCAATATCAATTCTGGGACACATATGCATTTTCCATTAAAACCGGGCACAACAAGCTGTTCAGTCTCAATCCATACCCCGTGTTTTATCAATATCAGAATAAGAATATCTGCGGATAAATAAAAAAGGAATGTCGAGGGAGCTTACCGCAGAGGGCTCTCCACCTCACAAACCATTTACAAAAATGATACCGGCATATCTTTGGTCCCTGTCACAACCAGACATTGACAATCCAATATAACCCCAAATATATTTCGGGTAAGAAGTCTGGGATTTATACAGATATACTGTCTGTTATTACTATTTAATTATATAATTGTATTGCATACATAAGAGGCACTAATGAAACGTTATATAAAATGGTTTGCCATCACAATTTTTATCAGTATGTTGAGTGCCTGTGCCCGTACGGCCCCAGTGCAACAGATAAGCACCACTGTCAGTGTGGGTCATACTCAGGAGCAGGTTAAAAATGCCATTTTGAAAGCAGGTGCGCAGCGCAAGTGGATTATGACGCAAGTGTCCCCTGGAGTTATTAAAGCTCGCTATCAAACACGAAATCACGTTGCAGAGGTTCGTATTACATATACAGCTACCTACTATAACATCAAATATGACAGTAGCCTGAATCTGCAGGCTTCTGATGGAAAAATTCATAAAAACTATAACCGCTGGGTGCGTAACCTAGATAAAGATATACAGGTTAACTTATCTACAGGAGCAACGTTATAGTGATGCTGATATCGGGCTGGAATGGCCCGATAGTATTTAACTTTCTCTATAAGAATGGTTATATATGTACGAACAGGACACGCTCAGCGCACTGGATGCCATCACCGAAGCACAGCGGATTGCCTTTGCTCCTATGCTTTTCCAGGCAGCTTTGTGCCTGCGCAATGCAGGAATATTAGATTATTTGGATCAACAGGGTAAACAGGGAGCTCCCCTTAATGCGATTACTGAGCACACAGTCCTGAATGAATATGCCGTGGGTGTGTTACTGGATATGGGCTTAAGCGGGCGAATTATTACCTGTAAAGAGGGAATTTATTACCTGGCGAAAATCGGTCATTACCTCCTGCATGACACTATGACTCGCGTGAATATGGATTTCACCCAGGATGTCTGTTACCAGGGGCTCTTCTTCCTTGCCGATTCACTCAATGAAGGAAAACCTTCCGGGTTAAAAGTATTTGGCGACTGGCCGACGATATATCCGGCACTTTCGCAATTACCAGACGCCGCACGTGATAGCTGGTTTGCGTTTGATCATTACTATTCAGATGGCGCATTTAACGCCGCACTGCCTTATGTATTCGCCAACAACCCCACAACCTTGTACGATGTGGGTGGCAATACGGGTAAGTGGGCTTTGCGCTGCTGCAAATTCAATGAAAACATCGCCGTTACGTTATTAGATCTGCCACAACAAATCGTACTGGCGAAAGAAAATATCGCGAATGCAGGTTTTTCTGATCGCATAGATTTCCATGCGGTGGATATGCTAAGCGATGCCCCATTACCAGGCGAGGCTGATATCTGGTGGATGAGCCAATTTTTAGACTGTTTTTCACCCGAACAAATAATTAGCATACTCAGCAAAATTGCCAGCGTAATGAAGCCTGGCGCAAAACTTTGCATCATGGAGTTGTTCTGGGATGCACAGCGGTTTGAAGCGACATCGTTTAGCCTGAATGCATCCTCACTTTATTTTACCTGCATGGCAAACGGTAACAGCCGTTTCTATAGTGCAGAGAAATTTTACGACTATCTGAATAAAGCAGGATTCCAGGTAGCAGAGCGTCACGATAATTTAGGCGTTGGGCATACACTTTTGATATGCCAAAAGAAATAATCGTCACTTAATAATTTTGGTTTACCGCGGGCGCGCGTTGATGAAATTTGCATTAAATATTACCAACTGGCAGGCACTGGCGCCTGGACTTAGCGATGTGCAGCAATGGCAAGCATGGTCGCGCCAGCCGTGGGCGATTGACCCTGCCGCGCCGTTGGCAAAATTAAGTGAACTGCCAATGATGACCGCTCGTCGTCTCAGTTCAGGCAGCAAACTGGCTGTTGAATGCGGTCTGACAATGCTACGCCGCCATCAGCCAGACGCTGTTTTGTATACCAGTCGTCATGGCGAACTGGAGCGCAATTACCGCATTGTTCATGCACTGGCAACCGAACAGGCGCTTTCTCCGACGGACTTCGCGCTTTCCGTACACAACTCTTCCGTGGGTAACCTGACCATTGTGGCCAAACAGCCGATCGTTTCGTCATCGCTTTCGGCTGGTCGCGACAGTTTCCAGCAAGGTTTGTGTGAAGTGCTTAGCCTGCTACAAGCGGGATACCAGCGCGTGTTGATGGTCGATTTTGATGGCTTTCTACCTGAGTTTTATCACCCGCAACTGCCCGCAGAAATGCCTACCTGGCCGTACGCCGTCGCGCTGGTGATTGAAGCTGGCGATGACTGGCAATGTGAAACGCAGCCAGCCATTGCGGTAAATGAAACAACACTGCCGCAAAGCATCTTGTTTTTACAGCACTATTTACAAAATGCAGATGCTTTTTCACTGCCTGGCGAGCGCGTGCAATGGCGCTGGAGCCGCAGATGAGTAAGCTGATGTCGCTCCTGGGATGGGCATGGCGACTGGTCATGACCGGGTTATGTTTTGTCCTGTTTGGTCTCGGCGGCCTGCTGCTTTCAGTCGTGTGGTTTAACATATTGTTAGTTTTGGTGTGGGATACTTCCCGCCGCCGTCGTTTGGCACGTCGCAGCATTGCCGCCAGTTTTCGCCTGTTTTTAACTGTCGCGAAAGGGCTTGGCGTGCTGGATTATCGTATTGATGGCGCTGAAATTTTACGTCAGGAACGCGGTTGCCTCGTCGTAGCCAATCATCCCACGCTGATCGATTACGTGCTGCTGGCATCAGTCATGCCAGAAACTGACTGCCTGGTGAAAAGCGCGCTGTTAAAAAATCCTTTTCTTGGCGGCGTCGTGCGAGCGGCAGATTATTTAATCAACAGCGAAGCAGAAACCCTGTTACCCCGCTGCCAACAGCGACTGGCACAGGGTGACACTATCCTGATTTTCCCCGAAGGCACACGAACGAAGCCCGGTGAAAAAATGACGTTACAGCGCGGTGCAGCGAATATTGCCGTGCGCTGCACCAGCGATTTACGCATCGTGACGATCGGCTGTAGCGAGCATCTGCTGGATAAACAAAGTAAGTGGTATGACGTCCCGCCTGCCAGGCCGTTTTTTACGGTTGAAGTCCGTGGGCGGGTAGAAATCAATAAATTTTACGATGCAACTTCACAAGAGCCGACGCTGGCTGCAAGACAGTTAAACCGGCATCTTTTGCTTCAATTACAGCAAGGTTGTTTACCTCTATCAGGAATAAATAATGCAAGCGCTTTATCTGGAAATTAAAAACCTCATCATCAGCACCCTCAATCTGGACGACTTGACTCCTGATGATATTGATATCAATGCGCCACTGTTTGGCGACGGTTTAGGGCTGGACTCTATCGATGCACTGGAACTGGGACTGGCAGTAAAAAATGAGTACGGCATCGTGCTCTCTGCGGAAAGCGAAGAAATGCGTCAGCACTTTTTCTCCGTCGCCACTCTGGCCTCTTTCATTGCTGCGCAACGTGCCTGAGGAAAACCATCATGACAGACCAACAAACCATTTATCAGGAAGTCTCAGCCCTGCTGGTTAAGCTGTTTGAAATCGATCCGCAGGACATCAAACCTGAAGCGCGACTGTACGAAGATCTGGAACTGGACAGCATCGACGCCGTTGACATGATTGTGCACCTGCAAAAGAAAACCGGTAAGAAAATCAAGCCGGAAGAGTTTAAAGCAGTGCGTACAGTCCAGGATGTTGTCGAGGCTGTAGAACGCCTGCTACAAGAAGGCTAATTTGATGTCGGGCATTCGCTCGCTACCGATGATTAAGTTGCTGACCGGATTATTGCTGCTCGTCTGGCCTTTTTTAATCTGGCTAGGTTTGGTGCATAACAGCCTGCACTGGCTGTTGCCGCTGATGGCGCTGTTGCTTTTATTGCGCCTGCGCCAGCCCCGTCGCCAGACGGGGCCGCTCCAGGTCGTCACAAAAATCGTTGCTGTTGTGGGCATTGTATTGTGTGTCTCCAGTTTTCTGTTGAAAACGTACCAGTTACTGCTGTTTTACCCGGTAGTGGTTAACGCAGTCATGCTGGCGGTTTTTGGCGGTTCGCTGCGGTCGACAATGCCGATAGTTGAGCGGCTGGCACGTTTGCAGGAGCCAGACCTCCCGGAAAAGGCCGTGCGATATACCCGCCGCGTAACGCAGGTCTGGTGCCTGTTTTTTATTTTCAATGGCAGTATTGCGTTATTTACCACCTTGTATGGCAACATGCCCTTGTGGACAGCCTGGAACGGTATCATTGCTTACCTTCTGATAGGTTTCCTGACTGCAGGGGAATGGCTGATACGTCGTAAGATGATCAAACGGAAAACACCATGAATCAGACTCTCTCACTTTCACAGTGGTTGACAGCCTCTCGCCCTGTAACAACTCCTGTTGCCTGGCTTGGGGAATATACCTGGACACTGGGGCATCTGCGGCATGATGTAGCGCTTTTGATCGACCATTTACGCGACCAGCCAGGCAATCGCTGGGCACTTTGTTTTGAAAACAGCTATCTTTTTATTGTAGCGTTGTTGGCCACGCTACACTCAGGTAAAATCCCGGTAATCCCGGGCCATAATCGCGCCGCTTTGTTAAATGTACAACGCTCCTTGTTTGATTGCGTCCTGAGTGATAAAAGGCTGGGCTGGAACGGTCCACAGTTTGTTGTAAGCACATCTCACCAGATGACGACCAGCACGATAGCCTTTGATGATATTGCTTCTGACGCGTTTATTGAACTTTTCACATCGGGTTCAACCGGACAACCAAAACAAATTGCAAAACCTGTTATCAGCCTTGATCAAGAAGCAAACATGCTGGCAACTCACTTTGCAGACCGACTACTGGGCTGTCGTTTTGTAGCATCCGTGATGCCTCAGCACCTGTATGGGCTAACTTTCCGTATTTTTTTACCCATGGCACTTGGCCTGCCATTGCATGCCGCAATGCTCTGGTATTCTGAGCAACTTGCCGCATTAAGCCATACCTACCGCTATGCCTTTGTCAGCAGCCCGGCGTTCCTTAAGCGACTCGACCTTCATCTGACGCCTCCCCCAGTGGAAATGATTCTCTCTGCCGGCGGTATGCTACCATGGCAGGATGTAGAGAAAACTTCCACCTGGCTGAATATATGGCCCGATGAAATCTATGGTAGTACCGAAACAGGTATTCTCGCATGGCGTTACCGTCAACAGGATAATATCCCCTGGTTTACTTTTTCTGATGTTCATCTTTCACAGGAAAGTGAGGGGGTTCGTGTCTTTTCGCCACTAATCCCTGCTGAAGGATTGGTGCTTGACGATATGTTGCAATTCAATGAAAACGGTCAGTTCCACCTGATCGGACGACGTGGTCGAGTGGTAAAAATAGAGGAGAAGCGGATATCACTGGTTGAAATCGAACAACGACTTCTGGCACTTGACGGTATTATGGATGTCGCTGCAATACCATTAATACGCAATGGCCGCCAGGCTATCGGTGTCGTGGTTGTACCAAATAAAGAGGCCCGTCAAATATGGCAATGCTCCGGAGGGAAAACTCTGGAGTTGTCTTGGCGCAAAGCACTATTACCATGGCTTGAACCTGTTGCAGTACCTCGTTACTGGCGCATTATTGATGAAATACCAGTAAACAGTATGAACAAGCGTGTCTATGCGCAATTACAGGAGTTATTTCATGATACGCCATGAAATTGAGCGCCATCTGGTTCAACCGCAGGAGATGGAAATCGTTCTATACCTTGACCCGATGCTCTACTGGTTTAATGGTCATTTTGCCGTACAGCCTCTGTTACCAGGCGTGGCCCAGTTGGACTGGGTAATGCATTATGCTACCACGCTGCTTGCTCCGGGCTGGCGTTTTCGTAGTATCCAGAATGTTAAATTTCTGGCGCCACTTATACCTGAGACGACTGTTACCCTGCAATTAACATGGCAGGAAACAAGTCAGGTACTCACTTTCTGCTATCAGCGTCACGACGGTGGCGCCCGCCACACCGCCAGTAGCGGGAAGATCCGCCTATGTCGGTAAACTTTTCTCCCTGCGTGTTGATCCCCTGCTACAACCACGGCGCGATGATGCCGGGCGTGCTGGCGCGTCTTAAGCCATTTAATCTGCCCTGTATTGTGGTGGATGACGGCAGCGATGCCGCCACGCAACAGCAACTGGATAATCTGGTTAGCGAACAGCCTGGCGTGACCTTAATTCGCCTGGCAGAAAACGCAGGTAAAGGCGCAGCGGTGATGCGTGGCTTGCAGGCAGCGGCAGACGCAGGGTTCAGCCATGCGGTGCAGGTGGATGCTGACGGTCAACATGCGATTGAAGATATCCCCAAACTGCTGGCACTCGCTGAACAACACCCTGTGGCGCTGATCTCCGGTCAGCCAATTTACGATGACTCCATCCCCCGCTCACGGCTGTACGGGCGCTGGGTCACCCACGTCTGGGTATGGATCGAAACGCTCTCCCTGCAACTGAAAGACAGCATGTGCGGTTTTCGCGTTTATCCGGTTGCGCCAACGCTGCAACTGGCAAAACACGCCAACATCGGCAAGCGGATGGATTTCGACACCGAAGTGATGGTGCGCCTCTACTGGCAGGGAAATACCTGTTATTTCGTGCCAACCCGCGTCACTTATCCGCAGGACGGGCTTTCGCATTTTGATGCCCTGAAAGATAACGTCCGCATCTCGCTCATGCACACGCGTCTGTTTTTCGGCATGTTGCCGCGTATTCCTTCACTGCTGATGCGCCGCTCTTCCAGCCACTGGGCGCGGCAGAGTGAAGTGAAAGGATTATGGGGAATGCGCCTGATGCTGCTGGTCTGGCGTCTGCTGGGAAGAACGGCGTTTAGCGCGCTGCTTTACCCGGTGGTGGGCGTCTACTGGCTCACTGCTTCTCGTGCGCGCAAAGCATCGCAAGACTGGCTCGCCCGTGTACGACAGCATCAACCACAGGCGGCAAAACTCAACAGCTATCAGCACTTTCTACGTTTCGGTAATGCCATGCTCGACAAAATCGCCAGCTGGCGCGGCGAGCTACAACTGGGGCGTGATGTGCTGTTTGCGCCAGGCGCAGAAGCGGCGCTTGACGTCCGCGATCCGCGCGGCAAATTGCTGCTGGCCTCGCATCTTGGCGATGTGGAAGTGTGCCGGGCGCTGGCAAAAATTCAGGGCTACAAAACCATTAACGCGCTGGTGTTTAGCGAAAACGCCCAACGCTTTAAACAGATAATGCAGGAGATGGCTCCTCAGGCAGGCATTAACCTGATGCCGGTAACAGATATCGGCCCAGAAACCGCCATCCTGCTCAAAGAGAAGCTGGATAACGGCGAATGGGTGGCGATTGTCGGTGACCGCATCGCCGTCAACCCGCAACGCGGCGGTGACTGGCGTGTCTGCTGGAGTCCGTTTATGTGCCAGCCTGCGCCCTTCCCACAGGGGCCGTTTATTCTCGCCTCTATTTTGCGCTGCCCGGTGAATCTGATTTTCGCCCTACGCCAGCACGGCAAACTGCATATTCACTGCGAAACCTTTGCCGACCCGCTGCTGTTGCCGCGTGGCGAACGCCAGCAGGCGCTGCAAAACGCTATCGACCATTACGCCGCGCGTCTGGAACATTACGCGCTCCAGTCGCCCCTCGACTGGTTTAATTTTTTCGATTTCTGGCAACTGCCGGAAATTCAGGACAAGGAGTAAAGGGTGCTTAACGATCCCCGATTTACCGCTGAAGTCGAGCTGACCATTCCCTTTCACGACGTCGATATGATGGGCGTGGCCTGGCACGGTAACTATTTTCGCTACTTTGAAGTGGCCCGCGAAGCGCTGCTCAACCAGTTCAATTACGGCTATCGGCAGATGAAAGAGTCCGGTTATTTGTGGCCGGTGGTCGATGCGCGGGTGAAATATCGCCACGCCCTCACCTTTGAGCAACGCATCCGCGTGCGTGCGCATATCGAAGAGTTCGAAAACCGTCTGCGGATTGGCTATCAGATTTTCGATGCCGAAACGGGCAAACGCGCCACCACCGGATACACCATTCAGGTCGCGGTCGACGAGCAAAGCCGCGAACTGTGCTTTGTCAGCCCCGATATTCTGTTTGAACGCATGGGAGTCAAACCATGAAATTTTTACCGCTGCTGGCGCTGCTGATTAGCCCATTTGTGAGCGCCCTGAGCCTGGACGATCTTCAGCAACGCTTTACCGAACAACCGGTGATCCGCGCCCATTTCGATCAAACCCGGACGATTAAAGATCTGCCGCAGCCGCTGCGATCTCAGGGCCAGATGTTGATCGCCCGCGACCAGGGGCTGTTGTGGGATCAAACCTCACCGTTCCCCATGCAGCTATTACTGGACGATAAACGCATGGTGCAGGTGATCAATGGTCAGCCGCCGCAAATCATCACGGCAGAAAACAACCCGCAGATGTTCCAGTTTAACCACCTGCTGCGCGCGCTGTTCCAGGCCGATCGCAAAGTGCTGGAACAAAACTTCCGCGTCGAATTTGCTGACAAAGGCGAAGGCCGCTGGACGCTGCGCCTGACGCCGACCACCACGCCGCTGGATAAAATTTTCAACACCATCGATCTCGCCGGGAAAACCTATCTGGAGAGCATTCAACTTAATGATAAACAGGGCGATCGCACCGATATTGCTCTTACCCAACATCAACTGACGCCAGCGCAACTGACCGATGACGAACGCCAACGTTTTGCCGCCCAGTAAACGCCCCGCGCTGTTATGGGGGCTAGTCTGCCTGGTCATGGCGGCGGCGTTGCTGATCCTGCTGCCGCAATCACGGCTGAACAGTAGCGTGCTGGCTATGTTACCCAAACAGGCGATGGGCGATATTCCCCCAGCGCTGAATGACGGCTTTATGCAGCGTCTGGACCGCCAACTGGTGTGGCTGGTCAGCCCCGGTAAAGAGGCTAATCCCAGGGTCGCTCAGGAGTGGCTGACGCTGCTGCAAAAATCCGCTGCGCTCGGCGACGTTAAAGGACCAATGGATGCCGCCAGCCAGCAAGCGTGGGGAGCGTTTTTCTGGCAGCACCGCAACGGCCTGATTGACCCCGACACCCGCGCCCGCCTGCAAAACGGCGGCGAAGCGCAGGCGCAGTGGATCCTCTCCCAGCTTTATTCCGCATTCTCCGGGGTAAGCGGCAAGGAGCTGCAAAACGATCCGCTGATGTTAATGCGCGGCTAGCGTTTGCGGCTGATGGACGGCTGGCTGGTGACGCAGGATCCCCAGGGCAACTACTGGTATCTGCTGCACGGCGAACTGGCGGGATCGTCGTTTGATATGCAGCAAACCCACCAGCTCATCACGACCCTGAATACGCTGGAAAAGGATCTGAAAACGCGTTACCCGCAGGCGCAGCTGCTTTCGCGCGGCACGGTGTTTTACAGCGATTACGCCAGCCAACAGGCGAAGCAGGATATCTCCACCCTGGGCGTGGCAACGCTGCTGGGGGTGATATTGCTGATTGTGGCGGTGTTCCGCTCTTTGCGCCCGTTGCTGCTTTGCATGATTTCCATCGGCATCGGCGCGCTGGCGGGAACGGTCGCCACATTGTTGATTTTCGGTGAATTACACCTGATGACGCTGGTGATGAGCATGAGAGTTATCGGCATTTCCGCTGACTACACGCTATATTATCTCACCGAGCGGATGGTGCACGGCAACGACGTTTCGCCGTGGCAAAGCCTGGCGAAAGTACGCAATGCCCTGCTGCTGGCGCTGCTCACCACCGTGGCGGCATATCTGATTATGATGCTCGCCCCCTTCCCCGGTATCCGCCAGATGGCGATTTTTGCCGCCATCGGGTTGAGCGCCTCTTGTCTGACCGTCCTGTTCTGGCATCCGTGGCTGTGCCGTGGTCTGCCGGTGCGCCCGGTTCCGGCGATGGCGCTGATGCTACGCTGGCTGGCAGCGTGGCGGCGCAATAAAAAACTGTCGCGGGGTCTGCCCGTCGCGCTGGCGCTGTTTTCGCTGGCGGGGATGTCAATGCTGCGCGTCGATGACGATATCTCGCAGTTACAGGCGCTGCCGCAGCATATTCTGGCGCAGGAGAAAGCCATTACCGCCCTGACCGGGCAGAGCGTCGATCAAAAATGGTTTGTGGTTTACGGCGACTCCCCACAGCAAACATTGCGGCGGCTGGAGACATTTACCACCTCGCTGGAGAAGGCGAAAAAAGACGGGCTTATCAGCAACTACCGCACTATTCCGCTGAACTCCCTTGCGCGGCAGGAGGAAGACTTAGACCTGCTGAAAACGTCTGCCCCGACGGTAACAAAAGCGCTGCAAAATGCCGGGTTGACGGCAGTGAAACCAGATCTCAACGCCATGCCAGTGAAGGTTGATGAATGGCTGGCAAGCCCCGCCAGTGAAGGCTGGCGTCTGCTGTGGCTGACGCTGGAAAATGGCGAAAGCGGCGTACTGGTGCCGGTTGAAGGGGTTAAAAGTAGCGCGTATTTGCAGGAAATCGCCAGCTATTACCAGGGCATTGCCTGGGTTGATCGCAAAAGCACCTTTGATGAGTTGTTCGCGCTTTACCGCTACGTCTTAACCGGCTTGTTGCTGGTGGCGCTGGCGGTGATTGCCTGCGGCGCAGTGGCCCGTCTCGGCTGGCGCAAAGGGCTTATCAGCCTGGTGCCTTCGGTGCTTTCGCTGGGCTGTGGTCTGGCGGTGCTGGCGATGAGCGGGCAGGCGGTGAATCTCTTTTCGCTGCTGGCGCTGGTGCTGGTACTTGGCATCGGTATCAACTACACGTTGTTTTTCAGTAATCCGCACGGTACGCCGTTAACTTCGCTACTGGCGATCGCGCTGGCAATGCTCACCACCTTGCTGACGCTGGGAATGTTGGTATTCAGCGCCACCCAGGCCATCAGCAGTTTTGGCATTGTGCTGGTGAGCGGTATTTTCACCGCCTTCCTGCTTTCGCCGCTGGCGATGCCCGATAAAAAGAGAACAAAAAAATGATCAAACCTACCTTCTGGCGAGCGCTCGCCCTGACCGCTACGCTTATCCTCACCGGCTGTAGCCACTCGCAACCAGAACAGGAAGGCCGCCCGCTGGCGTGGCTGCAACCTGGCACGCGCATCACGCTGCCGGCACCAGGGATTTCACCCGCAGTCAATTCGCAGCAACTGTTGACCGGCAGCTTCAACGGCAAAACCCAGTCGCTGCTAGTGATGCTTAACGCCGACGACCAGAAAATCACCCTTGCCGGACTATCATCGGTCGGCATTCGCCTGTTTCTGGTGACCTACGATGCGCAAGGGCTACGCGCCGAGCAATCCATCGTCGTCCCGCAGCTGCCGCCCGCAAGTCAGGTGCTGGCTGACGTGATGCTCAGCCACTGGCCGATTAGCGCCTGGCAACCGCAACTTCCCGCAGGATGGACACTTCGCGACAACGGTGACAAACGCGAGCTGCGTAACGCCAGCGGCAAACTGGTCACGGAAATCACCTATCTGAATCGCCAGGGAAAACGCGTGCCAATCAGAATTGAGCAGCATGTCTTTAAATACCACATCACCATTCAATACTTAGGTGACTGATATGATTTATATTTCCGCCGTCGGCATGATCAACGCCCTGGGAAATAACCTTGACGAAATCTCAGCCAACCTGGCTCGCGGTGTCGCCCCCGGAATGCGCCCACGCGCAGGCTGGTTGCAGGGGCATCCGCAGGCGGTCCTGGCTGGCGTGGATGGCGAGCTTCCGCTTATCCCGGAAAAATTCGCTGCGCATCGCTCGCGCAACAATCAGATCCTGCTGGCGGCGCTGGCGCAGTTCCAGCCGCAGGTTGATGACGCTATAGCGAAATATGGTCGCGAGCGCATCGCGATTGTACTTGGCACCAGCACCTCCGGCCTGCATGAAGGCGACACGCACGTTAACCTGCGCACCCACGGGCAGCCGAGCACCACATGGCACTACGCGCAACAGGAACTCGGCGATCCGTCGCGTTTTCTCAGCCACTGGCTGGCGCTCGACGGCCCGGCCTATACCCTTTCAACCGCCTGCTCTTCCAGCGCCAGAGCGATAATCAGCGGGCGCAGGCTTATCGAAGCGGGGCTGGTCGATGCCGCCATTGTGGGTGGCGCAGACACCCTGAGCCGGATGCCGATTAACGGTTTTCACAGCCTCGAATCGCTGTCGCCAACCTTATGTCAGCCGTTTGGTCGTGACCGCGCAGGTATCACCATTGGTGAAGGGGCGGGGCTAATGCTGCTGACCCGGGAACCGCAGCCCATCGCATTGCTGGGCGTTGGTGAATCGAGCGACGCTTACCATATTTCAGCTCCGCATCCGCAGGGCGAAGGAGCGATCCGCGCTATTAATCAGGCGCTGACCGATGCGCAGCTTACGCCGGATGACGTCGGCTATATCAACCTGCACGGCACCGCCACACAGCTCAACGACCAGATTGAATCAATGGTGGTTAACGCCCTGTTTGGCGAACGCGTACCGTGCAGCTCCACCAAACATTTGACCGGACACACGCTGGGCGCAGCGGGCATTACCGAGGCGGCAATGAGTATGTTGATTTTACAGCGTGATTTACCGCTGCCCGCTCAGGACTTCAGCCTGTCGCCGTGCGATCCCACGCTGCCACCGTGCGGCATTATCGAAAAACCACAGCCACTGGCACGTCCGGTGATCCTGTCCAATTCCTTCGCCTTTGGCGGCAATAACGCCAGCATTCTGCTCGGGAGGGTTTCGTGAGCCACTATTTATCCCCCGGCGCTTATCTGCCCCACGACGCGCCCATGTTACTGCTGGAAGACGTGGTGAGCGTCAGCGATGACAGCGCGGTGTGCCGCGTGACGGTTTCGCCCAGTGGCGTACTGGCACCGTTTCTCGACCCGGACGGCAATCTCCCTGGCTGGTTTGCCCTTGAACTGATGGCGCAAACCGTCGGCGTCTGGTCTGGCTGGCATCGCCACCAGCAGGGCAAAAACAGTATTGAGTTAGGGATGGTCCTGGGCGCGCGTGAATTGCTTTGCGCCGCTGGCATTCTGCCCGCAGGCCAGACGCTGACCATTACCGTCAAACTGCTGATGCAGGACGATCGCTTCGGCAGTTTTGAGTGCAGCATCAACGACGGCGAGGCGACGGGCCGCATTAACACCTTCCAGCCGACCGCGGAAGAACTTACCACCCTGTTTCAACAAGGAGCGTCCTGATGAGTCGTTCAGTTCTGGTTACTGGTGCCAGCAAAGGCATTGGTCGCGCCATCGCCTGCAAGCTTGCGGCAGACGGCTTTAACATTGGCGTTCACTATCACCGTGACGCCACAGGCGCTCAGGAAACGCTGAATGCCATTGTCGCCAACGGGGGTAACGGGCGTTTGCTCAGTTTCGACGTCGCAAACCGCGAACAGTGTCGGGAAGTGCTGGAGCATGAGATCGCGCAACACGGTGCCTGGTACGGCGTGGTCAGTAACGCCGGGATCGCCCGCGATGCCGCTTTTCCGGCTTTAAGCGATGACGACTGGGATGCGGTGATCCACACCAACCTCGACAGTTTCTACAACGTCATTCAGCCGTGCATTATGCCAATGATCGGCGCGCGCCAGGGTGGGCGCATCATCACGCTGTCCTCGGTTTCCGGCGTAATGGGCAATCGCGGCCAGGTGAATTACAGCGCAGCCAAAGCCGGAATTATCGGCGCAACAAAAGCACTGGCTATCGAACTCGCAAAGCGCAAAATCACCGTCAATTGCATCGCGCCAGGGCTTATTGATACCGGGATGATCGAAATGGAAGAAAGCGCTCTGAAAGAGGCAATGTCGATGATCCCCATGAAACGTATGGGCCAGGCGGAAGAAGTTGCCGGGCTTGCCAGTTATTTAATGTCTGATATTGCGGGTTACGTCACCCGCCAGGTTATTTCCATCAACGGAGGGATGTTATGACACGTCGCGTAGTGATTACAGGAATGGGCGGCGTGACTGCCTTTGGTGAAAACTGGCAGGACGTTTCTGCACGCTTACTGGCGTATGAAAATGCGGTGCGCAAAATGCCGGAGTGGCAGGTCTACGATGGCCTGCACACCCTGCTTGGCGCGCCTGTTGATGATTTCACGCTACCGGAGCACTACACCCGCAAGCGTATCCGTGCGATGGGCCGCGTGTCGCAAATGTCGACCCGTGCCAGCGAGCTGGCGTTAGAGCAGGCAGGGTTGATTGGCGATCCGATATTAACCAGCGGCGAAACGGGCATTGCGTACGGTTCATCGACCGGCAGTACCGGTCCGGTGAGCGAATTTGCCACCATGCTGACTGAAAAGCACACGAACAACATCACCGGCACCACCTATGTGCAGATGATGCCGCACACCACCGCTGTTAATACTGGCCTCTTTTTCGGCCTGCGCGGGCGGGTGATCCCAACCTCCAGCGCCTGTACTTCCGGCAGCCAGGCAATCGGTTATGCGTGGGAAGCCATTCGCCACGGTTATCAAACGGTGATGGTTGCCGGTGGTGCCGAAGAGTTATGCCCTTCAGAAGCAGCGGTGTTTGATACGCTTTTCGCCACCAGCCAGCACAATGATGCGCCGAAAACCACACCTTCACCGTTCGATGAAAACCGCGACGGACTGGTGATTG
>OGDF01003362.1_pt1 | contig 19751 bp, 21 predicted proteins | sample 1570141 | NCBI WGS metagenome assembly OGDF01 (sample SAMEA4370581, study PRJEB24528) | human gut metagenome | reverse complement strand
TATCAGGCACTGTAAGGGACTTTCACCCTCGAGTTGTTGCCCATGCTGGGCACACGTAAAAAAATACTTAGAACTTAATTGTAAGTTCTAGGTATTTTTTATACAAATTATAAAAAAGCAAGGGAGCAAATTTCCCTTACGTACATCATATATTTTATGCTCTTGGGTGAGAATCAAAGTAATTATCATTTTTTGAATTCATATTAGCAATTTGTGTATACATCATAGTTGAAGCTATATCAGTATGTCCAAGTAATTCTTGAACTGTTTTTATTTCTGCTCCATTTTGCAACATATGAACTGCGAAAGAATGTCTAATAGAGTGTGGTGTTATATCCTTATCTATCTTAGCTTGTTCTTTATATTGCTTTAATATCTTCCAATACCCTTGTCTTGTCATTTTCTGACCATTAGTATTTATGAACAAAGTTTTCTCTTCTTCAGTCCTTATAAGAAGTGGTCTTACCTTGTTTATATACTCTTTAAGACATTTTAATGAAAGATTGCCAAGTGGAATATGCCTTTCACTATTTTTCTTTTTTACTTTTATATAACCGTTTGTTAAGTTAACATCTTCTAATTTTAGAGAAATCAACTCAGTAACTCTTATACCAGTTGAATATAATACTTCCAACATTGCCTTATCTCTTTGACCTTTTAATTCAGACAAATCAGGTTGTTCAAGTAATTTTTCTATTTCATCTTGTGTTAGTATCATCAAATCTTTTCTATCAACCTTTGGAGACTCAATATTTTCAACAATATTTTCTTCTACTAAATTCTTACTTAATAAATATTTGTATAGTCTTTTTATAGAAGCTATACTTCTAGAGATAGTAGGATTAGATTTTCCTTCTGATTTTAAATAATCAATATACTCCAACATATCATCTCTTGTTAAATCAAAAATTTTCTTTCCTTTTTCCTCAAAATAGTTAGAAAACTTCATTATATCTCTTTCATAAGAAACAATAGTGTTATTAGATGCCTGTTTTGCTTTTAAGCTCTCAATAAATTCATCTATTATAATTTTCATGTTTATTCCCTCCGACTACATGAATATTTTACACTATTTTATCAAAATTTGCAAGCTTTTTACCGAAAATTATGTAATGTTTATTTAATTGTTTTTTTGCTTATTTTATCAAATTTTATGTTTAAATTTTATAATTTTTCATATAACGATAAGACGTAGTTTGACGTCAATTGTTCAATAAATACACCTAAAAATACAAAAGAAAAAGATACAGCAATTCTAATAATTTCTTGAGCTATAATCATTATTTTTGTACCTTCTTTATTCATCAGTTTTAAATTTAAATTGTATGCATTTGTACATGAATATATAAATGATACAATATAAAATATGTTAGGTAATACAACCATTAATGACGTTGCAATAATTCCATTTTTCAGTCCAAATATATAAAAAATAGTTGGAACATATAATCCAATAGAAAAACCCTTTAATAAGCTAAGTGAACCAATCAAATATGGACATATAAATGAAAGTGCAAGAAGATATATAACCCCTGTCAATAATATGTTTGAAATCATACCATTTTTTATAACGTTAAATCCTGTAAATCCTTCTTTCTTTGATATTTCTAGAGTTTTTCTCATCGTATCAATTATTTGTAATTTGATATTTTCATTAATTAAATTAAAAAAAATAAGGCCACCAACTAGTCCAACTACAAGTACAAATAAAAAAACAGCTATCATTTTGTAATTTTTTAAAATATAATCTTCTAAATATTTTTTCATAAAAAAATCACCATACAACATGTTATGCCATATAGTATTTTTTTATTCTAAACTAAATACGAAATTTCATAGATTCAGCCACTGCAAGTTTATCACAAATATTATTATACTTATTATCTGCATGTCCCTTGACTTTTATAAAAGAAACATTATGATAATTCATAAGTTTTAAAAGCTTCTCCCAAAGTTCAACATTCTTTACTGCTGTTCCGTCTGACTTTATCCAGTTTTTTCTTTTCCAACCATATATCCATTTTTTTTCAACACTGTTTACAACATACGCACTATCACTATAAACAATCACATCACATGGCTCTTTTAGCATTTCAAGTCCTTTTATTACGGCTGTTATTTCCATCTGATTATTTGTAGTAAGAGGTTCACCACCGGATATTTGTTTTTCTATACCCTTATATATTAAAACAGCACCATACCCTCCTGGTCCAGGATTACCACTACATGCACCATCAGTGTATAATGTTATTTTTTTCTTTTCATCTTTTTTTATAACATTTTCATTCATTTTGTTTTCTCTCCTTGAAATATATTAATTTACATGTTATATTATATAATAACATAAAGTTAATAAAATGACAAGAAAGTAAAATAAAGAAATCTTTTAAAATAATAAACATGTTAAGAAAGGATAAATTATATATGTCTACAGTTGGTTTAATTACTGAATACAACCCATTTCATAATGGTCATGTATATCACATAAATAAAGCAAAAGAGATAACTAATTCTGATGGTGTTATCGTTGTAATGTCTGGTAGTTTTACCCAATCTGGTAATATTGCAATATATGACAAATTTAAACGTGCCAATGTAGCTATCAACTCTGGTGCTGACTTAGTGATAGAGCTTCCAACAATATATGCAAATTCTAGTGCAAACTATTTTGCGTTTGGGGCTATTAACCTTTTAAATAAGTTAAATATTGTAGATGCCATTTGTTTTGGATCAGAAAATGATAACATTGACACACTTATTAATATTGCTCAATTTCTTATTCTAAACGACAGCAAAATTCAAAGTGAAATAAAATTTGAATTAAAAAAAGGTAACTCATATGCTATTTCAAGAGAAAATGCTTTATTAAAATACCTCAATTTAGAACAAATTTCAAATTTAAAGCTTCCAAATAATATTTTAGGAATAGAATATATTAAAAATTTATTTTTGCTAAAATCAAATATTAAGCCATTTTGTATAAAAAGAATTGGTGCCAATTTCAATGAATGTAGTACTGAATCTTTTGAAAACTTTGAATTTCAAAGTGCTACCAATATACGAAACTATATATCAAAAAATGTTGCAGACAATGACAAAAATACAATAAAACCTTTAGAAAAATACGTTCCAAATTCTATGATTAATATAATAAAAAATTCAAAAGCTTTATTTAACGAAAGTTTATATGAAATTTTAAAATACAGGATAGTAAATTATGATATTAAACAATTAAACAATATATTTGAAGTTACAGAAGGATTAGAAAATAAAATAAAAAAAGAAATAAACAATAGCAATACTTACTATGAATATATACAAAATATAAAGTCAAAAAGATATGAACTTAGCAAAATCAAAAGAATGCTAAATAATATAATTTTAAATATAACAAAATCAGATTATGACTATGCATACAATAATAATATAACATATGCACATATACTTGCTTGCAATAATAAAGGTAGAAGCTTAATATCCAAAATTTCAAAATCATCAAATATACAACTTGTAACTTCTATAAATGACAAATTACTACTAAATCTTCCAAAAGACATTAATAAATACATTACACTTGACATACTAGCTTCTAATATTCATTCAATATTATGTAATGAAAATATAAATAAAGACTATACAAATAGGTTATAACTATTCATATAGTCTTTTTTAGTATCACTGCATTATTTACTATATATATAATCTTTTAAATCTTTTACATTCAAATAAACATTTCCATCCTTGTCTATAAGCCAATAGCCACGCCTTTTTTCCTCCAACTGATCAACAGGTTTTACTACTTCGTAAAGTTTTTCAAAATTTAATAGATAATAATCTGTTTTGGTATCCTTCAAAGCTATAAAACCTTTGATTTTTTCATATAGCTCATCATCGATCGAATTTTTTAATTCTTCAACATTTTTTGATGAATAATATATCTTTACATTAGAAGAATCCATAAATAACTCTCTTATTGCTTCGGCTTGAGTAACACTACCCACACCATATACAGTTCTTTTAGTTATATACGATTTTATATCGCTTGATATCTTATCATATTTATAATCTAAGTTTCTTAAGAAAAATATGCTATTAATTTTACTTGTATATGCATCATTATATCTAATATCAAATCCAAGTGGCTCTATTACATTAAAGGTTATAAGTACTATAAGTACAGAAAGTAGTGAAGTTATTGAAGACACAATAAGTCCTAAAAATCCAAAAATAAAATTACTTCCTCTTATTACTTTTATAGACATAACTAAGGCTATCAAGCATAAAACAAGACCTAAAACTGGTATATTATATAAAAATATACTAGCTACTACAAATAAGATAGTAATAATAACACTCGCCATACTTTTCTTCCTCCTATAATAACAAAAAGAGGCATAAATATTATTTTTAAACAACAACATTTAAGCCTCATTACTATTACCCTACTATACTAATTCAATAATTGCCATTTCAGCAGCATCGCCACGTCTTGCAACTAATTTAACAATTCTAGTATAACCACCTTTAGCTTCATATTTTGGTGCTATTTCATTAAATAATTTTTCAGTTAAGTCTATAGTATTATCCTTAGAATCTTTAACTTTATTTAATGTTTTAAACATTTTTCTTCTAGCAGCTAATTTTGATGGTTTATCAACTTTTACCTTCTTAGTAATTATTTCTCTATCAATAACTTCATACTTATTACCATTTTTTGAAGTCTTTTGAACTTTTACTTTCTTTCCATTTTTATCAAGTTTTGCTTGAGAAACAGTTTTCTCTTTTTCTTCAAAATTATCTTTTTCTTTGATTGCTAAATCAACCAAACTATCAGCAAGAGGTTTTACTTCCTTTGCTTTTGCAAGAGTAGTTTCAACCCTACCATTTAATATTAAAGATGTAACAAGTCCATTCAATAAAGCTTTTCTTTGTGAAGTTGTTCTTGAAAGTTTTCTTGTACCTGCCATTTTAGTATTTCCTCCTTTTTTAGTCTTCTTTATTCTTAAATTCTAGACCTAAATCTGCAACCTTTTTAATTACTTCCTCTAGTGATTTCTTACCTAAATTCCTAACCTTAATCATATCCTGTTCAGATTTATTTACAATATCTGCAACCGTATGAATACCAGCTCTTTTCAAGCAATTATAAGATCTAACAGAAAAATCTAAATCCTCTATAGCAGTCTCTAAAAGTTTATCTTTCATAGATAATTCCTTTTGAGACATAATAGACATTGTCTTTGCTATTTCAGACAAATCTATAAACATTTCCAAATGTTCATTTAAAATCTTAGCAGCCATGCTCAAAGCTTGATATGGCTCAATGACACCATTAGTCCAGATTTCCATAATTAATTTATCATAATCTGCATCTTGACCAACTCTAGTCTTTAAGACTTCAAAATTTACTTTTTTAACTGGAGTAAATATTGAATCAATTGGTATTATATTAGGAGACATTGTTGGTTCTTTACTTCTATCACCTGCAACATATCCTCTATTTTTTACAGCAGTCATATCAATATTTAAAACTCCGCCCTCATCTACGTAAGCCAAATGTAAATCTTTATTTACAACTTCTATAGTAGAATCAGTTATTATATCTCCTGCAGTTACTTCACATGGACCAACAGCATTAATCTTTAATTCTTTTTGCTCTGTATCACTAGATTTTAAGCAAACTTGTTTTAAATTAAGGATCAAATCTGTAACATCCTCTGTAACTCCCGGAATTGTAGAAAACTCATGAGTTATTCCATCTATTTTTATAGTATTTATAGCATAACCTGGTAGAGAAGAAAGTAAAATTCTTCTTAAAGAATTACCCAGTGTAATTCCAAAACCTCTTTCAAGAGGTTCTACCTCAAATCTTGCATAATATGTATCAACATTAACTTCAACACATTTTATTTCTGGTCTTTGCATTTCAATCATTTTATTTCCTCCTTTTAGCACGCTCTGATTACACGCACTATATAATAACAATCAAATGATTTTTCTTTACTAGTTCTTAGAGTATAACTCAACTATTAGGCTTTCAGAAACATCTAAGTCTACATCTTCTCTTACTGGTTTTCTAACTACTTTTGCTTCTAATTTTTCTTTATCTACTTCTAACCAAGCAGGTACTGCCTTCAATTTATTTGTTTCTAAAGTATTAACAATTGCCTTATTATCCTTTTTAGCATCTCTTACTTTTATAACATCTCCAACTTTACAGATATATGATGGTATATTAACCTTTTTACCATTTACTTCCATCATAGCATATCCAACAAGTTGTCTTGATTCAGCTCTTGAATTACCAATACCCATTCTATAAGCAACATTATCAAGTCTTAACTCTAATTGCTCAAATAAAATATCAGAAGTTACGCCTTCACATCTGAAAGCTTCATCATAATACTTTCTAAATTGAGATTCAGAAACTCTATAATAATTCTTTGCTCTTTGTTTTGCTCTAAGTTGAAGTCCATATTCTGATAATTTAGATCTTGATTTACCATGTTGTCCTGGTGCATATGTTCTTCTATCTAAAGCACATTTATTAGAATTACATCTTTCGCCTTTTAAGAAAAGTTTAATACCTTCTCTTCTGCATTTTTTACATACTGCATCTGTATATCTTGCCATTTTATCTTTACACCCCCACTATACTCTTCTTCTTTTTGGTGGTCTACAACCATTGTGAGGTATTGGAGTAACATCTTTTATCATGTTTATTTCCAAACCTGCTGTTTGAAGTGCTCTTATTGCTGCTTCTCTACCAGAACCTGGTCCTTTAACATACACATCAACACTTTTTAATCCATGCTCTTTAGCTGCATTAGCTGCTGTCTCAGCTGCTTGACTTGCTGCATAAGGAGTATTTTTTCTTGATCCTTTAAATCCAAGACCGCCAGCACTTGCCCATGACAATACGTTTCCTTGTGTATCAGTCATTGTAACAATTGTATTGTTAAAAGAAGATTGAATGTGAGCTGCACCAGCAGAAACATTCTTTTTAATTTTTTTCTTTGCTACTACTTTTCTCTTTCCAGCCATTTTTTATACTCCTTTCTTTCCAGCAATTGGTTTTGCTTTACCTTTTCTTGTTCTTGCATTAGTCTTTGTTCTTTGACCACGAACAGGAAGTCTTTTTTTATGTCTTTGACCTCTATAGCAATTAATTTCCATTAATCTTTTGATGTTTAAAGCTATCTCTTTACGAAGATCTCCCTCAACAACATAATCTCTTTCAATAATTTCTCTTATTTTTGCTTCCTCTTCTTCTGTAAAATCTTTAACTCTTTTTGTTGTTTCAATACCAGCTTCAGCTAATATTTTTCTTGCAACAGGACGACCAATTCCATATATAGATGTTAGTCCTATTTCAGCTACCTTATTTTTAGGTAAATCTACTCCAGCTATACGTGCCATTTAACTTTACACCCCCACAATTAACCTTGTCTTTGTTTGTGCTTTGGATTTTCACAGATTACACGAACAACGCCGTTTCTTCTGATAACTTTGCACTTCTCACAAATTTTCTTTACAGATGTTCTTACTTTCATCTTAAATCCTCCTTAAAGCTTTGTTAAATCTATTTAACAAAAGTAAGTTATATATAATAAACATCACACTAAAAAGAGATACTAGGATTATACCTCTCAGCCGCTCTAGCTAATGTTTATTTCAAAATATTAAATAAATAATAGGATTACTTTGCTCTCCAAGTAATTCTTCCTTTCGATAAATCATAAGTTGAAAGTTCTAGTTTAACTTTATCTCCTGGTAAAATTTTAATATAATGCATTCTTAATTTCCCAGATATATGTGCTAACACCTCATGTCCATTTTCAAGTTTCACTTTAAAATTTGCATTTGGTAAAGCATCTACAACTACTCCATCAACTTCAATAACATCATCTTTTGCCACAGCCAACTCCTCCTATATATTTATTAGTTACAATGCAAAAACACAAAATTAAGCATTATTAACACATACATTATAACAAATTTATGTAGTAATGTCAACAAATTTAAAAAAATTTTTTCTTTTTAAAAGAAACTAATAACAAACGAAATTTATACTAATAAATACCATATTATACATGTAAATATAACATAATATTATTGATTTTTTTATTTAAACGTGGTACAATCTAAACGTAACTAGCGTATTTATACCTATTATTTAATAATTCATGGAGGATAATTTATGATTGAACTTTTTGAAGTTGTTCCAATCGAACTTACAGAAGTATCATTTACTGAAAGATGCAGCAAATCAACTATTAGCTTTAGGTATATAACTGATGAAGAAGCTAAAGTACAGACTTTTACTGCTAATAATTGCTATTTAGAATTATTAACATTACTAGAATCAAGTAGTAAAGATTGTATACAATGCAATACTAGCACTAATTTGAAAAAAACTGTTCATCTATGCTTAATTAAAACTGAAAATAACCGTATAGTCGGATTTTCAGATTCGATGCAAAATAACTTTTTATTTTTGTTTCCAGCTACAATATGTAATAAAAAAATATTTAGCAAATTATTAAAAGAGTCTATCATCAACAGTATTTTAAAAGAAATTGAATTTCACAATGAAAAAATTACTGAACTTCTTTTGGAAATAAAAGAAATAAAAGAACAGCTATAAATATTTTGCTTTAAATCAGTAATTTATTTTTAGTCTAAAAATGAGGAAATACTTGTGTACTTCCTCATTTATTTTAATCAAGTGTTAATATTTTTACTCCATTTTCTGTAATAACAATTGTATTTTCATAATATGATGTCATTTTACTATCCATAGTAGCCACTGTCCACATATCTCTTTTTACATAAACATCAGGTTTCCCTTCACAAATCATTGGCTCAATTGCAAGAGCCATCCCAACTTGTAATCTTGGTCCAGTTCCTTTCCTACCTATATTTGGTACTCCAGGATCTTCGTGCATTCTTCTTCCTATTCCATGTCCTTGATATTCTCTTAAAAGAGAAAAGCCATGTTTTTCAACATAAGTTTGAATTGCATTTGAAATATCACCTATTCTATTTCCAGGCACTGCTTGATCAACGCCAGCAAAAAAAGCATCCCTTGCAACATCAATTAATTTTTGACAAACTGGTTTTACTTTTCCAACCGCATAAGTTCTACCAGCATCAGAAGCCCAACCATCTTTATACGTTCCAAGATCCACACTAACAATATCGCCTTCTTTTAAAATGACTGAACTAGATGGAATACCATGAATAATTTCATCATTTACTGATGTACATATTGCCCACTTATACTTCTTTCCACCCCTATATGGACATTCTTCTCCAATGAAAGCAGGTGTCGCACCATTTTCTCTCATTGCCTTTTCTGCCACATCATTTAGATAAAGTGTTGTAACACCAGGCTTAATATTTTCTTCAATTGCTTTTAATGCTGCTTTTAAGCAAACAGCTGATTCTTCCATTAATTTTATTTCTTTTTCAGTTTTTATATTAATCACAATTATTACTTACCTTTCTATATTCTTATTGTCACTAAAGTTAATCATTAGTTGCTTCTTCAACCATTCTTTCAGGATGTGAAGATGAATCAACAGTTTTTAATATTCCAAGTTTTTTGTAATATTCTAAAATTTCCTTTGAATTTTCTTTATATATATCAATTCTTGCTTTTAATGTTTCTTTTGTATCATCAGCCCTTACAGAAAGTTTGCCACCACAATCATCACATATATCATTAACCTTTGGTGGAAAATCTATTCCATACATTTTTCCACAATTATCACATTTTTTTCTTTCTAATATTCTTCTATAAACAAGTTCATCTGGAACAGTAAGTTCAATTACTTTATCTACTTTCATATCAAACTTGGCAAGAACACCATCAAGTAGTTTAATTTGTTCTAAAGTTCTTGGATAACCATCTAAAACAAGACCATTTTTGCAATCTCCCTTTGCTATTCTATCTTCTAGTAACCTTGTCATTACCTCATCTGAAATAAGTTCTCCTCTTTTTAATTTTGCACTTATTTCTTCATCTTTTTTAGCAACTTCTCTTATTAAATCACCAGTAGAAATGTGTGGTATATTTAATGCATTTGCTAAAATTTCTGAACGTGTACCTTTGCCAGAAGCAGGTCCACCAGTTATTATATAAACCATTTCTATTCCTCCTTAAAATTCTTTTCAGTATAATTATGGCACAAAATCTTCAAAAAGTAAATAGCTATGCTATATTTAATCATTTTTATAACTTAAATATCAAATTGTAATATACATGTAAAATATAAATCATCTATTTTAATTTTTATATTTAAAATTTAAAACTACATTAAAAAAACGATATTTCCTATAATATAAAAAATGAGGAAGAGCAATCTCTCACCCTACCTCACTTTATTATTTAGTAAAATTATTCTTTTTTAGTACCATCATTTTTTTTGTTTTTTACAACTTCAAGAATTACATATCCGCTTATAGCTACCACTGCAACTATTATTACTATTAATACGTTAGTACTAAAGAATCCACCAGTTTGTGGTAATTTTTTGTGTTCATTTACTACAGTTTTTTCAACTGTTTGAACATCTCTACTAATTTCAAAAGCTACTTCTCCACTTTGCATTATGTACTCTTGAGGAGCATCTACTTCTTTAAAGTAATATTTACCTTTTTGTAAATCACCTATTCTAGCAACTCCGTCATTTCCAGTAACTACAGTATTTATAACTTCTTTATTCTCATTTAAGATTTGGAATGTTACATTAGGTATTGGAGCTTTTGTATCTTTATCAATTTTAGTAATTATAAGTTTTCCACATATTCTAGTATTTTGAACATTTACTTCATAAATTGCTTTTTGAGCTGTTATTGTAAATTCTTTTAAACTTTCATCCATAATAACATTATCTGGTGCTTTTATTTCCTTATAGTAATATTTACCAATCTTTAATTCTTTTGATACTGCTATACCTTCTTTATCTGTTGTTATTTCTTCAATAACATTTTTATTAGAATCTAAGATTTGGAATACCACACCTTCAAGTGGAGTTTTTAAGTCATCAGTTTTTACAATTTTTAAGCTACCTTTTACAACCTTATTTACAACAGTAACTTCAACTACTTTGCCTTGTTCGTCAATTGTAAATTCATGTTCTTTTGTATCAGGTATAACTTTAACTGGTACATTATTTTTATCTTCTCTATAGTAATATGTTCCACATTCTAAGTCTTTTGAAGTAGCTATGCCTTCTTTATTAGTAACAATCGTATCTACTACTTCTCTATTTGCATTTAAAATTTGGAATGTTACATTTTCTAATTTTTCGCCTTCATCAGAAACTTTGATAATTTTTAATATACCTGTTGCAACTTTATTTTCAACATTTACTGTTACTACTTGATTAGCAGTTTTTATTTCAAATTTTTCCATTGCAGTATTCATTACAACTGTCTTTGGTGCTTCTACTTCTTTGTAATAATATACACCTGTTTTTAATTCTTTTGATACTGCAGTTCCATCAGAAACAGTTGTTATAGTATCTACTAGTGTTTTCATATCTTCAGCGTAAATTTCAAATTTTACTCCTGAAAGTGCATTTTTATTGCTATCAAATTTTATAATTCTGATTTTTCCTACTGCATATTTGTTTTCTACTTTTACTTTTACAACTTCTGTTCCCATAGTAAATTTACGTAATGTACTATCTAAAACAATGTTTGAAGGAACTTTTGTCTCTTTATAATAATATTCACCTTGTGGTAATTCTTTAGATAAAGCATATCCATTTTTGTTTGTAGTTATTGTATCAACAACTTTTTGATTTGCATCTAGTACTTGGAATGTTACACCTTCAAGTGGTAAGCCATCTTCTGTTACTTTTTCAATTTGTAATTTTGCTTTTACAAGTTCATTTACAACATCCAATTTTACTACTTGCTTATTCTTAGTTATTTCAGCTTTTATAGGTTGAGTATTCATTATAACTGTCTTTGGTGCTTCTATTTCTTTACAATAATAAGTACCAAGCACTAATTCTTTAGATGTAGCAACACCTTTTGCATCTGTTGTTATTGTATCTACTACAGTTTTCATGTCTGAAGTATAAATTTCAAATTTTACACCTTGTAATAAATTCTTATTAGAGTCAGTCTTTACTATTTGAATAGTACCTTTAGCATAATTATTCTTAACTTCTACCTTTACAATCTGGTAACCCATAGTAAATTTATGAGTCTGTGAATCTATTACAACATTTGATGGTGCTTCAATTTCTTGATAATAATACTCACCTGCTGGTAAATCATTAGACTCTGCTATACCTTGAGCGTTAGTTCTAATTTTTTGTACTACTTTATTATCTTTATCTAATATTTGGAATGTTACATTTGCAAGTGGTTTTCCATCTTCAGTAGTTTTTACAACTTGTAGCTTTCCTCTTTTCAATTCATTTTTAATTGTCTTAGTAACAACATCATTATTTTTTGTTATGCTAAATCCGTATAAGTTGTTATCCATTATAACATTAGCTGGAGCACTAACTTCCTTGTAGAAGTAAGAGCCAATTCTTAAAGCTTTAGATGTAGCTAAGCCATTTTTATCAGTTGTTATTGTGTCTACTAATGTCTTTTTATCAGATGCATAAATTTCAAATTTTACGCCCTCTAAAGATTTTCCATCAGAATCTGTTTTTAAAATTTTTAAAGTACCTTTACCATAGTAATTTGTTACATCAACTGTAACTGTTTGATTTCCTAAAGTAAATTTCTTTTCTGCTGTATCAAGTACTAATCCAGTATTTTTTCCTAAACTAGTTTCTTTAAATGTATAATCTCCAGAAACTAATTCCTTAGATATAGCAATACCATTTGCGTCAGTTGTTATTGTGTCTACTACACTTTTATTTGAATCTAAGATTTGGAATACAACACCTGCAAGTACTTTTCCATCTTCATCTTTTTTAACTATTTTTATTTTTCCTTTTGAAAGTTTATTTTCAACAGTAACTGTTACTACTTGTGCTTTTGCTGTAACATCAAATTTATTAACTCCTGTGTCTTTTACTACATAACTAGGAGCTTCTACTTCTTGGTAATAGTATGTTCCAAGTTTTAATTCTACACTAGTTTCAGCTTTACCATTGCTATCTGTAACAATAGTTTCAACAAGTTTTTTATTACTATCTAATATATTAAATTTTACATTTGCAACTGGTTTTTTATTTTCATCAACTTTTAAAATTTCAATACCACCATTTACTCTTAAATTTGGTACTTCAACTTTAGAAACAACATTTTCTTTTGCCTCAACAGTTATAGTTTTGTTGTATCCTTGGTAACCCTTTGGTGCTTGAACTTCAAGTACTTTATAAGTACCAGCATCTAAGTTATCAAATACAACCTTACCATTTGCATCTGTTTTTTGATTTTCATAAATTACTTTGTCATTTGAATCTAACAAGTTAAATAATGCTCCTGAAAGCACTTTTGACTTATCATCACGATCATATTTTAATACTTCAATTTTAGCCTTACCTATTTTTCTATTTTTAACTGTAACAGAAACTGGAGTAGCAGCTGAATTGCTTACTGTTACTTTATATGGTTCAGTTGCTTTTTCATAGCCAGCTGGTGCAGATACTTCTGTTAAAGTATATTCACCTAAAGATAGATTAGCAAATTCAATAAAACCATTTGCATCTGTTGTACCAGTAGCTACTACTTTATTACTAGAATCTTTTAATTCAAATTTAACATTTGCAATTCTATTATTATATTGATCAACTTTATATAAATTAATTTTTCCCTTTACTGTATCCCATTTAAAGTTTACAGAAGCTTCTTTTGATATTGGATCTTCTTTTAAGATTATGAAATCTTGTCTTGCATCATCATTACCAGTACCATAAATTTTTGCAACTTTAATACTTCCATTTGCAACAGCTTTTATAGTCAATGTAGACCCTGCTTCTGATTTTGCAAGTTTTACATATACTGATTCACCATTTGCAAAAGTAGTTTTAGCATTACCGTTTGCATCACATAAAACAGCAGACTTTGGAGCATTTACTAAACTTACATTAGCTGTTGTTGCATTAAATCCTGCAATGCTTAATACATAAGGTCCAGCCATCATATAATCATCTTTTATAACTAATTTAGCTGATGAAGATAATATATTAAATGTTGGGTTTGGATAATATGCACTAGCATTTGCTTGTTCAACAATTCTTCTTGCAGCATTTTTTACTCTTTCAGCAGCTTCTTCATGTCCTGTCTTAGCTACCAAATCATTAAAAGCAAAATTTTGTGTTGTTTTTACAGAATCTCCACCTGCTTTAGCTACAGTCCAAACTGCAATTTGTGTAGCAAGTTCAGCTTCATTATCGCTATTTACACCTATTTGTGCAGCTGTTTTATTTGGATATCCATAATACAATACAGACGTTGTAAATGTTGAAACTTTTCTATCTATTAGCTTAAGAGTTCCACCACTTTGTACTGGTAACGGAATACCTATGTCTAGACAATAACCAACATGATTTCCAACACGACCTCTAAAATAGCTTACATTAGACGTAGTATAGAACGTATTTTTGAAAATCATCTCACCTTGTGTATATGTAAAGACTAGTTCTTTCTCATCACCAAAAATTTCAAATGGACTAATTTGTACTATCATTAAAACTAATACTACAACTATTAATCCAATTTTTAGTTTAAGATTTTTAACATCTTTCATTTTCTATCTCCTCCATTTTCCTATATTTAATATATAACAAGTTTTAAATTCCTCACATAATATTATTATAACACCTACAACTTAATATGTCAATTATTTTTCATTTTTATGTAACTTTTATGTAAATATAATATGTGTCTATATCATATTTATACACTTTCTTCTTTTATTAACTCACCCTTTACTGAAATTCTCTCTCTTCCCATGTTAGTACAAGTTATAAGCGTTATCTCTTTTTTAGACATATCAGCATTTAATACTTCAATTTGAGTTGGAGCAATTTTTGTAACCGACGTTACTTTGTAAGTATAAATCTTTTCTCTAGTTACAACTCTTACTTCTCCTCCTACTTTAACATTATGAAGTTCCCTAAATATCTCAGTATATATGTTATTATGAGCAGCTACGCAAAAATTACCATTTTCACCTGGATAAGCACATCCTTTAAATTTTCCAATATAATTTTTAAGTGTAGCATCATCTGTTCCCTCTACAACTTGACCTCTAATTCCAACACTTGGTATATCGACTACTGCAATTGCTCCCTGACTTACGGCAATATCATTATTTGGAGCATCCAAAATAATTGGATTAGCGCTACTTGTTTCATTATTATTATCAGAAGAATAATCATTTAATGTACCTGCAATGTCTGTTATATCCATATCATCTAAATCATTCTTATTCATCAAGTCTTTTATACTTATAATAATAGTTGAAACAATAATTATAAAGAGAATTAGTATAATAATACCAGTTATATGAGACTTAATTTTCATATCTATCTCTCCTCTTTTTTTAAAATTCACTTTTCAATTTCATTATAGCACAAGGAAAAAAACTTGTCAACGTTTATGTAATCTTTTTTTTTGATTTTCTTTTATATATAAGCGTTTTGCGTTTTTTTAATTTCTTACAAATATTATAACTTTGGGAATTAAAAACACTTTGTAACAATTTTGTAACATACATTTTTTTGACATTTTTTTAATTATAATATAACTTTTTGTAGATGATGTTGTATTTTTTGTCACTTTTATCTTTTAATAGCTTCTAAACATATACCTATTATATGAAATATTTATAATAAATATTTAAAAATTTATTTTTTTAAACTATTGCTTTGCTAAATTTATATTATAGTTAAAAATTTTTAAGCCTTAACATTTTATTTCTATCAACTAGTTATATATAATAGTTATATGCAAAAAAAGAAAGCCACTGATTTTTTATAAATCAACGACTTTCAAATAAATTAATCTTCATCTTTTTCAAGAGTATCAGCTAAATCTTCCTCAGTAACACCTATTACTTGTTCTTTTCTTTTTTTCTCATTTAAAGACTTATCTTTTCTTAATTGTCCCTCTATTTTAGATACCAAAGACTCTAAACCATAATAAATATCTTCACAATCTTCTTCTGCTAAGTAAGTACGAGACTTATATTCTATTCTCATATCTATATGCTGTTTTCCTTTTACTCTATCAGTAAATGTAACATGGCATATTGTCTCTGGAGAAAAGAATTTTTCAAGTTTTTTAATCTTTTTTTCAGTAAATTCCCTATAAGCATCTGTAACTTCAATACGAAGTCCTGTTAAATCTAATTTCATAGTAATCACCTCAACTATATTATACACTATTTTATCTTTTTTTCAACAATATTTTCGTATTTTTAACAATATAAAACCAGTTTTCAAAAAAAACACAATTTCAACACAATATTATAATTCAATTACTATTCATAATAAAAATTAGACTATTGCAAAGTACTACTTAAAAAGTAACAGTAGTGTATACATAACATAAAGTATTAAATAAATAATTCCGTTTTTCCTAGACATTTCATTTTTGGGTTTTATAAAAGGAAATATAGCAAGTAACATCATTGAAAATAATAAAATTACTAACTCAATATTATACTCTACATTATAATTTATTGGTGATAGTATTGCTGAAATTCCAATTATTAATAAAATATTAAATATATTAGATCCAATAATATTTCCAATTGCTATATCACTGTTTCCTTTTTTTGCAGCTACCACACTAGTAACAAGTTCTGGCAAGCTAGTTCCAATTGCAATTATTGTAAGTCCTATTATCTTATCACTAATATTAAGCTCCTTTGCAACTAATTTTGAATTATCTACTACAAAATCTGCTCCAAACTTTAAACAAACAATTCCTAGTACTATAAAAAATATAGATCTTAAAATATTCATTTCTTTTCTATTTTTTTCAACATCTATTTCAATTAAGGCTTCGGAAGTACCATCAAACTTATCAGCTTTTTTTGCCATAACAATTGTATAAATTATAAACAAAGCAAACAATAATACAAGTACAATTCCTTCTTTTCTAGAAATTGCTGTGCTTGTGTTACACATACACATAAATATTAAAGTTATTAAAATCGATAGTGGAATTTCAATTAATTTTGTTTCTTTTTTAAACAACACAGGTTTTATTACAGAACTAAGACCAAGTATTAATAATAAATTGCATATATTACTTCCAATTACATTTCCAATTGAAATATCCGAAAAGCCTTCTAAAGATGAAGTTACACTAACAAATAACTCTGGCATTGAAGTACCTATAGATACTATAGTAAGTCCAATTATAATTTCTGGCACCCTTAATCTTTTTGCCAAATTTGATGCTCCTTCTACCAAAACGTCTGCACCTTTTATAAGTAATACAAATCCAATCAATATAAGAATAATTTGCATAAACATATATATCATCTTCTTTCATTTTTATTTGCCATATAATTATAATATTTTTTTGTAAACTTTTCAAGTAGTTTTTGCCCAAAACTTAACTTATTTTTTTATTTATACTAATAATTTTCTGTAAAAAACATAATTTTATTCAAAGTTTTTATTGACAACCAAATTATATAATTATATAATGAATACGAACTGTACAAAAAACGACTACTAACTATATAGGAGGGAATTTATATGTGTAATGAAACAAAAGTCTTAGATCCAATATTTAACAAGCGGCTTGAAAGTTGGGAAGAAACATATCATTTGATAAAAGGATACGCTATTGCAAAAAAAATGACAAATACATTAATTGCACTTAGTGTAGCTCTAAGAATTCATGAAGGTCAAAAAAGAGACTCTGGTGAACCATACATTGTTCATCCACTTAAAGTATGCGAATTGATAATAAATCTAGGTATTGCAAATGATATTTTATGTGCTGCTGCAATACTGCATGATTCGATTGAAGATTCAGCAAATAATCTTGCAAAAGATACTTTTGTAAAAGAATATGGGCTCTGTGAAAAAGTATTTGAATATGTAAGTATTTTAACAAAGCCAAAAAATTACAAAGAGACTGATCCAAAGCAAGAACATTATTTTAATGGTATTAAATCTACTGCTGACACAACCATTTTAAAATTAGCTGACAGAGTGGATAACATGTCAACAATTGATGTGTTTACAAAAGAACGCATGAAAAAATATGTAAATGAAACTAAAGAACTTATATACCCATTATGTAAGTTTGGTAAATCACACTATCCACATTTATCAAATGCAATTACAATCATCAAATATCGTATAGTATCCATTTGTGAAGCGATTGATACTTTACTTGGTACAAAATATGAAAATTCAAATTCTAACTTGGCGTACCGGAAACCATTTACGTTTGTAAAAGGATATTCCATTGGTAAGGATATGAAAAACACTTTAAAAGCGTTATACTTAGCTGAAAGATTACATGAAGGTGATGTGAGAAAAACAGGTGACCCTTTTATTATTCATCCACTTCGTGTTTGTACATATTTAATTTCATTAAACATTGATGATGATATAATATGTGCAGCAGCGCTATTGCATGAAGTTCTAAAAAAATGTGATTTAAAACAAGGAGGACATGAATTAATAACTGATTACAACATTTCACCAGAAGTTCTTGATACTATAAAAATTATGTCAAATTCTTCTAATCTTTCAAAAGAGGATTATTACTCTAGTTTAAAACTAAACTACAAAGCTCTTCTAATAAAGCTTTCAAATAGGGCTAATACCTGTACAATTCTTCAGACTTTAAGTGACGAAGAAAAAATTGCATATATTGATGAAACTAATACATTTGTAAATTCACTTTGTAGATATGGTGAAGCTTACTATCCTGATTATTCTAATCAGATAGCTATTATGCAAAATCATATAAATTCAATTTGTAATATTGTTTACTCTTTTTTAAAAGGTGAAAATAAGTAGTAACATTTAATATGCACAATAATTAGATATTGTAGAAAGGATAAATTGATATATATGTATCAATTGGTAATTATATGAACTTAAATAGCAAAGATGCTCTTACACTGCTTAACAAAAAAAGAACATTCACAAATAGTGATAGATGGATAGATCATTGCGTTTGTGTTGGAAATACTGCTGGAAGAGTTGCCAGTGCACTAAATTTAGATGAAGACTTTGCCAAAACTTTAGGCTACATACATGATATTGGCAAAAGTTTTGAAAATGAAAGCAATACTTCACATGATGTTTTTTCTCATGCAATTTTTGGATATGACTACTTAAAATCGCTAGGATATGCTGAAAAATATGCTGGGATATGTATTAAACATTCATTTTTAAACAATGATATCGATTGTTTAGCAAATAATTCGGATAAAACTGACAGAACTAACCCTAATTATGACTTCGTAAAAAGTTATATCAGAAATGAATATACACTCTACGAAAAAATAATTAATTTATGTGATTTAATGTGTACTCAAAAAGTATATACACTTGATAAAAGAATGATTGACTTATTATTAAGACATGGTGTATTTGCTAAAACACGCTATCACATCGAACAAGCTGTAAAGCTAAAAGATTACTTTGATAGTTTACTTGGATACAATTTATATAATTTATTTCCAGAGATAAAAGAAAATCTGTAATAATAGTACGTAAAATATAATAAATAAAAATCGAGTAGGAACCGAATAATTATTTTATTCAGTGTCCTCTCACACCACC
>OGDF01003351.1_pt1 | contig 19839 bp, 16 predicted proteins | sample 1570141 | NCBI WGS metagenome assembly OGDF01 (sample SAMEA4370581, study PRJEB24528) | human gut metagenome | reverse complement strand
TGCCTGAGAAAATCTTATAATATTTCACTGTCCTATTGACGGGATGCGCACCAGAAAGCCTACCTTTCAGCATAGGGTGCTGCAACTTTTTCTCATTTCATCTTAATGATATTTACACTTCTTCTTTCATCCTATATTCATATTGCCAAATCAACGCCTACATACAGTTCTCTCCCATCGCACTATCAAAACGGCATCCGAACCATATCGCGTGTGATGTCGGAAATTTTTCTTGCACCGCACATGTACATGGTGTCTTTTAATTCATCGAGGAGCTTGTCAAAATAGCATTCGATGCCTTCCTGCCCATCGCCGTAGTATGACACCAAAACCGGCCGACAGATCAGGCAAAGATCGGCGCCAAGAGCATAGGCTTTGAAGAGATCCAGGCCAGAACGGATGCCGCCGTCGACGATCACGGTTGCCCGCTTTCCAACGGCGTCAACGATTTCCGGCAATACTTCAGCGGTCGCTGGAACATCGGACAACACTCTGCCGCCATGGTTTGACACAATGAGGACATCTGCACCAGCATCCAGCGCTTTTAAGGCGCTTGCCGCTATCATGATGCCTTTAACGATGAAGGGCACACCAGCGCTTTCTTTCAACATGCGCAGCTGATCAATGGACTTTGTGCCGCCGGTTCCATGGCATGCTTTTAAATGCGGCAGTCCGGCACTGTCAATGACGACGCCCATGGCCAATGGCGGCATGTCTGCTTTGCAGCGATTCATCTGAACAATGATGTCATCATCAGCTTCTGGATTGATGATGGGCACACCGTAATTGTTGTGGCGTTGACGGATCTTCACATTGTCTTCCTGCACGGCTGTTTCCAAACCAGTGCCATAAAAATGCAAGAGTCCTCTGGTTTCGCAGGCTGCCATGCATTTGTCATTAAAATCCCGTACATCATCTGTCGGATTGAACTGTTTGCCAATCGAACCAATCGGCCCCGACACCAGCGGAAAGGCCAATGTTCTCCCTAGAAATTCAATCGATGTATCAATGTCTGTATTCGGCACGATGACATCCATGTTCAGCTTGATTTTTCGCCAGGCGTTGTAGTTATCATGAGCAACATTTCCTGGTTTCTTAGCGCCCGGACCCGGCAGGGTATTGCCGCAGCCCAAGCCGTCACACACCGGACAAGCCTTGCAGTTTGGGCCAATGTTTTCTCTTGCACGTGCCAACACTTCTGAATACTCCATCTTGATGCCTCCCTTTTCCATATAGGTTCATTCTTATTACAGGCTTATATGCTGCATGTTTCTCCACAAAAATGATATCATCGCTTTCTTTTCATTGCAACGTCACACACTGAACACTGCGTTTTACGGGCATTCTTTCAAAAAAAATAATGGGATGCAGCGTTCAAGCCGAATCCCATTATCATCATCTATCAAACAATCACAATTTATTCCGGCATCTCCATACCATTCAGCAGATATGCTGCCTGAATGGTATGTTTGCCAAGAATAGCGGTGGTAACCGTACCAACGCCGCCAGGCACAGGGGTGATCATGCTGGCGTGTGGTTCGGCGCTGTCATAGTCAACATCACCGCAGAGTTTGTTGTTTTCATCCATGTTGATGCCAACGTCAACGACGACAGCACCTTCGCCAACCATATCACCGGTGATCATTTTTGCTTTTCCCGCACAGGCAACGAGGACTTCACCCTCGCGGCAGCGTGCTGGCAAATCCACGGTTTTGGTATGGCAGATGGTTGGTGTGGCATTTTGACCGAGCATGAGCATAGCAAGTGGTTTGCCAACAACCATGCTGCGGCCAACAATGGTCACACGTTTGCCGCGCAGTTCCACACCACATTGTGCAAGGATTTCCATAACAGCCGATGGTGTGCATGGTGCAAAACCCGTCTTATCACCCGCGAACACTTTTGCTGCATTGGCTGGGCCCATGCTGTCCACGTCTTTGAGTGGATTGATCATGTGTTTCAGCGGTTCGACATCGAGGTGCTTTGGCAGCGGCTGGAACAGCAGAATGCCATGCACCGCAGGATCGTCGTTCACTGCACGGAAGGTGTCTTCGAGGGTTGCCTGATCGACGTCTTCCGGCATGAGAATATTTTTCACTGTCACCTTCATATTGGCCATGCGCTTCATAGCAGAGCGTTCATAGGACAGATCGTCTGGACGTTCACCCACGCGCACAATGGCTAAGCATGGATCGATACCCTTGCTGCGAAGATCGTCGGTAAGCGGGGTCAATTGCGCTTCCATCTTCGCGACAACTTCTTTACCTAACATTTGTTGAGCCATGATCGTTCCCCCTTACTTGATCGCTGCGAGAACGCCGCCATAGATGCTCTTTTGAAGTGCAGCACCTTCGGCGATGATGGCATCGGCCTTAGCATTCATTTCATCGGCGCGTTCGCGATTTTTCATGAGTTTGGTATTGATATACACGTTGAGAGAAGCACCTTCGATGGCTGCTTGGGCAAAAAGAATGCCCACGCCAACGTCGCTGACTGCCAAACGGCTGCCTTTTTCTACGAGAATCTCCAGCTCTTTGGCTGCAGCAAGAACGGTCTCCATGATCGACATCGGTACAACGCTGGCTTCATAGAGTGCGTCCTCCATAATCTGATCACGACTTGGGTCGTCCTTTGGAATGCTGTACGCTTTGGAAAGCGGCTCGAAAGCAACAGCATCACCATCAACGAGATCAATGAGCTGATCGCGCAGTTCTTCCAGACGCGCACGGCAGGCGATGAGTTCTTCTTCATACTCAGCGTATTTTTTCTTGCCAATGGTGAGATTGGTCACCATCATGCCCAGCGCAGCGGCAAACGCCCCAACAGCGGCGGAAGCACCGCCGCCGCCAGGAACCGGCGCGTTGGACGAAAGTTCGGCCAAAAACTGTGTGGCCGGTTTTTCTAACATTTTCATGCGGCCCACCTCTTAATTAGAACAAGCCGGAGATGACACCATCGTTGTCGACATCGATCTTTTCAGCAGCTGGAACCTTAGGCAGACCAGGCATCTTCATGATGCTGCCGGTCAGCGCAACAAGGAAACCTGCACCGATGGACGCCGTCATATCGCTGATGGTGATACGGAAACCAGTAGGACGGCCCAGCTTTGTTTGGTCGTCGGTGAGAGAATACTGGTTCTTTGCCATGCAGATTGGCAGGTTGCCAAATCCAAGCTTTTCAAAGGTAGCAATTTCGCTTTCTGCTTTTGCAGTATAGTCAACGCCGTCAGCACCATAAACTTTGGTAGCAATGGCTTCGATCTTTTCTTTGATGGAAAGTTCCGTATCGTAAACAAACTTCATTTCGCTAGGCTGTTCACAGAGGCGAACCACTTCTTTAGCAAGTTCTTCGCCGCCGGCGCCGCCTTTGCCCCATACTTCGGAAAGAGCAACGTTGACGCCGAGTTCATTGCATTTTTCGCGAACAAGTGCCAATTCTGCTTCGGTATCGGTTGGGAAACGGTTGATAGCAACAACAACAGGCAGCCCGTACACATTGGTGATGTTTTCAATGTGCTTGAGCAGGTTTGGCAGACCTTTTTCAAGAGCTTCAAGGTTTTCAGCACCAAGATCAGCCTTTGCAACGCCGCCATTGTATTTGAGCGCTTTAATGGTTGCAACGAGCACCACTGCACTTGGACGAATGCCAGTCATGCGGCATTTGATATCAATGAATTTTTCAGCGCCGAGGTCAGCACCGAAGCCGGCTTCAGTGATCAGATAATCTGCCATCTTCATACCCATCTGGGTAGCAATAACGCTGTTGCAGCCGTGTGCAATGTTTGCAAATGGGCCGCCATGAATGAACGCTGGGGTTCCTTCAAGGGTTTGTACAAGGTTTGGCTTGAGAGCATCTTTAAGCAGCGCAGCCATTGCACCCTGTGCCTTCAAATCACCAGCGGTAACAGGCTGGCCATCATAGGTATAAGCAACGATGACACGAGCGAGGCGTTCTTTCAGGTCGTCGATGTTGGTAGCCAGGCAGAAAATAGCCATGATTTCAGAAGCAACGGTGATGTCAAAACCGTCAGAACGGGTGACACCATCCACTGGACGGCCAATCCCATCAATGACATTGCGCAGCTGACGATCGTTCATATCCAGGCAGCGGCGCCATACGACACGCTTTGGATTGATGTTCAGTGCATTGCCCTGATAAATGTGATTGTCGAGCATAGCAGCAAGCAGGTTATTGGCTGCACCGATGGCGTGCAGGTCACCGGTGAAATGCAGGTTGATGTCTTCCATTGGCACAACCTGTGCATAACCGCCGCCAGCAGCGCCGCCTTTTACACCGAAGACAGGGCCAAGGGATGGTTCACGAAGCGCCACCATGGTCTTTTTGCCAAGGCGGTTGAGCGCATCAGCCACACCGATGGTCGTTGTGGTTTTCCCTTCACCAGCTGGCGTTGGGTTGATGGCAGTGACCAAAACAACCTTTGCATTCTTGCGGTCTTTTAAAACATCATTATAGTAACGAAAGTCGATTTTCGCTTTGTATTTGCCGTAGTTTTCTACGTAATCTTCAGGAATATCCAGCTTTGCTGCAATATCATTGATTGGCTGCATGGTTGCTTCCTGTGCAATTTCAATATCAGATTTAAATCCCATTGGTAGACACTCCTTTATTGTCGTTGTATAAAAAAACATGGCACGCAAAACGCGTTCTACCATCAACTTTACATCATTCTACAATCCTCTGCTTATCGATATTATTTTTTATCTTCATAAGCGTACGCTTATTGTGCGCGGACACGCTCACAGCACAAAGAATCATCGGTTTCTGCATTCCAAAAAATTTGTCAAACGCAGAAACCAATGCCCAGCTATTTATTTACGTTTTTTCTTCTTTGGCATCACATGAATGGCTTCGCCAAGAAGTTCTTCAATAGCCTCGCCAACCCCTTCATTATAAGTTGGGTGAGGACGAATGGCCTTAACCATCTGTTCTGCAGTCATGTTATTGGCAATGGCAACCGCCATTTCACTGATCATATCTGTCGCGCGTGCACACATCATCTGTGCACCAACCAAGCGATGATCATCAGCGCGTGCAACCACTTTAATAAAGCCGCGGTCCTCACGCGTAATCAATGATTTCCCATTGCCGCCCATGATATATTTGCCAACAATCACATCAAGCCCAGTGGTCTTTGCTTCATCTTCAGTAATCCCAACGGATGCGATTTCCGGATTGGTATACACGCAAGCTGGTACAACATCAAGATCAATGCTGCCTTCTTTTCCTGCAAGATGCTCAACCGTCACAATACCTTGTGCACTGGCGGTGTGAGCCAGCTGCATCCCAATGACACAGTCGCCAATAGCGTACACGCCTGGAATAGAGCTTTGGAAATGTTCATCCACAAGAATGCGCCCGCGTTCCATATCTGGCGTTGCATCTTCTGCAAACAGTCCCTTTGTGTTTGGACCACGGCCCACAGAACAAAGCACATATTGTGCAGACACCGATTTTTCTTCATCTTTTTGCACAAAGTGAACCGCTGTCAATTCGCCGTCTTCTTCCAAGCCTTTAACCATGGCATTGGTGTAAATATCCACGCCGCGTTTCTTCATAATCATTTTCAGGTTCTGGCTGATTTCACGGTCCATATTTGGAAGAATGCGGTCCATCCCTTCAATGATGGTCACCTTTGTGCCAAAGTAAGAAAAGGCATTGGCAAATTCCACACCAATGACACCACCGCCAATAATAGCAATGGAATCTGGACGCTCACGCAGCTTAAACAACTCATCACTTGAAATGACACCCGGTAATTTCATACCTGGGATGTTCAGTACAACCGGCTTGGAACCGGCTGCAAGGATGATATTATCAGCAGTATAAACGGTCACACTGCCATCTGCCGCAGTGACATGCACCTCTTTACCGGCATGGAGTACACCGCGTCCGCGGATCATATCGACGCCATTGCCCTTGAAGAGCTGCTCGACGCCGCCGACCAACTGAGTAATGACGCCCTGCTTGTAATCGATGATCTTTTCATAATCAAATCGAACATTTTCGGCCATGATGCCAAATTGCTCTGCATCTTTCATTTCTTCATACAACGTTGCTGCGTGAATCATGGCTTTGGCTGGAATACAGCCACGATTTAGGCACGTCCCGCCAACTTCGCGTTCTTCAACGACAGCCGTACGAATGCCTAATTTTGCAGCTTTGATGGCTGCAACATACCCGCCAGGACCAGCCCCAACAACGATCAATTCATAATGATTTTCCAATTCTCAAGCCTCCTTCATAAAAATATACACTAAAGCACTCAACATTCAACGGTCGACAGCCACTCTGTCAAATCCTGTTTTGGCTGTACTGCATCTTCCGACACGGTTAGCACCTTGACCGCCTCTGCAAGCGCGCGGCTTTCATAACGCGTACCTGGCAGAGCAGCGTTCAGCGCGTCAATGAAGTCTGGCAGCAGTGCATCAGAATACACCTGTGCATCGTGCACATGTCCATTCTCGATCTGCAGCTCAATGTCCACGCGACCCCATGGAAAGCGCTGGCCAAAACTGTTATCAAACACAAACTTACGGCCAAAATTCCAGTCCCAATCCTCATAACGTGCTTGCAAATTGGCCCATTCTTCAGCATCAACCGCCGAAAGTGCCATCTTATCAGGATTGCCTGCGTAAACATCGGCAAAAGCCTCACACATAGCTGCTTTCAGTTTCTCCGCATCAAGCGTTGGACACACTTCCACGAGATTCAATACCCGTGATTTTACCGAAGATACCCCTTTGCTCTGCAATTTTTCTTTTGACACATTGAGGTATTTCGCCATTTTTTCACCATCCACCTGCATCAACAAGGTGCCATGATGATAGCAGCGTCCAGCATGTTCATAAAATGCGTTGCCTGATACCTTGCGGCCATCAACCAAAATATCATTGCGACCGGATTTCTCCGCTTCAATCCCTAAACGCTGCAGTCCACGCAGAATCACTTCCAACTGCTTGGCAACATCATAACGAGCTTTGTGCGCCAAAAAGGTGAAATTCAAATTTCCCAGATCATGGTATACTGCGCCACCACCGGAAAGACGGCGGGCGAGATGCCCGCCGTCGGCTTCCAGTGTGCTGATATTGCATTCTTTCCAAGCATTTTGATTCTTGCCAACGACCACAGTATGCTGGTTTTGCCAGAGATAAAGGATCACCTCATCCTCTGCAACATGGTCCAGCAACCAGTTTTCAAGCGCAAGATTTTTATAAGGATTGGTGCTGTCGCTCTCAATAATTGTTAAGCGATTGTTCATCAGCGCCTCTTTCAGTCTTCAAATTCAAATTTTACTACTGGGTGACGTGCAGCTTCTACTTCATCCAAGCGGCCAACAGGCGTCGTTACAGGTGCAGCATGAAGTGCTTCTGGCTGATCGTACGCCATTTGATAAAGGTTGCGGAACACTTCGATGGCATGATCAAGGGTTTCACGAGATTCGGTTTCTGTTGGTTCAACCATAAGTGCTTCGTGAACGATAAGTGGGAAGTACATTGTAGGCGGATGAATGTGATTATCCAGCAAGCCTTTTGCAACATCTGTTGCAATGCATCCCGTTTCTTTCTTCATGCGTGACAGATCCATAACGAATTCGTGCATGCAAGTGGTGTCGTATGCCATGTCATAGAGATCATGGAGACCAACGCGCATGTAATTGGCATTAAGCACAGCATTGGCGCTGGCTTCTGGAATGCCTTCGCGGCCAAGCGTGGTGATGTAGGTAAGTGCGCGAACGTCAACAAGGAAGTTGCCATAGAAGCTCTTCATATCACCGATGCTCTGAGAAGGTTTTACGAAATGACGTTCCCCTTCACCGCCTTCAACCAACAGGTTTGGCAGGAAGTCTGCGAGAATGGCTTTGCAGCCAACAGGACCGGAACCAGGACCGCCGCCGCCATGAGGCGTAGAGAAGGTCTTATGCAGGTTCAAGTGCACCACATCAAAGCCCATGTCGCCAGGACGTGCCCAGCCCATAACAGCGTTCAAGTTCGCACCATCATAGTAGCAAAGGCCGCCGCATTCATGAACCATATCGGTAATAGCACGAATGTTAGGGTCAAAGAGACCAACAGTGTTAGGGTTGGTCAGCATCAGGCCTGCCACTTCATCGGTGCAGACAGCTTTCAGTTTTTCGAGGTCAACGCAGCCATCTGGGCCAGATTCAACATTGATGATTTCATACCCACACATAGACGCACTGGCAGGGTTGGTACCATGCGCAGAGTCTGGAACGATCACTTTCGTACGTTTATTGTCGCCGCGCGCAGTATGATAGGCCTTAATAAGGAGAAGTCCAGTGAATTCACCATGTGCACCAGCTGCAGGCTGCAGGGTCAAATGATCCATGCCGGTGATTTCGCACAGACTCTGTTCCAATGTCTGAATGACTTCCAATGCCCCTTGCACAGTATGTGCTGGCTGCAGTGGATGAATGGCTGCAAATCCAGGAAGATTTGACATTTCTTCATTCAGGCGTGGGTTATATTTCATGGTGCAGCTGCCAAGTGGATAGAACCCATCATTGACACCATGGCACTTTTTAGCCAATTCTGTATAGTGACGGCTCAGATCAACTTCACTGATTTCAGGCAGATGCAGTTTGCTTTCGCGAGCATCCTTTGCGGACACTTCTACAACTGGTACATCGCAGGATGGAATGATATCCATGCCGCGGCCCGGTCTGCTCTTTTCAAATATCAACATCTCAGCCCACCTCCTTCACAATACGGACAACATCGTCCATTTCAGCTTTTGTATTCATTTCAGTGCAGCACCAGAGAATGCGATGATCATCCAATGGATACCCACCAAGAATGTCTTCTGCTTCAAGCGCTGCCAAAATCTTGTCAGCCGGCACATCGCTGGAGGTTACAAATTCATTAAAGAAATCACCCTTGTTCTCCAGCGTCAGCCCAGCTTCCACAAGACCATCAGCAAGATAATGCGCCTTGGAAATGGACTGAGTAGCCACTTCTTTCAGGCCTTTGTTGCCCATTGTAGAAAGGTATACGCCAACAGCCAATGCACAAAGTGCTTGGTTGGAGCAGATGTTACTGGATGCTTTTTCACGACGGATATGCTGTTCACGCGCTTGCAGCGTCAGAACATAACCCACTTTTCCGTTTGCATCATGGGTTTGCCCAACAATACGGCCAGGAAGGTTACGCATAAGCTTCTGAGTGGTAGCCATAAAACCAACATATGGACCGCCGAAACCAAGAGGCAGCCCCAGTGGCTGACCATCACCAACAGCGATATCAGCACCATATTCACGAGGCGTTTTAAGAAGAGCAAGTGTCATTGGGTTCACACCCATAATGAATTTTGCCTTTTTAGCATGTGCAACTTCACCAATAGCGGTTGCATCTTCGATGTTACCAAAGTAATTTGGCTGCTGAATGTAAACACTGGCAGTATTATCATCGACTGCAGCTTTGATTCCTTCGATATCTGTCAAACCTTCTGCAGTTGGAGGCACAATCACGACTTCCATGTTGTTGCCAAACGTGTATGTTTTTATGGTTTCCAAAACATATGGATTGGCTGCCCCTGAAACAACTGCTTTTTTCTGCTTTCTGCCATAGCACATAGACAGTGCTTCTGCTGCGGCACTAGCGCCATCATAAACAGACGCGTTGCTGACATCCATGCCGGTCAGTTCGCAGATATAAGTCTGGTATTCAAAAATCGACTGCAGAATCCCCTGGCTGATTTCAGCCTGGTATGGGGTGTATGCTGTTTGCAGATTTTCTTTAGAAAGCACGCTCTTAACCATGGCAGGCACATAATGATTATAAGCACCTGCTCCACGGAAAATGTGTGGGAAAATCTTGTTCTTTTCCGACATTGCGGTGATAATGCGACGGGTTTCCAATTCACTTTTGCCTTCAGGCAAATTGAGTGGTTCTTTCAATTTCAAATCGTCAGGGATGACACTAAACATATCATCAAAAGAATCATAGCCACATACTTTCAACATTTCCTGACGTTCTTCATTGGTATTAGGCACATAGCTGCCCATAGGGTATCACCATCCTTCGTATCGTTTATAGGGAAAAGGGATGATTATTCGAGGCCTTCAACGAATGCCTTATATTCTTCAGCGTTCATAAGGCCATCGGCTTCTTTATAATCGCTAACCTTGATGAACCAGGCATCGTATGGTGCTTCGTTAATCTTTTCTGGAGAATCCAGCAATTCTTCATTAATTTCAGCAACAGTACCGTCTACAGGGCTCAGTACATCGCTGACAGCTTTAACAGATTCAACATCGGCAAAGGTTTCACCAGCGGTCACTTCATCGCCTTCTTCTGGAAGGTTAACGAATACGAGGTCGCCCAATTCACTTTGTGCATAGTCGGTAATCCCAACAACCGCTACATCGCCTTCAACAAGTACCCATTCATGATCTTCAGAATAACGCAGTTCATCTCTAATTTCCATTTCAGTTCTTCCTTTCATGTTAAACTAATATAAGCTTATTTAATGGTTCACGGACATAGCCCGCGAAAAAAAATTTATTTTTCTCTCTTATAGAATGGCAGTGGAACCACTTCAGCAGCAACACGGCGTCCGCGCACTTCAACTTCCACAACATCGCCAACATCCACACTGTCTTTTTCAACCAATGCCATTGCCACTGGATGTCCTAAGAATGGGCAGTGCGTACCGGAAGTCGTCATACCAATTTGTTTGTCACCCGCAAAGACAGGTTCAGATTCACGGATAATGCCGCGGCCTGTAACCTTAAGACCAACACGTTTACGTGCTGCAGGCTGTTCCAGTGCAGCTTTGCCAATGAAATCGTCTTTGTCCATCTTTACGGCAAAACCCAATCCTGTTTCCAAAGGGGAAACGGTTTCATTCATTTCATGACCATACAGAGGCATTGCAGCTTCCATGCGCAGTGTATCACGAGCACCAAGGCCACATGGCAACAGACCAAATTCTTCGCCAGCTTCCATAACTTTGTTCCAAAGCTCTACAACATCACTGGCTGCACAATACAGTTCAACGCCGTCTTCACCAGTGTAACCTGTTTTTGATACCACACAAGGAATACCAGCCACTTCACCTTCCATGACAGCATGATAGTACTTTGCTGGAATGTTTTCTTCGCTGGTCAGCTTTCGCAAGATATCCATTGCTTTTGGTCCCTGCAGCGCCAACTGGCCCCATTCATCACTGACATCAGTAAAAGTTGCATCGCCAAATTCATGTTCCTTCATCCAGGCAAAGTCTTTATCCTTATTGGATGCGTTCACAACGAGGAAATAATCGTTATCGGCTTTCTTGTAAACAATCAAATCATCTACGCAACCGCCATTGTCATAGCACATAACTGTGTAGCGCGCCTGGCCATCTACCATATTACCAAACTTATTAGTAAGGATTTTTTCCAAGTTTGCCAGTGCATCTGGCCCCTTCAATGTAATTTCGCCCATATGGCTAACATCAAAGAGCCCTGCTTTTTCGCGCACTACCATGTGTTCTGCAATGACACCAGCTTTATACTGCACTGGCATGGAAAAGCCCCCAAACGGAACCATTTTGCCGCCAGCAGCAACATGAGTGTCATACAACGGTGTTTTTTTGTCCATACATTTTCCTCCCTTAATTCATAATATACTAAGATTCTACTTTCATTATAAAAGAAAAGGAGGAATCCTTCAACACATGTCGTGTAGAAGAATTCCTCCTTTCATTTACCTTAAAACAATCAACGTCCATTTTTGGCTTTATTCAATTAAGCTTTTGGCGCAGTAGATGCAATATCTTCAGCGGAATACTCGCCTTCTGCACCAGTCAAAGTTGGCAATCCCTTTTCAACATTGTTGAAATAGCGTTTGGTTTCTTTGATTACAATTGTAGACAGGAATGCCAAACCAATCAAGTTAGGAATTGCCATGAGGCCGTTAAAGGTATCGGATACGTTCCAGATGATTTCCAGACCGCCAATGCAGCCAATGTAAACAACAACAACATAAACGAGACGATATGCGATAGCAACCCCGCGGCGAACACCAGCGCTTCTGTGACGGAACAAGAAGCCCAGAGCTGTTTCACCATAGTAGCTCCAGCCGAGAAGGGTGGACAGTGCAAACATGATAATACCGATTGTTACAACAATAGAACCAATATTGAACCAAGGCAGTGCCCCATTGAAGCAAGCCAAGGACAGAGGTGCACCATTCAAACCAGAAAGCCACATTGGATCGCCGTTGACATCTTTAGAGGTCAAGATAACAAGTGCGGTCAAGGTGCAGATCAAGAACGATACGGTAAATACTTCGAAAATACCCCAGAGACCTTGTTCTACAGGGTCTTTCGTGGAAGAAGCAGCGTGTGCCATAGGTGCAGAACCAAGACCAGCTTCGTTCGCGAAGACACCACGTGCAATACCATATTTGATAGCTGCGCCGATGGTGATACCAACTGCGCCGCCGCCAACTGCGTCAGGGCTGAATGCGCCAACGAAGATGGACTTCAAAGCAAATGGAATTTGATCAATCTGAATGATGAGAACGATGATGGCGAAAATGAGATAGAACAATGCCATGAGAGGTACGAGTTTTTCAGTAACCTTTGCGATACCGTTGATCCCACCAAGAATAACAACCAAAACGATAATTGCAAGAATGATACCAGTAATGTTAACCGGAACACCAAACGTATCATTTAAAGAGCTGGCAATAGAGTTCCCTTGCGTCAGGTTCCCAATACCGAAGCATGCTACTGCAGCAAAGATCGCAAAGCAGACTGCCAGGAATTTACCAAGCGCTCCCTGCCAACCAGGACGACTACCAAGACCATTGTGGAGGTAGTACATTGGACCACCTGTGTACATGCCCATGTCATTCTTTTCACGGAATTTTAATGCAAGCGTGATTTCGGAGTACTTGGTCATCATACCACCAGCAGCTGCAACCCACATCCAGAAGATTGCCCCTGGTCCCCCGACGGTAATAGCGGTCGCAATACCTACGATATTACCTGTCCCGATGGTTGATGCCAGAGCGGTCGCCATTGCCTGGAAAGGGGTAATGTTATTACCATCTTTCGTGGATGAGCCACCTTTTAAAGCACCACCAATGGTACGTTTAAAAACGAAGCCCAGTTTGCGGAACTGAAGCCCTTTGCTCCAGAAGGTCATGACATAACCAAGACCTACCAGCAGAGCCAGCATAATTGGTCCCCAGACGAACCCATTGACGGCACGTTCAATGCCCTCAGGGCCTAATAACATCTCATACATAATTTTTCCTCCAATCTTTCTACACACACTGTCTCAATTAACAACTTTTGCGTTAGAACCTTATTGCATTGTCCCCGGCATAACGTTCTTCCGCAATGAATTAATTCCTTCGACTTATCCTATTTATGATGTATAATTGCCAGAGTTTTATGAACTCTTGATTCATTGATCATTGTTGAATAAGTTTTCAGAATCTTATCATAAGACTATGATGCCAAAATGCGTCAGAATTGTCAAGCATATTTATAAATTCAAAATTTCTCCCACCGTGCACATATGTCTTTGAGTCAAAAACTTATTTTATAACATTTATTTGAACATCTTGTGCATTTTGTAACAAGGCCTTAACAAAGCCACTTATTGAGTCTAAAAAAATAACCTGTGTTCTTCAATCATATTTGGAGCGTTGTAAAAAGTGAAGCCGATAAGAAAATTAGTGTTTCTTATGTTTTGCATGAACGTAAAGTAAGTGCTATGAATTATAAAAAATGAATAAAATGTTGTCCACTGCTTTCTCTATTTTCTATTTAGAAGCAATAATACACCTTCGTCTTATTTTGTAATAAAAAAACTCACTCTTAGCAACATCGCTAAGAGTGAGTAACTATTTAGGAACTCGAAAAGATATTAAATTTTATTTTTCATTCTGAGCGCTGGCATAGCGTTCAAAGAATTTTTTGATCAAAGTGTTTCTGCTGATAACACCGATCAATACGCCATCATGTACAACTGGCATATTTTTTAGTTTCTTGCGGTCCATGTACTGAGCAACTTCTCGCAAGTTTTCTTTGTCTTCGGCAGCCCGTACATTACGTGTTGCGCAAGCCATAACAGACTCATCCGATACTGCGTTAGCAGCTTGTTCCAGGGCTTCTACATCCATGTCAGACCAATGTTTGAAGAATACAATCCCTTGAGCACCAGCTCTGTAAAGAATGTAGTGGATGATATCGCCATCGGATAAATAAGCCACAACTCTTTTTGCTTCATCAACAACGGGGAATCCACCAACACGATACTTTGAAAACGCTTCTACTGCTTCACCAATCGTTGAAGTATCCTTCAGATACTTCACATCCTCAATCATAATATCTGCGATAGAAATATTTGCTAAACTGTTTTCCGACATCATAATCCCTCCGTTATATTCATTATTTCAAAAGCTTTCCATTCTTATTTTAAGAACAGATATGCCATTGCAAATGAAAGAATCACTCGATTTTCAGTTTTCCCTATTAAAAATCGTCGTCTTGTCCGCCTTCAACGCATTCTGCATCTGGGTTTGCCAAGTAATCTTTAAACAAACCATTGATGATATCATTACGAGTGATGATACCAACAAACTTTCCTTCATCCAGAACAGGAATGTGTTTCAGGTGTTTTTTCTGAATCAATTTTGATACATTTCTAACGGTATCTGTTGCTTCAACAGTAATAACATGATGAGTTGCTGCCTGATAAGCATGATCATCCACACATTTTTTCAGGTAAGAACCAAAGCAGTCAACCTGATACCAGGATCTGATATGATTATATTGATTATTGCGGCGACGTACATTACGTACAACGTAATCCACAATATCACCATCAGAAAGGAATGCAGTCAATGCACCACTCTTATCAACGAGTGGCAGGCAACCTACTTTTTTATCAGCAAAAACTTCTACAGCTTCACCGATGGTTGCTTCATCACTAAGAGTTACTGGGTTTTCAATCATTACATCTCTAACTAGAACTGCCATTTTATGTCTCCTCCTAAACATCTTTTAGCATTCGGTTCCTAATACTGCATATTCGCATATTACTTACCACTTATTTCATGGTTTTAGTATATCATAGGATATGCAACGTGTCTAGAGATTCAATAAGAATTATTTATGTTTTACATCTCCGACTTTTTTGCAATCATTTCTCTCTTACAATTATTTTTTGCATCATTTCAACCAGTCTAAAGCTTCCTGCCAGTTCATAAAAGCAACATCCGCAGTTTGAACAATCTGATTCCATTCTTTTTCAGTGTGATTCGAATCATATATTGCAGCAATTTTAACACCTGCACCTTTTGCGCCAAAAACGCCTTCAACACCATCATTAAAGGCCCAAATATTTTTTGCTTCGGCACCAATCATGTCCACGCCCATTGTAAATAATGCCGAATCACCGCCAGCTAAGCGTTTTTCCCAACCACTTGCAATAGATGCAATCGCATCATCAATGCCAGCATGTTCAAACAAGGTTCGACATACTTCTGCATCATGAATACTGGTTGCAACAACAGGAATATGACGTTCCTTTGCAACTGACAAGAATTCTTTAACCCCTGGTTTCGCTTTACCTTCCGTATGATAGTACCATTCAAGATCCGCCTCTAATGTGTCTACAACTTGACCCACACCAAATGTTCCTGAATAATTATGCTTTACATACCCAACGCTTTCAGGCATGGTTTTATCCGCCAATATTTGCGCCAAATCTCCACCTGGTCGATAACCATTATCCCGCAAGAACCCTGGCACCAAATCCTGATAAAATGCAAGAGTATCAGTCAGTGTACCATCTACATCAGCAAGAATTCCTTTTATATCGGGATCTCCATGAACGATATAGCTTATTTTACGTGCCAAACGCTTTGTAACCAGTGCCGGCTGTGGATAACTATAAAGCGCACTGATCACTGCAGCACCAGCAACACCCGTACCTGCCAATACAGCAGCATTATTTTCATTAATTCCGCCAATCCCAACAACAGGAATATCAACTGTAGCACAAATTTCTTTGAGCGTTTCACGACTCGTAATACTTGAATCTTTGCTTACACTGTGGAAAAGCGCACCTACGCCAAGGTAATCCGCACCATCTTCAACGGCCTTTTTCGCCTGTTCCAACGTTTTCGCTGTCACGCCAACAATCTTATCCGGGCCCAATTGTGCTCTTGCACTTGCTGCAGCCATATCCTCCTGGCCAACATGCACACCGTCAGCATCAATTTCCTGAGCCAAGGCTACATTGTCATTGATGATAAATGGAACATTATACTGCTTGCAAAGTGCTTGCAGAGCTTTCACATCCTCCTTTGCAGCACCGTGCTTATCACGATACTGAAGAATTGTAGCCCCGTTCTGAAGAATTTGTTCTGTTCGCTGCAGCAAGGCTTCTCCTTGAAGATGATCGCAATCAGTAATCACATATAATAATAAATCTTCCCTATTCATAAATATTTTGCCTCCGTTGATCATTTACTCTTGTCAATCATCATAGCATACATTTTTTTCTAGGTGAATAACCCTGATCCTATTTTTCTACTATTTTCTTTCACTATTTTTGTATTGATTTACGCATGTTTCCTTAACTTCATATATTCATGCAAAAAAGCAGTCTTCCGTTAGGAAAACTGCTTTTATCTAACTATATGAAAAAAGTCTCCATTGCAATGCAATGAAGACTTTCCAGGGGCACTAGGATTCGAACCCAGGACCTGCGGTTTTGGAGACCGATATTCTACCAGCTGAACTATACCCCTATACAAAGGACAAGGTCCAAAGACCTTGTCCGAAGGCTCCCCGAACTGGGCTCGAACCAGTGACATCATGATTAACAGTCATGCGCTCTACCGACTGAGCTATCGAGGAACAATCCTGGCAATGACCTATCTTCCCAGCAAAAGAGTAGCAAGTATTGTCGGCGCTGAAGGGCTTAACTTCTGTGTTCGGGATGGTTACAGGTGTGTCCCCTTCGCTTTCGTCACCAGGATATTTTCTTCTCTTGAGTTCGCTTCTCGCTCCCTCAAAATTACACAGTAACTGTCTTTCTGTCTTCTACGCTTCCTTTGTTCTTTCCATTCTTTGGCTAAGTCTTCGACTTATTAGTATCAGTCCGCTCAATGTGTCACCACACTTACACTCCTGACCTATCGACCAGTTATTCTCTCTGGTGTCTTATCAACTTTCGTTGTGGGAAATCTCATCTTAAGGTTCGCTTCACGCTTAGATGCTTTCAGCGTTTATCTTTTCCAGACTTAGCTACCCAGCTATGCTCTTGGCAGAACAACTGGTTCACCAGCGGTCTGTCCAACCCGGTCCTCTCGTACTAGGGTCAGCTCCCTTCAAATTTCCTACGCCCGCGATGGATAGGGACCGAACTGTCTCACGACGTTCTGAACCCAGCTCGCGTACCGCTTTAATGGGCGAACAGCCCAACCCTTGGGACCTACTTCAGCCCCAGGATGCGATGAGCCGACATCGAGGTGCCAAACCTCCCCGTCGATGTGAACTCTTGGGGGAGATAAGCCTGTTATCCCCAGGGTAGCTTTTATCCGTTGAGCGACGGCACTTCCACTCGCGACCGCCGGATCACTAAGTCCTAGTTTCCTATCTGCTCGAGTTGTTGCTCTCGCAGTCAAGCTCCCTTCTGCCTTTGCACTCTGCGAACGATTTCCATCCGTTCTGAGGGAACCTTTGAGCGCCTCCGTTACCTTTTGGGAGGCGACCGCCCCAGTCAAACTGCCCACCTGACACTGTCCAATAATCTGCTTCAAGACTCCTTGTTAGAATTCCAAACATTTAAGGGTGGTATCCCACCATTGACTCCGCACAAACTGGCGTCCATGCTTCTCAGTCTCCCACCTATCCTGTACATGAATATCCGAAACCCAATATCAGGCTACAGTAAAGCTCCATGGGGTCTTTCTGTCCTATCGCAGGTATCCGGCATCTTTACCGGAATTTCAATTTCACCGAGTCCCTTGTTGAGACAGCGTCCAGATCGTTTCGCCTTTCGTGCGGGTCGGAACTTACCCGACAAGGAATTTCGCTACCTTAGGACCGTTATAGTTACGGCCGCCGTTTACTGGGGCTTCGGTTCAAAGCTTGCACTCTTCCCCTTAACCTTCCAGCACCGGGCAGGCGTCAGCCATTATACTTCATCTTGCGATTTTGCAATGACCTGTGTTTTTGCTAAACAGTCGCCTGGACCTTTTCACTGCGACTCTCCTGCGCTCTGTATTGCTCATACTCACGCTAGAGAGCAACCCTTCTCCCGAAGTTACGGGTTCATTTTGCAGAGTTCCTTAACAAGAGTTATCTCGCGCGCCTTAGTATTCTCTACCTGTCTACCTGTGTCGGTTTGCGGTACGGGCACCTCTATATTCCTTAGCAGCTTTTCTTGGCAGCGGAGGATCAAGGACTTCGTTACTATTTTTCACTCGTCATCGTGTCTCAGGCTCCCGTTGCGCGGATTTGCCTACGCAACACCCTACTCACTTGAACGGCTCACCAACTGGCCGCTCGCTCTACCTTTCTGCGTCACTGCTTCGTCATCATATAGCGGTGGTACAGGAATATCTACCTGTTTCCCATCGACTACGCCTTTCGGCCTTGCCTTAGGTCCCGACTTACCCTGGGCGGACGAGCCTTCCCCAGGAATCCTTAGACTTCCGGCGGGCAGGATTCTCACCTGCCTTATCGTGTACTTATACCGGCATTCTCTCTTCTCATTAGTCCACGACTCGTTTCCGTATCGCTTCTCCCCAATGAGAACGCTCCTCTACCAATTACATTACTGTAATTCCGCGTCTTCGGTACATTGTTTGAGCCCCGTTACATTTTCGGCGCAAAACCCCTGGACCAGTGAGCTATTACGCACTCTTTTAATGGTGGCTGCTTCTAAGCCAACATCCTGGTTGTCTGAGCGATTTCACATCCTTTTCCACTTAACAATGATTTTGGGACCTTAGACGGCGGTCTGGGCTCTTTCCCTTTTGACCATGAAGCTTATCCCCCATGGTCTGACTCCTGTACTTTCTTGTCGGCATTCGGAGTTTGATAAGGTTTGGTAGGCGGTGAAGCCCCCGTACCCATTCAGTGCTCTACCTCCGACAAAAATCATACAAGGCTAGCCCTAAAGCTATTTCGAGGAGAACCAGCTATCTCCAGGTTCGATTGGAATTTCACCCCTACCCACAAGTCATCCAAGATCTTTTCAACGATCCCTGGTTCGGTCCTCCACGTTGTTTTACCAACGCTTCAACCTGCTCATGGGTAGATCACCTGGTTTCGGGTCTACGTCAACAAACTTTCGCCCTTTTCAGACTCGCTTTCGCTTTGGCTCCGTTTCCTTAACCTCGCTTGTTAACGTAACTCGCCGGTCCGTTCTACAAAAAGTACGCCACTACTCTCTTATGGAGCTGTGACTGATTGTAAGCATGCGGTTTCAGGTTCTATTTCACTCCTCTTCCGAGGTGCTTTTCACCTTTCCCTCACGGTACTTGTTCTCTATCGGTCGCTAAGGAGTATTTAGCCTTACGGGGTGGTCCCCGCGTGTTCCCACGAAATTCCACGTGCTTCGTGGTACTCTGGATTCACTCTGCAAGTTCGGGTTTTCGTCTACCGGGCTCTAACCGTCTATGGCTGGCCTTCCCATGCCATTCCACTAACCTTTCCTTACGTGTTGAGTGTCCGAACCCCGGCCGAAGCCGGTTTGGGCTCTTCCCGCTTCGCTCGCCGCTACTAGGGGAATCGAGTTTTCTTTCTTTTCCTCCGGGTACTTAGATGTTTCAGTTCCCCGGG
>OGDF01003345.1_pt1 | contig 19853 bp, 18 predicted proteins | sample 1570141 | NCBI WGS metagenome assembly OGDF01 (sample SAMEA4370581, study PRJEB24528) | human gut metagenome | reverse complement strand
GTTGCTCAGGAACTTATAAATAAAGTTAAATTATAGTGTTGCGGAATTAAGGTTTATTAAATTATAGCTATATGAAAGAATTATTAATAGAAAAAGAAATTATTGCTACTGATAAATGTGATGCAAAAGACAATGCTTCTATTGATGAAATGCAAATCGCATTGAATTATTGGCTTCTGGAAAACATGAAAATAATGGAAAAACTTACTGTTAAGGAGCCTGTTTCATGGTCAGAACAGGATTGGGGGGGATAATTGAAAGAATGAATTATTATTTCATACTCACAAATTCCTGTAACTATCATTGCAATTTTTGCATAAGATCCAATGTCTCTGCAACATTATCCGGAAATATGGATTATTCAAATTTCCGTGAAGTTGCAGAGCTATTGTATAATGCCAATCCTGATGCTATGATTACGCTTACAGGTGGAGAACCTACTATATATCCGGATTTTAAAGATGTGGTTGATTTTTCTTCACATCTTTTTAAGAAAGTGTGTGTAACGACAAATGGCAGCTTTGATCAAGATACAGCTATGTTTCTCGAAAAATATATGAGAGACAACCTTTATGTTCAAATTTCATTAGACGGCACAAAAGACTTCCATAACAAATTGCGTGGTGAGCATGCATTTGAAAGAGCTGTAGCAAGCATTAGGCTGTTTTCAAATGTTTGGACTCATCTCGCACTTTCTACGACAGTTAAACGATGCGAGATGGATAACATTAAAGAGTTGGCTACATATCTCAATTGCTTAAAATTTCACCACTGGAAAGTATCACAAGAACAAGTTAGCCATCCTACAAAAGAGACAATAATTCCGACAAAGGAATGGAATCATTTAGTTGAAAATTTGTTACCACTTTGCCAATATCGTGTAACAATAAAAAAAATGTTTGCATTCGATATTTGGGAAAAGTATACAGAGGATAATCATGATATTAGCATTGCTCGTAATTGCTCATTAGGTAATAATAAAGTTTATATTACTCCAAATTTTGATGTTCTTCCTTGCACATGTATGAATTATAGTTGTGGAAATTTACTTGTCGATTCTGTTGACGTGATAAGAACTCGTCTGAATAAATTGCAGATCATAGAACCTGACGAATCTTCTATTTGTTATAATTGTGATTATAAGAGGATATGCAATGGAGGGTGTCCAGGATATTCCATGAAAGTTTTTGGTAAATATAATATGGGTGACATACGGTGTCCATTATTTTGAGAAGTATGAAAAGTATTCGTGTTTTAATAACTGACAAATGTAATGCCTCTTGTTCTAATTGCATAAATAAGGCGATTAGGACAGAATCATGTTTTATAGATTTCCTAAGATTTAAAGCTATTGCTCAATATTTTAGCGAGAATAATGTTTCACGAATTCGAATAATGGGCGGAGAGCCTACCATTCATCCTGAATTTAGAGAAATTGTCAGTTATTCTCAAACATTATTCTCCCGTGTAACTGTATTCACAAATGGTCTTAATAATTCTATTTTAGATTTCTTGCCTCGTGAAAGCGATAGTATTAATTATAATTCCAGATTTGTGCATATAATTCCAAAAGAACATCTTTTGTTAGACAAACCTGGTTCTCGAATTCTGTCAATCGTCATTTCTTGTCAACTGAATGAGCATGAAATGACATCAACAATATCCAGAATTAACGAACAAATACAAAACTTGAAGGTGTCATTAACTCTTGATTGTACCGTTAACATATTCAAATATAGACTCAATCTATTGGACAAGTTTAATATAATATATGATTTTTGTATATCACATCAGATTGAGGTAATAGTGGATCACGGACTGCCAATTTGCTTTCTGTATAATTCACAAATACCGTCATCAAAGGACTTTTCAAAATGTTCCGAAAATTGTGCGGGTTTGATTGATGCGAATTGTAATCTTAGATTCTGCAATCAAATCTCATCAGAATCATTCTCACTTTTCGAGGGAGACAGAATAAAACCATTTAAATTGATAAACAATTGGCTGCAACTTGCTTTTTATCAAAAGCAAACAATGGTTTTACGAAAGATATGCGTAGAGTGTCCTTTTTATGGAGATTTATGCAACGGAGGGTGTTATATGCATCGAGAGCTGATAAGCAGAGAGGATGTCCTGCAACACACAGAACTTCCTGTTTATTTAAAACACATATAGAATTATGGAATATACCGTTAACCGATACGACTGCAGTAGAAAAATAATGGTTATAACTAATATGGGTTGTAACCTTGATTGTATATATTGTTATGAGCAACAAAAAGAAAAACATACAGTCTTTGACCTGGATGAAACAGTAAACAAATTGTCCCAAATATTGAAAACAAAAACGCCAAAAGGTACGTTAATCAAACTTCTTGGTGGAGAGCCGTTTCTTGTCTTTCCAAACATAAAGAAACTATGTGAGTCAATATGGGATCAAAATCAGATAGACAATGTCCTATTTCATGCCACTTCAAATGGCACTCTAATTCATGGAATTATTAAAGATTGGCTATTGGCAAATCGCCATCGTTTCACTATCAAATTGAGTCTAGATGGTAACAAAAAAGCACATGACATAAACAGATCTGGTTCTTTTGACAAAATTGATATTGATTTTTTCAAAGATGCTTGGCCTGAAGTTGGTATAAAAATGACCATTAGTCCACGAAGTATAAACTATTTTGCTGATAGCATAATGTTTCTTCATCAAATTGGGTTCAAAAACATCAAACCAAACTTTGCAGAGTTTGTTGATTGGAACCAGATGGATTTAATTAGAGCTTTCTATCGTCAAATGATGGAATTGGTTGATTTTTATTTGGATAATCCACATATAACTCCATGTAAATATTTCACAATTCCATTACGCAGGATAATAGACAGCAAAACCATATTTCATAATTGCACATTAGGCGAACGTGAAATTTACGATTATAAAACTGGCAAACGTTATCCATGTATGTTCTTTCTTCCAAGCATATGTGGAAAAAAGACATCTGAGGAGATGATGATATTGGACATGTCAGACAAAAAGAATCTTGTTGAGGGCGTTTGTATTAATTGTATATTTCAAAATGTTTGTCAGACTTGTTATGCAGCAAATTATATACAAAGAGGTTGTAGTGCAAGGCGAAATATGAATATTTGCAAAATGCAAAAAATAACATTTTTGGCAACTTCAAAGTTACTTTACAAAAAGTATATAGTAAAAGGTCAGTATATTCCTAATACGAAATATGGAGTAGAGATATATAAAGATATAGAAGCGTTATCAATTATTACGGAAAAATTACAGGAAATAGAAGCAGAGTATGAATCAGAATAAGAGTAGAGTCTGTTATTGTAACATAACTTATAAATGCAATAACAATTGCAATAATTGTATTTCCTATAACGTTAAAAAACATATAGAAAGAGAAGTTTCTGTAGAAGATTTCAAATTCTTTAAAAAACATTTTCATCTTGGTGAACATGATGTATGGACTATCAGTGGAGGAGAACCAACCTTATCAGATAATTTTCCGCAAATAATTAATTATTGCCACAGTGTATCCCCGCATATAATAGTGTATTCCAACGGAAGACGATTATCTTTACTGGCTAATGATACACTGAATAAAATAGAACGTATTATTGTTCCTGTTTATGGAGAGAATGATTTTCACAATAGCTATGTCAACTCTCCAAATGCCTACGAAGAAACTATACATTCATTGAGAAGTATAATAGAAAGAGATTCTTGCAAAATTGACATAAAAATCATGTTGCAAGAACATGATAATATGGATTTGTTTTTCAATTCCAGCATGTGGAGTTTCTTGAAACATAACAAATATTTCTCTATCTCAAGGGTACTTCCATCAATAGATAAAAGTGGATGTTCTCCCATTATTGCACAAAGAGCTGAAATTATCATAAAAGAACTTATTTCGTTGAAGAAATATATTCGGTTTTATGACATTCCTGTATGCTTATTTAGTAAAGACTTTCAAAATCATCTGTCACAAGCTCATATTGAAACTATTAATTATGACCCCATTGTAATATGTGGATCATCGGATAAGCGTTATAAACTATTTCCTTTTAACAAGCCAACAGATTTGCATAAGAAATGCACTCATTGTTCGATGTCTTCTGTTTGCTCAATGATTATGCAGAATTATTTCTGCCCAATGCTGAATGGTTCCAAAATAACAATTACAACAGAATGAAAAGAGTGTTACTGATTGGTTCGACCGGAAATATTGGAATGCAGATTAAAAAGCATCTTTGCAAAAAATCTCTTTCTTTATATTCACCTCTATCCTCAGAGTTGGATTTGAAAGACCGTAAATGTATTCATAATTACTTGGAATCAATATCAGCCAAGGGCGCAATGTGCTTTGACTATATAATATACTGCGCTTTAGACAAGTCGAGTCTTGATTTAGAAAAGAGAAATATTATCAATTTGCAAAATATTCTGCGCTTTCAAAATCACTTTAACAATTGGATTCACTTTTCATCAAGAGCGGTGTATGATGAGTTAGCACCATATAAGAACATTCCCGTTGTTGCTGTGGAAGATTTGCCTGAGCCAACTATTCCATATTCAAGATTAAAGTATAAGGAAGAAGTAATGTTGCATAAAGTGTTTCGTCGTGATAGTTTTATTCTTCGATTGTTTGATGTTACTACATCAAATGACGACACAAGTATAATACAAAGATGGAAAAATCAAATTGCACGCAAAGGTTTTTGTAAGAATGAGGTGCTCAATCCTGTACCTTGTGATTTCATCAATATTGTCGTCAATAACATAATGGATAAAAGGATTGCCCCCGGCACCTATAATTTATGTGGAAGCAAGACTATTGATTCAGAAGTAGTAATGAAAGGCAGAACAAGTGGTCCTAAACAAGAAAAAACAGGAGCATGTTCTTTTGTATTTAACAATAATGAAATCCAAATATGCGAGAAGAAATAAATTATTCAGAATTAGGTAATTGTATTATTCCTGCGTTTGTGGACGAGATAAACCATCTTGCCCTAAAAGAAAACGCTTTTACAAAAAAATCCCATAACACTTCACGTTCAGCAGATGAACTGCTTGAAGAAGTAGTGCTGTTAGAGACTATTAATTTCCTAAAAAAGCGGAAGATCCATCTCCTTTTGATTGCAGGGCCTAACAAGCACATAATAAATGGAATAGATGATGCTCCATATTTATTTAGGAAAATATCTCTTGAGGAAGTGCTTGAAGATAGAGATTATTTAGAAAAATTTTGCGACTATGACAAAAATCTTCTTAATTATATTTACGACAGAGAATCTGGTGTGTTAACAGGAAATAGAATCACTACAAATGGTGTTCATTTATTGTCTGCATATTTTAAGTCGGAATATGTTAATGTCGATATCTTTGGTGAAAGAAAGAGTTCACCTTCCGTAAAGGGCAATTATAGTAATAATATATATTTATTTGGTTCATGTCTTACTTTTGGATTATTTTCCGATGATGACAGAACTTTTCCTTCTATGCTTCAGAAACAACTTAATAGCTCGAATTTTGCTGGTATGAAGGTGCATAATTACGGTGTTAAAGGACAGAATTGTGTCTTAAATGATCTGTTGTTCATTTTAAACACACCTATGAGAGAGGGTGATTTTGTCATACTTGTAGCAAAATATTCCCACAAAATATTGACTCTATTGCGGAATAACCATATTGCATGTAATGATTTTTCGAATTTCCTAAAATCTAAATCAGTAAATGGACAATGTTTCCTAAATTCTGCGTTTCACTGTAACAGTAGTATTTATCGTTACCTCGCTGACTATACGTTTTCCTTGATTAAGGAAAGGATGAAGAACTGCTCAGCAGAACGTATTCACCCTGAAATATATTCTTATTTAGAAAATACAAAAAAGAAAAGCATGATAAACTCTGAAGGTTTGATAGACAAGTTATTTATTAAAGACCTGATAAGTTCAATCAAGAGCAATAGATTTGAGACAGGAAAAGAAGCTGTGATTGGCAGCATTGTTATGGCTGCAAACCCTTTTACATGGGGGCATGCAAAATTAGTAGAACTTGTTACGAAAGAATGTGATTTTTGTTATGTATTTGTTATTGAGGACAATCATTTTGAAATACCATTCCCTAAACGATATGATATGGTTGACAAATTTGCACAACAATATAAGAATTGCCGTGTATTTGCAACAGGCTGCTATTTTGGGGCTGATTTCCTATTCCCAGAATATCACGATCGAAACAAATATGAAAAACAGAAAATCAACAATCCTGTGATTGATACAATGATATTCGCAAAACACATTGCCCCCGTACTGGGTATTAATAGACGCTATCTTGGAACGGAAACCAATGATCCTGTAACAAATCAATTCAACAATTATTTATCCTCCACTTTACCACAATATGGAATAGAAGTGAAAATTGTTCCTCGTTTTATCACAAGTGAAACCAATGAAGAAATACGTGGAGGCTTAGTTAGAAAATTAATATCAGAGAATCCGAATAGTGACGTACTGAAGTATTTTCTGCCTCCAACTTCTATTCAGGTTCTCACTTAACAATTCTGTTTTGGTTCCTCTCTAATATATATTAATCAATTGACATTATGCACAAAGTTTATCTTGTAGAATGAGTTCGACGAATTATAGGTAATAGAAAGAAGTGAGTAAAACCATTCTATCGTCAATAAGATGTCTTATCGACAACGAAGAAATATTAATTTGCAAAATGGAAATACTTATTTTCCATCATCGTACACATGTTATTATATAATATTTCTTGTTTACCGTTTATTATGTATTCTATTTTTGTTTTCTTGCATTGGAATTACCGCAGTAATCCCTTCCAACTCCCTGTCCACCTTGGATAGTTCCTCTTTGGACAAAGCATATATGCATTCAATCGCCAGTCGGTTGGCTGCTATTTTTCTGTGTGCGAGGATGGTCTCTTCGCCACCTATGGAGGGGCGGTTTGCACCACATGATTCCATATAGTTGTCCACGGCATCACGCATGGAGTAATAGCCCCAGCCTGTCTTTGCCCAGCTGATGAGGGCATTGACGGCTGCTTGTCTTGGGCCTTTGTTCTGTTGTTCGCTCATAATCACTTTTGGTTTTTCTTGCTTAATCGTTGTTGTCTCTTTTGCCAAAGTTTATCTATTTCCTGATGGTGTTCGTCCTCGTCCGAGTAGAGCCATTCGATGTAGTCGGCTCGTTGTGAGGTGCGTTCATCCAGTCGGGAGAAATCACGAAGAAGGATATACTTCTCCTCGATGGTTCTCAGCCTTGCGTTGTCGTTGGCGATGATGCATAAGGCACATAGGAATACTGCCGACAATGTACACATACAAATGTGGATCAACTTGCGGAAATGCCAGGAATGGCAGAGACGCTTGACCACATACAAGAGGTATTGCTTCAAGAACGGAATGACCCCTGCCTTGTCCTTGGGCAATGGAGGAGGAACGCATTTGGACTGTTGCGCTCCTGTTATCTTGTTGACGAAATCCGCTATCTTGGTCAGGGCTTCGGAGTTCTTCCTGCTCAGTTCTCCAACCCTCTTAACGGTGTCCTCGCACTGGTGTACTAACTTAGGCCAATGCTTCTTGTGGGCATCTACAAGAGCGATGCACTTGGTGAGTACTTCATCATATCTTTCGGTCAAGGTCTGGAAGAATTCCTGCTGGGTTATCTCACCTCTTGCCTTTGCCGCTTCTTCCTCTTCCTCAAACCTCCTCTGCCGAGCCTCCAACAGCAACCTCACCTCATTTGCCGCAGCCTTGCCCACGGCATCCTTCAATGAAGACGCGTCATTGGCGGTAGGCTTGGCCAGGGTGTCAATCTTGCCTGAAAGGGTGTTGATTGCCTGAATACAATTGAACAGTTCAACCTGTATGTCTTCCAAAGACGTGCCAGGTTCATCCTTCAAGGGTGTCACTTTTCTGTTTGCCATACGCTTATCTCCTCATTCCTCCGTTACGTTTCTTCTTGTTCTTCTCATTGTCCTCGTCATTCCACCCACGGTCGTTGCCTCCACCGCCACCTCCTGAAGTATGGGCAATGGTTGGCTGGAGTATAACTTCTGCCACTGCTTCAGCTATATTGCCGCCGACAGACGAGACTTCGTTATCGGCACCGCCTGCCACTTCATCAGAGCAAACTTGTGAGGAAGCAGAAGCCTCGTGCTGCCACTCGTTGGAAGATGTGTTGCCATGAAGCAAGCCGACCGACTGACCGACTTCCGTTTGGGTCTCGTTACGATCGGAAATGAGGGAAGAAAGGTGAGCTTGGTTCTCTGGTGCGCCCAGCATCCTGCTCAGCTGAACGAGGGACAGGCTGCGGTCTATCTTGCTCCCGGAAAGAGTGACCCCACGGCTGTTGTCTGTAAAAGTGATGCCACAGATGCGACCGTCATCGCCTTGGACAAAATGCATGGTGATGCCCCGAGCCGCCAGTGCTGTACGAAGCGTTTGCCAGTCGTGGCAATGGCTGAGGACTGCGGAAATGGTGTCATACAACTGGTACTTCACCGCATCCCTGCCTTTGAGGTGGCTGCGCCTTACATCCCTCTTGCCCTTGCCGAAGGTCAGTCCGTACTCCCTTGTCAGAGCCTTGGTGACTGCTGCCGATGCACGGAAATTGCAGTCGCCCTTGATGGCATTGCCGTCATTATCGACACGGTTGTAAACGATATGGACATGACCGTGAGGCTGGTCATGGTGTCGGAATATCACGAACTGGGTGTTCACAATCCCACGTCTGCGGAGATACTCCCGTGCCACTTCCGCCATGAACTCGTTGGTGAGCCTGGGTGTGTCATCAGGGTGGAAACTCAGTGATATGTGTCCCACGAAATCCTTCAGTGATGGACGCATCCGAGCCTGTGCCTTGAAACTGGCAACGATGGTGGCATTTGTTGTGGTGCTTACACCTGCCGATGCTATGATGACAGTGTTCTTATGGGCCATGTCGTTGGCATAGTTTACCAGCCCTCCGAATCCCCTGCCGGTGTTAATCTGTGCTATCATAAAAGTTGCTATAAAAAAGTATGTGCAGATAAATGCCCAAGTATGTGCAGACACTTGACAAAGTAAGTGCACATAGTGGGATGAGTAAGTATATATCACTAAAAGTTACCCAAGCGGACGATAACCTCGTCAATCTTCCCTGCCAGTTCCAAGACCCTCTTTTCAACAAAGGAGAAGTGATGGACGTGAGCCTCATGGGCAAGCTGGTTGAGATTGTTCGCCATGCCCGACAGGGAGCGGAGATTAGCGGCATCCTCCTTCGACATCGCTTCACGTACATAGCCGTTTACGGCAAGCTCATAGACGAGTGAGGACAGCGAGCACTGCCTGTTCTTGCTCCTTCGCAACAGCTTCGTGTAGCTGCCTTGGTCGAAATACACCTTGACGGAATACTTCCGTTTCTCCCTCTCGTCAGACCTTGGGCGACCGCCCTTGTTCTTCTGCTTTCCGCTCTTGGGTGTTTGGGGATTATCCATATCTTTGACTGTAGTGTGTGGCACGGTCGGCTTCTTAGCCGTGGTTTTTCGGGACGTAAAACCTATACTTGCTCCCCAAACACTCCAAACTTTCTTCTCAGACGTGGCAATCAAGATTGCTGCGCTGTCGGAAGTGGAAAAGAGGGAAGACAGATAGGATTTAGCCGTGAGAGACATGACTGCGAAGCCAGACCGAGCCGTAGTTAATAAGAATGGCAGAGAATCACTTGCTTCCGAACGCTCCTGCATCGGTATGCGAGGAAAGTAACTTCTGGATGGCGGAGAGAGCGTATCGCTTCTTCCTGCCCATTCGTGAAGGCACGAGGTAGCCTTTCTTCTCCCATGACCAGAGTGTGGTCTCACAGACACCGCACATCTTGGCAACTTCATCCGTACTCAGCCACGTCTCATCTTCGGGAGTCTGCTCCATCATGAGTGCCTTGGCTTCCATCGCTTTCTCGATAAGTCGGTCGGCAAAGAGAACAAGGTCGTCACTCGACACCTCGATCTTCATCTTGCCGCCTGCTTCTATCATGCTTAACAAGTCCATAAATCTAAAAAAGTTATCCTGAAATAATCTTGTTCTGTAAAGGCGACAGGGGGAACAGGTACAACTTGTGTACAGCCCAAATCCCCTGCAGCCGTAGTCTCTCATATAGTATTCCTGTCAAAAGAATGTGGCATCAAATTGTGACAAATGTCCTGTCAGTCGAGCATCCCGATAAGTTCCCTTTTCATCTCGTCATCAATGGTGCGGTATCTGGCAAATGCCTGGCTGCCGTTGGTGTGCCCCGACATGGAGGAAATAAGACTTGGGTCTTTCACCTGCTTGTAGAGGTTGCCGATGAAGGTCTTGCGTGCCGTGTGGGAGGTTGCCACTTCATGGAGCGGCTTCTGTACATTCTGCCTCGTCACCGGGTCGAGCACGCTGACAATCCTGTTGATGTCCACTGTCCGCAATACCTCACGGATGCCCTTGTTGTAGTCACTCACATTGTAGTGTGGGAACAGCGACTTGGTGGGGACACCCCGGTAACGCTCATAGATGGTCATGGCGGTCTTGCTGAGTGGCACACGTATGGTTCTCGCATCGTGCTTCATCGTCTTGTGGGCGATATACTCCAGCACTCCGTCAATGACACTTCCGTTGGTCAGACGCATCAGGTCGCCGAAGCGGCAACCGATGAAACACTGGAAGACGAACATGTCACGGAACATTGCCAGATGAGGGCTGTCGGAAAAGTCGTGGCTCCATATCCTGTCACGCTCCTCGATGGTGAGAAAGAACGGAGTGCCGAAGATGGCTTTGGGTATCTCGAACACGTCAAAGGGGTTGTTCTTGGTGATGCCTTGGTGTATGCACCATCTTACAACAGTCCTCAGTCGGGTGAATACCGTATGCAGCGTGTTGTCCGAACGCTTCGTTCCTGCTGTCCACTTGTCCATGCCAAGATAGAGCTGCGGGTATTGGTGATAGTATTCATTCTCATGGATGAGATAACGCTGGAAGGCTTCCAAATCATCCACGGTAAAATTGTCCACATGCAGGGTGTAGTCCTTCTTCTTGCGGATGTTGCGCTGAAACCTCTCGAAACGCTCAATCTTGCCCACCAGTCCCCTTACCGCAGTGGCTTGCCGCTTGTCGAAGTCCTTGTGCGAGATGTATTCCTCCACCAACTTTGAAAGCCTTGTTTCCTGTACAGTAGCCTGTGTGAGCTTGTACGCATTCGGATGGTGGAAGCAGAAGATGGTCTTTTTCAGCCAGTCGCTCGTTGCGCCCTTGAAGTATTCCTGCGACACCGTTCGGCACAGGTCGTGAACGGCATCGTTCAGTGTCCTGCGCTCCTCGTCACGAACCATCGTCACGCGGCTCTTGTAGCCTTGCCTGTCCGCATCCCAATAGGCAGGGTTGATGGAAAGTTCCGTTGCCGCCTTGATGTCGGTCTTGGTGTCATTGTCACGAACACGGATATAGATGGTTGCCTTCTTCTTGGCTGTGGCGGTCTGCCTTACAAATGCTGTTACGTTCATAGTATGTATATATCTAATGATTATATATAAGGTGGTGAAATCACTCTTCCAACATGCCAATCAGCTCACGCTTCATGGTGTCGTCGATGGTGCGGTAACGCTGGAATGCACGGCTCTGGGGCGAGTGTCCAGTGAGTGAGGAAACCAAAGCCTGGTCTTTCACCTTGGCATAGAGGTTGCCGATGAAAGTCTTGCGTGCCGTGTGGGAGGTTGCCACATCGCAGAGCATCCTCTGTTCGGGTTGTCTGGTCAAAGGATTGAGCACAGTGACCATACGGTGTATGCCAGCGAAGTCAAGCACGAACTTGATGTACATGTTGTATTGAGCCTCGCAGATGGCAGGGAACAGACGTGGCGAGACATGACTGTATCTTGCCAGTATCTCCTTGGCTGTGTCGCTTAGAGGCACACGCACTAGTTCGGTGTTGCCGTTGTTCAGGTTCTTGCCGGGGATATACTCCAGCCATCCGTCAATGATGTTGCTGCGTGTCAGACTGAACAGGTCGCCCATCCTGCAACCGACAAGGCACTGGAAGACAAACATGTCCCTTACAAGAGAGGCATGGTAACTGCGTCCGTACTGGCACTGATAGACTTGGTTGCGCTCCTCGATAGTCAGATAGTAGGCATCGCCATAGACATGACCGTGGGTCTGCACCTGCCGGAAAGACACATCGTCCGAGTAGCCCTTCTTTACACACCAGTTGAGAAATGCCTTCAACCTAAGTCCTCCGCTGAAAGAGGAGTTCTTGGAAGAGGGGCGCATGGTGGAGTGGTACAACCCGAACTTGGCGAAGAAGTCGGGATGCTTCACATAGAGGTCGTATTCCTCCGTCACATATCTCATATACTCCTCCAGCTGCTCCGCTCCAAAGGTGGAAACCTCATACCTGAAATCGGTATCACCTTCCATTTCCCTTTTCCATGCCTCCAACCGTTCAAGTCTTCTGAACACGGCACGGATTCCGCTTGCGTTCTTGGTCTTGTACTCTGTCAGATACTGCTCGGCTCTGTCAAAGAAGCCGCTTCCCCATGGTGTGGTGTCCTCAGCCTTGGTCTTCTCCTTGCTCTTTCTGTCGGGATGGAGGAAGTCATCAATGATGGCTGTCAGAACAGGGCAGGTCACATCCTTGTCAACATTCGCCTCCACATACGCAATCATTTCCTTCAATGTGTTGTTGAACTTCTCACGCACTTCCTTAGGCACTTTCTTCGTGTTCTTGTAACCGGGGATTTTGCTGTCCCAATAGATGGGGTCGATGTGCATGGAGGTTGAAACCTTGACATCTTTATCCCTGCCAAACATCACTCTGATATACACGAGTGAGTTGCTTTTTCTCAATACTGCAATTACCTTCATATTTCTTCAATTTTATCTGTTTTTATTCAGTCTGTGGGTACAAAGTTAGTAATGTTCCGACAATTGTTCCCAGAGAAATCAAACTTATTGCAAACCTGTTTAAGAAGTTTAAGATTTGAATTATACTCGTAAATCATTCATTTGTAGCGTGTTTTCTTTAGTCTGATATTCATTTTGTCATACTTGATTTGAGTATGATTTAGCCAAAATGCGTTTTCTCCAGAAACAATGTTGAGCACCAATTGCGAAGGACGTTCTGTCACATTCATCACGGTGGCAGGGTTGTTAGGAATCAAAGCTCCTTGGCGATAGAAATAAGGTATCTGCTTATCGGTGAATGACATCGTCTGCAAGCAAGGACCTTCTATCATCTCATTCGTAGCCACACTCCACCATTTTCCTTCTGGCAACCATACATCCTTTATCGTGATACCATTTGCATCTGATTTTTCCGTGATAGGAGCCACCAAGATATCGTCACCGAAGAAATACTCATTATCGTATGTATATGCCTCTTCTACCTCAGGATACTCATAATAGAGTGGACGACAGATGGATATACCAGTGTCATAGGTCTTACGAGCCATCGTATAGATATAAGGGAACAGCGAATAGCGCAAGCGTACCGCTTCTAGGATGGTAGGGAAATTGGGGAATTTCCAAATACGACGCTCTATGCGAGAATCATTGGTAGCATGAGTACGGAAGATAGGAGTAAATACTCCAAACTGAATCCATCGCAACACCAAGTTAGGATTATTCACCAACTCTTCGTTGGAGAACATATGTCCTCCTAAGTCATGTCCCCAATAGCCATAACCTACATTCGAGGCTGTGGCGGTGAAGTAAGGCTCAAAAGCCAATGCCTCATAGCTGATGTTGGCATCGCCCGAGAAACCTATCTGATAACGATGACTACCTAGACCTCCCCAACGATGGAAGATAACAGGGCGATGACCTGTACGCTTGGCTGCTTCATTGAAGAAGACATAATTGCACCAAAAAGTCTCACTCAACGAGTTGGTATACGGACTGGTAAGATATTGTTGCCAATCTAGCCACCAGAAATCCACACCCTCGCTCTCATGGTCACGAATGATGTTCTTGAAGAATGACTTTGTAAAGTCGGTGTAGTCAAGACTCCAATTGATATTATTGCGGCTGTCATTCAGGTACTTGCCACCTAATTCACTGTTCATGGCAGCGAAATAAGTAGGCGACTCTATCTGATTGATACCATCGGCAGGATGCAAATTGAGCGCAGTCTTAAAATTTTGTGAGTGCATCTCAGAGAGAAGACCTTTTGGATTAGGAATGAGATTGGTGTTCCATGACCAACCAGTCCAACCGCCACGACCTTCTGACTGACTGTAAGCATTGCCATTCCAGTGCCAATCCATATCTATGACCATCACATCGGTAGGTATCTTGTTGGTCTTCAAGTCACTCATGATATTACGGTAGTCATCTGCCGAATAAGAAGAATACTTGCTATACCAGTAGCCAAAGATGTAATTTGGAGGCAAAGGGATGTTGCCCGCTATCTTAGTGTAATCAGCAAGTGCCTTCTTGTAATTATGTCCGTAACCAAGCACGTAAGTATCCATGGCATGATTGTCGGCACGTTGTGTCCACCAAGGATACCCCATATCACTATTAGGAGACAAGGCATAAGAACGTCCTCCATCAGAACGAGGAGATGCCCATGAATCGTCTATCACAGCCCAACCAGACCGAGAAACCAATCCATTTTCCATTTCCGCTCTCTTGCTTTCTCCCATCAGGCCATCCAGCGTTCGGCTAGTACCCTTTAGATTGAGAGGATCTGGTTTTCCTGGATACCAAACTGATGAGACACCATTGCCTGAGATAGTGATGGTAAGATTAGAAGGTGAAGCTGGAAGCGTACGTGGGTCGGTACCCTTGCGATACTTGAGCTTCAGGTTGGATGTCGTTATATATAAATAGGTGTCATCCTCACTCTTGGTGAACTGAGGCGCATCCAACTTACGATTGACAATGGTGAAGGTCGCTCGGTCCTCAAACTTTGCCTGTTCGCTATACTCCACTCTTATCATCTCTGGAGTAAGAACCGTAAAACGAGCATTGCCACAAGTAATGACAGCCTGACTTGTTGCTACAGGATCATTGACAACCACTTGTGCTATGGAAGGAGTTGACAATAAGCAACTACTCATCATAAGCATAACGAAAGGTTTCTTCATAATTTAAACATTTAGTTGAAGGCTAGATAATTCCATTTTTGTTAATAGATACTGCAAAGATAGTCATAATCTACTACCATCGTGCGGCAAAGTACACGATTAGTACAAAAACAAATGAGGATAAATTCCTTATTTCCATGATAATGAGCAACATACAAATGATCAAGGTAAAAGTATCAAGTACATTCGCCTTTGGGCGGGATTTTGCGATAACAAGCGTTTTTTCATAATAACACAGCCTATTATTTGGCTACCCAAAAATAATTTTGTATATTTGCCCACAATTTTAAGAAGCGAGATTACCATGCAAAGAATTATTATAACATTCATATTGATATGTTCTTGTAGCCATTTGTCTGCAACAAGAAACGAGAAACTTTCTTTTACTTTAGATAGCCTTTTAGACAACATATCCCAAATCTACAAGCAAAAGGAGGCTAGTATCAACACCTACAAGGGAATCATGGACAAGGACAAGAGCACCGCCACATTTCTTTCTGTCTATGACAAGCTATTCAATGAATACTATGTTTATCAGTTTGATTCCGCCATGGTGTATGTTGACAAGTCCATAGAGTTGGCAGATAAGACCGCCAACCAGTTCTACCATGACAAAAGCAGAATACACTGCTTGCCATCGGTGGACTTTATGGAGAGGCTATGTCTCTGCTCAATGAGATAGACTTTTCCTCGCTCACTCCATCTCTTTCCTTTAACTATACTATCACGAAGTATTATATATATATGTATTGGTCTGACTATTGCCATGACGCAACATACGCTCCCAAGTACAGACAAAAATCTGCTGAGTTTCTGAAACAGGCAGTCGGTCTGCTCAGCAAGAATGACAAACGTTACAATTTTTTCCTGGGAGAGTACTACATTTACGTGGAACGTAACGACAAGAAGGCATTGAGTCACTACTTTCGTGTCTTGAAGGAAGTACCTGTCAACTCTCGTTACTATGCCATGGCGGCATTTGCAATAGCCAACAACTATAGTGCAAATCATCAACCCGAGAAATACGAAGAGTACATCTTACAGGCATGTATCAGTGACCTGAAGAACTGCACTCGCGAGAATCTTGCGTTACAAGAATTTGCCATGTATCTATACCAGAAAGACAACGAGAACGTTTCTAGAGCCGAACGCTACATCAACTTTGCCATGGATGACGCAAAGGCGTACAACAACCGACTGCGCATCATCGAAATCTCGCAAAAGCTGCCTATCATTGTCAAGAACTATCGAGAGAAGCTAACCACACAAAACAACTTGATGCGTGCTGCCTTGTGGGGGATTTCCATCCTCCTCATCATCATGCTCGTGCTTTTCTACTTCTTTAGACAACAAAACAAGTTGCTGCACAAGCATCGTATCGAACTATCTGACAGCAACACGCAATTATCAAGCCTCAATGATGCACTCAACTTGCTCAACACACGCTTGATAGACACCAACAAGCAACGCGAGCGATTGGCGAAACTATATATCGACCTATGCGCCAAATTCATTGACCGACTGAGCAAGTTTGAATTATTGGTACGCCGAAAGATCAAAGTGGGACAAGTAAACGACTTGCTCAACATGACTTCCTCCTCACGCTTGTCAGACGAGGACGCAGCCACCTTCTTGCTACAGTTCGACACCGCCTTCCTCGACATGTATCCTTCGTTCATAGAAGAGTTCAATGCCTTGCTCAAACCAGAAGAACAAGTGAAACCAGCACATAGCAGGAGCCTCACCACCGAATTGCGCATATTTGCCCTCATCAGATTGGGCGTGAAGGACAGTTCCGAGATTGCCTCCCTGTTGTTCTATATACCTCGCACTATCTACAACTATCGGTCAGCATTCAAGAAAAAGGCATTGAATCGTGAGACTTTCGAAGAGGATGTGGAGAAGCTGTGTACCGTTATGCCCACCACGGCATGATGAAGGCGGCATGCGACGCAACTGATGAAAAAAAATCGAAACAAGTGTCCTTTTTGTTACATATTTGCTAAAAAACAGAAAAAAGAGGACAAGAACGCTTGCTTTCTGCGATTTTTTTTGTTTCTTTGCATAAGATAGGCTGCACTCGTCAAATTGAAAGCTAGCTTTCTTTGCGCTCGTTTGCACTATCTTTGCCTTATAAAAACTATTAACTTTTAGAATTATGGGAAAAGGAAAAAAAGGAGGCAAAAGAATGAACAAGGCACAGCTTACTGTGAAGCTGCACGATTTCTTTGCCAGTCAGCCAGGCGTCACTCTCAGTTTCAAGGAAATTTTCCGTGCCCTGCATCTTGATACACATCCTCTGAAGATGTTGGCTATCGACATCATGGAGGAAATGGCATGGGACGATTATCTCGCCAAAGTAAGTGACAACTCATACAGGCTCAACCAGAGCATTCAGGTCATGGAGGGAAAGTTTGTGCGAAAACCAAATGGTAAGAACTCAGTAATACCTGAAGGAAGCGAGAAACCAATCTTTGTGTCGGAACGAAACTCAATGGGTGCTCTCAGCGGCGACATGGTGGAATTTACGTTCCTCGCACGACGCAAGAACCACATCAAGGAGGCACAGGTCAATAGAATCATAGAACGGGTCAAGGACAGCTTCGTGGGACGACTGAAAGTAGATAAGGATATCGCTTATCTGGTAACACCAAGTGATGTGTTTGCTCACAACATCATCATTCCTAAACGAAAGTTGAAAGGTGGAAAAACTGACGACAAGGCTGTGGTACGCATCATAGAATGGCCAGACGGAGAAAACAAAAGCCCCATCGGAGAAGTGGTGGATGTGCTGGGACAGAAGGGCGACAACGATGTGGAGATGAACTCTATCTTAGCCCAATACGGATTGCCATACAAGTATCCTAAAAACGTAGAGGATGCTGCCAACAAAATTACTGGCGAAATCACAGAGCAAGATTATAAGGAAAGAGAAGACTTCAGGGATGTGTTCACTTGCACAATAGACCCTAAGGACGCAAAAGACTTCGACGACGCACTCAGTATACAGAAACTGGACAACGGAAACTGGCAGGTGGGTGTGCACATTGCTGACGTTTCACACTACGTCACAGAAGGAAGTATCATAGACAAGGAAGCTGTGAAGCGTGCCACATCTGTATATCTCGTTGACCGCACCATCCCTATGTTGCCAGAACGACTCTGCAACTTCATCTGCTCTCTGCGACCCGACGAGGAGAAACTGGCTTACAGTGTTATCTTCGAACTCGACAATAATGCAGAAGTAAAGAACTACCGAATCGTTCATACTGTCATCAAGAGTAACCGACGCTATAAATATGAAGAGGTTCAGGAATTACTGGAAGCCAATGGAGTTGTCGACGGAACTGGAGAACCGGCACCAGCAGAAACCAAGCAACATCCTTATCAGGGAGAAAATGCGCTGCAGCTCATCACACTCGACAGACTGGCTAAGAAACTCCGTACAGCACGATTCAAGAACGGAGCCGTGAAGTTCGACCGCGAGGAATTGCACTTCGATGTTGACGAAAAGGGAAAACCTATAAGCTGCTATTTCAAACGCTCTAAGGATGCCAACAAACTTGTAGAGGAATTCATGCTCCTTGCCAACCGCACAGTGGCAGAAAGCATAGGAAAGACAAAGAAAGGCAAGAAGTCTAAAACCCTGCCTTACCGTATACACGACAATCCGGATCCACAGAAACTGGAAACACTGCGCGAGTTTGTCGTAAAGTTCGGCTATAAGATGAAAACGGAAGGAACAAAGGGAGCCACGGCAAAGAGCCTGAACAAACTGATGTCCGACTGTGAAGGGAAACCCGAAAACAACCTTATTCAGATGGTTGCTCTGCGAGCCATGATGAAGGCAAAATACTCAGTACACAACATCGGACACTTTGGTTTGGCTTTTGAGTATTACACGCACTTTACTTCTCCAATACGCCGTTATCCCGACACGATGGTGCATCGTTTACTGACCAAGTATGCTGCTGGTGGAAGAAGCGCCAACGAAAAGCATTACGAAGAACTCTGCGAACATTGCTCTGAAATGGAACAGATAGCACAGAATGCGGAACGAGACAGCATCAAATACAAAATGGTAGAATTTATGGGCGATAAGCTCGGAGAGGAATTTGATGCCCACATTAGTGGAATAACAAGCTATGGTATCTATGCAACAATAGACGAAAATCACTGCGAAGGTATGATTCCTATGCGAGACATCGCAGACGACTATTACGACTTCGACGAAAGAAACTTCTGCCTGGTAGGGCGTCGCCATCACAATAAATATCAGTTAGGTGATGAAATCCGCATCAAGGTAGCACAAGCCAACCTCGAAAAGAAACAACTCGACTTCACATTGGCAGGCGATTCTGCTCCTGTTCGCAAAGAAAAACCTGCGGCAAGCTCATCATCTAAAAAAACTAAGAAGTCTAAGCAGAAGACACGCAATCATCGTAAAAACAAATAATCTCTCAATATCATACTGGGCTAACCTTCATGGTTAGTCCAGTATTTTATTAATCCCGTACCTATCATCAAGGAACGCACAAAATTCTGCGTAATCAAGGACCGAACTAATCTAAATCTGTGATATGAAATATCCCCATTAAATTTATATTAAAGAATGAATCAGTACCATTAGTGAATGTAGGAAAAGGAAAAAGAAAAAGCAACGAAAAAGCCTCAGGAATCTTTCGAAACCTGAGGCCTTGATGAAAAAAGGAGG
>OGDF01003336.1_pt1 | contig 19918 bp, 17 predicted proteins | sample 1570141 | NCBI WGS metagenome assembly OGDF01 (sample SAMEA4370581, study PRJEB24528) | human gut metagenome | reverse complement strand
TTACGCCGATTTTTCTGGTCCGATACATAAGCGCTTCCTTTCCGGACGTTTCGCCGTTACAGGCGTTTTCGGTATTGTACGCTTCAATTGCGCAGGGGGGGCAAAGCGCACGGAGCAGGCACAATGTGTAACAGTACGGTGCTGTATCATTGTTGTGTCTGTACAACGTTAAAGAGATCGCTTGCGAGGGGAGCTCTGCATGGCCGACAAAGCAACAGCGTCTGCGTTTATCACGCTCGAGGGCGTGGACGGAGCTGGCAAATCTACGCAGGTCGAGCTTCTCTGCCGTGCCCTGGAGCATGCCGGGTACGACGTCGTGCGTCTTCGTGAGCCGGGTGGCACCGCTATCTCCGAAAAAATCAGGGAGATTCTTCTCGACCCTGCAAATGTCGAGATGGGGCCCGAATGCGAGCTTTTGCTGTATGAGGCGGCTCGTGCGCAGCTTGTCCATCAGGTGATTGACCCCGCTCTTGCAGCAGGCAAGATGGTCGTATGCGATCGATTCTATGATTCCACGACGGCGTATCAGGCGTTTGCTGCAGGTCTCGATCTCGATACGGTGCGCACCGCTAACGCGCTCGCCGTAGACGGAACGCATCCAACGATGACGCTTGTCTATGACATCGATCCTGTCGATGCGGCTCGTCGTCGCGCCTCGCGCGCGGGGGAGGATCGCATGGAGGCCAAGGGGCTCGCGTTCCAGCAGAAGGTGCGCGAAGGGTTTTTGTTTTTGGCAAACGATGAGCCCGATCGCGTCGCGCTGATTGATGCTGGCCAAGCGATTTCCGAGGTCTTTGCCAAGACGTGCACCGTCCTTGCCCATCAGGGCATCGAGCTTGAGGATGCCGACGTTGCCTGGGCGCTTGATTGTGTTTTGAACGGAGGCGACCATGCCGATTAAGCCGGGAGAGCGCAGCCTTTTGGCGCACATCGATGCACAGCCTCGCGTACGCAGCTACCTTATGCGCTCGATTGAATCGGGCAGCACTGCCCAGTCGTTTTTATTTCTTGGTGCGCCCGGCGTAGGCAAGCTCGATGCTGCATGGGCGATGGCTCAGGCAATCGTGTGCGAGCAGGGCGGCTGCGGTGCATGCGACGACTGCATCCGCGCCGCGCATCATACGCATCCCGATATCCATTACTACGCGCCCGAAAGCGCAACGGGATATCTCATCGCTCAAACGCGCGCTCTTATCGATGACGTTGCGCTTGCTCCGATTCGCTCAAAATCGAAGGTCTACATTCTCGACCATGCGGAAAAGCTCCGGGCAAATACGGCGAACGCGCTGCTCAAAACGCTTGAGGAGCCGCCCGAGAACGTGACGTTCATTCTTTTGGGCATTACCTCCGACACGATTTTGCCGACGATCGTGTCGCGCTGCCAATGCGTGCCGTTCCGGCCCGTTGCCCCCGAGGTCGCAATTGACGCTGTCGAGCGCGCGTGCGGCGTGCCGCGCGAACGTTGCCGTATGGCCGTCTCGGTTGCGGGGACTCCCGCTCGCGCCATCGATTTTCTTAAAAGCGCGGATCGTCAGGATTGCCGCCGCCAGGTCGTGCGCGCGCTGGGCATGCTTCCCAAAGACGATGCCACGGACGTGCTCGACGCGGCGCAAAGCCTCGCGGAGCTGGTGCTCATTCCCAAAAAGCAGCGGGACAAGCAGATCGATGAGGTCAAAAAGCAGAACGCCGACTATCTTTCACGTGGTGGAATCAAGCAGCTTGAGGACCGTACCAAGCGCGAACTCAACGCGCGCGAGCGTTCGGGTATCATGGAAATATTGGCGTGCACGCGTTCTGTCATGCGCGATGTGCTCACGCTTTCTGGAGGCGTTACGACCGAGGTCGTCAACGAGGACGTGCGTGATGTCGTCGAGCGCTTGGCTTCCCATGCGGATGTTGCGGCTGCCGTGGCATCCCTCGATGCCGTGAGCAAAGCGGAAGAGCGCGTTGCCAACAACGTTACCCCGCAGCTGGCCATCGAGGTCATGCTCTTTGATATCAGGAAGGCACTGACATGCCGTTAGTCGTACCCGTTAAATTCAAATATTCCTCGCGTGACCTTTGGTTTGATCCGGGCGATCTCGATATTCTCAAAGCGGATTATGCGATTTGCTCGACCGAGCGCGGCACCGAGATCGGACTCGTTACGGCAGACCCCTTTGACGTCCCCGTTGACGAGATCGGCCGTCCGCTGAAGCCCGTGCTGCGCGTCGCAACCGATACCGACCTCGAGCTCGCCGATGACCTTGCGATTCAGGGCGAGGAGGCCATGGGAGACTTCAGGGACCTTGTCGAGAAGAACAAGCTCGAGATGAAGCCCGTGGGCGTCGAGTATCTGTTCGGCGGAGAAAAAGCCGTGTTCTATTTTGCCGCTGAAGACCGTGTCGATTTTCGTCAGCTCGTCAAAGACCTGTCTGCGACGTTTCATATTCGCGTCGACATGCGCCAGATCGGCGTCCGCGATGAGACCCGTCTGGTCGGAGGCTACGCGCAATGCGGACAGGAGCTCTGCTGCGCGCGTTTCGGCGGCCAGTTCGAGCCCGTTTCAATTCGTATGGCAAAGGAGCAGGATCTTCCGCTCAATTCCTCCAAGATTTCGGGCGTCTGCGGTCGTTTGATGTGCTGCCTGCGGTATGAGTTTGAGGCATACAAGGACTTCAAGAGCCGTGCGCCCAAAAAGAAGACGCTGATCGACACGCCGTTGGGAAAAGCGCGCATTCAGGAGTACAACACCCCGCGTGAGCAGCTCGTTCTTCGTCTTGAGAACGGCAAGACGTTCCGTGTGAATCTGGCCGATATGACCTGCAGCGAAGGCGGAAAGAAGAGGGCGGAGGAGCAGGGCTGCCGTTGCCGTCCCGATTGCGTGACGCGGGACGTGCTCGAGCGTATCGATTCGGCGGAGATGAGGCTCGCGCTGCTCGAGCTCGATCGCGAAAACGGTGTCGATGTGGGCGATGGTCTCTCGAGCGCCGATCGGCTTGATGCAACGAGCACATCGTCGCGACGCAAACGCACGGGGTCGAACGAGGGCTCGCGTGGTCGCGGCCGTTCGACTTCGGGCGCCGCAGCGGAGCAGGCGCCTACGCGTCGCCGTCGCAAGCGCTCGGTGTCGGCCGGTTCCGAAGACACGCAGACGATGGCGTCTCATCCTTCGTCTCAGAACAACAACACCCGCGGGGGCGGTATGAATCCCACACGCCGTCGCCGTCGTCATATGTCTGCCGAGGAGCGCGATGAGGCGTTTAAGTCTGCGGCGCAGGCATCTGGCTCCGAAGGCGGCAAGGGCGGAAAGTCTATTGCAAGTGAGCAGGGCGCTAAACAGGCCGAGAATGAGCATTCGCAGCGTCCTCGCCGTCGCCGTCACACGCAGGCGCCGTCGCATAAGCCCGAAACGCAGTCTGTTGCCGACCAGGTTGCAGACGGCGAGGTGAAGGTCACGCGTCGTCGCCCGGGCGATGGGGGCGGAGCCGGTCGGGCACATTCTCGCGCTTCCGAGCAGAGCGGTCGCGAGGCGAACTCCGAAGGCGGACAGTCGCAAAAGCGTCGCCGTCGCCGTCGTTCGCGTAAGCCGCGCCAAGATGGCGGAGCGCCCGAGACCGGTTCGCAGGGTAAAGGCCAAAGCGAATAGCGCAAGCGAGCCGTTTCTCTTGGATTGAACCCGTTCGATCGGGGTACAACGAAAACAATTGCCCTCCTCAGCACGTGCCGGGGAGGGTTTTATGTTTTGGATGCCCACGAGCGCCGATGCGGAACGATTCCCATGCAGGAACTCTTCTAACGACGTTGACCAAACTGCGCGCAGAATTCCTTTTACCGATGCAGAAGAGCCGTCTGCCGTTTTATCGCGCAGGGTGGCACATGAATCTGCATGGGCTGCCGCCCACTATCTTGTGCTCGAGATGCTGTCACCAACGCGTTGTGCCGGATGCGAGCGCGCAGGGCAGCTTCTCTGCGACAGATGCCTGTCGGAGTTCAAGCTCATCGATCCCGTTCATGCATGCCTCAGATGCGGCGCGCCGCATGGCGACATGCTCTGCACGGAATGTGAGCGCGATGCGCTTCATGCCGAGAAACATGAACTCATGCAGGTAGATGGACTCAACCGCTGCTTGGCGATGGCGACGTTTGCGCAGCCGCTCTCACGCATTATCCGTATGTATAAAGACGGGGGCGAGCGCAGGCTTGCACCGCTGCTCGCCGATCTGCTCGTGCAGACAGCGACGCATGCGCAGGAAATGGCGCCTGTTCGCTATGGCGGTTTTCTCGACGATGCGGAGGCGATCGTGTTCGTTCCTGCTACCGCGACGGCGTATCGGCGTAGAGGTTTTGACCATATGGAGGCAATTGCTCGGGAGGTTTCCAACCTAGCGGAAATCGAGCTTGTCGATGCACTGGCCAAGTATGGAACGTCCGATCAGCGTGAACTTGGCCGTGCGGAACGCCTGCGCGCAGCGCGGCAATCGTACAGATGCATATGCGATGTGGCGAACAAAAACGTCGTGCTCATCGACGACGTCATTACCACCGGAGCGACCATGCGTGCGGCGGCGTCTGTGCTCAAGGCTGCGGGTGCGGCTCACGTGGACGGGCTGGCTCTCGCTAGAGTTTGGTAAACGCCATGTTTTACCTGTGGATTTGTTCCGGTGCTGGTATAATCCTCTCGTTCCTTCCAGGCTGTGGTTGCGGGCGGGCGCATGCCCTTCCAAGTCCAAGACAGACGCGGTCAAAGGGATCCACGTAAGCGACCGCGTGCGCGCGGCGCGATCATGGCGCGTTCTAGATGTAAGTCGCACCGTTCGTTCTACTTCTTGAGGCAATACCGTCTCACGAGCGAGCGGACTAGTCGTGAAGGCGGTTGCGGCCGCTCGAGCAAACGTCCCAGTGCGCTAGTGTGGGGTCAAATACCAGGTCAGCTGGGGGAACATCAAGCGGTCGCTTCGCCGGCGGTCGACGGGTGAGAGAGGTCAGGATGGGACCATGGCTCTAAATACAGGAAACGGCATGCGCCGCGTGCTCGCGATTGCTTTTTCTGCCGCCGTTACATTCGGCATGAGCGGATGCACGTTTAACTTGCCTTCCGTTTCGTCTGTTAAAGATGATGCAGTCGAGCAAAAGGTCTCCAACGACTATCTGCTTACGCCCGGAACGCTTACGGTCGCGCTCGATGAGCATGCGGCTCCCCTTGCGGCAAAAGACGGCGAAGGGAATCTTGTAGGCTATCAGGTGGATGTCGCGTCAGCGCTTGCGCAAAACCTGGGGCTCAAGGTTGCATTTGTCGATTCCGCGTCTGCTTCCGATGCTCTCAAGGGCAAAGCCGACGTCTTTATCGGTGTCTCTCATGCGGACGAGAGTTCCGATCTTGAGGTCAAATGCAATATCATGCAGGATTCGACCGCCGTTTTCGGTAAGCCGCGCTCAAATTCCAAGGTCGTTTCGTCTAAGGTGCTTTCAAAAAGCACCGTGGGTGTCCAAGAGACCTCTGCGTCTCAGGGCGCGCTCAACAAAGTGGGCATCAAGGCCAAGCAGAAAACCTATCAGAGCATCAACGATTGTTTTAAGGGGCTCGCTTCCGGCGAGGTTCAGTATGTAGTTTGCGATGCCGCTTCGGGCGCGTACGTGGCGTGCGCGTACGCCGGGGTCTCCTTTATGGGAACGATTTCCGCTGCGGATACCACGGGAATTGCCGTTCCGGCAAAGGCATCCGGCCTTGCCAAGGCGATTTCTACCGAATTCGACAGTATGTCCGCAGGCGGTCTGCTCGATGCCATCCGCACTAAATGGTTTGGTTCGCTTCCCTCGGATCTGTCTCAATCTCAGATTTCCGGGGTGACCGTATCGGGTTCCGGCGATTCTTCCGACTCAGACTCCTCTTCCGATTCGTCTAGCTCTGGCGATTCTTCCGATTCGGATGCATCCTCCGGTTCATCGAGCTCCGACAGCAAAAAATCCAAGGGTTCCGATGCTGCGGAGGACACCTCTAAGACTTCGACGATTACGGATGCGGATATCAATTCGCTTTAGTCCACTGCTGTCTGCACGTTCAATAAAGCTGATTGCTGCTGTCGAGAACGGGCCCGTGCGCGAGCGATATTTGAACGTAAATTCATATTCTGGGTACCGGGGGCGCTGCTGCATTGTTGCATTGGCGCCCCTACCTGCATATGGATAATAAAGCGAACAAGTGCAAGAGGTTTTACCGAGCTATCGGCGCACGGTCGTTTGTATTTCGTGAACGGGTGAATCACTTTTGTAAAGCAATTGACAAGTCTCTTTGGGTACAAACTAGGCACCTGCAAACCCCCTATGCGATTGGAACATGTCATGGATATTACGGTTTCGGGACGCAAGACCACGGTAACCGATGCCCTGCGCGCACACGTAGACGAGAAGATCGGCGAAGCCCTCAAGGTATTTGATATCGAGCCTATGACGACCGATGTGGTGCTTCGCTATGAGAAGAATCCTTCCAACCCTTCACCTGCCATCGTTGAGGTCACGGTTCGCGCACGCGGCTCCGTCATTCGCGTAGCCGAGCACGGCGCCGATATGTACGCCGCTATCGATGAAGCTGCGGACAAGGTCACGCGTCAGCTCCGTAAGTTCAAGACCAAGATTGTCGACAATCGTCAACAAGGTGCCAGTGCCGCGGAGGTCGCACCCGTCGAGCCCGTCTCCGACCTTGCAGACCTGCTGCTTCCCGAGGACGAGGACGATCTGCTCGTGCGTGAGAAGTTCATCGACCTTACGCCGATGACCGAGGAGCAGGCACTTGTTGAGACCGATTTGCTTGGGCATGACTTCTATGTGTTCGAAAACGCTACGACCGGCCTTATCAATGTGGTATATCACCGTAAGAATGGTGGATATGGCATCATCAAGCCCAAGATTGAGTCGATTGACGAGTAAAATAGATAAACTTGCATGAGTTTATGGATGGCGGTCATCCCATGTGGGGTGGCCGCCTCGTTGTTTGAAGGGTTATCGCATGAGCCTAAATCTTCAGCGCTCTGACCGTTGCCGTATCGTCGTGGATACCTGCTGTGACTTCAGTCCCGAAATCGCGGCCAACCTTGATGTCGATATCCTCGGTTTTCCCTACATTTTGAATGGCGAGGAGCATACCGACGATATCTGGAATTCGATTACTCCCAAGCAGTTTTACGATCAAATGCGCGAGGGCGCCACGGTTTCGACATCTGCCGTTTCGCTCGGACGCTATGTCGAATTCTTTACCGAATGCGCTAAAGAGGGCACGCCTACGGTGTACTTCTGCTTCACGCCTGCGCTTTCGTCGAGCTATAACTCTGCCTGCCAGGCAGCGGAGGCAGTGCGTGCCGACAACCCGGATTTTGAGCTGTATGTCGTCGACAATGCGCTGCCGTGCGCGTGCGGTGAACTTTTGGCAATTGAGGCCGTTCGTCAGCGTGCTGCCGGTCTCACGGCAAAGCAGCTGGTAGATTGGGCAAACGAGGCAAAAACGTACGTTCACGGGTACTTTACACTTGAGAATTTCGATGCCCTTGCCGCTGGTGGCCGTATTCCTCCCGCAGCCGCCCAGCTCACGAGCAAACTCGACGTCAAGCCCGAGCTTTCGTTTGACTTGGCGGGTTCTCTCTCGCTCATCGGTATCAATCGCGGCCGCAAGAAGGCCCTTAAATCGCTTGTCAAATCGTTCCATGAGAATTATGAGCCCGATGCGGCAATGCCCATCGCCATCATGACGGCGGATTCCGAAAAGGACGGAGATTGGCTCGAGGGCGCCATCCATAAAGAGGATGGCTGCGCGGACGTTACGATTATTCGAAGTGCTGTTGGCCCCACAATCGGTTCACACGTTGGTCCCGGCATGGTCGCCATCGCGTTTTGGGGTAAGAACCGTGCGGATAAGGCATCGCTTTCCGACCGTATTGCGGCGCGCGTGCGCGGCGGTAATTAAATCACGGTGCAGGTAAATCGCATCGATTCATCCAGAAGGGCTGGGAATGGCAAGTAAACTCAAGGTCGCTTTCATCGGCACGGGCATCATGGGCGCGCCCATTGCCGAGCATATTCTCAAGGCGGGCTACCCGCTAACGGTTTTCAACCGCACAAAATCCAAGGCAGATAAGCTGATCGATGCGGGCGCTGTCTGGGCTGAGTCCGCTACCGAGGCGGTTGAGTCCGCCGATGTCGTCTTTACCATGGTCGGGTTCCCGGCGGAGGTCGAGGAGCTGTACCTTGCGGGCGACGGACTGCTTGCGGCGTCAAAACCCGGTGCATATCTGATTGACCTCACGACGAGTGCACCCGAGCTTGCTCGTGACATTGCCGAAGCGGCACAGGTCGAAGGTCGTTTTGCCTTTGATTGCCCCGTTACGGGCGGCGAGTCGGGTGCTATTGCGGGAACGCTTACTGCCATCATCGGAGCCACCGAGCGCGATGTCGCTCCGATTGCCCCGCTGCTCGATACGTTTACATCGAGGATTTTCTATTTCAACGGACCGGGTAAGGGCCAGGCGGCAAAGCTCGCCAACCAGGTGGCTCTTGCTTCCTCGATGGTCGGCATGGCCGACGCGCTCGCATTTGCCGAGCAAGCGGATCTCGATGTTGAGGAGACGCGCGATATGATTTTGACCGGCACGGGTAAGTCGGGCGCGATGGAGCAGCTTGCCCCCAAGGCGCTCGATGGCGATTACAAGCCCGGTTTCATGGTCCAGCATTTTCTCAAGGATTTGCGTCTGGCACTTTCGTATGCCGAAGATCGCGAGCTTGCGCTCCCGGGTGCCGATACGGCGTTCACGCTTTACGACATGCTCGATGCCATCGGTGGGTCGGGACTGGGCACGCAGGCTATTACGCTGCTGTATCAGGAAGAGCGCGATGCCGTTGCCGCCGGTCTCGATTGGTCGCTGTATCAGGTTCCCGAACACGCGGATCACGAGTGCACTTGCGGCCACGACCACGATTCGGAGCATGGAGATGGCTGCTGCTGCGACGGGCACGGTCATGGCCACGGCGAGGGCGGCTGCGGTTGCCATGATGAGGCATAGCCTATGAATAACCCCGCATTCATCATCTGCTGGATCGTTCTTCTGATTTTTGGCATCACTTTGGGTTACAAGCTCGGATTTGATGCTGGCACGCGTGCAGATTCGACGCACGCGTATTGGAAGTTCAATGTTATTGCAGCGTTGGTCGGAGTCGTTTTGATCGCTGCGTTCGGCGTGTTCGAGCTTCCGCTTTTGCAGGGGCTCGGTTTCGGGGCTATCGCCGGTTCCATCACAGGGCTAAAGTTCGGTTACGGCGAATCGGTCGGTCCGTGGCGCAAACACGATGATTATTTCAACGTCAACAGCGAGCATCGCCGCGCCGCTGACGAACAAGATGCCAAGCACGGGGCAAAGGCTGCGCCTAGGAGCGCCGATGAAGCGGAGCCCCAGCTCATCTCAGTTAAGGATACAAAGGCAAACGGCTCGAAATCGAGTCGGGAATAGGGATGGACCGTATGACAGATACTACAGTCGAGCTTACCGAGGAAGAGGCAGAGCGCCTTGCGGCAGTTGAAAACGATGCCGATGCGCTTGATTCGGTGATCGAGGAGCTTGGTTCGCGCTCGCGTCGCAAGCGTCAGTTCTCCGCTCGTGTTTTGCATCTTCTGGCAGAAAACGAGCCTGAGCTTTTGGCTCCCTATATCTCCGATATGGTCGATGCTCTCGAGAACAAAGAGGCGCAGACGCGTTGGGAAGTTCTCGATGCGCTCACGTTGCTTGCCCTCGATCACGGCAAGGAGGTCGGCGCTGCATTCGAGGGTGCTGAAACGGCGCTGTTCGATGAGATTTCCGCAACGCTGCGTTTCTCCGCATTTCGTATGCTCTGCACGTGGGGAGCAACCGATCGCGGCCGTTCCAAAAAAGTGTGGCCGATTCTCGACGAAGCGATTCAGTGCTATCATGGCAATCTCGAGTATCGCGATATGCTTGCGTGCCTGTATGACTTTGCACAGGGAAAGATCGAGGGCGGTGTGGCAGATGAGCTTGCAGGACGTCTCAAGTTCGATGCCGAGAACGGCAAGGGTGCATATCTAAAGAGCCGTTCGAGCGAGATCTACGATATTCTCGTCAAGCGTTTCAAGCTCGACACCAGCAAAAAGCGCGCTCGTGCAAACACCGATGCTGTTTCGTCTGACGATGAAGACAAGGAGTAACACCATGGCACATGATGTCGTATTGATTCCCGGAGACGGAATCGGCCCTGAAATCACCGCTGCAATGCGCCATGTGGTCGAGGCTACGGGCGTTGAAATCAACTGGAATGTTCAGGATGCCGGTGCGGGCGTTATGGACGAGTACGGTACTCCGCTGCCGGAACACGTGCTCGACGCTGTCGCCAAGACCAAGGTTGCCATCAAGGGACCCATCACTACTCCCGTGGGCACCGGTTTCCGTTCCGTCAACGTTGCGCTTCGCAAACATTTCGACCTGTATGCCTGCGTTCGTCCCTGCCTTTCTCAGCCGGGAGACGGCTCACGTTTCCGTGATGTCGATCTGGTGATTGTACGCGAGAATACAGAGGACCTTTACGCCGGTATTGAGTTTGATGAAGGCGCTCCCGAGGTCAAAGTGCTTTCCGATTTGATTGAACAGTCGGGTCAGAAGACGTTTGCTCCCGACTCCGCTATCTCAATCAAACCGATTTCGATTGCTAAGAGCCGCCGTATCGTGAAGTACGCGTTCGATTATGCTCGTCGTTGCGGCAGGCATAAGGTTACGGCTGTTCATAAGGCCAATATCATGAAGGCGACCGATGGCTTGTTTCTGCGCGTCGCGCGTGAGGTAGCGGCACAGTACCCCGATATCGAGTTCAACGATAAAATCGTTGACGCTACGTGCATGGGGCTCGTTCAGAATCCCAACGACTTTGACGTGCTCGTTCTCCCTAACCTTTATGGCGACATCGTTTCCGACCTTTGCGCCGGCCTGGTGGGCGGCCTCGGCATGGCACCGGGTTCAAATATCGGTTCCGACGTCGCAATTTTCGAGGCTACGCACGGTTCTGCGCCCGATATTGCCGGCAAGGACATCGCTAACCCCACGGCTGAGATTTTGTCTGCTGCCATGATGCTCGACCATCTGGGAGAGACCGATACGGCAGAGCGTATTCGTGTGGCCGTTTCCAAGACGCTTGAGGCAGGCGAGAAGGTAACTGTCGACGTTCGACGAGCGCAGACCGGTTCTGCCGAGGGTTCCGTAGGCACTAAGGAGTTTGCGGACGCGGTCATCGCCAACCTTTAATCGACCTTAATGGCTTTCAGTTTCGCTTGTTTACCTGCTTGCATCTGCGATAATGGGTCGAGCTTGCTTTTCTCGGTGCTGTTTATTACATGTGGGATAAGCGTGCGAACGAGGTAATTCGGATGCCCGGCGGTGACGCCGGGCATATCCTTGTGGAGATGCATCCGAAATAAGGAGTTATTTCAATGGGATTGATTCAGAAAAAGGATCAAAAGGAAGAAATCGACGGCATCCAGATTATCGAACGTTCCGATACGCCCGATGATCTGCCCGAAAACCCTGTCGATCTTGTTGCCGGCACCTCTGCCGAGCATATCGCTAAAGGTACCACGGCAGAAGAAGAGGCTGCAGCCGCGGAGGAGAAGATGCGCGCTGATGCCGATGACGATGCACTTAAAGAGGACATCGATGAGGAAGAAGCCATGGCAGAGCTCGAGGATGAGGGCAAAAAGAAGAAGATTTTTGTCGCGGCGGCAGTAGCCGCTGTCGTTATCGCCGCGATTCTCGGCTTCTTTATTGGAAGCGGTGCGTTTGGCGGTAAGGGCACGGGCACCTCAAAGCTTACCGAAGACCAGCTCAACGACACCGTTGCAACGTACGCCTACAACGGGGCAAAGCATTCGATCAGCGCACGCGAGGCCATCGAAAGCCAGTATAGCGTTGAGTCCGTTAAGGATGAGAACGGCAAGTATGCCGCTCCGAGTGCCGATGCAATCTTGAGCTATGCTCGCAACCAGATCCTTCTCGATGAGGCCGAGAAAGAGGGGGTTAAGGTTTCTGCCAAGGACATGAAGGAGTACGCAAAGAAATCTATCGGAACCGATGACTACGGGACCATGGCCAAGCAGTACAACGTAAGCAAGGGTCAGGCCAAGACCATCGTCAAGCAGAGCGTCATGATGCAGAAGCTCTATGAGAAGGTCGTTCCGTCTGCTAGCTCCTCGTCGACTCCTGAGCAGCCTTCCGAGCCCAAGGATAAGAACAATCTGACCGATGACGAGAAGAAGGCGTATGCCGATTACATTATTAAGCTCGCTGGCAAAGATTGGGATAGCTCCAAAAATGCCTGGAAGGATTCCAACAGCGATTACGCCAAGCAGCTGCCTAACTTTGACGGCCAGTCGGCATCCTTCAATGATGCAAAGATCGCCTATTACGTCGCTTATCAGGCATATAGCACCCAGGCGAGCTCTGCAAGCTCCAAGTGGACCGAGTTCTCCAACAAGCTGTTTGCAAACGCTGACATTCAAATTTACGGTCTGTATGCATAATTGCTTGCAAGATCGCGGCTTTTCCCGCATCGGATGTTAAAGCTGTATGAGGGTCCTTCGAGGTTTTCGGAGGACCCTCTTTTTGATTGAACGGGATGTTTTAACGGTACGTTTGCTTGCACTGAGAACAATGCATCGGTTTGCATTGCGACAGAAGTATATGAACACGAGCTATATCTGACGGATATGGGTTATTGCTGCTATCAAAAGAAAACGGTCTCGAGTTGTGCTCGAGACCGTTTTTGGTCCTGATTAGGCAGGCTGCCGTATTGAACAGGTCGCAACACTATGTTGCTGCACCGAGGCTATTCGGCGTCGGCAAAGCCGTTGGGATTATGGCTCTGCCAGTTCCAGGAGTCGCGGCACATGTCATCGATGTCGTATTGCGCTTTCCAATCCATCATGCGTTCGGCTTTGCTGGCGTCTCCCCAGTTGGCGGCGATATCACCGGCGCGGCGCTCGCGAATCACATAGGGCAGCTCCTTGCCGCATGCCTTGGAGAACGCAGCGATGACCTCGAGGACTGAGGTGCCCTTGCCGGTGCCCAAGTTGAAGACCTCGACTCCCTCACGGCCGTTCATCCAGTTGAGGGCGGCGACATGCCCGGTTGCCAGGTCGCACACGTGGATATAGTCGCGCACGCCGGTTCCGTCGGGTGTGTTGTAGTCGTTGCCGTAGACTTGAACGGCTTTGAGCTTGCCCACAGCGACCTGAGCTACATAGGGCACCAGGTTGTTGGGGATGCCCTTGGGATCCTCGCCGATGAGTCCGGACTGATGTGCACCGATGGGGTTGAAGTAGCGCAGCAACACGACGTTCCACTCGGGGTCTGCCGTATGGAGGTCGGTCAGAATCTGCTCGATCATCCACTTGGTCCAACCATAAGGGTTGGTAGCGGGTTTCTTGGGGGCCTCCTCGGTGAGCGGTAGCTTGTCGGGGTCGCCGTAAACGGTCGACGAGCTCGAGAAAATGATGGACTTGCAGCCATGGTTGCGCATGACGTCGACAAGTACCAGCGTGTTCTCGATGTTGTTGTGGTAGTACTCGATGGGCTTGGTAACCGATTCGCCCACTGCCTTAAAGCCGGCAAAATGGATTACGCGGTCGATACGATGGGCATCGAAGATTTGGTTCATTGCCTCGCGGTCGAGCACGTTTGCCTCGTAGAAGGTGAGGTTCTTGGCGGCTTCGTCGCCCACGATGGTCTTGACACGGTCGATGGCGACTTTGCTGGAGTTGGAAAGGTCGTCGACAACCACAACGTTATAACCTTGGGTAAGCAACTCGACAACGGTGTGCGAACCTATGAAACCGGCGCCGCCGGTGACGAGTACGCAGGTGTCCTGAGGAGTGAGCTTTTTGGACATGTGAGGGCTCCTTTCATGAGCGCATATCGCACAAAGTATAGAGCACGAAGTCTGGATTCGTATAAAGCACAGGTCTTGCACGAGCGGGCGCTTGTATGGCGGCGAGGGGGCGGAGGTTTTGATGGCTGCCGCTTGTGGGAGTGAAGCGGGTATTTAATGAAATGGCGTCCACTTGAGCTATCATCTTGAACATAGGACATATATTCACACACCTAAAATGGAGCTCATATGTCACGTAGTTTTCAAAACAATCAGGGTCCTGTTATGGATCGTCGCGCTGCATTGGCGGCGCTTCTGTCATTGACGGGCGCGTCCGCCTTGTTCACAACTCCCGTGTCCGCTTTTGCTGCTCAAGCGTCTGCGGAAACCGAGAAAAAGCTATCTGATGCACAGGCGCAGTATGATGCCGTGCAGAAAAAACTCGACAGTATCGCTATGGAGTATTCAACGCTTGCCCAAAAGCAAAATAAAGTAATGGGCGAAATCGAGGATGTCCAAGGGGAAATCGATAAGCAGCAGAAGAAGCTTGGTGGCAAGCGTGACGATCTTTCTAAACGCGTTGCGAAAAGTTATAAAAATGGTGGCTCTCGCGCGCTGACGCTCTTGCTTTCCTCCGACTCATTTGAGGAGCTCATCAGCAATTCGTATTATGTTGACAAGATCAATGCGAGCGATCGGGCTGCAATTGAGGATATTCATAATATCCAGGTTGAGCTGAACGAGAAGAAGGCATCGCTCGAAAAGCTGAAAGAAGAGCAAGAATCTCAGCTCAAGCAAATGCAATCTAAGCAAGCTGAAGTCCAGAAGGTGCTTGACGGTCTGTCGGATGATGTCAAGCAGCTTATGGAAAAGCGCGATGCCGAGATCCTTCAGTCTGCTAAGGATGAAGAGGCGCAGAAAAAAGCGGCGGCGGAGGCAGCCAGGGCACAGGGCGGATCAGGTACAAGACAAAATTCGTCTTCAAATTCCGGCTCTCATGGAGGCGGAACGACGGGTACGACCCCGCGCGGCGATGCACCTTCTTCCGGCTCTGCCGCTCGCGTCGTTTCCGCCTGTCATAGCACTCCCTCCCCTGGCCCAGGCCTTTGCGCTGCTTGGGTTTCGAATGTGTTCCACAATGCCGGGTTTGGCTTTATCGGCGGTAACGCGTGCGATATGTACAATTCATATTGTACGAGCTCAAATCGAAGCGCGATTAGGCCGGGCATGATTGTGGCGGTGTCTACGCATGCGGGTTCTTCCGCTGGCCGAATTTACGGCCACATCGGTATCTATATCGGTAACGGTACGGTTATGGATAACGTCGGCTTTGTCAGAACGATTAGCCTTGACAGCTGGGTGAGCTACTACAGCTCCCTCGTTACCCCGCGTTGGGGTTGGCTCGGCGGAATTGCCCTGTCGTAAAGGGCGATTCCGTATCGTGTGCAGGCGCCATGCACGTCTCGATGTATAACAGACAACGGGGTGGTTTCCGCTATGGAGACCACCCCGTTTGCTATAGCGTTTGCTTTATCGCTACGTTATGAGACGCGCGCTGCCTGTCGATAATTACCTAGAACTCGCCGATACGACGGACCTCGGGTTCAAGGTCGACATCAAATTGGCGCTTGACCTCGGACTGAACGTGCTCGATAAGCTCGTTGACTTCGGCGGCAGTGGCATGGTCGGCATTGACCACAAAGCCGCAATGCTTTTCCGATACCTGGGCTCCGCCCACGGCGTAACCGCGCAAGCCGGCGTCCATGATGAGTTTTCCGGCAAAATAACCCTCGGGGCGTTTGAACGTAGAGCCGGCGCTCGGCATGTCGAGCGGCTGTTTCTCCTCGCGCTTTTGCTGGTAGCTATCCATATCAGCTTTAATCATGGCGACGTTTCCCGGTGCGAGCTTAAACGTGGCGGAAAGCACGGTCCAGCCTTCATCGGCGATACGGCTCTTGCGGTATCCCATGTTGAGCTCGTCGACATCGAAGTCAAGAATGGAACCGCCGCCACGGACGCCCTGCTCATCCTTGCGGCCGGGCACGTAGCATTTAACCGATTCGAGCACATCGCTCATGCAGGCATCGTATGCTCCTGCGTTCATGAAGCAGGCGCCTCCGATGGAAGCGGGGATGCCCCAAAGCGGCTCCAATCCCGAAAGTCCTGCATCTGCAGCGGCGAGCGCTGCGTCGCGCAGAAGCGCTCCCGCCTCGGCGGTAACGCGGTCACCCTCGACCGTGATGTCGCTTAGATTGTCGGAAAACAGCATGACAACGCCGCGGATGCCACGGTCTCCCACGAGCAGGTCCGAGCCATTGCCGACAATCGTAAGCGGAATCTCAGTTCGATTGCAGATATCGAGTACGCGTTTTGCTGCGTCGATTGAGCGCGGCGTAACCATAACGTCCGCTGCACCGCCTATTTTGAATGTGGTGTGCTGGGACATAGGCTCGCTCATGAGTACGTCGTCTTCGCCCGTGGCGCCAGCGAGCGTGCAGAGCAGGTCTTCGTTAAAGAAATCGTATTCGTGCATGTATTCCGCCTTATGGGATAAGTGGTATTGCTCAGATGACTATACCCCATGCGTGAACGATGCTTGCAGAGAGGCAAAGGCGATGTTTAAAGTGCGCAAAGCATGCTGATAAAACGAGGCGCTTCATCTCGCTAAAATAATTCAATTGAGTTGACATTTCTGCTGTTATTATGCGTGGTAACGCTTTTGACCATAAGGGTAAACAGGTGCTGTGTCCCACGGCGCGACTTCCGCGCAGAAAGAGATCGATATGCCAAAAAAGGTGACGCTTAAGCAGATTGCAAACGAGGTGGGGCTTTCGCCTTCCTCTGTCTCGCTCGTGCTCAATAATCGTCCTTGCCGCATTTCGAAAGAAAACCGTCTCCGCATAAAAGAGGTAGCAGCGCGCGAGCATTACGTGCCCAATCAGATTGCGCGCAGTCTCGTAATGCGCGAGTCGCGCACCCTCGGCATTATCGTGCCGAACATCGAGAGCCGGTTTTTCGCATCCCTTGCGAGCAATCTTGAGAGTTGCTGTCGCAAAAAAGGCTACGGCTTGTTTATCACGAACTCAGGCGGACTTCCCGAGGTCGATCTCGACCTGCTCAACCAGCTCGTCACGCGCGGAGTGGACGGCGTTTTTATGGTCGTGGGCGATGAGATTTCGGACGACCGCCCACTTCGCGACGAGCTTAAGCGGATTCCCGTGCCCGTCGTGATGGTCGACCGCGCCATCGAGGGCTTGGCATGCGACAAGGTGATGTTCGATCATGAGCTGGGCGGCTACATGGCGACGCGCTATCTGCTTGACCAAGGGCATCGTCGCATCGCCTGCATTGTTAACGCACGCCGCTCGATTACGGGCCGCAGACGCCTGGCGGGGTATGAGCGAGCGCTTCGCGAGGCGGACGTGCCCATCGACTCACGTCTAGAGTTCGAGAGCGAATACTACATAGAAAGCGCGTACGAAGCGGCGGCAGGAGTGCTCGCAACCGACGCAACCGCGATTTTCGCGAGCTCCGACAACATCGCTCTGGGGCTGCTCAAGCGTTTGCATGAGGTGGGGAAGCGCGTACCGGAGGATTACTCGATGGTGAGCTATGACAACAGTGCGGCAGATGTGCTGTTCGAGCCTGCGTTAACCGCTATCGATCAGGATCCGGGCGAGCTCGCGGAGCATGCGCTCGAGTTGATGCTCAACGCGCTTTCGGGCTCGTCTAAGGGCTCGGTGGAAGAGACGCTCGAGCCCAAGTTGATTATCAAAGACAGCGTGGCGAAGCTGGGGTAGGTTCGTGCAATCGCAACGATCGAAATAATCGAATTCAAAATAGCTTGATGAGTTTTTTGCATTGATAAAACGTTTTATCGTTTATACTCCGTGTCGATGTTAGTTTCTGCGGCGGGATTTGATTCTTGCCGCGCCATGTGCATAGGGAGACAGGCGTATGTCCAAGACGATAGGCACACCGTGGAAAAAACTGGGGCACGAGATCCCTGCAAGCGAACTTGCTGGCGTCGATCGGTATTGGCGTTGCGCAAATTACCTTTCCGTCGGTCAAATCTACCTGCGTTCAAATCCCCTGATGCGCAAAGATTATGCCGACCCAAAAACGGGCGAGACGCGTGATTTCTCTCGCGCAGACGTCAAGCATCGTCTTGTCGGACATTGGGGCACAACGCCGGGTGTCAACTTTTTGTTTGGACACGTCAACCGTCTGATTGCCGATCATGGTCAGAACACCGTTTTCCTCATGGGTCCGGGTCATGGTGGCCCTGCCGGCACGGCTCAGTCGTTGCTCGATGGAACGTATCGCGAGATTCGCCCCGATATCACTAACGATGAGGCGGGGCTGCAGAAGTTCTTCCGTCAGTTCTCCTATCCCGGCGGTATTCCGAGCCACTTTGCGCCCGAGACGCCCGGTTCCATTCACGAGGGCGGCGAGCTCGGTTATACCCTCAGCCACGCATACGGTGCTGTTATGGACAACCCGAGTCTGTTGGCCGTCGCCGTTGTGGGCGATGGTGAGTCCGAGACGGGTCCGCTTGCGACTTCCTGGCAGTCCAACAAGCTTGTTAACCCGGCAACCGATGGCATCGTCTTGCCTATTCTGCATCTCAACGGCTATAAAATTGCAAATCCGACCATTCTCGCCCGAATCTCGGATGAAGAGCTCACCAAATTCTTCGAGGGCATGGGATACAAGCCGCATTTCTTCGTGGCGGGTTTTGATGACGAGTCACATGCGAGCATCCACGCCCGTTTTGCCGCACTGCTCGAGCAGGTATTCGATGAAATCTGCGGCATCAAGGCCAAAGCGGTCGCGCAGGCCGAGGCGGGGGAGTGCGTGACACGTCCGGCGTACCCGATGATTGTGTTCCGTACGCCCAAGGGCTGGACGTGCCCCAAGCATATTGACGGTAAAAAAACCGAGGGCTCGTGGCGCGCGCATCAGGTGCCGTTGGCAAGCGCCAAAGATACGCACGAGCATTTCCGCGTGCTGCGCAGCTGGTTGCAATCGTATAAACCCGAAGAGCTCTTTACTCCCGAGGGCGCCATTCGCCCCGAGGTGACTGCGTTTATGCCCACGGGTGAGTTGCGCATCGGTGCCAACCCCAATGCCAACGGAGGCAAGATCCGTCGCGAGCTCATTTTGCCCGACATCCACAAGCACGAAGTCCCCGTTGCGGAAAAGGGGCATGGGTGGGGCGCCACCGAGGCCGCGCGCGTATTCGGCGCCTATACTGCCGACGTGCTCGCCGAAAACATGGACGACTTCCGCATCTTCGGCCCAGATGAGACGGCGTCAAATCGTCTGCAGGCTGCATACGACGTGACAAAAAAACAATGGGATGCCGGCTATTATGCAGACGCGGATAACGATGAGCTGCTTGCGGGCACGGGCAAGGTAATCGAGCAACTTTCCGAGCATCAATGCGAAGGGTTTCTCGAGGGCTACGTGCTCACCGGGCGTTCGGGTGTGTGGAGTTCGTACGAGAGCTTTATCCATGTGGTCGATTCGATGATCAACCAGCACTGCAAATGGCTCGAGGCTACTGTGCGAGAGATTCCGTGGCGCGCGCCTATCAGCGGTCTCAACATCTTGCTGTCGAGTCATGTGTGGCGTCAGGACCACAACGGATTCTCGCATCAGGATCCCGGCTTTATCGATTTGCTCCTCAACAAGGCAAACGAGACGCATGTCGTCAATGCATATTATCCGGCGGACGCGAATATGGCGCTTGCCGTTGCCGAGCGCTGCTACCAGTCGACCAACTGCGTGAACGCCATTTTCTGTGGCAAGCAGCCGGCTCCGACGTTCCAGACGGTGGACGAGGCGCGCGCTGAGCTTGCCGCAGGAGCCGCCGCCTGGGATTGGGCATCGACTGCCGGCTCTTGGGCCAGAAGCGCGTCCCGATGCCGCCCGCCATGATGACACAATATTTATTGCTTGACATGAGTTATTATATGGAGTTAACTTCGACAAAGATAAAAATATTTTAGTAACTTTGCCGCCTATT
>OGDF01003329.1_pt1 | contig 19944 bp, 17 predicted proteins | sample 1570141 | NCBI WGS metagenome assembly OGDF01 (sample SAMEA4370581, study PRJEB24528) | human gut metagenome | reverse complement strand
TTGCGTCCAATTAAGTATTTAGAAGAGCTTTTAGAAGCTTAAAAAGTAGAAAAAAATAGAATTTGCAGTTGCTAACCATTCATGCGTTTGTCGTGGCGGAGTGTTGCATCCGCTTTACTTTTTTTGGACGGTGTGCTATACTTTTTCTGATTATTGAATTGAATAGACAGATCAACTCGAACAGGAGGACTTATAAATGAAAAAAAAGCAACTTTTTGCAGTCCTGCTTGCCGGTTCCATGACAGTGGGAATGGCACCTGCCGCAGCATTTGCTGCTGAAGATACAGGCGCAGCAGCTGCCGAGGCCCAGGCTGCAGAGGAGAATACAGGAGCTGCAGATGGCACAGAGTTTGATGCCCAGACAAATGTAGACGGAGCGGACAGCCAGCAGGAAGATACAGATGGACAGGCGGATGCTCAGACTGATACAGATGCCGGGGCACAGGCTGCAGCAGATGCTGAGGCCCAGGCAGCAGCAGAAGCGCAGGCTCAGGCAGAAGCAGAAGCACAGGCTCAGGCCGAGGCTGCCCAGCAGCAGCTGGAACAGGAACAGGCGGCGGCTGCTGCGGAGACAGCGGAGCAGGGAACTGTGGTAAAAAGTGAAGAAGAACTTCAGAAAGTTATCAATGAAGCTCCGGAACTGAGTGATACGACGAATGTACAGGAGTCAGATCTTACAAAGATTATTATCAGTGGAACGATTCCCCTTACAAACACTGTTACAATTCCGGCAAATAAAGGAATTGCAATTGTCGGAGAAGATGAGAATGCCAAAATTGAGCGTGCGGACAGCTATGCCGGCAATCTTTTCGAGGTAAACGGTATCCTTTACATGGCAAAGAGAGATGTTGCGGAAGGAGCCGGAACACTCTCTGTTGATGGTTCCGTTGAAGGTGAAACACAGGTGACAGGTTCTCTGGTCCATGTAGCATCCGGTGCGAAATTTGCCATGACAACAGGCATTACTCTTACCAATAATACGACAACTGCAAGAGGAGCAGCTATTTTTAATGAAGGTGGAACTGTTCAGATCACAGGCGGTCAGATCAGTAACAATCATTCTGATGGTGGAGCTGTCTACAGTACAGGTATGATCCTTGTAAAGAAAGGTGACGGAGCAGCAGATACTGAGCCAACGATCACCGGAAATACAAAGACAGACGGCCAGACAGCAGCCAATGTAGTGCTTGCAGGTACAGACGGAAAAATTGTTGTCAATGGAGAGATCACGTCTCCACAGATCGGTTTTTCTGTAGAAAATGCGGCAGAGAATTATGTTGCTATCGCAAAATCTGAAGATGTCACAGATGAAGCTTTTAAAGCAGCGCTTGGCGTTCTGGCTCCACATTATGAGGGAGATAAGAATTTTAAAGTAGATACCACTACAGGAGCACTCGTCTCCAACAGACCGACCGTTAAGATCACAGGCTCTACATGGGAGAACGGTTCAACTACCGCAACAGCAACGATCACCTCAGATAAAGACGGTACATACTACTATAAATGGGTTGCGAAAGGTGCAGCAGCTCCATCCATAGATGACGCCACTGAGGGCGTAGCGATCGCAGCTGGAGAAACAGCAAGCGTTTCTCTTAAGAACCTTACAGGCAGCGTAGTTGATCTTTATGTATGGGTAAAAGCAAATGATGGATCTGTAAATGCAGAGCCTGCAAAAAAGACCATTACACAGACTGCGGCTCCGGTTATAAAAGCAGTTGGTTCCAAGTGGTCAGGCCGTACAAAGGTATCCGTAACCCTGAATACTACCAAAGCAGGAACCTGCTATTATAAATGGGTAGTACGTGGTAAAACTGCAAAAAATGATAAAAAGAACAAAGTTGATGTTTCCAAAGCAGGTAATTTCTCAATCCCGCTGGATAAGCTTGATTCCAAGAACAAGATTGATCTTCTGGTATGGTTCGAGGATAAAGACAAACAGGAAGTCTACAAGAGGATCAAACTGCTTGAATCCAGACGTCCGAAAGAAACCACTACCACGAAAGCGTCTCTCCGTTGGACCGGATTAAGCTGGCGTGATCATTCTTCCGCTACGGTTACCTGTATCATCGGTGCAGATGGTGTATGTAACTACACCTGGAAAGTAAAAGGATCCGATAAAGACGGTGGAAGCGGAAGCATAAATATCAAAGCGGATAAATCCTTTAATATCGAACTTAATAATCTTCCGGATAAAGAAATTGAAGTATACCTCACAGCGAAAGATTCCAAGGGAAAAGATATTGATTTACAGCCAACGATCAATGGTGTTGTAAAAACAGCAAAATCCTTTAAGATTACACTGTCTCAGTCTTCAAGACCGGCAACTCCGACACCATCTCCGACTAATGTACCGGGAGCAAATATTCCGCCTGTAACAGACAGTATTGTGCAGGGACTGGATGATGCACTTCAGTTCTATCCGAATACCTTCTATGATTTTACGGTTATCGGTGCAGGAACGACAAATCCGAATCCAAATGAGGGTGATGTGAAGTGGGTTCCGCTTTACTGGAGCACTGCTGCCAATCCAACTGCCAAACAGCAGCATACAGCATGGAAGATCGGCTCTACCAAAGGAATTAAAAAAGCAGATACTTACAATCTGTATGTATTCTTCCAGAAATATGTTTACACCAATGGTAACTGGCAGCCGCTTGATACCATCGAGTCTGCGGTATATCAGTTCAAATCTGCAGAGTTAACTCCGTCGGGAACTCCTGGTGCGGATGGTACAGACGGTCAGACAGGTACAGATCCGGATGCAACGGTAACAGGAGAGGCATCAGCAACTTCCTCCAATGGAGGTAATGGAAGTACTTCCAGAAGTGCGGTATCTACAGCCGATAATTCACCGATCGGAACAATGTCAGCACTTGCCGTGGCATCACTTCTTGCAGGCGGATATGTAATTGTGAGAAGAAGAAAAAAAGATATCTGATCACGGAATAGGATAACAAAGATATAACAAAAATCACCGGTTTCTCAATCTTCAGAGAAGCCGGTGATTTTTTGTCAGATATATAATTGTTATTTGGTTATGAGCAAGTAGCGAATATGGCTTGCGAATATCCGTTTGACAAGTTTTGTTCAATGAGCAGAAACCATCAGTTGCAGAGCATGGTTACAGATTTTTCTTCTTATAGATAAACCAGGAAGCGGCAATGCTGAATGCAACAAGATAAGCTGCCAGGATCAGAATACTGATGTAGTTTACCGCACCGCCGGAAGCGATGGTACGGATCAGATGGCTGGTCTGCGACAAAGGAAGTGCAGCCACGAAATTACCGAGAAATCCCGGAATCTTTTCTGTAGAGAAGAATGTGTTACACAGAAAAGCCATTGGCATAATGATATAGTTGGAAAAACGGGGCACATCCGCATGATTTTTCGCAAGGAAAGAAACGACAACTCCAATTGCGGAAAATACAGCACCATTTAAAAACATTACCAGCAAAGACCATCCATTGAAGACCAGTCCCGTTCCAATGGGCATAGTTAGCAGAAGAATGATCCCGCCTGCATAAAGACCGCGGAGACTGCCACCGATGATCTGACCTGCAATAAACTGCCACAGAGGAGTTGGCGAGATCATGACCTGGTCAAATGCCTTCTCGTAAAGACGCTGTACGTTTAAGTTTTGGGCAATTGCATTAAAACTTCCGTTCATAGTAGTCAGTGAAACGACTCCGGGGATCAGGAAGTTCAGATAAGGTTCCCCGTGGGAAGAGGTCTGTATTCCCATTCCGAAAACAATAAGATACATTAAAGGTGCGATCATGGCAGCCAGTGTGATCTTATAAAAATCTCTTCGAAATTCTACCCATTTTTCCCATAAAATAGTAAGTATTCCCATGATATTCATCGTCCATTCTATTAGTAATATGATATATGGCAGATCATCGCTGCATCAGGTGTCTGCCTGCACGTTCTACAAAAACATCTTCCAGAGTTGTTTCACGAAGGGTACACTGCCCGTCCAGAGAGGACAAAAAAGCAATAGCATCAGCTCTGCTGTGAAAATAGTGGCTTTTGGGACCTTCGGGAGTTTCCTGGTCAACGGTATATTTACCCAGACTTTCGATCAGACCGGAGGGCGTGTTGATCTCTTCCAGCTTGCCGTGATCCATAAGCGCTACCCGGTTGCAGAGAGACTGAGCTTCCTCCATATAATGAGTGGTTAAAAGAATGGTAAGATTTTTTCCGTTGAGCTGACGGAGAAGATTCCACATCTGCCGCCTGGAGAGCGCATCCATTCCTGCAGTAGGTTCATCCAGAAGAAGAATTTCGGGACTTGTGAGAAGAGCGCGGCATACCATGAGTTTTCGTTTCATTCCTCCGGAAAGCTTACGTACCGTACGTTTTCGAAAAGGAAGAAGTCCGCAGAAATCCAGAAGTTCTTCTGTTTTTTCTTTGATTTCTTTCCTGGGCATGAAATAAAGACGTCCCTGATATTCCATGATCTCATCCATATTCATATCCTGACGCATGGAATATTCCTGTGTGATCACACTGATCTTACGTTTCAGATCCGGTCGGTTGCGTCCCAATGTCTGTCCATTGATCAGGATCTCTCCGGCAGTGGGCAGAAGCAAAGTGGAAAGCAGACTGATCGTAGTAGTTTTGCCGGCACCATTGGGACCAAGAAGTCCAAAAAATTCGCCGGTTTCTATGCGAAGATCCAGAGAATCCACAGCAGTAAAACTGTCGAAGGTTTTGGTGAGATTTTTAGTTTCGATCATCTCTGTTCATTCCTTTCGTTTGTACACAAATTTCTCTCTATTATACTTGAAAGCAGGGAACATTTCAACAGGCGGAAGGGTTCTTTACAGAAAACATGCATTGTGCTATAGTGATACAAAAAGAACGGGAAAATGGAGAGAAAAGAAATGAAATACATGATAAAGATAATGCCGGTACTGTTTCTCGCACTGATGCTGGCAGGGCCGGTATCTGTGGTTGCGGCGCAGAAGGAAAATGGAATAGAAACAGATCTGGAGGATGGGGAATATTCCATACAGGTAGATCTGGAAGGCGGCAGTGGAAAAGCCAGTGTATCTTCTCCAACACTGATGCTGGTGAAGAATGGCAGAATGTATGCAGAACTTCAGTGGAGCAGTTCCAATTATGATTATATGATCGTTGACGGGGAGAAGTTCCAGAACGAAAGCGAAGAGGGCAGAAATTCTGTATTTACCATACCAGTTACTGCGTTGGATGATAAAATGGAAGTGATCGCAGATACACTGGCCATGGGGGCACCTCATGAAATTGATTATACGCTGACTTTTTATGAGGCTTCCATTGGATCAAAGGGGCAGTTGCCCCAGGAAGCCGCCAAGAGAGTGGTTGCGGTTGCCATGGTGATCATTGTAGGTGGCGGAATCCTGAATTATTTTGTGAATAAAAGGAATCGGTGTTAAGATACCGGTTCTTTTTTTATGCTTTCCCGCATACATAGATAATAAAATGACGGAAAGATCGGGGGAAAGAAAAGATGGAAACAGTACAGGAAAAAACCTATGAAAATATTTATTATCTGCTCTGGGAAGCGGCTCAGAGATATCAGAAATTCACACAGTTCCGTGTGATCGGAAAAAGCCACGATGACCGGATGATCCCCATGCTTGAAATAGGGACCGGAGATCTATGTATTTTCTGTATAGCTGGTTTTTCCGGAACAGATGGGCAGATGTCGGACAGGCTTGCGGAAACAGCAGTGGAACTTTGCCGGAATTATGAGTGTGGATGGACTGTTCAGGAATTTTATGAGGTGAGAAAACTTCTGGATCAGACAAGACTTTGTATTATTCCGGTAGTGAATCCGGATGGATATGAGATCTGCCGAAAAGGCTATGGAACTGTGCGTAATCCAATCTTTCGGCAGATGCTGAAAATGCAGGATGTTCCCTGTGATGAATTTGTGTGCAATGCCAGGGGAATGGATCCGGCTTTAAATTTTCCGACCAGTTTTTGCAACAGAAAAAAGATACACCAGCAGCCGGCAAGTGAAAATGAGACAAAAGCACTGATACGCATCTTTCAGGAATATGCAAGCAGGGGGCTCCTGGTTTTTTGCAGTTCAGGAAAAAAGATCATCTATTACAGGCAGGAACAGGGATTTTCTGCTGGTCAGAAAGGCTATCGCTTGGCGCGTCATCTGAAAAAATGTACAAGAGGAAAACTGGAACGATATTCTATGGATTATGAGAAACAGTCGGACCGCAGAAATATGGGAAGGCCTGAACAGTTTTATGGCGAAACAATACATCAGCCGGCTTTTCGAATCGAAATTCCGGTTACAGGAAAAAACAGAGAAGAGGAGAAAAAAGAAATACAGGAGATCATGATGATTCCGCTGGAGTGCATTTATTCTCTTACGCAACAGTAATTGCCGGGAACTGCCGGAGTAAAAGACTGTGGCAGTTCCTTTCTGGAATTCTCTGGAAAGTCGGAATTTATGGTCGAATTTTGTCGGACGAATTTCGTTGACTTATCAGCAGTCCGGTTTTATAATAACAACATCTGAAACAGATCTTATTTTTATCTATAAGCGTCTTTATAAGACGAACTTTTCGGAACGGTTCCGTTCCATATGATATCCACAATTTTTATTGCGAAACAGACAGAAAGCAGGTTTTTATGGACCAGTATATTTGGGGCCGGTCGCCGCCAGATCTTTCGGACGATCGGGATAAAAAACTTCTTTTCCCACAGCAGGAAATCTTTGTCAAAATAGTATATAAAACAGAATATAGAAATGAAAATATTGTTTCGATGTATATTTAATGCAGCTTTGTTTTTGATGCTCATAGTTGCTATGGTACTTCTCCTTCCGGGTCTTTTCGGGATACGCCCATATGTGGTTTATTCCGGATCCATGGAACCGAAGATTCCAACAGGAGCCGTTGTTTTTACAAAAGAAGGAGCGTATTCCCCTGAAACGGGAGATATTATCACATTTCATAATGAAGATACCGTTGTTACACACAGAGTTGTGAAGAAAGAAGAAGGTACCTTTATCACAAAAGGCGACGCCAACAAGAACGCAGATCCGATTCCTGTGGCAAAGTCGCAGATCATCGGGCGGGTGGTCTTTTGCCTGCCTTATCTGGGCTATATCATATATTTTCTGAAAGCCCGGATCCCATTTACTGCCGTATGTATTATGGCAGGTCTGTCAGTGATCTCTGATCTGGCATATACCCCAAAAAAGAATAAAAAAAATTGCATGGAGGAATGAATTTATGATGAAAAACAGAAAAATGGTAAAAGGAATCGCACTTGGAGCAATGATCGCAGCACTGGCAGCTGGAGGAACTGCGGCATATCTTACAGATTTTGAAACAACTACCAACAGTTTTACAGTGGGTAAAGTAGATATTGAACTGGATGAACCAGGGTGGAAACCGGAAGAGAATACAAAGATTGTTCCTACTCAGGTGATCAAAAAAGATCCATATGTAAAGAATGTTGGCGTAAACGAAGCGTTTGTGTATCTGGAGGTGTCGGTGCCTGTCAGTGAAGTAATTACCGCGGCTCAGGACGGGACCAGAAATGCCCTGGCAAAAACAGAACTTTTCAGTTATGCAAAGAACAATGACTGGACACAGCTGGAAAAAAAGGAAATCGGACAGAATATGGTGTATACCTACGCTTACAACCATATTTTAAATCCGGGAGAAAAAACAACAACACTGTTTGACACAGTAACTTTTGCCAATATCATTGAAGGACAGCTGGATACACAGCAGCTGGATATGCCGGTGCGTGCTTATGCGATTCAGTCCATGAATACCGGGGATGACAGTACAACTGTTCTGGAACAGGCCAAGGCTGCATATCAGAAATATGTAAATCAGAATAAAGGACAGGCTGGTGGTGTCACCAGATGAAAAATCTGAAAATTTCTGTATGTTTTTTTCTTACTGCCGGTTTTCTTTTGACAGCAGGAACAGCTGCATATCTTTCCGCTTCTGATCAGAAAGTAAATACACTGGCAGTAGGACATGTGACAACAGAAATAGAAGAAAATTTTCCGGATCCGACTCCGACACCAGTGGAAGAGAATCCCTCCTATATTAAAGAAATCTGGACAGGAAACTTTTCCGGTGGTGAAAGAGGATTTCATGCGGATTGTTATGTGAGAATGGCTCTTTCCTACTCCAATTATGATGTTGGAAAAGGGGTGGAACTTCTTGGACTGGATACAGTAAACTGGCTGTATAACAATGAAGACGGGTATTATTACTATCGAAATGTTGTCACGGAAGGAGAGAAAACCACACCTTTATGCAGCGGATTCCGCATTGATTCGTCTAAGATCGATGATACATATAAGGACAGTATTACTGACTTTGAGATCAATGTGTATGAAGAATCGGTTCAGGCAGAAGGATTTTCTGATTTTGAAAGTGCCTGGAACTATTTTAAAAACCCGATATCTGCAGATACAGAGAGGAGTGAAAAGCTTGAAGAAATTTCTTAAATGGATACTGGCGGGAATTCTGACAGCTGGCAGTATTGCAATGTGTGTATCTGCGTATGGAAAATTTTCGGATTCAGTAACTGTGACGAACCATATTTCTACCGGTGATATCAATATTTCGATGAAAGAACTGGAAAAAAAGAATGGAAAAGAAATTTTGTATCAGAATCAGAAAATGGTCCTTCCTGGTGACAGGATATCCAAAATCCCAAGGATCACAAATCGTTCGGAACCGTGTTGGGTAAGAGTGAAGATCACGTATGCAGATAACCTGGAAAACCGAAAAGGATTAAATGACACCAATCTGACGGGAATGCCGAAATACTGGGTAAAAAAAGGTGCGTATTTTTACTGTACCAGAAAGCTGGAGCAGGGAGAAAGCGCAGATATCTTTACCGGAGTGACAATACCGGAAGAATGGACAGAACCTTATCAGGAGAAAAAACTGGGGATCACGATCGTGGCAGATGCCATTCAGGCTGCAAATTTTTCACCGGATTTTAATGCTATGTCGCCCTGGGGAAATCAGGAGATCCTGCGATGCATACATGATACCAACGGCCGGGTTGTAAAACGGAAGAGTCAGGTTAAGCTCAGGGTAGTATTTGAGAGAGACGCACATAAACTGATCGCGGCTCCGGAAGATTTCTTTGCAGGATTTTCTGCGGCAATGCCGGGAGATGTTCTTGAGGATTCTGTTAAGATCAAAAATGCAACGGAAAATACGGCGGAGATTTTTTTCCGCACTTCAGCGGAATGTAAGTCTGTGAAAGATCAGGAATTTCTGAAAAAGTTAAAGCTTGTGATATCAATGGATGGAAAGAAACTGTATTCCGGAGATCTTTTGGCTGTTTCTCTGAATAAAGCTGTTTCGCTGGGAATATTCCAACCGGGAAAATCCGGAGAAATGAAGTTCCAGATTACAGTTCCATCAGAGCTTAATAATGATTTTGCACTTCGTAACGGGGATGTAAAATGGATATTTTCCGTAGAAGAAGATCAAAAAGAAAAAATACAGCCATCTCAAACTCCTGCCGGGCAGTCCGAAAAAGAAGAAAATTCTGATGGATATTCCAGGAAAACAGGAGCTTCCTCCGGGAAAACAGCTCCGGTAAAAACAGGAGATGATACAGGAATCCGATTTTTCCTGATTTTGGAAGAAGTGGCCCTTCTTGCCGGAATTCTGGTACTCAGGAAAGGAGGAAGAAAAAATTGAAAAGAAAAATAACCGGTACATTGCTGGCACTGCTGATCTCTGGTTCCTCCATAGCTGCTTCTGCCAGTACGGTTATGGGAATCTCTTCAGAATATCTGCCAGAGATAGAGGAAGCTGTGGAAAATGAAGATCCAGAAGATGGTGGATCAGAAACAGAAAGTATACAGCAGGAACAAAATGTAGTTTCTGATACAGAAGAAACACTGGCACAGGGTGATTCCGAAACAGAGATTTCGGAAAATAAACAGTCTGGAAATTTTTCTGAAAATGATAAGAAAACAGCAGAAATTTTTTCAGAAGAAGAGCAGCAGTCCGGTGAGGAAGCGGATTTTGCGGTCTTTTCGGAGGAAAATGCAGATCTTCTGACCGGAAACAGCGAAGAAGCACAGGAACTGATCCAGGATATTGAAAATGGAGAAATGATTGCGTTTTCACCGGCTCTTGCGGAGAGTTTTACGCAGACGGAAAGTGCACAGGTAACGGCAGACGACAATGAGACTCTTGCGGTTACTGCGTTGGGTGCTTCTCAGTACTACCTGGATGTCTGGACAAGAGTTTACTGTGATGAAATCTGGACAGCTGCAAATGATTTCTGGGGATCCGGAAACCAGACCCGCATGGGCTGCACTTATCGATCCGTACACTATGTAGATGATACGGGAGCAGAAAAAGTTTCTCCCTTATATTGTCTGAAAGCCACAAAAGATGGCGTGGACAGCACTACACTGAAAAATGATGCAGTCAAAGTGCTGAAAAATTCTACAGTTCAGAAACTGCTGTATTTTGGATATGGCGGTCCGGGAGATCTGGGAACCAGTTATGATCCATCCTGCGGTCACATAAACTGGTCGAAATGGCAGAATCGATATGTTTTTACACACATTGCTCTTTCTAAAGCATATTTTAATGATTGTGGCTATGCGACAGAAACTGAGGTGGAGCATGTGGGAATCAACCGTTTCCTGAATAAGATCAGGACATTGACGATTCCACCCAGAAATAAAGCTGCTTTGTCTGTTTATGGAGAAAACGGCTGGATATCTGCAACTGGTCAGACAATTCCACTTAGTGTATTTCGATCGAGGCCGGACAATCTGCCGTATATACCGAATAGTATGAAAAACGGATTTCAGATGAGCCCGCTTTTGAAAATAACAGATGGAGGAAAAGCGGGAAATGGGATTATAATAACCAGGCCGGCCACAGCAACCTGGCAGCTTGCCTATTGGGAAAGTGCAGCAGACCGGGAAGCACATCTGACAAGTCCGAATATGATGAGTGGTACAAGTCTGACTCTGAAAGATGGGGCCCGCTTTTACCTGATCTTTCCACTGGAGACGTCAGCATCACAAAAGTATTCCTGTAAAATGCTGTTACAGCCGGTTTCTTATATTCTGGTAGATGGAAAATCACAGACAGGAAAAGATGGAGTGCAGGATTTTGGAGCATACGTATATCAGGGAACAAGAGGACAGCTCACGTTTTCAATGAAACCATCTGGTTACGGAAATGTAAAAATTACCAAGACAGAGGCTAATACCGGAAAAAAGATTGCAGGTGCACAGTATGCGATCTATGCGGCAGAAGCATTGAAGTCCGGTTACCGTACCAGATATAAAAAAGATCAGAGGATAGAAATCGGAACCACAGATAAAACGGGAGTTTACACATTTTCCAAATTGATTCCGGGTAAATATTATGTGAAAGAAATAAAGGCACCAACAGGCTATCTCTTAAGCACAGCGATTAAAAGTTTTACTGTTTTATCCGGAAAAACAACGGCTGTAAGTGTGACAGATATTATGGATATCAGTGGAACAGTTGTTATTACAAAAAAAGATGGTGATACCGGAGATCCGCTTGCCGGTGCGGCATTTACTTTATATGAATGGAGCAAGAAGACAGGAAGTTATGGAAAAACCGGAAAAGCACTGACTTATGACAAACAGAAGCGAACCTATAATTCGGAAAAATTTTCTTATACGGAGGATAATCAGGGAAAATTCCGCATCCGTGAGACAAAAGCACCTGTAAATTATACTGGAAACTGGCAGAAAGATATCAGGCTGACAGAGCCAGGAACAGCTAAAACCTTTACCTTTGAAGCCCTGAATTATCAGAAAAATAAAAGGAAAATTGAAATCCGGAAAACGGATGAAGAAACCGGAGATATTCTGGAAGATGCAGAGTTTAGGCTGTATGAATACAGTGCTGCCAGGAAAGCGTATAAGACAACAGGAACAGTTCTGCAATATGACAGTGAACAGCAGCTTTATGTCAGTGAAGAACTTTTGCAGACAGCTGATAATACCGGAAAATTTAAAATAACAGAAACAAGGAATCCGAAAGGATATGAAGGAAAATGGGAACAGGAAGTAGATATATCAGATGAAAGCGTAAGTCTTTTTCTGGAAGTACAGAATAAAAAAGTACCAGAATATAAGGGAGTTATCCGCCTGAAAAAAACAGATGTATATACTGGAGAGCCGCTTACCGGAGCGGAATTTACAGTTTATCAGTGGAACCAGGAAAAGAAAGCCTATGAAGATGATCTGGGCGAAAAGAGAATTTTAAGATATGACAGCGACAGAGAATCGTACTATACGGAAGAACTTCTGATCACAGAGAAAAACGGTGGGAAGTTCCGGATCGTGGAAACAAAAAATCCGGAGAACTACAAAGGCAATTATGACAAAACCGTTGTTTTTGAGAAAAAAGAAGGTGCGTTGACGAGTGAGATTTTTCTGCAGGCCGAAAATACACCTGTGATCCTGCCTTTTGGAACGATTACTGTAATGAAGAAAATAAAAGAAGCGGATATTATCTGGGCGCATGGAAATCCAACATTTTTCTTTTCTGTAGAAGGAACAGATCTGGCGGGCGTTTCTCATCATTATGAAGATTATGTGACTTTTGTACCAGACAGTTACGAAGTGGATGAAAATGGCTATGCCGTTGCCGCAGTTACATTTCAGAATATTCCCCTGGGTCAGTATACAGTCTGGGAAAAACCTGTTTTACGGTACTATCTGAAAGAAGTCCTGGCAAATACAGAAAATGTCCGGATCGTGAAAGAAGCAGAGGCAGCCTATGGAAAAAATCCAAAAGAAATTGCCACAGGTGTTGCTGCCTTAACAATGGAAAACAGAGAGGCATCTCTTACTTTTGTGAATGAAAAAGCCAGATATGACAGGTATTCTCACAATGACTGTATAAAAAATACGATTCCCTTACTGTTTTCATAAGAAAGAGACCGGGAGAATGGAAGCAAAGAGCTTTTGTTCTCTTCGGTCTGTTTTGGGATTTCTGGCATATTTCAGGACAGAAGCCTTTAAAATAGAACAGAGAGAATTTTATAGGAGTGAGTTTATGAAATACAGCAGGATCAAAAAGAGTATAGTGGTATGGAGCATAGCACTGAATTTTATTTTCAGCCCTCTTGGTGTCCGGGGAGAACCTGACGAAACGCTGGAAAATTCAAATCAGAACCTTATTGAAGCACCAGGTGCGGTACTGATGGAGAAAGAGACAGGCACAGTGATCTATTCTAGAGATCCGGATACGAAAAGAAGCCCTGCAAGCATTACAAAAATTATGACGCTGATCCTGATCTTTGATGCCATTCGGGATGGCAGGCTGCATTTGGATGATACGATCACGACAAGCGCTTATGCGAAATCCATGGGCGGTTCCCAGGTATATCTGGAAGAAGGGGAAACACAAAAAGCAGAAACCATGATCAAATGTATTGTGATCGCATCCGGAAATGATGCCAGCGTGGCAATGGCAGAACATCTTGCAGGGACTGAGCAGGCCTTCGTGGAACAGATGAATCAGAGGGCAGAGAAACTTGGCATGAAGAACACACATTTTGTGGATTGTTGTGGGTTGACAGAATCAAAAGATCATTATACCACTCCTTATGATATTGCACTTATGAGCCGGGAACTGATCAGTCGGTATCCGGAAGTTCTTACATATTCGTCGGTATGGATGGAAGATATTACCCATGTAACCAGAAAAGGTTCCTCCAAATTTACTCTGACGAATACAAATAAACTGCTTCGGAGTTATGAAGGATGTATGGGACTGAAAACAGGAAGTACCAGTATTGCCAAATATTGTCTCAGTGCAGTGGCAAAAAGAAACGGGATTACACTGATCGCTTCTGTGATGGCAGCGCCGGACCCCAAAACAAGATTTCGTGATGCGGCTGCCCTTTTAAATTATGGCTTTTCAAAATGTATATTATATACAGATGATGTACCGGAAAAATTGAAACCTCTGAAGATCCGAAAGGGAGTAAAGCAGGAAGCCAGTCTTGTCTATAAAGGAAAATTCCGATATCTCAGTACAGATGGAACAAAACCGGATCATGTGAAAAAGAAAGTGGTTCTTCCAGAAGAACAGACTGCTCCGGTGAAAAAAGGAGAAAAAGCCGGAAAACAGGAATACTATCAGAATGGAAAGAAAATAGGAAGTATTGATATCCTGTATGGAGAGACAGTACAAAAAGCGGATTATCACGACTGGCTGAAACGTGCGGCATGGGAATATCTTTTATAGGCAGCATTTTGTAAATGCAAACATGTTTTTGACAAAAATGCCTGACAGGATGTATAATAAAGCGGATTGGAGAAATAACAGAACAGAGAAGGGATTTTGCATGAAAGAGATCAGAACAGAAGATGCAGTAGGACACATTCTGTGCCATGATATCACACAGATCATAAAAGATGAAAAAAAAGGCGTTCTTTTCAAAAAGGGGCATGTGGTAAAAGAAGACGATATACCGCTTTTGCTCTCAGTAGGAAAAGAACACCTTTTTGTCTGGGAAAAAAAAGAAGGAATCCTTCATGAAAATGAGGCGGCAGAAATTCTTTACAGAATCTGTGCGGGCGATTCCTTGAAAATGCATGGAACAGATATCAAAGAAGGTAAGATAGAAGTGGTATCAGAAATAGATGGTGTTCTGAAGATCCGACGAGAAGCACTTGTGGCAGTCAATTCTCTTGGAGAGATGATGATCGCATCCAGACATGGGGACTTTCCGGTAAAAAGAGGAAATAAGATCGCAGGGACCAGAATTATTCCTCTTGTGATCGAAAAAGAGAAAATGGACGCTGCCAAAGAAGCTGCAGGAGAGTATCCTGTTTTTGATATCCTGCCCTATCATCAAAAAAAAGTCGGTATTGTCACAACCGGAAGTGAGATCAGAAAAGGCCTGATCCGGGATACATTTACTCCTGTGCTGAAAGAAAAACTTTCTGAATTTCCAACTGAAATCATCGGGCAGGTAATGCCGGGTGATGACAAAGCACTGATCACAGAAGAAGTTCTTTCTTTTGCAGATGAGGGGGCGGATCTGATCATCTGTACCGGAGGAATGAGTGTGGATCCTGATGACCGAACCCCCGGAGGAATCCGTGATACGGGAGCGGAGATCATAACTTATGGCGCACCGGTACTTCCGGGAGCAATGCTTCTGGTGGCATATCTGAAACGGAATGGAAGACAGATTCCGGTACTCGGCCTTCCGGGATGTGTCATGTATGCAAAAAGGACAGTATTTGACCTGATCCTTCCGAGAATAATGGCAGATGATAAAATAAAAGCGGAAGAAATTAACGCACTTGGAGAAGGTGGACTCTGTCTGAACTGTCCGGTCTGTACATTCCCGAATTGTGGTTTTGGAAAATAAAATGAAAAAATTCAGAATAAAAAAATACCAGATTTATACGAATAAAATCCGGAATCCGGAAGGGATACGATTTGTTTTACTTGCAGATCTTCATGGATTTTCTTACGGAAGAGATAATGCCGGACTTATTGAAGCGATACGCAGGGAAAAACCGGATGCTGTACTGTCAGCCGGAGATATGGCGGTACGTACCTGTCCGGATACGCTGGTGACTGCATGCAAATTGCTGAAAGAGCTTGCACAGTATTTTCCGGTATATTATGCCCTGGGAAATCATGAATATAAAATGTCTCTTTCAGAAGAAAACGGAAAACAATACAGGATATATGAAAAAACGCTGAAAAAGGCGGGGGTGCATATTCTGAGAAATGAACATGAACATGCGATCCTGAAAGGAAACAGCATCTGTTTCTGGGGGCTGGAACTGCCTATTGAATATTATCATAAGCCAAGATCTCCCAAACTAAAAAAAGAAGTCATGGAAAAACTGATAGGAAAACCGGGAAGAAATGGAATGCAGGTTCTCCTGGCACATAACCCCAAATACGGAAAAACATATTATGAATGGGGTGCAGATATGATCTTGTCCGGACATTATCATGGAGGTGTTGTACGATTCAGTGAGCATTATGGGCTTTCTTCTCCTCAGTATCTGGTATTGCCGCCTTTCTGCTGCGGAGATTTTCATAAGGGAAACCAGCACATGTTTGTCAGTGCAGGACTTGGAGAGCATACGCTTCCTCTGAGGATACACAACCCAAGAGAATTGCTGGTGATTGATGTAAAACCTTCCGAATAAATGAAATGAGGAAATGTTATGGCAATATCTGTTAAATTAAATGTGTTTGAGGGTCCGTTGGATCTGCTGCTGCATCTGATTGACAAAAACAAGATTGATATCTATGATATTCCTATTGTGGAGATCACAGACCAGTATATGGAATATCTGCATTCCATGGAGAAGGAAGATCTTGGCGTTATGAGCGAGTTTCTGGTCATGGCAGCTACTCTTCTGGATATCAAATGCAAAATGCTCCTTCCTAAAGAAATCAACGAAGAAGGTGAAGAGGAAGATCCGAGAGCAGAACTGGTGCAGAAACTTCTGGAATATAAGATGTACAAATATATGTCCTATGAATTAAGGGACAGACTCGGGGACGCGGCAGGAGTTTATTACCGGAAACAGGATCTTCCGGAGGAAGTGCTGCAATATGCACCACCATCTGATCCACAGGAACTCCTGCGGGGGCTGACACTGGAAAAGATGAGTGCGATTTATCAGAGCTTGATCCGCAGGCAGGAAAATAAAATTGATCCTATCCGAAGCAAATTTGGCCGGATCGAAAAAGAAGAAATTTCATTGTCAGACAAACTCCTGGAGATGCGAGACTATGCAAAAGAACATCGTAAATTCAGTTTTCGGCAGCTGATGGAAGATCAGCATTCCAGAGTACAGCTGATCGTTACGTTTCTTTCGATTTTGGAGCTGATGAAAATGGGACATGTTCATGCAGAACAGGCAGATCTTTTTGATGATATTCACATAGAAGTTATCACGGATCCGGAAACATGGAAGAATCTGACAGAGTTTGCGGAAGAATAACACAGCAGGAATGAGGACGATAAGTGGAAATCAAACGAATTGAAGGGGAAATTGAAGCGATTCTTTTTGCAATGGGCGAAGCAGTAGAATTAAGCCGTATTGCCAAAGCAATCCAGCAGGATGTTACAACAACAGAGAATATCATCCGCAATATGATGATTCATTATCAGGAGGAAGAACGGGGAATTCAGATTATTGAATTAGAGAATTCCTTTCAGCTTTGCACAAAAAAAGAATATTACGATTCCCTTATAAGGATTGCTGCACAGCCGAAAAAACCAACGTTGACAGATGTTATGCTTGAGACACTTTCGATCATTGCCTACAAACAGCCTGTCACAAAAGCAGAAATTGAAAAAATCCGTGGTGTGAAATGTGATCATGCCATTAATAAATTGATGGATTATGATCTGGTGAGAGAACTTGGCCGTCTGGATGCACCGGGACGTCCGATCCTTCTTGGAACAACGGAGGAATTTTTGCGCTGCTTTGGTGTTCAGGGCCTTGATGAACTTCCGGAAATGGATCCTGTTCAGCTGGAAGATTTTAAGGCGGAGGCTGAGGAAGAAATTCAGTTGAAACTGGATGTATAGAAAGCAGAAGACATTAACAGATACCAGAATCTGCTGTACAGGGGGAGGATTATGTCCACTTTATAAGCAAAAGAGGAGGAATAGAAAATGCCCACAACTTACACACATGATCTTTTTGGAAAAAGGGTTTGCCGAAAACTTCCTGAAAAATTGCAGCATCTGATCCGCAGCAATGGAAATCTGTATCGGATCGGACAGCATGGCCCGGATATTCTCTTTTATTATTTTATATCAAAAAATCCGGTGACACAGTATGGAGTAAAGATGCATGGAGAAAAAGCAAGGGAATTTTTTGAAAAAGGTATGGCCAGGGTCAGGAAAGAAAAAAATCCGGCACTGATGGCATATATGCTGGGATTTGGATGCCACTATATTCTGGATTCTACCTGTCACCCCTATGTAAACCAGGTAGCAAAAGAGGGCAAGATTTCCCATACACTTCTGGAAAAAGAATTTGACCGTATGCTGATGTATGAGACTGGAAAGAATCCTCTGCATTTTTATCCGTCCCACGGTATCCGCGCAAATTTTTTCAGTGCTTGGACGATTCATCAGGTACTGCCGGCTATTCGTACCTGGAATATTTACCTGTCACTGAAGATGATGAAGATTTTTACCTGTATTCTGGTATGCGATGATGGAGGAAGAAAGAAAAGACTTTCAGAACATGCTCTTTCTCCGGCAGGAAAGAAACGAGCTGCTTTTATCACAGAGTTTTTTATGAGCCCGGAACCGGAGGTTGATTGCAGAAAAGAACTTCTGAAACTGGACAGCCTTATGGAAGAAGCTCTGGAAAAAGCACCGGATATGCTGGAAGAACTCTCTGTGCTGGCAGTTCGTCCGGGACATCTTTCCGAACGATGGAATCTGACTTTTAATGGATAACAAGTTTGACAGATAAAAAGAGAAAGTTATATCACGGAGACACTTCTGCATAAAATTAAAAATATAATGGTTACTGCAAACAATTATAGAAATGTGTGTGGGGTGATCGTATGAAAAACAGGCGTATGGCCGCTGTCGTGCTGATGACAGCGGTCCTTATTATTCTGCAGATTTTTCCTGTGTGGGCAAAAGAGGAGCAGCTTTATGCACTCTCAGCGGTTCTTATGGACGGAGAAACCGGACGGGTGCTGTATGGAAAAGAAGCTTATAAAGGACGGCCCAATGCCAGTACTACAAAAGTCATGACCTGCATTCTGGCGCTGGAAATGGCTTCCGGAGACGATTATGTACAGGTTTCCAGAAATGCCGCATCACAGCCACAGACACACCTGGGAATGCGGGAAGGCCAGCAGTTTTATTTGGAAGATCTGTTATATTCGCTGATGCTGAAAAGCCATAATGATACGGCAGTAGCCATTGCAGAACATATTGGCGGCTCTGTGGAAAAGTTTGCGCTCCTGATGAATGAAAAAGCAAAATCACTGGGATGTACAGACACACATTTTGTAACGCCAAATGGGCTGGATGCAGAAGATGAAGGAGGAGTTCATCATACAACTGCCAGAGATCTGGCACTGATCATGGCATATGCCATAAAAAATGCGACATTTATCCATATCACACAGACCAGGGATTATACATTCTCAGATATTTCCGGAAAGGAACATTATTCGGTTCATAATACCAATGCATTTCTGGATATGGAGACTGGTGTGATTTCCGGAAAAACCGGTTTCACCGGCAATGCCGGATACTGTTATGTCTGTGCTGTACGACAGGATGAAAAACTGTTTATTGTGGCACTGCTTGGATGTGGCTGGCCCGGAAACAAAAATTACAAATGGTCCGATACAAAAAAACTGCTGTCTTATGGCAGGGAAAATTACAGTTATGTGCTTCTCCCGGATCTTCCGGACCTTCCGGAAATCACAGTGACAGATGCTGTGCCGGAGGAAAACAGTCCATACCCGGAGAAAGATAAAGATTCAGCATATCCGGAACAATTGCAGAGGAGATTAAAAGTACATGCGTCTCTGCCGGAGAAAGAGCAGACGAAAAGATATCTTCTGAAAAAAACAGAAACAATTATATGGGAAACAGAACTTCCGGATAAAATAGCAGCACCTGTACGTGAAAATCAGAAGATCGGTACACTTCATGCAATGCTGAATGGAAAAGAAATAGTCTCCTGTTCTGTGACATCGAATGAAAAAATCGGCAGAATCACCTATAAATGGTATGTAAATAAGATTTTTCAGGATTATTTTCACTGATCGGTCGACCCCTGACATCTGTCAGGGGTTAATTTTTTAACATTCATGACGAAAAGTATTGAATTTTCGCTTAAAAAAAGGTACAATTATACTCGGCTGAATTTTTGGTTATATTAATAAAAAAATG
>OGDF01003310.1_pt1 | contig 20019 bp, 20 predicted proteins | sample 1570141 | NCBI WGS metagenome assembly OGDF01 (sample SAMEA4370581, study PRJEB24528) | human gut metagenome | reverse complement strand
CGGAATATTTTGTTAAATTGCTGTCAAAATTGCGAAAATAACTGGAAAACTTGTGGAATATAGTGTATAATAGCTATATTAAAGAGGAAGCGGAGTTAATATTTGCAAATTCGCTGAATCTGAGCAGAAAGGATGTGGCTGTTATGAGTAACAATACAACAAGTTCTATTATTACTATCGGTCGTAAATATGGCAGCGCCGGAAGACAGATTGGCCAGGAAGTTGCTAAATATTTTGGAATCAAATGCTATGATAAAGAGCTGCTGGAGCACGCAGCCAATGACAGTGGGATCTGCAAGGAGCTGTTTGAGCATCATGATGAGAAGCCAACAAACAGTTTTCTTTATTCTCTTGTAATGGATACTTATTCATTTGGGTATTCCTCAGCCGGATTTACAGACATGCCTATGAACCATAAGATTTTTCTTGCACAGTTTGAGGCAATCAAGAAGCTGGCTTCAGAAGGTCCCTGTGTAATGGTCGGCAGATGTGCGGATTATGCACTTGCAGATAATCCGGATTGTTTCAGTGTATTTGTTCATGCAAACCTTGACTGGCGTATCAACCGTATTGCTCAGAAATACAATAAAAATGCCAAAGAGGCCAAGGACATGATCAACAAAACAGACAAAAGCCGTTCCAGCTACTATAATTATTATACCAACAAGAAATGGGGATCTGCGGACAGCTATAATCTTTGTCTGGATAGCAGCAAGCTTGGCATTGATGGAACTGCGAAGGCAATTATCGAAGCCATTCACATTTATGACAGCCTGAAAAAATAAACATCAGATTTTTAGGCACCCTGCCATTTTATGGCGGGGTGTTTTCTGTATCAGCGCGATACCCTGAAGTCGGAATTTATCTTTGCAGGTTATTGGAAAATAATGTTTATGTTTTTTTTAGACACAAACCAGAGATGCTATGTTATAATCACATGGTGGAGGAAATTACTATGAAAATTCGTTGGAATCATCGCTACGTGCAGTTAGGTGTGACTGCATTTCTGGTCATTGCTGCCAGTATTTTATTTTATTACGGGATTTTCCATATGAAATCTCTGATCACCGGAATTAAAACATTTTTCGGTATTATGGCGCCGATCATTTACGGAGCTGCCATAGCATATCTGCTAACTCCCATTGTTAATTTTCTGGAGCGGAAGATCATTTTTCCGATTTTTGAAAAAAGGAATAAAACACTTCAGAAAAAGGGGAGGAAAGTAGTACGCTGGATCTGTGTGATCCTTTCTGTATTTCTTATGTTTCTGGTCATTTATGCCCTTGTCATGATGATCCTTCCTCAATTGATTCGAAGCATCATGAATATTATTTACAGTTTTCCTCATTACGTAAGTGTAGTGGAAAACTGGTTAAACTCCGTCGTGGAAAAGGGATGGAAACTGAATCCGGATATGATCAGCCAGATCAACCAGTATTCCAGCAGATTACAGGAGTATCTGACAAATACGATCCTTCCCCAGATGCAATTTATGATGAAAAATATATCCGCGAGCTTTCTGGATCTTCTTGTTTTTCTGAAGAATTTCCTTATTGGAGCGATCGTATCTCTTTATATACTGGCGGATAAAGAGGGATTTGTTGCCAAGACAAAAATGGCTGTTTATGCAGTTCTTCCAACCAAATGGGCAACCTTTCTTGTTCATTCCATGCGTTTTACACATAAAACCTTTGGTGGATTTATCAGCGGAAAGATCCTGGATTCCGCAATTATCGGTGTATTGTGTTATGTTGGAACATCGATCATCGGAACCCCATATGCGATTCTGGTCAGTGTGATCGTTGGAGTTACAAATGTTATTCCGTTTTTCGGGCCATATCTGGGAGCAGTTCCGTGTTTTCTTCTTATTTTGCTGGTAGATCCCATTCAGAGCTTGTATTTCCTGATCTTTATTCTGATCCTTCAGCAGTTTGACGGAAATATCCTTGGACCAAAGATCCTGGGTGAGTCGACCGGACTGTCCAGCTTTATGGTTATTGTTGCAATCATGGTCGGTGGTGGTTTATTTGGAGTTCCGGGAATGATCGTTGGAGTTCCGGTATTTGCTGTGCTGAATGCTGCCGTATGGAAGCTGATCGGACGTAGTCTTGATGAAAAAGATATGTCTGCAGATGCTGAGTTTTATAGAGATATTGATTGTGTAGACCCCGTTTCCGGAAAGGTCCTGCCAATGCCGGTGAAAAAATCCGTATCAAAAGCACAGGAAGTTACAGTAAAAGCGGAAAAAAACAGAATCTGGTCCGGGGCTTGGGATGAAATTAAACGAATGTTTACATTTTTAGTTAAATTTATTCAGGCGAAATATATAGGCTTTCGATTGAAGCAGAAAAACAGACGGAGACGGAGGAAGAACAGGTTATGAAATTTGTAATTCAGCGTGTAAATCATGCAGAAGTCAAAGTAGACGGAGAAATTGTCGGAAAAATCGGAAAAGGGTTTCTTGTTCTGATCGGCGTTGGCCGTGAGGACACCAAAGAGGATGCAGACTGGTATCTGAAAAAGCTTCTGGGACTTCGTATTTTTGAGGATGAAAATGGAAAGACCAATTTGTCCCTGGCGGATGTAAACGGGGAATTGCTTTTGGTTTCACAGTTTACCTTATATGCAAACTGCCGTAAGGGAAACCGTCCAAGCTTTATAGAAGCCGGTGCACCGGATGAAGCAAATAAATTATATGAATATATTATTTCGGAAGCCGGTAAACAGGTTCCGGTTGTGGAACACGGAATTTTTGGTGCAGATATGAAAGTATCTCTGGAAAATGACGGACCGTTTACCGTTATTTTTGATGAAAACCTCAGAGGGTAACGACAAATAATAATAAAAAGTGCTTCCATAAGGAGGCACTTTATTTACTTGAAAATTTATCAAAAACAGGCAATTTTGCAGGAAGTAGCTGTTTATACTACCCATCTATTTGAAAAACTCGGGTTTGTCGTATAGATATAGATGAGTGTAAAACCACTTCTTTTAACAGGTGTTTCAGGTATTTCCTGCAAATTTATATATTAAGGAGTTTTTATGGATAACAAAATTACTTACCACGAACAAAATGACATTGACAATACTTTAAAACTCCGTGAGGTTTTAAAAACGCTTCCGCCATTTTGCAGGGATTATTTCCGGGCTATTGATGCAACGACTACAACCAAGACCAGAATTTCCTATGCATATGACATTCGTATATTTTTCCAGTTTTTACTGGAGCAAAATCCAATGTTCAAAGACAAAACCATGTCGGATTTCACAGTTGATGTTCTGGATCAGGTCAAGGCTGTTGATCTTGAGGAATATGAAGAATTTCTCAAAGTTTATAAATCCGCGGACTCTTCCAAAACGGAAACAAATGGTGAACGTGGCGTCAAACGTAAAATTTCTGCTTTAAGAAGTTTTTATGCTTACTATTATAAACATGAAATGATCACCACCAACCCGTCTGTTCTGATCGATGTGCCCAAGATCCATGATAAGAATATTATTCGTCTGGATACAGATGAGGTTGCCATGCTGCTGGATTATATTGAGCATTGCGGAGATACGCTGACCGGGCAGAAACGGATGTACCATGAAAAAACGAAGGACAGAGATCTTGCTATTGTTACTCTCCTTCTTGGTACCGGGATCCGAGTATCGGAATGTGTCGGACTGGATGTTGAGGATGTAGACTTCAAAAACAATGGAATCAAAGTTACCCGAAAAGGCGGAAATGAAATGGTTGTATACTTTGGTCCTGAAGTAGAAAAAGCATTGAAGAAATATCTGGAAGTCAGGGAGAATATTACGCCTCTGGCAGGCCATGAGCACGCTCTCTTCTATTCTACCCAACGTCGCCGGATCGGTGTTCAGGCTATCGAGAATCTGGTTAAAAAATATGCCAGGGAGATCACAACTACAAAAAAGATCACCCCGCATAAGCTTCGCAGCACCTATGGTACTGCCCTGTACCAGGAAACCGGTGATATTTACCTTGTAGCGGATGTTTTGGGTCATAAGGATGTCAATACTACTAAGAAGCATTATGCGGCTCTGGATGATGCCAGACGGCGTCAGGCGGCCAAGGCGGTACGTCTTCGCGAGGACTGATGAATAATGGGACTGCGGAGCAACTGATTCGTTTGACATGCATTGCATATAAATATAGAGACAGTTAGTTCACATAATATAAATTATGTAAATCAACTGCCTCTATATATTTAATCAGATCAAGAAAATCTCAAATTCCCTGTAGGGTTCAAAAAACCTTAAGCAGTGATTATGGACATCTGTATTATATCCATGACCCAAAATCAAAATCCGTACTTAACTTATTTATCAAAATCTGTCTCGAATACACCCTCCGGAGTACGCATGGTAAGAACACCCAGATTAAATTCACTGTCCATAATTGAGATATGATATTCAAAGATCACATCATCATCAAATTTGGAAAGCAGCACATAGCTTCCATTCTCTTTCCCATCGATCTGATCGCAGATGTCGTCGTAAACGTCCTCTCCGGAAATCTTTCGCGGGTATCCGCTTGCTTTGATCTTCTCTTCGATCGCTTTATATAATTCTTCCATACCTTATCCATATCCTTTCTGATATTAATTTGCTGATAAACCAGATATGTTTTTATCATACCAGATTTATCAGCAAAAATCAGCAAATATTTGGTTGTTTCCGATAAAGTTTCAGATAGAGATACCGATTATAGGATTTGCTGCATATGAAGGATTTTATTTCTTTTCGTAAAGGAATTCTTCCGGCAGAGTTACTTTGAAATCTTTTGCAAGAGCACGGAAGTCATTCGGTGTGATGGTCTGCAGTTTCTGAGGAGCCATGGATAAGATCTTAACCAGGATCTCTGCGGATTTTTCAACGGTATGAAGAAGTCCGAAGGTCAGGTCAAAATCCTCGCCTGAGCAGAACATACCATGATGCGCCCAGATAACCACATCATATTTTTTCATCAGTTCAGCGGTTTTGATCGCGATTTCTCTTCCACCTGGAACCATCCATCCGATAACTCCCACACCATCCGGAAATACTACCGGACACTCTGTTGCAGATTCCCAGAGTTCACGGGTGAATACTTTGTCATCCAGAGGAAGAACAAAGGTAAGTGCAATGGTATTGGTAGTATGTGCATGGTAAATAACACGATGTTTTCCGTTGGTAAGTTTTTTCTTTACTTCATGGTTCATCAGATGAGTTGGAAGCTCACTGGTCGGACGGCCACCTTCCACCAGTCCCCAGCGAATACGGTAATTTGTTCCTGTCTCGTCAAGCTCGATGATCGCAAGACATACTTCCGGGTCAACGATAATATTACGGAAATATTTGCCGCTTCCGGTTACCAGGAAAAACTCTCCTGCAAGCCCCGGAACTTCAACACCAATAGGGGTCCACTCTCCTGGGGCGTTCAGTCGTGGACGGATCATCTCCACTTCTTCTGCTTTCAGACGATAGCTTAAGTTTCCGCCGTTTCTCTCATGCCATCCCTGCTGATATCCATCATCCGCCATTTTGATAAAGCCCTGTACAAATTTAGATTCAAGAATTTTCATATTATATTCCCTCCGTGTTTATATGTGGTTTGTTGTTGAAATTTCAATCTTTTTATATTGTTTCTTGTTGTTTGTGACTTTATTATACGACCGATGATGTGGATTTGTAAAGACCTTTTTTGAAAAAATGTCAACAAATCCACACTCAAAACACAAAAAACATTGTAAGCATTCAACAAACCACATAAAAGTAAACATAAAGCAACAAAAAAGCAAACAATCAATGGAAATATCATGTGATTTGAATGTGGTTTGATGTTGTTTTATAATGTGGAATTTATAATATTGTAAGAAAAGAAAAAGCAGGAACATTTTCGTATTCTGTAGCTTAAATACTCATACGAAAATGTTCCTGCCAGTTTAACCGAATCAGGCAAGATATCCATCTGCTTCTGTATGTGCAGCCTTTTTCTGAAGCATACTGAGATAAGAAGTCTGTACAGTATCTGACATGTGATATCCCAATATGGCAAGAAGATCTTCCATCCTGGATAAAATTTCTTCCCGTTCGCTTTCCTGCTCTGCGATCACTTCAAGCTCCAGAAAGTCTCCAAGTCCCTCTACCTGATCCAGACAGGCGGTAAATCTGCCGCATTTCAGGTATTTTCGCAGTTTTATAACCGACGCTACAGGAGAAAAATCCAGATGGATGAGAATATTTTTAAGCACTTCTGTATCGGATACTTCTGTTTCCAGTTCCATTCGGGACATGGAGACTTTATCCAGTTTTGGACCTTTAAAATTAATCTGAGTTTTGGAAATACCGGATCTGCAGTCTGTGCTTGTTCGGATTCGCAGTGCTTCATCACGTTTTTTCACATCATGGTAGATGCTGTTAAAATAGGTATCTTCTTCCCTGATTTCTGCTGTCTCATGAAATCCCTGATCTGTCAGAAGTTTCAGAGTTTCCTTAAGATTCTTTAATGGAAGCTTGACCTCAATTTCAAACTGATCCATGCTATTACTTCAGAATTTCAGATTTTTTGTTCAGAAGTGCTTCGCAGGCTGCACATGCCGGGCAGTCACAGTATTTTGCACCTGCAGCTTTGATCTCCTCAGCGTGAGCCAGGATCTTTTTTGCGCCATCTGCGCCAAATACCTGAGCACCCATGTCAGAACCTGCAAAAGAGATCAGTCCGTCGATGGGCATGATATCTGCTTCCAGCTCTTTTACGTAAGCAGTTGCCGCATCTGCTTCTTTCTCAGTTCCTGCCGCATCCAGATAATTCTGTGCCGCTTCTTTTACTTCTTTGCATGCAGAGGGTGCCTGAAGAAGATCCTGTGTTAATTCTTTGATTGTTTTTGCCATGGTAATTTCTCCCTTCTGATTATAGCATTCCCGGAAATGATTGTATCAGGTTGAACTGTACAAAACATGAATTGCTGGAATTGCTATAGTAACAGATAAAATCTTTCTGTTATGTATTTATAACAATATCATACCACAACTCTGGATTATTTGCAGAAAATGTTGAAACGTTTTTTATAATGGCATGCAGGAGCATCCGATCCCCAGCCCGTCCGGACCAATATGGCAGGAAAGACCAAGGGAAAGATCATCACACATCACATCCATTCCCGGAAAGCTTTCCCGGATCTGTGAGATCCAGTCTGCGGTAACTTCCGAAGTACTGCTGGATGCAGCCATAAGATATATTTTTCCGGCTTCATATTCTTTTTTGAAAGTTGTTTCCAGTTCGTTGTGCATGGCATCGAGCATGGCTTTTCTCGATTTCTTTATGCCTCTGCATTTCTGAAAAATATCCAGCTTACCGGTCCCAAATTTCATAACCGGTTTGATATTGAGAAGATTTGCGGCCAGTGCTGTGGTGGTATTGATACGGCCTCCCTTTTTCAGATATTCCAGTGTGCTTAATCCGACATAGATCACGGTTTTTTCACGGGAAGCTTCCAGAATATCCTTGATCTGCGGTGCTGTATATCCATCTTCCACCAGGTCTATTGCATCCAGAATAGAGCGGTGAAGAGGTGTGGAAACCCGTCCGTTATCTACCACAAACACTTTATTATCGTATTTTGGTTCCTGCGACAAGGCAGAAGCAGTCATGCAGGAACCACTTAAACTGCTGCTTAACGGAATGTAGAGGATCTGCTCATAAGATGAAAGCATTTCGTCCCACATTTCCATAACCTCCTGAGGGGAAGGTTGTGAAGTTGAGACATCTGCTCCTTCACGGAGTTTTTCATAAAATCCTTTTCTGGAAAAATTTAAGTCTTCCTGAAAAAGTTCTCCGTTCAGATAAAAAGGCATGGGAAGAACATGAATATCCAGTTCCTCTGCTTCCTTTTTTAAAATACCGCTGTGGCTGTCAGCCATAATTCCAATTTTTCTCATATCATATTTTCTCCTGTGTAATTCATAAATGCATTTCTCAATGGGTTTTCTTCTGATAAAGAGCTACGCTTTCCCGGAAGCGTTTTTTGTTCAGCTCCCGCATCTGGGAAACCTCGTTTTTCTTTATGAAACCATGGCTTTCCATAAACGCTCTGTGATCCAGCTGGTCCATATATATAGAACAATCGGTATTTTTTTCTGCTAAAATCTGTTTAAGAAGCCCGGTACCGATTCCGTTTCTGCGATAATCTTTGCTCACATAAAGAAAGAGGATATTTGGGGAAGCGGAGTTTTCGCTGGAAATGGTCAATTGTTTTTTCATATCCTGAAGTTTGTTGAAATGTTCCAGATTCTTGCGGCCTTCTCTGGTAAGTTTCAGGCGCAGGAAATGATAGCCTTTTTTCAGACGAAAAACCGGAGCAAAACGGACCTTGGATCCTTTGCCGGTTATAAGCACTCCAACTACCTGATCGCGGTAGGTTGCCACGGTAATACTGTCTCTGGAAATCATATAAGTATAAAACAAAAGTCTGGTCAGGCGTTTTTCTGTATGTGCTTCCTCAAATTCCCAGCGGTCTTTATAATTTCTCCGGATAAATTCCCGGATCAGTGGAAAATCTTCCTTTTCTGCCTTCCTGTAGGCAGGTTCTTTTTTTAATAACATATTTCACATCTCCTGTTTTTTTATAAATAACTATCTTATACTTTAAAAGATGATCTGCAACCAAATATCAACTGTTTCTCAACAATTGTTGAAGTTTATAAAAAAATTTGTGCAAAATAAAAAACAACGGAAACACCTCATTGTAGTAAAAATAAGATGTCCGTTGTTTTCATTTTCAAGATATAATAAAGTATTTATTTTACAGTATAACAGTAAAACGGCAGCCACTTCCGGGAATATTTTCTACAGAGATCGTTCCCTTGCACAGATTCAGGATCTGTTTTACAAGGGCAAGTCCAAGACCGTTCCCCTCCTGTTTATGGGAACTGTCGCATTGGTAAAATTTGTCAAAAATATGTTTCATGGAGTCTTCACGGATCTGGGGCCCTTCGTTTTCTATGGAAAAACGGATCTTTTCCCCTTCCGGCATCATCCGGATATAGATCGTACCACCACAGGGACTGAATTTGATGGCATTGGAAAGCAGATTGTCCCATACATGGCAGATGAGATTCTCATTTCCCAGATACTCCACATCTACCATGTCCACATCAAATTCGAGCTCTTTTTCGGACCATTTCGGTTCCAGCATAACAATGGACTGCCGGATCTGCTCATCCAGGCGGTACCAGTTCTGGCGGGTCTGGATCGCCTGATGCTCAATTTTGGACAATAGCAGGATATTTCCAGCCAGGTGTGAAAGCCTTCCGGTATTAAAAAGGATTTTGTCTATGTACTGTTCCTGCTCTTCTGATATAGGCATGTCACTATCCTGCAAAAGAGTTGCATATCCCTCAATGGCACTGATGGGTGTTTTAAATTCGTGGGAAACATTGGAAACGAAATCTGTCTGCAGAATTTCCGTTGCTTCCAGTTCCTGGACCATCAGATTAAAATTGGAATAAATGTCCTGGATTTCCTTCAGATGTTTTCCGATTTTTAGTCGGACGGAGAAATCTCCCTCTGCTACCTGCTGCATGGCTTTTTCCAGCTTTAATACAGGGCCAAAATACCGGATACTGAGGAAATTGTTGAGAACGCCCCCTGCGATCACACTGGCCAGGATGATCCATACAATGTACGGAACATCTGAAATATGCAGTACATCCATAACAATCCAGGATATCAGAGATACACAGATAAGCTCCAGCATGATCATAAGTATAAAACGTGTGCGGATGCTTAAATTTTCGAAAGGTTTCTTTTTCATGCTTTTACCACCTTATATCCAACTCCACGGATCGTCACGATCTTAAAATCCGGATTATCGCGGAAACGTTCCCGAAGCCTTCCGATGTGGACATCCACAGTATGGGCATCACTTGCGGAATCATATCCCCAGATATCATCCATAAGCTGTTGCCTGGTAAAAATCTTTCCCGGAAAGGATACCATTTTATACAAAAGCATGAACTCCTTCTGAGGAAGAACCATATTTTCCGAGGAGGTGGATACCGTCAGGGAATCGCACTCCAGGATGGTATCCCCGATCCGCTGTTTCCGCTCATTGATCATCTGTGCTCTACGAAGAAGGGCACCCACCCGCAAAACCAGTTCATTGATATTAACTGGTTTTATCATATAATCATCCGTACCGGACAGAAATCCCATACGCATATCATCAAAAGCATCTTTGGCGGTAACCATAAGTACAGGAATGGAATCTCCGGCATCTCTGAGCGAACGGACCAGTTCATAGCCGTCCATGTTTGGCATCATAATATCCGAGATGATCAGATCATAATAGTCTTTTTCCAGGGCATTCAGTGCTTCCTGTCCGTCGGAAACCCCTTTTACCGTATAACCGTTTTTCAGCAGGACATGCTGGAAAAGCTGGCGAAGTTCCCGGTCATCTTCCGCAATGAGAATTTTAAACATTTTTACATCCCTATTCTTTGATCTTTTCAATATCCATGTTTTCAGGAAGGATACAGCTTAAAACAATAGATATGATAAACACAACAGCAACTACATTTTCCGCAAAAACAGACTGTATGATAGATGGGAAAATATCCCAGATCCCGCTTTCACTTGCTGTGGTAAATACAATTCCCACGGCCAGGGAAAGAGAAACAATGGTAATGTTCCGCTGGGAAAAACCGCAGGAAGCGATCATCTGTACACCAGATGTCAGAATGGAACCGAACATCATAATGGTACATCCGCCCACAACAGAATCCGGAAGTGAAGCGAAAAAGTTTCCGATGGGTGGCAGCAGTCCGGCCAGGATCATACATACAGCTCCTGTCATAATGGTAAAACGATTTACGACTTTCGTCATAGCAACCAGTCCTACATTCTGTGAGAAGGATGTTACCGGAGGACATCCGAACAGGGAAGAGATCGTGGAAGCATAACCATCACAGGCAAGAGAACCGGAAATTTCTTTTCCAGTGATCTCACGGTCCAGTCCGGAAGAAACAAGTGCGGAAGTATCGCCGATGGTCTCCGCCGCAGATACCAGGAAGATAATGCAGGTGGAAACAATGGCTCCTGCATGAAATTCCGGTTTTACAGGAAGCAGATGAGGAAGGGAAATAAGGCCTCCGGATAAGATGGAACCAAGGTCGACTTTTCCCATAAAAATGGCAATGATGTATCCGACTACCAGGCCGGCAAGCACAGATAACTGTTTCAGATATCCTTTGCTGAGTACATTCCAGAGAAGACACACAGCAAGTGTGATAGTACCAAGAAGCAGGTTCTGCGCAGAGCCGAAATCTTCATTGTACCCGCCGCCAAAAGATCTGGCACCTACGGTAAACAGTGAAAATCCAATAGAGGTTACGACAGAAGCGGCAACTACCGGTGTGATGATCTTCCGCCAGTATTTTGCAAGGAGGCCAAGGGTTCCTTCCATGATACCGCCGATCATAACTGCGCCGATCACGGCAGGATAACCGTAATTGGCTGCAACCGTACTTAAAACAGTGACAAAGGTAAAACTGACTCCCATTACAACCGGAAGTCTGGAACCGATCTTCCATATGGGGTAAAGCTGGATCAGCGTAGCGATTCCTGCCACAAACATGGCATTCTGGAGCAGGATTGCGATCTGTGCCTGGGTAAGAGCAGGCTGGGCTGAGGCTGCGATCAGCGTGATCGGTGTCAGGTTTGACACAAACATGGCAAGAATGTGCTGAAGTCCAAATGGGATCGCTTTTGCGACAGGGACTCTTCCATCCAGCTGATAAATGTTGTTGATGCTGCTTTGCATTCTTTTAAATTCTCCCTTCTATTATAGAAAAAGTTACGGAACAATCATAACATAGCTTTGTTGCAGAAACCAGAGGTATGCACGAAAAAATAAAATACCCTCTTGCATTTTCGGAATTTTTACTGTAGAATTATTAATCAGGTAAACACAAATGTATGCCATACCCGAACACTGATTACGAAGATGTAACCAATCTTAACTGTATCAGTGTTTTTTAATATACAATGGGGAAACGAGGAAAAGATTATGGAAAAAAAGCATGAAATGATGAGTCTGGAGGACTCCGAACAGCTGAAAGGCAGAATGAAATTCTTTGAGCAGGAGCTGCTGAAGCATCACCACATTGATCCCAATCTCTATGTGGAATATGATGTAAAAAGAGGCCTTCGTGATTCTGCAGGTAAAGGTGTACTTACCGGTCTTACTGAAATTTCTGATGTTACCGGATATAAGCTGGTCAATGGCAGACGTATTCCGGCAGACGGTGAACTGTATTATCAGGGAATCAATGTACAGGATATCGTAAACGGTCTGAAGGACAGACGTTTTGGCTTTGAGGAAACGATCTATCTTCTGATCTTCGGTAAACTTCCAAGTAAAGATGAGCTGTCCAGGTTCCTGGAACTTCTCTCTGATATGGAAGATCTGGGAGGACGTTTTGTACGTGATGTTGTCATGAAGGGAACCAATGCCAACATTATGAATGCCATGGAGCGCTGCGTACTTGCTCTTTATACATATGATGATAATCCGGAGGATATTTCCGTAGCGAATGTGCTCCGCCAGTCTCTGGAGCTGATTGCCAAGCTTCCTGAGATCGCGGTTTACTCCTATCACGCATACCGCCATTTCCGAAAAGATGAAACACTCTTTATCCGTAATCCGCAGAAGGGACTTTCCCTTGCAGAGAATATCCTGCTGATGCTTCGTCCGGACGGCAAGTATACAGAGCTTGAGGCCAAGGTTCTTGATATCGCACTTGTGCTTCATGCAGAGCATGGCGGTGGTAACAACTCTACATTTACCACACATGTAGTAACTTCTTCCGGAACAGACAGCTACTCTTCCACAGCCGCTTCTATTGGATCACTGAAGGGTCCGCGTCATGGTGGTGCCAACCTGAAGGTCCAGAATATGTTCACAGATCTGAAGGCAAATGTAAAAGACTGGGAAAGTGACGAAGAGATCACGGAATATCTGCAGAAAGTGCTGAATAAAGAAGCCTTTGACCATGCAGGGCTGATCTATGGTATGGGACATGCAGTCTATACCCTTTCTGATCCGCGAGAAGTGATCCTGAAGCGTTTTGCACAGGCTCTTGCAGAGGAGAAAGGCATGACAGACGAATTCAAACTTTACGATAAGGTTGAAGGTATTGCAGGCAAGCTGATCATGGAGCACAGGAAGCTGTTCAAGAATGTCTGTGCAAATGTAGACTTCTACAGTGGATTTGTATATACCATGCTTGGTATCCCGGAAGAACTCTTCACTCCGATCTTTGCCATTGCGCGTATGCCTGGCTGGAGTGCACACCGTCTGGAAGAACTGATCAGTGCAAACAAGATCATCCGTCCTGCTTACAAATATGTGGGACATCATACAGATTTTGTGCCGTTTGATGAACGATAATCAATATGGATAAACGAAAATGGCGGAAGTTTAAGGCTTCCGCCATTTTTTGTTTACCTGTATGAAGTGCAACTCCTGCTTCAAAGTATACATGTTGGCTGCTGCTGTGTGATGCAGTGGATATTTGTCTCATCAGGATCGATCCAATCTTTCAGCCAGATGACCTTGTTGTATCCAAGGCTCTTGGCAGTGAGGCCGATAATTACGCGAAAATCATCCAGAAGAACCTCACTGTTTTTGTATTTGGGATCAAAAAGATCCGCATAAGAAGTAATATCATTGGATATACAGACAAAGGCGGTCCGGTATGAAACCAGATCGCCTTTGATTTGTATATCATCATTAAATTGAGTTTATTTTACTATATTTTTGCAAAAAATCAATATACAGATTTATAAAAAATAAGAATAAAATTAGCAGAAAATTCTGTGATCTGCGCAAAATTACAAAATATTTATAAATCATGTTCTGAATTTTAGCGGAAGCTCTTCAGCCAGTTTACAAGGGAATCATGCCAGATGTTGTCGTATACGGTTTTTTTCATCTGGTCTGTGACCGGTCCGTTTCCTGCCATTTTTGCAAGGATAGCAGCCTGGAGTTCGCCTACGGTCATTTCTTCCGGTGTTTTATCCGGATTCGGTACCTCCGCTGCTGTTTCCTGTGAGCTGGAAGCTTCCGCTTCAGGAGTGGATGGAGCTTCTGCTACAGAGCCTGCTTCAGCCGCCTGATTCTCTTCTGTCTCAGGCGCATTGCTTTCGTTCTCTTTTGCTGCGGCAGTTTCTGGAACTTCAACCTGAACCGGTTTATATTCCGGCATATCTCCAGCTGGAAGCCAGATCTCACCGCTGTTTGCAGCAATACTGACACGGATCCTTCCGTACTCTACCCGTACTTTTTTACCTGTAAGAGCGCCAACATATTCATCTGCGCTTCCGGTTGGAAGATTCATCTCCGCCTCACTGTCATCATTATTAACGGTAACGATCACGCGTACCCCATCCAGATCCCTGGCAAAAGCAAACTGCCGGTTGGTAAGAGCAAGCTCCGAATAGCTTCCGTAACTTAAAGCAGGCGTACCCTGACGGACTTTACCTAAAGCAGCGATCAGAGCTGTGCATGGATTTTTGGTAACGGCATCTGCATAATCCTTCAGATCAAGTGCCGGTCTTAAACTTGCATCGGAAAATTTCTCTTTTTTTCCATCAATTCCGAATTCAGATCCATAATAAATACTTGGAACACCAGGCAAAGTATAAAGAAGCACATGTACCGGTGCAAAATGTGCCTTATTCTGAAGTTTGGTATGGATCCTCTCCACATCATGGTTGTCCACAAAATTATAAAGATCCAGATCTCCCATATTCTGAAGATATTTTACTGTGTGGGCAATCTCAAAATAGTTGTGATCATTGTGTCCGCTGTAAAGAGCTTTATGAAGGGCGTAGTTGGTTACGCTGTGAAGGGTCTGTCCGTTTACCCAGCGGCTGTAATCTCCGTGGATGACTTCACCCATCAACCAGAAATCCTTTTTGACTTCATCTGCTGTATGACGGAGAACACGCATAAAATCAAAATCCAGGACATCAGCGGCGTCCAGACGGATTCCGTCAATATCAAACTCGGAAACCCAGAAACGGATCACATCACAGATATAGTTCTGAACTTCCGGGTTACGCTGGTTTAATTTCACCAGAAGGTTGTAACCGCCCCAGTTCTCATAGGAGAATCCGTCGTTGTATTCTGTGTTACCGCCGAAATTCACATTACAGTACCAGTTTACGTAAGGAGAATTCTCCCGGTTTTTCTGGATATCCTTGAAAGCAAAGAAATCACGGCCTGTGTGGTTGAATACACCGTCAAAGATCACACGGATCCCTTTATCATGGCAGGCTTTTACAAAATTTGTAAGGTCTTCGTTGGTTCCCAGACGGGAGTCCAGTTTTTTATAGTCGGTTGTCTCATAGCCATGTCCTACACTCTCAAAAAGCGGACCTATATATAAGGCAGTACATCCGATTTCCTTAATGTGGTCGATCCACGGCAGCAGTGTGTTCAGTCGATGTACAGGAGTTCCGTAATCATTTTCTTTAGGAGCGCCTGTAAGTCCAAGTGGATAAATATGGTAGAAGGTTGCTTCGTTGTACCAGCTCATAATATTACACCTCTGTTCTAAAAATTTGTAATTTCCTGATAATTAGAGAAATTACACAAATATCTTCTTTATAATACCAGATTTTTGCAAAATAATCCAGAAACAATTAGACGTTTTTTTCGCAGAAAATCCGGCAGATTGTCAACTGCCGGATCATAACCGAATCAGGCATGTACCCTGAAAGGGGGCAGATATCTGATCAGCAGTATGCTTATTCGTCAAATTCTGCAGTAACAATAAAGCCACGCGGTGTATGCTCAATGCTTTTTATAATCCCTTCTTTGGACTTGATACGGTCTGCGTTTCTATAGCAGCCGGACATGGCTACTGCAGGCTCAATAATGTAGCTGTAGTTTGTAGCAGAGAGAAATTCGGAGATTTTCACTTTATCTCCTACCTGGATCAGTCCCTGCCTTTCCATTTTAAATTTTTCTTCGCGCATAAATATGCCTTCTTTCTGTATGAATATGCAGTATAAATATATCTGCTTCGCTTGACAGATTTTATGAACCAGATGGGATTCGCACCAGAAGCTTCTGGCCGTCTTTTTCTATTACTGTAAGGACAGGAATATGTTTTTTTCGCAGTGCATGGACGATCGGGTACAGGGAAAACATGGCATTGTCTGCGAAAACTGCCTCCGGCCTGTATCGGAGGATTTCTTTCAGCTGGTCTTTTATATGGCTTTTCCATTCTGCTTTTTCCATGGATAGTTCTCCGTAGATCCCGTTCAGAGTCAGTTCCGGAAGCTGAGGAACCGGCAGATGCACGATCCTGGCAGAAGGAAGCTCCGGAAGATTCTGAAGCAGCATGTCAGTCGTATCATTTCCACCAAGGCTTACGATCACAGCTTCCTCATGAAAAGCAGCAAGACTGCTCCGGCAGGCAAGAATGGAATCCTCAAGAGTTCCACAGGTCATGAGAAAACCGCCTTTATGGCAGAAGATCGCACTTTCAAGGCCGGTTACCGAAGCCAGCTCCTCTCCTTCCAGGCCCAGCCAGGAAGAAGGAAAACTGCATTTATAATTCATGGAATATTCTTTTTTCTGTGGCTGGATACAATAGCCGCCCCGGTTGGATGGAAAGATCACAAAAGCGATATTGGTTTCGGAAAGGCGCTTCTGGCAGGGAATAAATTCCGGAAGTACCAGGATATTGGTATTTTCTGCCGGAGTTTCACCGGAAGCCAGGGCTTCGGTGTGTTCTGCAAGAACTTCTTCCACCCGTCTGTCCGCACGCTCATTTCCAAGGTAACGCTCAAATTTATTTTCCAGGATCATGCCGGCGACACTGACTGCCTGGAAAAATGCCTCGTCATTGCTGCCTTTGGAATCCCATCCAGGATTAAAATTGCCGATGAGCGTGGCAAGTTCGTTTTTTTCACCGGTATTGTCATTGATATCCAATGGCTGGACAAAGGATTCATCGAATTTCTGTGCCAGCTCCTCACCGAGGATTTCCGGCCCGAGTTTTTCCCAGAGAAGACCAAATGCCGCATAGGGAACGCCGTTGTCACGGATACGGCTGTCTTTCTGGTGGTGGTCATACTGCCCTCTTCCAATATCAAAAACAAGACCTTCATAATTTTCCGGAACAATGTTTCCACGTGCGATGGTGATCTCAGGATTCAGATATAAAAGCAGTGCGGCAGAAAAAACATCGTCTGCATGAAATTTTCCGCTGTGGGTAAATGCGGATGCATTTTTCTGTTTGATTTTTTCCAGTAAATGATTCATAAGAAACGCTCCTGTATGTTTATTCTGCCATTCAGTATACCACAGAAATGAAGAATAAACAAAGCCTCCTCACTGGAAGCTAAAAAAAGCACTCCATAAGAAGGCATAAATTTCAGATATTCACCGGGATCTGGATTTCCGTAACAAATTTATCGGTATTGTTTGTAATTCCATAATCGATCAACGTGGTTTCTCTGGAAAATCCGGTGATACAGAGTTTTTTCTCTTCAATGTATGCAAGGAGTTTCTGATAATAAGCCGGTGCTTCCCTGTGGCTTCCGCAGAAACGGATGGTTACGCAGGTCTGTCTGGGAAAAGTTTCCGTTTCTCCGTCATATCGGTCTTCCTGATCCAGAAGAAGAAAGATCCGGTCGTAATCCTGAAAAGATTTTTGGGAAAGCTGTTCTTTGGAGATCCCGATTCCGATCTTTCCCATAAAAACCAGAGATTCCTTCTGATTTTCTACCAGTTTTCGGATGGAATTCTCAAGATCCAGATATGTTTTCGGATGCAGGGAATCCCGGAGCCAGACAACGCGGCTTTCGGGAATTTCGACAGTTTGGATCACATCAAGCCTGGAATTCATGGCATCCCGGAGCTGTTCCAGGCGATGGTCGATCTTTCGGGAGATCAGCTCCAGCTTTTTTTGCTTCCTTGCGATCACTTCTTTCTGATGGACCAGCTTTTCTTCGATCACATCGGTATCACGGTTATCCAGAAAAGTTTTGATCTGGGCGAGTGGAAAATCCAGGACTCTGAGATAACGTATGGTGTTGAGAAGCTCAAACTGTCTGGTGCCATAATACCGGTATCCAGTGTCCGGGTCTGTATATTCCGGTGTTAAAAGACCAGCCTGCTCATAGTGGCGGAGAGTCCCCATACTGATATGGAACATTTTGGCTACTTCTCCGATAAGAAATAATTTTTTATCTTCCATTGGAATCTCCTTTGCATCTGGATACAGGACCATGACCGGCATGGTGTTTCAACCAGAAATAGGCGATCAGGCAGATCAGAACCGAAAGCAGAGAACCTGCCGGCGCTGCCATTCCCATAGGGAACAGCGTATGGGGAAAATATCTGGAAGCCAGATAAGATCCCGGGATACGGACCAGAATAATGGCAATGATATTGTGGATAAAACCAATATAGGATTTTCCATATGCACAGAAATATCCGGTAAAGCTGAAATGGATGCCTGCAAAAATGCAGTCCCAGATATAGGAATGGATATACTGAGTGCCAAGAAGTACGACCGTGTCATCTCCGGTAAATGCCTGAAGGATATGTGGAGCGGTAAACTGAACGATCAATGAGATAATGATTCCGTAAACACTTGTGATCAGGATGCTGTACTGGAGCGTTTTTGCCGCACGGTCATGCTTCCCGGCACCGATATTCTGAGCAGCCAGAGCAGAGACCGCAGCCAGCATGGAAGACGGAACCAGAAAGACAGCGCTGATCACTTTTTCCACGATACCAACAGCAGCTGCGTCATTTAATCCCCTGTGATTGGCGATCACCGTGATCACAATAAATGCAACCTGGATACATCCATCCTGTACAGCTACCGGGATTCCGATTTTCAGGATCTGCGTCATCACACGAGGATCCGGGCGGAAATCTTTTCCTGTAAGATGGATTCCGGTTTCTCTGTGGCGAATGAATATCAGGGCAATGATCACACTGAGAGTTTGGGCAAGTGTGGTTCCAAGGGCTGCTCCGGATGGTCCCATATGGAAAAAGCCAATGAAAACGTAATCCAGTACAATATTGGCAGCACAGGCAATGGCCACAAAATACATGGGAGTTTTGGAATCACCAATGCCACGGAATATGGAGCTGATTATGTTATAAGCTGTAATAAAGGGAATTCCGATAAAACAGATGATAAGATATTGTGTGGTACCTGTCACCGCTTCTGTCGGGATACCGATCAGTACAACAATGGGCCTGACGAGGAGAAGAAGCAGGAGCGTAAAAAGAATGGAAACAGCCATGAATAATGTGACCGTGTTTCCGATAGCTCTGGCTGCGTCCAGCTTCCTGTCTGCGCCGACAGCCCGGCTGATGGTAACGGTTGCGCCCATGGCCAGTCCTACAATAATGACTGTTAACATATGCATGACCTGGCTTCCGTTTGATACAGCAGTGATGGCATCAACATGGTCAAACTGTCCGATGATAAAAAGATCTGCCATTCCGTAAAGTGTCTGAAGAAAATAAGATAACAGGTATGGCAGGGCAAAGTACACAATAGTTTTAAAGATATTTCCGGTTGTAAGATTTTTTTCCATGATTCTCTTTTGTCTGATCGGTCGGATGTATTAGCCGGATGGCAATATTCCCGGTCAGATAACCTCCCGGATATAATTTAAACCTTATAACGGTTGTAATGTCAATGCTTTTTTGCGTGATTTACCATATGATGAATCGGCTTGCAATCAAGAGGATATTCGCAATCCGCATTCGCTACTTGCTCATAATCGAATAACTGTGAAGCAGTTATTCGATTAAAAAAGGAATCTGCCCTGCGACAGATCCCTTTAAAATTTACGTTCTTTTATGTTTTATGTACAAAATAGGACGTTCATATTCAATTTTATTATAATGCGCAGATAATCTTATCCTGATATGCTGCCGGAACTTCTTCTTTATCCAGAGACATACTGATAATAAAGGAAACTTTGAAGGT
>OGDF01003305.1_pt1 | contig 20035 bp, 17 predicted proteins | sample 1570141 | NCBI WGS metagenome assembly OGDF01 (sample SAMEA4370581, study PRJEB24528) | human gut metagenome | reverse complement strand
GCCAGCATCCGCACTTTATCCAGCAGCGGATAGGATGCGCGGGTCGGCTCAATCTTGTCCGCCAGCCAGATGACCATGTCCAGCTTGCTCATGCCGGGGCGGCCGCTGGTGTGGTTGGTGATGGCAGAGAGAAGCTCCGGGTCGGTGATGCCGTAAACATCCTGCGCCTGACACGCCCCGGCGACGGAGTGGAGCAATGCGCCGCTTTGGAGAATGTCCGGATCAACCGTCAGCTGATGGTCACGGCAAAGCTGCTGCATGGCACTGAGCGGCAGACACTTCGCGCAGTCGTGCAGAAGTCCGGCGGCTTCCGCCTTGACCGGGTCAAGATGGTGCGCAATCGCCAGCTGACGCGCCGTGTGCGCCACCGCCAGCGAATGCATAAACCGGTGCTGATTCAGGTCGGCGAAGAGGCGGTCAAGCCACTTGTCGCCTTGCGGGACGCGCGGCGATAGCCCGTACAGCCCGCGCACCTTGCAGTATTCCCGCACGGGTACGCTGCAATGCGGCGTTGCCTGACCATCCCGAAGCGCCTGCCGCAGTTCCGTGGAAGACACATCCACCACGTCCGCGTCAAGCGCCACGAAGCGCCCGCCGAGCGCAATCAGCCGCCGCTGCTCGTCTGCCAGCACCTTGGGCGATATGCTGGTCGGGCGCGGGCAGATAACGAAGGTGCACAGCGACAATACCTGCTCAAAATTCCGCCATGTGTGCAGCTCCATCAGCGTGTCCGTACCAATCAGGTAAAAAAGCTCTGCCTTGGGATAATCCTGATGCAAAATGGACAGCGTATCTACCGTATAGATAACGCCTTCGCGGTCGATTTCCGCGCGGCACGGCGTCAGTCCGTCATGCAGCGCACAGGCGCAGCAGACCATGCGCCAGCGATCTTCCGCAGGGGTGATGCCTATCTTGTGCGGCGGATTGCCCGTCGGGAGTACCAGCACGCGGTCAAGATGTGCACCCTGCATGGCGGAAAGCGCCATATGGATGTGCCCCTCATGAATCGGGTCGAACGTGCCGCCTAAAATACCAATGCGTTCTTTTGCCATGCGATGGCAATCCTCCTGCTTGTGCAAGTGTACATTCCTATTATACCCGAAATTTCGGGAATTGTAAAGGCGGAGAAGCGATGGAAACGGGATTCAAGCGCAACCTGCTGGCGGAGCTGCTGGACAGCGTGGGGCGCGGTGTGCTGCTGATGGCGCTGGGCATCGGCTGGTTTGTGTTCCTCTGGGGATTGAACCTCCCTGCGCTGCTGGCGGGCATTGCATTGGGCACGCTGCTGCTGCTGCTGCGCCGCCTTTATCGTCAGACGACATTGGCGCGGCGCGAAACGGCACTCCGCTGCCGCATCGGTGGCGAATTGCTGCTGGAGAAAATGCTGCTTTCGGAGGCGAAGGAAGCCCACTTTCAGGCGGCGCTGCTGCTGGAGGAAAAGTGGCCGCTCCGGATGCAGCGCATCACGGCAGACGGCGCGCTGTGTGGACAGGAAAAGCCGTCGGGCGGCGCGGAAACGCTGCTGGTGCAGTGCGTTCGGATGCCGCCGGAAGGGGAGCTGTCCATCGGGCAGCTGGTGGAGGCACACCGGGCGATGCAGCGGCAGCAGGCGAATCGAGTCATCCTGTGCGTGCTGGGAAAAGCGCCGCCGCGGGTGATAGCACGCGCCGAGCAGATGCCGACGCCCATCCGCGTCATTCGCCGAGAGACGCTGCTGGCGCTGGCGGGGCGGCTTTCCCCCGCGACAGATGCGCAATTGGTGGCGCTGGGGCAGCGAAAACGGAGAACGCCGCAGCGCGGCAGCCTGCTGTCCATCATGACGCAGCGGGAAAAAGCACCGCGCTACTGGGGCTACGGGCTGTTCATGCTGATACTTTATATCCTCACTGGAAGTGCGTGGTATGCCATGCCGGGGACGGTCTGCCTGACGCTGTCGGTCGTCTGCCGTTCTGGTCAGGCGGAAGAGGCGCGGCTGTAATCACATCAGCGGCGCAATCGCCTTGAGAAGCGCACCAGCAACCTTCATCGAAAGCTTGTCGTTCTTCAGGCGCTCAGGTGTCATGCGGCGGCACTGCTTCAGTGTATGCTGAAAATCCGCCTCAATGTCCGCGATGCACGGCACATCCAGCATGTACGCCGCGCACTCAAAGTGGTGGTACAAACTGCGGTAATCGAGGTTAATCGTGCCGACAACGGCCTCTCGGTCATCCGCGACGAACACTTTCGCGTGGACGAAGCCGGGGGTATATTCGCTGATTTTGACGCCTGCTTTTATCAGTGAAGCGTAATGCGTGTGCGCCAGCGCGAAGGCGTACTTCTTGTCGGGGATGCCGGGGAGAATCAGGTGGACGTCCACGCCGCGCTCCGCCGCGTATTGCAGTGCCGTCTCCATGTTGTGGTCGATGATGAGGTAGGGCGTCATGATGTGGACGTATCGCCGCGCGCGGGAGAGAATGTCGATATACACCTGCTCGCCGACCTTGTTGCCGTCCACCGGAGAATCCGAGTAGGGCAGCACGAACCCCGGCGCGTCCATGACGGGCTTTGTCGGATACGCCAGAAAGCGCGACGACTCCATCGTGTGCTCGTCAATTGCCCACATATTCAGGAACATCAGCGTAAAGCTGCGCACCGCCTCGCCGCGCAGCATCACCGCGGTGTCCTTCCAGTGCCCGAAGCGCACGACGCGGTTGATGTACTCGTCCGCCAGATTCACACCGCCCGTGAACGCCAACTGCCCGTCAATCACGGCGATTTTGCGGTGGTCACGGTAGTTGTAGTGCGTCGAGACGAACGGACGGACGGGCGCGAACATCTTGCACTTGATGCCCAGTTTCTGCATCCGGCGGGGATAATCGTGCGTCAGGTGGGTGAACTCGCATGTGCCGTCCACCAGCACGCGCACCTCCACGCCCTGCTTCACTTTTTCCACCAGAATACTCAGCCTGCCCCCACATTTCGCCTTCTTCCACGATAAAGTATTCCAGAAAGATGAAATGCTTCGCCTGCCGAAGCGCGGGCAGCAGCGCGGCGAATTTATCCTCGCCCAGCGGAAAGTACGTCACAGCGGTGTGCTCCCAAACGGGATAGCAGCCGCTTTTCGCGATGTAGCTTGCCATGCGCGCAATCTGCGGGTCGCACTCTTCCAAATGCTGCTGTGCGCTGGCATGTGCGCGGAGGTCGCTGCGCCCCTCGCGAATCAGCTGTGTCGTCCGCTCGCGCAAAAGCCGATGCCCTATATCACTCTTGGTGTATAGATAGAATAGCGCCCCGAACACCGGAGCAACGCTGAAAAACACCAGCCACGTCAACTTCGCGGTCGGGTCGCCTTCGCTGTTGAGCAGATAAATGACGATAATGGCGTTGAACACAATCGTTCCGCCGAAAAAGTGCGGCAAGAACTCTGCTGCCGCGCTGAACAGCCCCAGCAGAAGCGCCAGCTGCAGCAAAAATAGCAGCACAATCAGCCCCAGACGACTGAAAATCGCCTGAATCAGGCCACGCTTGCCCTTGCGCAGAAGCCGAATTCCCTTGCCTTCCTCGCGATCGTTCATGAAGCCGCCTCCTGAAAATCAATGGGAAATCATATGATTTATCCTACTGTCTTTTTGCCTTTCTGTCAAGTCTTTTGCCGGGCTGATTGACAGAAAAGCTGTTTTCCGCTATAATAGGAATGAATCAGGCCAGAGCGATGAATACAGAAAGGGCTGTTGATGATGTCTTGGGAAGAAAATACAACACAGGCAATTGAAAATCTGCTGATTTACGCATCGGCAAAAGGGCTGATAGAAACGGTGGATATGCCGTACTTCCGCAACCTGCTGCTCGATGCGTTTCAGCTGGATGCCCCCGCCGGCGATATTGTGCCGATGACGGACGTGCCGCCGACCGCGACGGCGCTTCTGCGGGCACTGTGCGATTTGGCGGTCGAAAAGGGCCTCATCGAGGACATGACGTATGCGCGCGACCTCTTCAGTGCGCGCCTGATGGGTCTGCTGACGCCGTCGCCAAAGGAAGTACGCGCGCACTTCCAGCAGTGCGTTGCGCAGAGGCATCCTGAGCAGGCGACGGAGGATTTCTACCAGATGTGTCGCGCGTGCGATTACATCAAGGTTGATGCGATTGCGCAGAACGTTCGTTATTTTGCCGATACGCCGGCGGGACGGCTGGAAATCACCATCAATCTCTCCAAGCCGGAAAAAGACCCCAAGGAAATCGCAAAGTTGAAGAATGCGCCCAGCGTCGGCTATCCGAAGTGTATGCTGTGCGTGGAAAATCCCGGCTACCGCGGTCGCAGTAACTTCCCGGCGCGGCAGAATCACCGCATGGTGCCGCTGTCGCTCGCTGGGCAGACGTGGTATCTGCAGTATTCGCCGTATGCGTATTACCCGGAGCACTGCATCGTGCTGAACAGCCAGCATGTGCCGATGCGCATTTCCCGCGGCACATTTGATCGCCTGTTCGACTTCGTGCAGCAGTTCCCGCACTATATGCTCGGCTCGAATGCGGATTTGCCGATAGTCGGCGGGTCAATCCTCAATCACGACCATTTTCAGGGCGGACGCTATCATTTCCCGATGGACGATGCGAAAGTTCGCTGCCAGCTGAAGTCTCCGGTGCCGGGCGTTTCGGCGGCACTGCTCGATTGGCCGATGTCCACCATTCAGCTCAGCGGCACGGACGAACAGACGCTGATTGCCGAAGCCAGCCGGATTCTGGACGCGTGGCGCGGGTATAGCGATGCGCAGTGCGGCATTTTCGCGGAGACGGACGGCACGCCCCATAACACCATTACGCCGATTCTGCGCAAAGAAGGGGAGCAGTACCGCCTGAATCTCGTTCTGCGCAACAACCGCACGAGCGAAGAGCACCCGCTGGGCATCTTCCATCCTCATGCGCCGCTGCATCACATCAAGAAGGAGAACATCGGGCTGATTGAGGTGATGGGGCTGTTCATCCTGCCGGGACGCTTGAAGACGGAGTTAGCGGCACTGAATGGCTACCTGACGGGCGAGAAGCCGCTGGTGCGTCCGGCGGAAAGCGACCCGTGCGCGAAGCATTACGACTGGCTGACGGAAGTTGTCGCGCGGCACGGACTTGTCCAAACGTCGGCGGAAGCGGAAGCCATCCTGCGGCAGGAAGTGGCGCTGGTGTGCGCGCAGGTGCTGGCGGACGCGGGTGTCTACAAGCGCGACGAAGCCGGATTGGCGGGCTTCCAGCGCTTCATGAAGGCACTGGGCTACGAAGCATAATCATACTATTTCCAGATTCAACTGCACCATCTGCTTGCGCCTTTTCCTTTCTGGCGTCCGCTCATTCCACTTAGCGTAGCGCTGCTACGCTGCGTTTCATTCACGTTAGCCAGAATGAAAAATTCGCGGCGCATCTTGGTGCATTTTTATCTGGAAATAGTATCAAACGCCGTGTTTCCAAGATCGGAAGCACGGCGTTTTGCGTACAGAAAAAGGGGAGTCCCGCTGATGCAGGATTCCCCCCTGTTAGGAAACGATTACTCCGCCTTGACCACAGCGTCCAGCGTGCAGCCCTTGTCGAATTCAATCGTGCCCTTGTAGTTCTTAATCGTGCCGCTCACGGTGATGGTGTCGCCGACCGCCAGCGTTTCCGCGCCTTCGCCGGACAGACGGTAGCACTGCACCGCATAGTCAGTCAGACCGCCGGGAACGATGGTCACGGTGATGTTCTTGTACTCGTCGCTCCAAGCGGTGTCGATGCTGGTGATGACGCCGGTCATGGTGGAAGCGTCATTCATGGACAGACCCGCTTCCAGCGCGTAGGCGCTCACCGCCAGACGGACGCTCGCCACGGAGTCCGCGGGAACGGTCACGCAGCCCTTGTCGAACTCGACTGTGCCCTTGTAGTTCTTAATCGTGCCGTACACGCCGACTACGCTGCCGACTTCCAGCGCCTGCGCGCCCTCGCCGGAGAGACGATAGCACTGAATGGGCTGTTCGGTCAGACCGTCGCAGACGATGGTCACGGTGATGTTCTGGTATTCGTCGCTCCACGCGGAGTCAATGGAAACCACTTCGCCCACCAGCGCGGTCGGAGCCGTCATGGCAACGCCCGATTCCAGCGCGTAAGCCGCGTCTACAATCGCCTTCTGACTGACGATTTCGCCGTAGCCGACCAGCACGCAGCCCTTGTCGAACTCGATGGTGCCCTTGTAGTTCTTCAGGATGCCTTCGACGGTAATCGCGTCGCCCACCTGCAGTTTTTCCGCGCCCTCACCGGTCAGACGGTAGCACTGGATGGGCTGATCCGCCAGCTCACCCACCTGAATGGTGACGGTGATGTTCTTGTATTCGTCGCTCCACGGGGTGTCAATCTTCGTCACCGTGCCGTAGAGACGCTGGGTGTCTTCCAGCGCCAGACCCGCTTCCAGCGAGTACGCCGCCGCCACGATTTCTTCGTAGCTCATGCCTTCCAGAATCATCGCAGCAGGCACCTTGTGCGCGAAGGACACGCTCAAGGTTTCGCCAGCTGCATTGGACAGGGTGGCCGTCAGGGTGTAGGTCACTTCTTCGGGATTCTTTTCATCCACATCAATGGTGACCATCTTGTTGTCCTGCGGAACAATCTTGATGGTGTCGCTGTCCGCCGTCCATGTAATCGGGAATTCGATGCCGCCGATGTTGATGACGCCGACCACTTCGTAGTCGCTCATCGTCGTTTCCGGCAGATCTTTGTACATCATGAACAGGTACGTCTTGGCAGCTGCCAAATCTTCATCCGTGGTTTCCGCCGTCGCGGCGCAGCTGAAGCACATCGCCAGCAGCATGAGCATCGCAAGGAATTTCTTCATGATTGTTTTCTCCCTTTCCTTGATTGTCAGGGGTGTTATTCTGCGAGAAGGAGTCCGGTTTCGTAGACACGCACAGCGACGTTGCCGCTCGAATGTTCGACAAAACCGCGCACGGTGATGGATTGTCCCACCATCTCATCGGTCACGAAAGACGACGGTGCAATTACGGTCATCTGCTGCCCATCCTGTTCGACGGTCAGGTACGCGCGGCTGTTTTCGTCATCCCGGCTGATGGACAGCACATGCAGTTTGTGCAGCTCGGCGCTTGTGTTCTGCGCCAAATCCGCATGAGCATAGGCAGCTTCCTCGCCGTTTTCATCCGTCAGCACCGTCTGTGCCATCAACTGGGACAGCGTCGTCTCGGTATAGTACGGCGCGTGACCTTCGCTGAGCAACTGAATGTTGCCGGGGTCTTTCGGCTTCATCATGCGGTAGGAGACGTCGGAAATCTGCCACTGGTCACCCGCCGCGTAGTACTGCACCGAACCGACGATGCGCACTTCGTTGCCGGGGGTGAGAATCGACAGCCCCTTGCCGCTGAGGTTGAAGCCGTAGTAGACGGAGATGCCGAAGACGATGCCGCTCTCCGCGTCAAGGCTTTCGACATACACCGAATTGTTGTGCGCCAGCGTGACGATGCCGTTGAAAGCGACCTTCTTGTTCTGGTACGCTTCCGGATGGCAGCGCAGTTCGCGCAGGGTCAGCTCAATGGCGTCGCCGTAGTAGAAATCGGGGTCAGGCTGACCGGAGTAGAGGTTCAGCTTGAATTGCCGCGCCTGATCCAGCGCGCTTGAGCAGATGCTGCCGTACTGGTTGTTCGCGGTGGAATACGCGCGCGCATAGCCGTTTTGCAGCAGCTCCAGATTCAGGTTGCGGTATTCCGCGCCTTCCGACGGCTGATACCACACCCAGACCAGCATCCGTCCGCCAGTGGAGTCAAGCTCCCAGCGGTCAGAATCCGATTCCAAGATGATGGACACTGCCGAAGCGAGCTTCTCCTGGGTGAAATGCGACGCGGCAACGCCGTATTCCTCAATCTTGCCGGTGGATTCGGGGGCGTTCAGCGCCAGAAAGCGCGCTTTCAGCACACCGTCCGCGCAGACGCTTTCCGGCACATCGAAATGCACCGTGTCGCCGTCCACATGCGTCCTGACGGTCGCACTGGTTTTGGCGGTTGCGGAGGACATGTTCAGCTTCAGCTGCGCCACATAGTCCACAAAGCCGTCATCGGTGGTTTCCGCCGCCGCGCCTGACGCCGTGCAGAGCAGCAGCGTCAGGGTCAGCAGCAGGGAAAATAGATTGCGGAGTGTTTTCATCTGCGCGCCTTAGATACCAAAGCCCGCGATGGACTGTTCGCACTTGGTGATAGCTTCGTCGAAGCGCTTCTGGATGAGCTCGTCCAGCTTCGCATCGTTTTCCGGCTTGGTCAGGTCGCCCAGTGCCGCAGCATCCGTCATGCAGCCTGCCATCAGTTCGGAAGAGCCGGGGAACGCAGGAGAAGTGTAGTAAGCGTCAACCTGCTCCAGGCAGACCTTCGCCGCCAGTGCCGCCACGTTGTCGCCGCCGTCCGCGCCCGCAACGAATTCCGCATAGACTTCGTTGTTCGCAACGGACTTGATGACCGGCACATAGCCGGACGCCATGGAGAATTCAGCCTGGAAATCCACCGTGGTGGTCAGGTACTTGACGAACAGCCAGGAAGCGGCCACTTCCTGCGCATTCGCCTTCTTGAAGATGCACAGGCTCGGCCCCTGAGAAATGACCTTCGCGCTGCTGGCATCCACCTGCGGGATGGTCGTGATGCCCACTTCAAAGGGATAGGTGCCGTCCGCACCCTTGGTCGGACGCTGATGCGTCGCGCCGGCGGAGGAGCCGATGGACATGTAGCTCTTGATGCCGGAGTCGGAGACGAACAGACCGGAGGTGTAGCTGCCGTAGATGGTCTGGGTCGTCACAAGTCCCTGATTGTACCACGTTGCGAAACGCTTCACGAACGCGCGGTTTTCGGGCGTGTTGAACAGGAAGTGTTCGCCGGTGGCGCTGGTGTAGGGGGTCTTGAGCTGCTCCGTCATGGTGATGAACCAGTTGTTCTCGGAGTCATAGCCCAGCGGGATGCTGTACGGGTCGATTTCGACGATCTTGTTGCACAGCGCTTCCATCTCGTCCCAAGTGGTGGGCGGGGTCAGGCCGTTCGCGTCGAAGAACGTCTTGTTGTAGTACAGCACTTCGGTGGACTTGCTCATCGGCAGCGTGTACATCTTGCCATCGCCGAACTGACGGCCTTCCTCGTAGTACGCGGAAATGAAGTCGTCCTTCTGCTCCTGCGTCAGGCCGAAGGTTTCGGTCGTGCCGTCGGCGCGGGTGACGGTCGCCGTGCTGTCAATGTAAGCATCCAGCGGCTGCACCGCACGCGCGAGGTTGTACAGGGCAACGTGGTCCGGGTAGCAGTAAGCGATGTTGGGCTGGCCGCCGACAGTGATTTCCTTGGAAATCTGGTCGCGGACATCATCGTAGCCGCCAACGGAGGTGTAGCTGACATGGATGTTCGGGTAGAGCTTGTTAAACTCTTCGATGTACGTATCCAGCACGGGGGTCAGATTGGAGCCCATCGTGTTGTAGAAGGTGATGTTCACCTCGCTGCCGTCGTAAGCAGCGGGATCGCTTGCGGATTCAGCAGAACCGAAGCAAGCAGTGCAGGCCATCAGCATGGTCAGCGCCATGAGAAGAGAGAGGAACTTCTTCATGTGTCTTTCCTTCCTTTCTGGTCGAGGGAGACAAAAAATTGTTAAAGGCGGAAATCCGCCGATTAACCTTTGATACCGCTGCGGCTGACACCCGACATGATGTACTTGCGCAGGAAGATGAACACAAGGAACAGCGGGAACGACACCATCGCGACCGCCGCCATCTGCACGGGATAATTCGTTTCGCCGGTGGAGCTGTTGAAGGCGTTGCGCAGACCGTTGGTAATCAGCTTGTGCGCATCGTCATTCGCCACCAGACGCGGCCAGACGTAGGAGTTCCATGCGCCCATCATTTTCAGGATGGTGATGGAAATCAGCGTCGGCAGGGAGAGCGGCACCATGACCTTCCACAGGTACTTGAAGTCGCTCGTGCCGTCTACCTTTGCCGCCAGATACAGTTCGTTCGGAATCTGCAGAAAGTTCTGGCGCAGCAGATAGATGTAGAACACGCTGACGAGGAACGGCACAATCAGCACCGTGTAGGTGTTCTGCCAGCCGAGCATGAAAATCGTCTGGTAGTTGGTGATGGTGAACAGCTCGCCGGGAATCATCATCGTCGCCAGCAGCGCGCCGAACAGCGCGTTCTTGCCCTTGAATTCCAGCCGGGCAAACGCGAACGCCGTCAGGATGGTGATAATCAGGGACAGCATCGTCGAGACGATGCCGACATAGGCGGTGTTGAGGAACAGGCGACCCAAATTGCCGGTGGAGAACGCATCAGCGTAGTTGCTGATGAGCACCATGCGCGGCCAGAACGTCGGCACGGACGCGCGGTATTCATCCAGCGACTTGAGCGAGGAGATAATCATCCAGTAGAACGGGAACAGCACAATCAGCGCCATCACAATGAGGAAAGCATAGGTGATGAACAGCGTCAGCACCTTCGTAATGCGCTGGGTGACGCTGACTTGCTGCATGTTCCGCGAATGCATGATGGTGAAATCTTTTTCGGACATACTGCACCTCTCAATAATGCACGCGCTTCTTGCTGACCTGCATGTTGATCATCGTCACGACGAAGATGATCGCAAACAGAATCAGCGCAGCGGCACTGGCCACGCCGTAGTTGGACTTCGGCAGCGCATCGTAAATCATGCCGACGATGGTGTTCATGCGTCCTGCGTCGCCCGCAGGACCCATGGTCTCGCCGAAAATGCCGACGATGCTGGTGTATTCCTTGAAGCCGCCGATGAAGCCGGTGATGACGACGTAGGCAATCATCGGAGAGAGGAGCGGCACGGTGATTTTGGTGAACACGCGCCAGCGAGGTGTAGAGTCCACCTTTGCCGCGTCGTAATACTGCTTATTGATGCCCTGCAGACCGCCCAGCAGCACCAGAATTTTGAAGGGAAGCGCGTTCCACACGATGTAGACAATCATGACGAACATGTTCGCCCAGTATTCCGAGCCTTGGTTAATCCAGTTGACGTAGCGCCCGCCGAAAAGCTCAATGACATTATTGACAATGCCCTTGGTCTGAATCAGGCGCTCCATGTGCGGCATACCGATGATATTGAACATCGCGGCGAAAACCATGCCGATGGCGATGGAGTTGGTCACATAGGGCAGGAAGAAGATGGTTTGCAGTACCTTCTGCAGGGGCTTGATGGAGTTCAGCGCAACCGCGATCAGCAGCGCGAGAATCGTCGAAATCGGCACGGTGAACAGGCACAGGAGCATCGTGTTTTTCAGCGCCGTCTTGAAGCCGCTGTCGCCGATAACCGTCTGGAAGTTCTTGATGCCAACGGTGAAGGTGGCGCCGCCGACTTCGCTCAGGCTGTTGTAGTCATTCAGGAATGCCAGCCGCACCGTGTTGATAATCGGCCAGACCGTAAAGACCAGCAGCAGCACGATGGCGGGGGCGAGATAGAGCCATGCTTTCCATTGATGCTTGCTTTCTACCATCTTACTTCACCTCGAACGGAATGCGAACGCCCTCGTCATCCCGCGTGAACAGGAAGATCTTGTGCGGCTTGATGCGGTAGCGCACGACATCGGCGGACGCATCCACCTTGTTGTCCGCGTCGATGATGGAGCGTACCGTCGGCTTCTGGGAGGCTTCGTGCGTGGAGACGACGGACACGTCGCGCCCCATGACCTCGACGTTCTGCGGCTTGCAGCACAGCGTGCCGAATTCCATGTCGAGGATGAAGCCTTCGGGGCGGATGCCGACGAACACGTCCTGATCCTTCACGCCGGGCACATCCATCACATTGTCCACGCCGATGAACAGACGCTCGCCCTTGACATGGCCGGTGAAGATGTTGATAGGCGGCGTGCCGAGAAAGTTCGCAACAAACAGGTTCGCCGGGTTGTCATAGACATCCTGCGGCTTGCCGATCTGCTGCACCACGCCGGACTTCATGACAACAATCATGTCGGAAATGGACATGGCTTCTTCTTGGTCGTGCGTGACGAAAACGGTGGTAATCTTCGTTTCCTTCTGGATGCGGCGGATTTCCTCGCGCGTCTGCAGGCGCAGGCGGGCGTCAAGGTTGGACAGCGGCTCGTCCAGCAGCAGCACGCGGGGCATCTTCACCAGCGCGCGGGCGATAGCGACGCGCTGCTGCTGACCGCCGGAAAGCTCGCTGGGCTTGCGCTCCAGCAGTTCCTCAATCTGCACCAGCCGGGCGGCCTCATGCGCGCGTTCCAGCATGGCTTCCTTGGTCATCTTGTCCTTGCCGCGGAGGTTCTGCAAAGGGAAGAGGATGTTCTGCTTGACCGTCAGATGGGGATAGAGCGCGTAATTCTGGAACACCAGACCAATGCCGCGGTTTTCCGTGGACAGATCGGTCACATCGTCCTCCCCGAAGAAGATTTTGCCGCCGGATGGCTTCTGCAGACCGCTAATCATGTACAGCGTCGTGCTTTTGCCGCAGCCAGACGGGCCAAGAAGACCAATCAGCTTTCCATCCGGGATGGTAAAGTCAAAATTGTTGACTGCTACCACTTCTTCGCCGGACTTCTTGTTGCGGCTCGGGAAGATTTTGGTCAGGTTCTGCAAAACGATTTTCATAGAATCCCCTTTCTTTGCCCTTTGTCATCGTAGTGACATGCCTTCGCCGCTTTTGAAGCGGGTGGAAGTATCGTCTGAAAGCCCCGCAGGATGGATTTGCGCGGTGGTGCCTTAGTACGTCTGATGCGCGACCTTTTCTGCTTGGAGTTTGGCCTTGTAAGCAACCAGCTCATCGGTGGAATTGAAGATCATCTGGCTGGCCATATCAACCGCGACGGTATCAGCAAGAAGATCGTGAATCAGCGAATGTTTCCGCGTGGCGAGGAAGAGGACAAACTGCGCGACGGAGAGAATCAGCACAATGCCCAGCACAACGATATTCAGGTTGCCGAAGAACAGCATCATCACCGCCATGATTGGAATCATGGTTTCCACCGCGTATTTGCCCAGCACTGTGCGGACAAAAAGCGTCACATGACCGATTCTCACGCCGTCATTGCGCATCAGAGCCACACCGAATATCTTTTTGCCCAAGGTTTGTCCGTTTTTGAAAAGGAGCGGAACGAGGAATTCTAATAGGAGATAACCCGACAGTACGCCGAAACTGACGATGAGAATCGACAGCTGAATGACCATGCCATACGCATGAACGGCAGTTTCATCAGCGGCGAGCACGGCGTTCGCCTGTTCCACCAGCGCCCGCTGCGCGTCAGTCAGGGCGCTGTATGTCTGGGTCATGATGGACATGTCCAGCCCGCACGCGTCTGCCGCGGCCTGATAGCGCGCCATGAGCGTCTGGTACTGCGCGTCGAATTTCAGCAGGGCTGATAATCCCCACGCACAAAGAACGCAGGCAATCGCCAGCAGAATCACATCGAACAAAAAAGCCGAGATGCGCTTCCACACGTTTGCCCGTTGAAGGTCACAGGTCATAGGGACTAACCTCCCGCTGATTGAAAAAGTCTAAGCTGAGTTCCTTACTCTATTATACTGATATTTTGTAAAAAAGCCATAGGAAAAACAAAATTCTTCTGCAAATTCGTCTGATTCTCTAAAATTTCCTCCGAAAACAGCACAGGAACAGCATTTGCGAAAGCATCTGCGTGCCGTTTATACGATTTCCAGAGGGCACAGGCGAGGCAGATAATAGATATGAAGCACCATTTTCTGATTTCTTGCGGCATACCCCGTTGACAATTGCGGGAAATGGGCGTAAGATAAAAGGCGTGGCTTTCGGGCAAGCAGCCCGCGAACGCCGGAAAGGAGTGTCTGACCGCATGGACGGTGATCCGTATAGTACCCCTGAGCCCATCGGCAGCGCTCTGACGGCTGACTGATGCCGACCGCGCTGCCTTCCTTCGGAAATGTTGAAAGGACGCAGCACTAACATGAGAAGAATCTTCAAGACCATCGAGGATCATCTGACCGAATGCACGACGCTGGAAAAGGGCGTATGGGTGCATCTGCAAAGCCCGACGAAGGAGGAAGTGGATGGTCTGACCACCCGCTTCAACCTTGACCCGACATTCCTGCCTGCCGCGCTGGACGAAGAGGAATCCGCCCGCATTGACTACGACTCGGATAAGCAGCAGACGCTGATTATCGTGGATATTCCGTATGTTGATACCGAGGGCACGGGCTATGTGTACAGCACAATCCCGCTGGGCATCGTGCTGTGCGACGAGGTGATTATCACCGTCTGCACGCGCGATACGCCCATCATCAATGACTTCACCGAGGAGCGCATTCGCAATTTCTGGACGTTCAAGCGTACCCGCTTCATCCTGCAAATTCTCCAGCGCAATGCTGGCCGCTTCCTGTCCTACCTGAAGCAGATTGATAAAACCAGCCAGCACATTCAGGAAAAGCTGGAGCATACCAGCCGCAATCAGGAATTGCTGCAAATGATGAAGCTGGAGAAGTCACTGGTTTACTTCAACACGTCGCTCAAAGGCAACGCGCTGGTCATGGAGCGCCTGATGCGCCAGGACATCCTCAAGCGCTATCCGGAGGACACCGACCTGCTGGAGGATGTTATCATCGAAAATAAGCAGGCAATGGAAATGTGCTCGATTTACCGCGACATTATGAGCAACACCACTGACGCGTTCGCTTCCATCATCAACAACAACCTGAACATCACCATGAAGGTGCTGACCGCGCTGACCGTCCTTTTTGCCGTGCCGACGCTGGTTATGACGATTTGGGGCATCAACGTCCCCGTACCGTTTGAGAGGCAGGCGTGGGGATTTGCGGCAGTCTGCGGCATCTCCATCATCCTGACACTGTTCGCCTTCGTTATTATGCGCCGAAAGAACATGTTCTAATACTATTTCCAGATTCACCTGCGCCATCTGCTTGCGCCTTTTCCCTTCTGGCGTCCGTTCATTCCACTTAGCGTAGCGCTGCTACGCTGCGTTTCATTCACGTTAGCCAGAATGAAAAATTCGCGGCGCATCTTGGCGCATTCTTATCTGGAAATAGTATAACGCATCCGCATCATCCGCGGCATCAAAAAACGCCTCTGTCCATTGCAGACAGGGGCGTTTTCGATTTGCAAAAATCAGGCGGCGGGCTTTTCGTCCTTCCGTGCCAGCAGCCACGCGGCGGCGAAGCCCAAGATGAACGTCAGCACACTGACAATCACCTGCACGAGGTTGAAGCCGGGAAGCGACAGCCCCATCAGGATGGCAAACGGCGATGCGACAACAAGCCCAAGAATCGCGCCGTAGGTGATGCACTTCCACTTCGCAAGCAGAATCTCAATCAGCTTCGCAATGGCGAAAATGCCGATCACCACGCCGATGCCAAACGGCAGCAGAATGCCCACGTTGTAGAGAATCGCGCCGCCATCGAGCGCCACCAGCGCATTGATAAGGTTCTTAATCGCGCCGATGACGGGGTAGTAGTAGCCCATCAGCATCAGCATCATCGAGCCGGACACACCGGGGATGACCATCGTCGCGGACGCAATGCAGCCCATCAGCGTAAGCTTCAGGACTTCCAGAACGCTCAGAGAGATGACCGCACCGGTATCCTGCGTTTCTTTCAGCGTTGCCATGAAGATAACGAGCGCGAAGAAGAGCACGAACAGAATGCCGCCAAGGATGCTGTCGCGCTTTTTGCTGCCCTTGATCTGCTTGAAAATGGCGGGCAGACCGCCCAGAATCAGTCCGATGAAGAGCGTATTCGTCGGCAGCGAGGCAAATTCATCCATCAGCGCCCATGTGATGACGTTGGAGAGAATCGCCAGCGCGGCAATCATGCCGACAACAAACGGCAGCAGCGTCATGAGGGACTTCTTGAACTGCTTGAAGAGGTGGGTGATGCAGTAAATCAGCGTATCGTAGATGCCCATGGAAACCATCATTGTGCCGCCGGATACGCCGGGGATGATGTTGGCAAGCCCAATCACCATGCCTTTGAGGATATCAATGAAGAATTTCATGCCTTTCACTCCTTAATATAATTGGAAAGGATTTTCCGAAAACCATCATACCATGATTTGCCGCTCATGACAACCCTGCAAGCGAAATTTTACGTTTGCAATTTTTTCGTGCTGGGCAACTTTTTCCGCGAACACGTTGACAAGCTGTCGAAACGTGCTATGATGAAATTGGTTTCTGTCAAAATAGCAATGGAGTGAATAGACCAAATGGCCAATCAGTCGCACGCGGCAAACATGACACAGGGCAGCATCTGGAAACTGATGGTTTGTTTTGCGATTCCCATCTTTCTGGGCAACCTGTTTCAGCAGTTCTACAATGTAGCGGATACGTTTATCGTGGGCAATGTGCTGGGCACGGAGGCCATGGCGGCAGTTGGCTCGTCCGGCAACCTGATTTTCATGCTCATCGGCTTCTTTCAGGGTGTTTTCGTTGGCGCAGGCGTTGTCGTCAGCAGATTCTGGGGCGCAAAGGATCATGAGAATGTTTCGATTGCGGTGCATACGTCTGTTGCGTTTGCAATCGTCGCAGGTCTCGTGCTGACACTCGTTGGGGTTCTGCTGACACCGACAATTCTGGACTGGATGCACACGCCGGCGGACGTGCTGCCGAATTCGATTGAGTATTTCCGCGTGTACTTTGGCGGCGTGATTTTTGCTGTTCTGTATAATGCGGTGAACGGTATTTTCCAAGCGGTTGGCGACAGCCGCCATCCGCTGTATTTCCTGATTATTTCCGCCATGCTCAATGTTGCGCTGGACTTGCTGTTCGTCGGCGTGCTGGGTATGGGCGTTGGCGGCGCGGCGTTCGCGACGGTCATCTCGCAGGCGGTCAGCGCGTTCCTCGGCCTGAGGAAGCTGATGAAGGCGACGGAATCCTACCGCCTGATTCCGCGGAAAATCCGTTTCAACGGGCGAATGCTCCAAAAGGTGCTGTACATCGGCATTCCGTCGGGGCTGCAAAACGCCGTGATTGCGCTGGCGAACGTCGTCGTGCAGACGAACATCAATGATTTCGGCGCACTGGCGCAGGCGGGCTGCGGCGCGTACTCCAAGATTGAGGGCTTTGGCTTCCTGCCGATTACCAGCTTCACCTTGGCGCTGACGACCTTCATCGGGCAGAACCTCGGCGCGCAGGAGTATGAACGCGCCAAGAAAGGCGCGCGGTTCGGACTGATTGCGTGTGTCAGCATTGCAGAAGCGATTGGGCTGGCGATTTACGCCTTCATCCCGGCGCTGATTGCGATGTTCATCCAGTCGGGCGACGCGGCGCAGGTGCAGGAGGTTATCCGTCTGGGGACGATGCACGCGAGGATAATGACGCCGTTCTACTTCCTGCTGGCGCTCTCCAACGCAATGGCGGCGGTTCTGCGCGGCGCGGGACGCTCGATTGTGCCGATGATTGTCATGCTGTGCTGCTGGTGCGTGTTCCGCGTGACGTACATCACCATTGCCGTGCCGATTCGCCCGGAATTGACGACGATTTCGTGGGCTTACCCGATTACATGGGGGCTGTCCTCCATCATCTTCCTGATTTATTACAACGTCGTGGACTGGGTTCACGCCTATGGTCGGAGCAAACCACGCAAAATGGCGTAATACTATTTCCAAATTCACCTGCGCCATCTGCTTGCGCCTTTTCCCCGTTGGCGTCCGCTCATTCCACTTAGCGTAGCGCTGCTACGCTGCGTTTCATTCGCGTTAGCCAACGTGAAAAATTCGCGGCGCATCTTGGCGCATTCTCATTTGGAAATAGTATAAAAGAATAATGCCCCTGCACGTTGCCAATGGGCGGTGCAGGGGCTTCGTTTACAAATCCCAATCATCGTCGAGCGTTTCCGGTGAATCGGCAGCCTTCAAGCTGCGTGTGCCGGGCGCGGGCTTGGGCAGCACAACGCCATCCATCGCCACGTCCACCAGAAAACGGTAGACCTTCAAGCGTGCCTTCTGATACGCCTTTTCGTCCAGCACATCCATGTAGAACTGCTTGTACTCATCAAACGCCGCCAAGCGGATTTTCAGCGTCGTCATGCCATACGTCTGGGAAACAATGGAGTTCTTCGTGCGGACGTAGTAGTATACCGGCGACGGCACAGCGACAATGTACCGGGCGACACGCAGGTACTCCAAATTGAACATGAAATCCTCGCAGATGCGCAGCGCAGGGTTCATTTCGAGGTGATGCTGCACAACCAAATCCCGGCGGTACAGCTTGTTCCAGAGTACACCGTAGTAGAAGCTGGCAGGGTTCTCCATCATCTTGCTGGCATACTCCCGCCGCGTCATCACGCCGACGGGCATCACCCGGTGCTTGCTGGCGACGAGTTTGCCGGACACGCGGTAGAAATCCGCAATCACCAAATCCGCCTGATGCGCTTCGGCGGCGGCGACGAGCTTTTCTGTCGCATCGGGCGTCAGCCAGTCGTCGCTGTCCACAAATTGCAGGTAGTGCCCGCGGGCTTCGGCAATACCGAGGTTGCGCGTGGCGGATGCGCCGGAGTTGGGCTTGTGAATCACGCGGACGCGGGCATCTTTCTGCATGTAGCTGTCACAAATCAGAGGCGAGGCATCCTTGCTGCCGTCATCCACCAAAATCAGCTCCAAATCGGGATAGGACTGCTCCAAAATGCTGTCGGCACAGCGCCGCAGGGTGCTTTCGGCGTTATACACCGGAACAATCACGGATACCATCGGGTCGGATAAGTACATTGCGCTTCCATTCCTTCGTCTTTATTCGCCAATGCTACCCGCATTATATCATAGATTGATGCGTTTGTGAATCCACGAAAGCACAAAAGAAGTGCTTGCACATCACGAAAAAATGCGTTACAATAAGACGTGGATTTTGCGAAAAAGAGGGAAACATGATGGCAGCAACGCACGACGGGCATCGAAAGCGGATGCGGGAGCGGTTCAGAATCAGCGGCTTGGAGGGCTTTTCTGAGCATGAGGTGCTGGAACTGGTTCTTTTCTATGGCCGCGCGCGCGGCAACGTGAACGATACGGCACACGCGCTGATGGATGTGTTCGGGTCGCTTCCGCGGGTGTTGGAAGCGTCGCCGGAGCAGCTGATGCTGATTGACGGCATTGGCGAGGAGAGCGCGACGCTGCTTTCGCTGATTCTGCCGCTGTTCCGCCGCTATTCTGATGAAGTGAATCAGGTGCGGAGCAAGCTGGAAAGTCGGCAGGTGACGCTGGATTACTGCCGAACGATGATGGCGGGCTACCGGCGGGAGCAGTTTTATGTCATTTGCTTGACGGCAGATGGCAGCATTATCTGCAATCGCAAGGTGACGGAGGGCACGCTTTCAGCGGTGACGGCGTACCCTCGCTTGGTACTGGAAGCCGCATTGAACAGCAACGCGCACAGCGTTGTATTGTGCCATAATCATCCGGGAGGCGTTGCACTGCCGTCGGAGGATGATATCTGCACAACACGCTATTTGCAGCAGCTGATGGAGGGTGTCGGCATCATTGTGCTGGATCATGTAATTGTCGCGGGCAACCAGACGTACAGCATGGCGCAGCACGGCGAACTGCTGCATCCATCGGAGATTATGCGTGCGATGGTAGCGGCAGCAGAGAAACCGTTGAGAAAGTAAAGAAGCAGCTTCCGACATCCCCAATTTGGGGCGGAAGCTGCTTCTTGTTTTATACTATTTCCAAATGAGAATGCGCCAAGGCACGAGCAGCTGGTGCAGGTGAATTTGGAAATAGTATTACTTGTTGTTCGGAATGTATACCGACGCGCTGGCGCCCAGCGGAATCTGGTTCGTCGTCAGCTCCACATGCACGGGGAAGTACGCGGCATTCTGCACCGTCGTGCCGAGATTGCCGATTTCCGTTACCGTGCCGGTGAGCACGTTCGATTCGTCCATATCCAGCGTCACGGACACCTTGTCGCCCACATAAAGGTTCTTCAGGTTTACCTCGTCCACCTGCGCGACGACTTCCAGCTTGTCCACCAGCATCAGGCGCGCCAGCAGACGTCTTGCGCCAAGCATTTTCGCCAGCAGCGGCGCAAACAGGCCGATAAAACCGATAATGCCCACCGCGTTGACCAGCAG
>OGDF01003303.1_pt1 | contig 20041 bp, 17 predicted proteins | sample 1570141 | NCBI WGS metagenome assembly OGDF01 (sample SAMEA4370581, study PRJEB24528) | human gut metagenome | reverse complement strand
AACCATACCCGATGGTTGTCGTAGCTTTGTCGCTTTTTTCATAATGTGCATCATCCGAATTGTATATGAGTTTTTATTAGGCACGCAGCCTATGCACATGTGTTTTTATTTTACATTCATCACCCTTTCTTCTTAGGAAAGGGCGAACTTATTGCAAAAGTACAAATATTTTTTGGATTTCGTATCAAATCTTAGCATTTTCTGCTTACGATTCCCCAAAAATAACCTTTAGTTAGTTCAGAAGTTATAGCCAACAGCCTTTGTGGACTTGAAAATAAACATAAGACATTCCCTCTATAGGCTTATGGCTTTAACTTCTATATAACTTATTGATTAGTTTTGGAGCATACCTTATACAAGGCTAAATTCGACTCCTGCAATCTACTTATTTTCTCTACCTGATACTTTGGATTATGCTGCAATTCCTTTAGGAACTTTTCCATACCTTCTTGATTATAATCATCACCTGTCTCTGGTATGATTACATAATCCACCTCACCTATTAAATTTTGTGGATATATCTGATAGAAATAAGTGTTCTGGTTCGTTGGCTTCAAAGCATAGAATGTAGAGAATGGAGCTGCTATACGATCAGTATTCTTAAAATGCTGTTGGTTGACAAAAGCTGCAATTCGATCAGTTGGAGTGTCGCCTGTTAGTGGGATACTATTCAGAGCCATTCCTAACATTACTATTGCTGATATTCCGACAAGCGGCATAACAAATAAGCGCTTCCCTACATTCATCCAGATGAGCAAGGATAAGAGCATTGGAAGAATCGCCGTCCACATGTAATATCCTTGATAACGACCAGCCAAGTTGTAACCCAATATGGTGAAAATAGAGAAGAAGAACACCAATATTGGCATTTTGTATACTCTTATATGATGCCAAGCCTTATGAAGTACGAGCAGAAGGACATTCACCATAAATAGGATAACCGCTCCTGTATAGGCAAATATGTCTAACAATTTAATATAGAAAGGCACTGGAGAAGCATCAGGATAGCCCAATGGAGTCACCTCTTTTCCTAACAGTGGGAAAATGATTCCACGCGCAATCTCCCACAGTTTCATGACTGCACCCGAAGAATTCATGATACTGACTATAAATGCCTTCGCCTCGCCAAAACAAGCCATATATGCAATCACTATTATAAAGCCTAAGACAAAGCCAGCCAAACAGCACAATGCTGGATATAACATTCTCTTAACTGGGCGAACAAAGAGAGCCGTGAAAATCAAGCCTAACACTACATATAAAGCAGATTGTATTCCAGCAACGATGCTTAAGCCTGAAAACAACATCAGTTGCCAAGTATATTTTTTCTGCTCCTTCAGATTCTTGACTACATAAATAGCAAAAACAACCGTCATCAAAGCGCCAAGTATATCGGGACGTGCCATGCGATAGATCATCACCATGAGGTCTGTAAACCAAAAGCCAAGAGAGAACAATGCTATTGACAACAGAGACAACTTCTTACCAGCCAACTGTCCTCCTAAACGAAGCAAGAAACCACCCAATACTACTGTCGTTATCATTTCACACAGTCTCACTTTCAAGAAGGAAAAACCGAAAATGGAAATCCAGACATAGAGTAACCATGTATAAAGGGGAAGATAGACTGAGAACGGCTTACTGCCCTCGCCCATTGCATTGAAAGCTGTGGTGGCCCACTCGCCATAAATATGCATATTGGCAGGGGTGTCTGCCAGCATCACCTCATCACACCAAGGTATAGAATGGCCCATCGTCACGATATTCCAAACCAATGCCAGAATGGAAATCAATCCATAAACAACGTATCCCTTGTGCGTATATAAAAACTGTTTCATCTTTTTATAATCCTGCTAATGTTTTAAACTGCTCTACCAAGACTTCCTGATCATGGAGTTGTTGATAGTTTTCCTGACGTACCTTTTCCTCTTCTACACACTTTTGGAATCTATGAATACTCTTTAAGAAAGCATCATCTGCCGACAACTCACGAGTCTCAAAATCTTGGTTTTTCTTTATGATATAGGTTGGTACAAATCCTGCGGGTGCCGTTAAGATACGATTGGAAGTGATAGTTCCCTTACTACCCCAAATCTCTATCTCGCACTTGTAGTCGTTGTCCATACCAAAGGAAATCTGAGCAACATCGCATGCGTCATTGATCATCGTTGCAGAGCCATACATCTCCACCTCAAAGCCTTCGATTCTGTTAGCTTGAGCCGTAACAACTTTAGTCGTATCGCCCAGCAGGTACTTAGCATACTTCATGCAATAGCCTCCTGCATCGAGCAATGCGCCTCCACCCAAAGCTTTGTTGTAGCGGAAATCATTGAGTTTTCTGAGCGGAAAGCCAAAGGATATACGATATAAACGAACATCGCCTATTTCGCCTGAAGCAACCACCTGCTGTAACTCCTCCAACTGCTTATGATAGATAAACATATAGTTCTCATGCAAAGCCAACCCTCTGGACGATGCCAGAGATATTAACTCATCGGTATCTTTCAAGCAAGTCGTAGAAGGCTTTTCTACAAAAACATGTTTTCCTTTTTCCAAAGCCAATTTGGCCCATTGAAAATGCAAAGCTGGTGGCAAAGGTATATACATGGCATCAACATCTGAAGACTCTATAATATTTTGATAACCTTCATATATCTTACCACCATATTGATCCACAAATGTCTGAGCCTTGACCCGTTCTCTTTCTTGTTGAGCCTGAATGTCAGACGCCTTTACCTGTGACAAATCACCAAACCACTCCTGAGGGCTGGCTATTGCGACACCAGCAAATTCAAATGAATCACCTGCCTTCTGCAAGGAAGGAAGAAAACGACGAAAAGCGATCTCTGAAGGACAAATTATTCCTATTCGTATCATAGTTAGTTCACTTATAATTAATAAAAACTAATGGCAGCCAACAAAGACCGGGCTGCAATATTAAGATAATTGTTATATGTGACGAAAGAAAGCATCTGGTTAAGCGTCATCCAACAATAGTTCTCGTCAACCTCTATAGGGAACTCGTCACCAACCTCCACTATGGTATTGAGATTTTGTTCCTGGAAGAACCTACCGCCCTCCTCACTTTGATAACTACTATACCATATTCTTTCCTTTGGCGCATTGAGGACTTCCTCTAAATAAGGAATCAAGTATTCATTCTTGCCCTTACGATAGTTACCAGTAAGACACTGTACTGTAGGAGCAAGTTCTACGACATCAAAATTACCCGATTCGAGTTTGGCTTGAACGAGAAAGTGATAGATGCCATCTATCTTTTTAACAATGAATCCCATTAAGCCTTCTTGAGCAGAGCGTACCATTGGCTGATCCCAAGCTACAACCTCCCTATTACCTATCTCCACATGTGCACCTATGACATCAAAATATTTTCCTTCCTCATGGGAAATCGTATGACCATCATATATCCAATGACGCATCTCGCTGATACCGATTGGATTTACCGTCAATTCATACTTAAACTTCAAGGAGGTAATCCACTGGATGATGTCCTGAAGTTCGTGCAAATGATTGTCTGCACTCAGTACTGAATACAAGTAAGAATCCTGCTTACCCATATTGGCACCATTCATCATGTTGACGGCAGACAGAAGACGAAGGGAATGTTCAGAATAACTGCCAAACTTGACACAGGACATCACTGTCCGACTATCCATATTAACAACATTCGGATACCTGAGCAATTCTTTAAGCTGCCCCAAAGTAGTCCAAATGAAACCAGGTTTGACTTCAAACTCTTCATCAGCATCAACTTCCACAATGATATTGCGGTTACGCTTGTGCAAGAAACGCGCACCTTGCTCTGATTGCAATTGGTCTACAAGAATTGTTACCTCCCTTTCTCCTGTGAAATACTCAAGATAATTGGGAGATGCCCCCCCATGTACTCGCATATAGTTAGAACGAGTCGCCTGAAGGGTTGGAGACAGCTGAACGACATTGAGATTGCCTGGTTCTATCTTTGCCTGTAAAAGGAAATGCATAACCCCATTGAACTTCTTGACAATGAAGCCAAGGAAGCCAATTTCTGGCTGATTAATGATAGGTTGATCCCATTCATGTGTATTCCTATAGTTCGTATTCACTCGAATACCATCTATACTAAAAAACTTTCCACTCTCATGACAAATGTGATCATCACGATAGTCCCATTTAGACATCTCCGACAAAGGAATCTGGCTAATATTGGATACAACTGCCTCATTCTGCTCTTTCATCCAGGCTAAGATTTCGGATGTGGACATAAACATTCCACCACGACTCAAGGCCGAGACGAGAAAATCCAATTGGACATCTGAAACTTTTCTTGTTTTCATGTTTTTATAAGTCTTTTGTAAAATCTTCCAGTTGCTTGTATTCCCAAGCTCCTAAAAGAGCCTTTATTTTATGATCGTCAAAATATGTATGTGAACTTTCTATACGCAAGTCGCGTTCTGGCCATGGAACAGCAACTATATCCACATTAAATTTTTTAGCAATAATCTTTGCTGCCTCTCGTAAACTCAAGGTCTCGCCACCCACATTAAAAATTTGCCCATTACTACTGGAAGCAAAAGCTCCCTCTATGATTTGATGACACAAATCTTCCATGTGTGTGAAAGTACGCTTGATGTCTCCACCTCCATACAAAGTAATATCTTTGCCAGCCTTGGCTTGTCGTATAAAAAAGCCTACGGTACCAAAAGAATAATCATTTGAGAGAAGATTTCCATAGGGAATGCAAATGCGAAATATGGTATAAGGTATGTCAAAACTCTGGTGATAGGCATAAAGTAATCCTTCACATGCCAGTTTATTGACCGCATAAATGGTTTTAGTTTCTTTTTCGTCCTCTTCTCTCAAGGGTTTATCAACACCCTTATAGACTAATCGAGTTGAGGGGAATATAACCTTAGGTGCATAATCTGATTTTCTAATGGCATCCAACAAGTTCAACAAACCTATTTCATTGATGTTCACATAAGAATCATACTTATCAAAGCCTGCATAAGTTCCTGTCAAACCCGCAAAATTGAAGATATAATCCACATCAAAATTAATGTTTGCAACGGAATCTTTGTCTGTTAAATCTACCTTTTTATAATTAGGTTGAATACTGTCACAGACATCATAAGTATCAGGAACTATTTGGTATCGTTCCTCTAAATATTTAACAATGTGCTTTCCTATATAGCCACAAGCTCCGATGACAGCACATCTAACATGAGTATTATACTTATTTTCCATTTTCTACCTATTAAGAATTTCTGAAACCAATGAAGATGGACGATTTTTGGTTTGCTCAAATACGCTTCCTATGTAAACAGCTATAATGCCCATAATCATAATCATCACACCAGCAATAAACCAAAGCGAGACAAAGAGGGTTAGCCAACCGCTGACTGTTATACCTGTAAGTATGTAATGCGCTGCCATAAACAGAGCCAACAAAATGGCTATGGCGGAAATAAACATACCAAAATAGATAATCAATCGCAGTGGCTTGGTTGAAAAGGCTACTGCTGTATTTAAAGCAAGTTCTATACGCTTTTTCATCGAATAAGAAGAAGCCTTTCCGTCAGCCCGCTCTGCATGAGGAATGGGAAGTTTACAGGACTTAAAGCCCACCCAATGGTTCATCAAAGGATAGTACCTTCTATAATCCCCCATTTGCAACATAGCATCTACCACTTTTTTACGATACAAAACAAAGTTGGCAATTGTCTCATCTTGCACGGTTTCTGTCAGGAAACCGAGCAATCGGTTAAATATCTTGGAGCCAAGTTTCTTGACATAGCCATCCTGACGATTTTGTCGGCTTGCATACACTATGTCGTATCCTTCTTTAGCCTTGTTAAAGAGATTGACAATTAGTGCAGGAGTGTCTTGTAAATCACAATCCATCGTTACAATAAAGTCACCTGTTGCCAAAGACAAACCTGTATGTATGGCATATTGTTGACCAAAGTTACGGCTATGGAATACACCTACCACATGCTTGTTTACCTTACATATTTCACGGATAATAGCCTGACTATCATCTGGACTATGATCTTCAACCAAAATGATTTCATAATCATTCGTTAATTTGCGGACTGCAGCTTCTATCTCTTGCACCAGTTCATGCAAAAGGGATGCTGCGCCATATACTGGACTTACTATTGAAAGTTTCATTGCTATAAATTAAATAAAACAAAACTTAGAATCACATATTTTTTCTTATTCACTCATTATACTTTCCATATGATGAGCAAATCTGGTACGGATATTCCTTTCAGAAACACTCAATCTTATATTACTAACTGAGCCCACTTTTAAAAGAGGCTCATATAGCTTAATCTCTTCTAAATATATCCCTGGTATATACCTTATCCTTGACATCATCCAAACAGGTATCATAGCGGTTGGCGATGATGGCATGGCTCTGAGCCTTAAATGTCTCCAAGTCATTGACTACTTTGCTGCCAAAGAAGGTGCTGCCATCTTCGAGTGTTGGTTCATAGATGATGACCTCTGCACCCTTTGCCTTGATACGCTTCATGATGCCCTGAATTGCAGACTGGCGGAAGTTATCGGAATTGGATTTCATCGTCAGGCGATAGACTCCAATGACGCATGAATTGACTTCAGCTCCAAACTGATTGTTCTCGGAATAGCTATACCAACCGGCTTTCTGCAATACGGCATCTGCGATATAGTCTTTACGGGTGCGGTTGCTTTCCACAATCGCCTCTATCAGGTTCTCTGGGACATCGGCATAGTTCGCCAAAAGCTGCTTAGTATCCTTTGGCAAGCAATAGCCACCATAACCGAAGCTTGGATTGTTATAGTGTGTACCGATACGTGGATCGAGTCCTACTCCATCAATGATGGCCTTGGTATCGAGACCTTTGACTTCTGCATAGGTATCAAGCTCGTTGAAGTAGCTTACTCGAAGGGCGAGATAGGTATTGGCGAAGAGCTTCACTGCCTCTGCTTCCTTCATGCCCATAAAAAGTGTATCGATATCTTCCTTAATGGCACCTTCCTGCAAAAGGGCAGCAAATGTCTTGGCTGCTTCTTTCATCTCCTCAACATCTGTTACCAGCATGATAGCCTCGTTCTCCTCAGCAAACTCAGGGCGGTCAATAAGCTTTGGATAGCCTACGATGATACGGCTTGGATAGAGGTTGTCGTAGAGTGCCTTGCTTTCACGAAGGAACTCTGGGGAGAAAAGGAGGTTAAACTGCTTTACTCCCTTCTTGGCATACTTCAGGTAAAGGCTGCGGGTATAGCCCACAGGGATGGTACTCTTAATAACCATCACAGCGTCTGGGTTCACCTCCAACACCAGGTCAATGACTTCTTCGACATGGGTTGTATCGAAATAGTTCTTTACCGGGTCGTAGTTGGTTGGTGCTGCAATCACCACGAAGTCGGCATCATTATAAGCTGATTTTCCATCAAGGGTTGCTGTCAGGTTCAGTTCCTTCTCTGCCAGATACTTCTCAATGTAATCATCTTGTATGGGTGAAACTCTATTGTTGAGTTTCTCCACCTTTTCGGGGATTACATCTACTGCTGTAACGTGATGGTGCTGAGACAATAGCGTGGCTATACTCAGACCTACGTAGCCTGTTCCGGCTACGGCTACTTTTATATTTTTAAAATCATTCATAATGATATTGTGTTTTTATTTTTCGAAATCCTACCCGTCCTTCCTTACAGTTAAGGAAGGCTCCACCTTTCATCTCGGTCTTCTCCCCTCAGGGGAAAGAGGAAACCGCCCCTCCCCGTCGCTCTTAACCGCTTCGCTATAAGATTGACGGACCATCAGAGGTCTCATCATAGAGGTTGTGCGGGATGGAACCGCCTTGATCCTTACCTTTCATTTCATCCAATAGTATTAATAAAGGACACACCATTTTAATTCTCTATATTTTTTGCACTTCTAATGAGAACTCACCTTATAAAAATTAAAAGAACACTTACAATAAATTTGCTATAATATCACTGAACAGAAACTTATTTTCTTCCTTAATATTATAATCTTTCCTTATTTCTTCCTCATTAAACTTTGAATAAAATGATTTGGGTGCTCTCTCTTTATCATTGAGAAATCTATGAATCAAGTCTGCTAAGGACAATTCTTTATTATGAATTTTATATGACAATGCAAACAATGTATCATAATCTATAATTGTTGGCGAATAAATCATTCGTTTTCCGAAATTGTATTGTGCAATTAGTTCTGAAAATTTACCAATCAAAAGTTCTGATACTCCCATTGCCGAAAATGCTCTGTCAGTTGTTATCACTATTGGATAGACTTCCGTAACGTTAGTTACTTCTGGATCAATTTCTTCCATTGTATTTTTATTAAAAATTCCATTTAGTGTATAAAGAATTTGCCCAAACCCTTTTCTTTTATGTCCATCATCCAAACAAAGTCTATTTAGAATTTCTGCTTTTATAAATGTAACATTCTCGGAATATTTAACATTATCGCTCAGCACCAGGTCTTTATATTCTATAATGAAAAGTGAATTGCCGCATCTTAAATAATAATCTGGTTCTGCCTGAACTTTTTTACTTTTTAAATCTTCACCCGTAAAATTACAATCTGCTATGTCTTCATAAATTTTATCCATCAATGTGTATAACAAACTTTTCTCAGAAAACTTTGTACCTAAATCACCTGCTATATCTGGATAGCTTTTAAATGCCTTTCCTCTTTCGTTACATCCATTAATACTTAATATGTAGTTGATGAAATCAAATTTTAAGTTTTGATAGAACTTATCAACAAAAAGATTGGCATTCAACATCAAGTAGAGCCCATTCTTGGGAGAATAAAGAGGATGATTGCGAAGATATGTTATATCATAATCGTCCCATAATGTTTTGCATTCTTCGGGAATAACTGAAAAATTATCAAAGAAAACTTGATGCGACATATCTTGTTCTTCCACCGTTATCCATTGGTTATTTATAGAAGCATGATAAAAATTGAAAAGTTTTAAAATATAATCTTGCCAAGATGCTACTCCACGATTCGAACAAAACGAATCCAAAAAAGATGAATACAATTTATCTTTCGAGCAGAAATCAAAGAATTTGCAGGCTTTGTATAACTGTACTCTAAAATCTTTTGAAACTTTAAACTCAATAATTGGCAAATCTATTCTAAGCATCAGACCTATTGGGTCATTTTTCAAAAGGCTGATACCTGCTGCTTGTTTATTAGTCCAATAAGAAGTTGCATACAATAATGCCTTATTTATTTTGGCTATATCTTCATTTGTGAGCTTATCATCATTATCATTATGAGCCTGTAGAGCCATCAGATAAAAAATCAAGCATGTCTCAGAACTTAACAAACTGACATTTGGATGATTCGCAATAAATGATGCGGCACGTTTCTTGGCTTCTTCATCAAGATAACAACACATTTCATAGAATAATTCCTGTTGTTTTGTTTGATCAGAATAAGCATATAGAACTTTGTTTTGTCTTTCTACAACAAAATTCAAGGCACTTACGGTTGGCACATCTTTTAGATAATCCACAGGAGAGAAAGACTCATAGTTATCCCACAAGTCATGATAAGATATAGCAATTAAACCTCGTACCATAAATTTATTCTGTTTGCCATTCGTTACAAATTGCTTTATAAAATTCTTTCGTTTTGCCTTCTTTTAACCAGTTTTCCACAAAATGTGGATTGTCGCTCTTAGGCTTAGGATTAGCAGTATTGATACGAGCCATGACTGGAGTACGTACTGCGTCACCCAATATTATAGCATGTTGTTGTGGCAATATTGGCAATTGATTCAGAACTTCTGAACTCGCAGAAGAAACTAATTTTCTGATATATTGTTGGTCATCTGGATTTTGAAGACGATGAATGATAAAACTATTGCACTGAGAAAGAACGGTCTTTGATAACTCTGATGGTCGTTGGCTTGAAATAACGAGTGACAATCCATATTTACGACCCTCACGAGCTATTCGCTCAAAAACTTTGCGAGATATAGAAGTTCTGTCTTTCTTATTAATTTCCGGGATGTAATTCTGAGCTTCTTCCAACACCATAACAATCGGCATTGTTCCTCTATCTTCTTCCTTGAACCTTGAAACAAATTCAAGGACGATTCTACCAACAAGTCCCGTAATCGTCTCTAACACCTCAGAAGGAAGGAGCGACATATCAAGAATTGTAATTTGGTTAGGAGTTCCTTGCTCTACGTCAACATTCAAATTTTTAATGTACTCGGTATAAATATCACTGTCTGTTGTATCATATACTTTGCAGTAATCACCCAAAAGAAAAGAGATGAATTTAACCAATACATTTTCTATATCTTCTACAGTTTCCATCATCAATGGACTGGAAATACGCATGTCATCCTTAAAAGATTGCATACGCATTTTCAAGGTTGATACGTATTCAGCCAAACGGTCAGACGAAGTTTCTTGTTCTCGGATTGCAACATCAAAATAGGTTGACAACAAATCCGAAAAATTATAGAATATAGGCAAATCCAAGTTTCTGTTCTCTGATGTTGTTGCAATATTTTTGTCTGCAATGAATTTCTCTATTAGTTTTTGTAACTTTGGCAAAACATCAGTAATCACACTGAGATCAACACTACCATTTAGAAAACCTTTTTCATTTTTCGTCAAACTTCCTCTTGCCTTTGTAAGTTCTTCCAAAACCTCTATCAGTTCATCATATAAATTTGAATTAGACTTTGCTTTTGCACTTTTGAACATTTTAAGAGTTGTTCCTAAATCATCAATAAGACAATTTTTCATCGTGTAAGAATTCCCTTGTAAGGAAGTTAACAATGAATTTAACTGCGACAGTTGAAATTTAGATAGAGTTTCCGTAGCTTCTAGAACATCGTTAGTACTTTTTGCTAGTCCAACAGCTCTCTTTAGAATTGGTGCTTGACTACCAGATGTTGGTTCGAACAGGTAATCCAAGTCATCATAGTTCATAAACCAATGAGGTATGCGAATACCTTCCTTAGTTATCGCCAAAGGATTAACAATATCTTCTTCCGGCAACTGAAAAGCATTTTTATATTCACCATTGGTATCAAAAATTATGAAATGAGCACTTTTCAACTTCTTCCCATTGTACGAAAAATGAAACAAACTCTGTAATATCGAAGATAACGTGCATGATTTACCCGAACCTGTATTACCTAAGATTGCCGCATGTTTGCCAAAGAATTTGTCTGGATTGATTTTTATCTTGAAATCAGGAAATGCTGGAGACATGCCTATTGGTAAATAGAAATCATGCTCATAGTCTATCTTCTCGTATTCTCTCTTTTGGTCGAAAATCTTTTCCAAATCTTCCCTAACAACATACCATACAGGATTATCAAGTATTGGATAGTTATAAACACCCATAACATAACTTTTGTTATTCTCTATAGTACCTATCATAGTGGCAGACAAATATCTCGAAGATTCCGTCAAGAAGATAGAATGATTACTTTTACTCATATCTGTTTCTTCACGTGTCTGTACACGATTTACCATTGCTACTATTCTGTCAGCTCCAACTGGTATTATTATATATGAGTTTATTCTGGCTATCGGATAGATTTCATGAAAGCCGCTCTTGTATAAGCTTTTCAAGTCATCATCCAATTTAACATAAACTGTCAGGCTGTCAACAGAAACAATTTTTCCAACTTGTCTTTCTTGTTCCATAATGTATTGCACTATTTATTTAACAATGTTTCCAATGTCTTGATTACTTCATCCGAAGACGAAGCATCTGTAAAAGTTGGCATCATTTCTGTTGAGAATGTTAAGAAATCACCTATGTCATTTCCTTCCAATATAATGATACGAGGATCTTTCAAATCTCTCAAACGCTTAATCTCATGAGACTTTTCTGATTTTTGAAAATTCACAATTATTAATGTGAAAGAAGGATTTGACAATGCTTGGTAGATAATATCATTGAAATGCTCATCGCAGAAAGAATAGCCAATAGCAAACAGTACTGACTGAGGTTGGGAAATCGCACTGCTAAACTGACGGATAAGTTCCGAATACGGCAAATCTAATGTATATGACTTCTTAACCGCAGATGGATATATCATCAAATCTCCATAATCAAAAGATTCGCTTGAATCCTTTGACTTTTCTTTGATTAAGTCTATTGGCATTTCCTTAATTCCATAGACATTTGATGCATTCAAATCATGATCTTTAACCCACGTAATTGAGCCATGCAATTTGAAATACCTAACGACTTTTTCTATACGTTGTACTTTACCTGATGTCGTAGAACCAGGATAAAATATATCATAGTCAAATGTCTCTGGTTTAAAGTAACGATGATGAAAGCCAGAAAAGCCATCAATGTACTTTACTCCTATATTATCGAAGGCATATTCAAAAGCCAAGTCATAATTACTTGTGAATATGTTCGCACGTTTCAGATTTAAAGGTCTTTGTAACAAAGACTTCAAGAACTTCTCATGAAAGATATATTTATCCTTTTTGAATAATTCCTTATAACCTTTACTCTTAATACGCTCCAAATCTCTATCGCTGGTCGTTCTAAGATGAACATCGCATAGATTGAACATTGCCTTCTTGATGGCAGAAATCAAATTGCTTAATCTTGTAACTTTATCATTATCTTGCTCAGCTTCTACTACATACAAATTGGCAATAAGGTAATTCAACAAAGATTCCAATGGGACTTCTATTTCTCCATATTCATCAACAACCTCTATTTCATTCCCTTTTTCGGTTTTCTTCTTGACATCACAATTTCTATAGAACTCACCATCATAAGAATACTTCCATCCATAGGAGTCTGTTCTGACCTTATCTTTCTCTAACCCACTCGTTACATTCTTTTGCATCTTTTGAATGTAAACTTTGAAATCATTTGCAATATCCTTATTCTTGCCTTTAAGGATGTCATCTTCAACGGCAAACGGAATGTTTTGTATCGAAGCAGCTCCTAAATGAATTGATGACCCCGTACCAAAAAGGAAAGAAACATTATCCAATTCCAAATAATCACGGAACATCTTCTGTATACGCTCAATAACATTCGAGCGCATTTCTTTCTGCTGTTCTTCAGAAAGGGACTTGCTATCATCTACAACTTTTCCCCATTCAGGAAGTACATTTGTTCCACCTATATAGATATTATTGTCTTCTACAAACATAGCATCAAATGAATTAGTTAATAAACCGACTACTTTTCCTTATTATAGAAAAACTGATAGTAATTCATTCCTGCAGCTTCATCAAAGCCTTGGACAATTTTGTCATGTCCTCCCAAAATATTTATCTCAAAATTGGAGTCAAGATATAAAGTCGTTTTTGGTAGTGAACTTTTCTTTTTTACCAAAGGCATTTCTATATGGATGTCAATATCCTGCATTTGACAAGGATTTTCTTTCGATGACAAATAGCTTTCAAATTGCTTATCCAAACCGCCTTCACCGAAAATTTCTTTTGAAAATTCATGGACTGACACGGTTTCTGCCTGCCCCAATACCTTTCTTACCTTAGATATAAGATTGGCTTTTTCTACCTTTGATTCATCAGAGTAATTGTCCGCAATGAAAGCCTTGCAAGAATTTAGAAAATTCTTGGTTTGTGAATATGATGTCGCATCTATAATGATGTGTAGGAAATCGTCTTTCCAATACTTTGACTGAATGCCCTTAGATTTCTTATCAACAGAGAAAACAACATAGCCATTTTCTTCATTGACATTGAAAATCAAGCAGCCTTTCTCTACCGTAGAGAAACTTATGACCTCTGACTTTTTTATCTCATAGCCATATTCTGTATGGAAATATTGATAAGCAGGTTGCTTGTTTTCAGTCTTTAGCATGGCTATTGCATCCGTCTTCTTGCCATCAATTTCACAATCTGACAGATAAACAATGTTCAACTCTCCAGACTTTGTCATCGGGTGGGATGTTTTCTCATAGAGAATTTTCGCGATAAACTCTGATTGCTCTTGAAATCTTGAGGCATCTTCAAATATAGTTTTGACAAATGTATATATTGGATTTAATGCCAATGTACTTTCAAAGTAGAAGTGACATGGCTCTTTGGTGTCGAAAGACTTAACCAACATTGATGTTATATCAGAAGATATATCCGTATAGTCAAGTTCTTTCTCAGAGAATGAGACACCTTCATCTCTGCTTTTGTTACCAACATAATGAACTATCATGTGGCTTATGTTGCCTATTTTAATTTTCATTGTCTTTGTTTTGCTCTAAAACATATTGGGGAATCAAGGCATTGCCATTCGTAAAATTTTCTTTGGTTACGAAATAATCCAACTTGTTTTCTCCTGTCCAATAAGTATCTGGTGCATGCTCAACAAGGATTATTTGGAACTGCTCTTTTTTCTCCTCTATCACATATTTCATGAATCGGTTGATACCAGCGAAAGCATCAAGCAATTTTTCCTTGTCGGTTGTCTTTACATTCTCTGAACCTGCATAATATGGAATGCTCGGTTGGTCTATGAAGAGAAACTGACCGATATGACGCATATTCAAATTCTCAAAGAAATAACGATGAATACCTAAGAAGAAGCAAAGATGAAGGAACATATAGTTGGACTGGCTACCTATAACATCATAATTGAGTATTGACTTGCCATTATTCAGCATTAGACGTTCCTGCTTCATTTCATATTTTGTATAACAATGCTCATAATGCTCCATATATTGGAAGCCATCAAAAATATGCTGGATGCACTCGTTCAATTTGGGTATGGTAGTCAACTGTTTTTGCGTTATTGCATCCTTCATTTGCTCCAATACTGAAATTCTTTGGTCATCTTCCTCGCTAAAGACTTCTACATTTTTCGATTCTTCCTTATGTTTTTTTTGCCAAAGCTGTTCCAACTCTACAATTTTAGATTCCAAGAATCCTATAAGCTTTATGCTATTTACTTGTTGATATAGAGAGCCTTTCTGCTTGGTTATCATCTCCATATTTTCTTCAATTGATTTCAGCTGTGCCTCTAAACTTTGTACAACTTGTTCCGAGACAAACGGCAAAGCCTCTATCTGTTGCTTGTTGGATGATATTTTTTCTAATGAACCCTTTAGTGAATTTACTACATGTGATGTCCACATATTAGATCCTTGAAGGATGATTTTTTCGTTCAGTACTTCAACAGGTTTCAACGAATCTTCAATCAATCCCAAAGACTCAGCATACTCTTCCTGTGCTTTTTTTGCACGGTTTATGTTTGTCAACTGAAGACTTATGCGTGAATGTTTTTCCTGCAAGGCCTTAAACTCTTCATCGTATTTGTCTTTTTCTGCCTTAGGAACAGTATTCTCTTCCAAAATTTGCTTCAATGCCTGTATCTGATCTTCATCAGGACAGTCTTTAATACTTTCTGTCAATAGATTCGCATTAATACACATATTGACAAGTTGCACTAAAAGTTCATTAAAGCCATCAGCTTGCTTGCCCAATGACTTTTTATATCTATCATAATCCTTCTTTTTCTTCTGAAGTTCTTTGAGTTCCTCAATTATTTTTGTTATCTGTTCTACATCAGGTGTCAAAACAGACTCTACAAACTTACAACGACTCTCCTTTTCATCAAACATATCAATGCCATAAAATTTATAGTTCAGGAAATCGTATGGAGACGTGATTATATTTTCTGTCAAAGCATTGAAAACAAAGCTTGAGCGATAGAAAAGTTCTTTATGGGATTTATACCCAAAAGCCTTATCCAACTCTCGTCTTGCGTCATTGACATGTGAATTATATGATGTTGGATAAAATAACTCAGGAAATGGCTCATGTTGAAGAAATAAATCTGGTGGAACGACATCTACCGTAGGTTTTTTCCTTGCTATGGCAAAAAACTTGTCTCCAACACAAAACTCCAAACCATACCAACGAGCATTTTCGTTTATAATAGGAAATACAATGTTTGGGCGACCAGACAACAAGCAATAGTCTATGATAGCATAAATATTGCTCTTGCCTGTTGAAGAACTGCCTGTAATAACATTCACCTTATTGTTCTCAAAGGAGATAATGCGAGGTTTTATCCCTTTGTCGAACCATATATATAGTTTTGATATAAAAAGTTTCATAACTCTACATTCAATTTACGGTAATCATTTGCTATGTCAGAATCCTTTACTAACTTCAATAGTTTCGAAGCTGCCTTATGGATATTAACTAATCTATTACTATCACATTTTGACAACATAGATTGATAGCTCTCTGCATTTTCTGCAGTGACAAATTCTCCATACAAAGAAGCTAAGTTCAAGTCCAAGAGGATTGATATTCCATTTACAACTTGGGGTAGCAAATCAATGTATCTATCATTGAAATTGCTCAAAAAAATCTTGTTAAGTGTAACCACAGAATCAAAGCTTGTATAGTTTTGACTAACCATTTTTTGAGTAATGTTATCATCCAACAACATCGGCATAAGCAAAGCTACTTTTGACAATGGAATTCTTGAAGATACATTTAACATGGAAATAATCGCAAAAGCAGTTATAGCCACATTATTATAAACATAGTAACCTGATAGTTTCATTTTTACTTTTTCAATTTAGGATACACATCATAATGCCAACAAATGGTAGGGTGCTCCATATCATTGGTCATATTTAAAAACCAACCTGAAGAAAAGGGGGAATAGATAGAACGCAAATCATCTATTGGTATATTTTTTCCAATGACTTCATAAAAACAATTTTGAGCAGCATCTATCTTTTCATCTTCTGATGAATCTTGCCTAATTCTTTGATGACACTTACGAAAAGGAATTGACCATATTCTTTTTGCTGAAAAATTCATAGAATTCTCTAATTCTGGTGTCATCTGTTGTGTTGAATAATACTTTTGCATAGAGTTCTTGTAACTTAGCCATGATCCATAATAATCTCCTATTGAATCTGGAAAATTCAACACATTAATCTGTTCCAGATATTTTATAAAAGGTAATTCATTTACATCCTCAGGTATTTCTATATTATCATCTATAATTGGAGTAAGACTCTCATCACTAACTTTTTGGAGTATTCCTCTATACTCTTTCAGAAAAGCATTTTTTTCATAAGATAATATTTTATGATTAGATGCAGCATTTATCTTTTCTGTATGCAATTTCCCTAACAGTTCACAAACAATCTGCTCCGCCTTAGTTGGTCTGTTGTTTTGATTTAAAAACTTCTCATATAATGCGCCTAATGAATCGGGAACTTGCATTACTTCAACTTTTAGCAAAAACATTCTCAACTCCACATTTCCTAACTTCAACATTTTTTCGACTATAGGAAAATACGAAACCGTTTCTTTTACTTGTTGCAAAAAAGAAATGACTTCTTCTATGCCACATTTTCCCTGTTTCAAGCCTTTTATCTGTTCATAAAAGGAATTGGATAGAGTCTTGTTTGTATAGAGAATAAACCGATTACCATCTTTCAAGAAATCAACCTTGGAAGTGCTTATGGCATATAACGTAAGCCAATTGTCTAATGTTCCCCAAAAGTCAGAATCGGCATCTGTCATTTTAGCATTATCATCAACAGAGTTCTTTACTTGAATAAGCCATTTTGTTCCATCTGCACATGAGACGACGATATCATCCTCTTGTTCATACGTAATGACATCACCACCTTTGAGATCAAGCAAGAAATTCACAAAAGCAACAAACTGGATATCATATCCACAAGCCTGCAAATCTGCCTTATGTAGCTTAACAAACTCTTCTGTCGTTAATGGAGTTCCCATATTATTCGCTTTTTATTACCAATCATAATGATCAACTCATTGAAATCTCCATAAATCTTCTCTACCTCTCCTATGACATCCCCCATTGATGACAGCCTTGTCTCTTACCAAATCTTCAATCATCTTGATTTTATTTGTCAACTTGAAGAAGAATATATGAAGATCATAATCAGCGGAGATTCCATGAATTCTTATAAGAGCCAACCTCAGTTTTAAAAGCATCATTGGTAGATGCAATACAATATCTCCAGACAATTCATTCTTCTGATTTTCCTTTTTCAACAATCCAAGATAATTTGCGAAATGCTTCGACATCAATCTCATATAAAAAACAAGTTGATTTTTTCTATCTGAGCTGGAATATAGCAACTGAGGGTCAGAAATAGAACTCAGACAAAGCAGCAATGAAGTTATACGTTTCTCAAGAGTTGAATATCTATATTCCACCGAATGTTTTTCCAATGCGTTAGACAAATGTATTTCATATTATCTTAAACCCGATTCCACATTTCCCAGTTGCTTCTCTAACCTCTTCTCTATCTTGTCTTTTTTCTCTTCCAACTCTTTCAAAGTAAGCCATCAGCTAACCCCGTTTTGCATATTCTCTGAAAATCTTGTAGAAATCTTCAAATTTCTACAAGATTTTCGGAGATATTCAAAGAAATTATATGTTCTTTTCTCCTAAAAGTATAGTGCCTAAGCAGAAGGAGTATTACTTATGCTTCCGACATCCATACTATTAGTTCCGGTCGTATTTGAAGTATGAGTCTTCTGCTCAAATATTTTCGAGAAAGTATTAACTGTATCATGATAATGCTCCAACAAGTTTTTATAATTCTCAGACATAATACGATTTGAGGTTCGGATTTCCTCAACTGCTCGAGACATATAATGAAATTGACGCCCTGTCTCTATCGAAGTATAACCTGCAAAAGCTATTGATGAAACAGAAAGAAATATTGAAAGTATCGTTGAAAAATTAGTCAATGCGGACAATAAGTTATCACCTTGCATAACGAAGTTTTCCAAGATAAAGACCAAAAGACAAATCACAGCCAATACCAACAAAGAAATTATCCATTTGGCATTTGTTGGCCATTTAGTAGCTCTTACAGTTGGCTCTTCTATTTTAATCTCATCAACCATGTTTGTTGGAGATTGATTATTTAGATTTACTGCCATTATATTTAAGTCTATATTGGTTTAACATATCATGAAGTACTTGAATCATTCTCTGAAAAAGAAAATCTACTTCCTCTTTTATATATATAAAAGCCTCAGTAGAAAACCAAACTTGCCCATTCGCAGCATATGCCTTCCCTACCTTATAAGTATTAGTAAGGTCATATAACATTCGAACATCTTCTGCTTCATTCAAATCTACCTCCCCTGCATTTGGAATGATAATTCTTACATATACAGGATCTTCATTGAAATTATAACTAAACAGATAATTAATATTATCTATAGTGAAATGTAGCATCGTTCTCTGCTCATCTACAAATGACGATGGAATATTTCTTTTATCTAAAAAAGTCTGAAATACACGTATCATAATTATATTTTTGCTCTTTAAAATTCTACGATAGTCTTTGACCATTTAACTTTTGACTCATACTATCTCTTTTTCGGTTTAGTGACTCTCAACCAAGCTAAAACATCCTTAACCGGTAGCTTCTTTGCAGCACAATAAGCTCTTATACCAGAGTTTTTTCCTGCAGTCTTTTTCCATATGCAATAGTCATCATACTCTTTTTGAAAGTCCAACTTATTCGTTTCTTGCGTTTTATACTGCTTCAACTGATTTGGTATAATCGTATCAAGAACTATATTTGCGCCATTTATATCATTATGCTGATATTTATGAACAAAATTCTTTCGATGATGATTTAGCCATGAGGTTACTAATTGCCAATGAGTTGGAGAAGCCACTAAAAGTAATTGCTTATTCAACTCTTCATAGAATGGAGTCAGAGTTGTATCTTCTCCTGAATTAAATTTAGTATCTGTCCAAATATCAAGATAGATTTTATCTACCTTACTTTTTTCTTTGTTCTCAATGCCATTCATCGATGCATGAAAACGTTCGTACTCCACTGCGACTTTCTCTTTCAAATATCCTTTATAAATACTGGAATAAAGCCAATACACATAAATCTGATACACGATAGGAAGAATGATTATTCCAATCATTATATGCCTTTTATAGGTTCATCCGACATTTCGAGTGATAGTATGAATTAAAAAGAAGAAAACCGCTGAA
>OGDF01003293.1_pt1 | contig 20076 bp, 17 predicted proteins | sample 1570141 | NCBI WGS metagenome assembly OGDF01 (sample SAMEA4370581, study PRJEB24528) | human gut metagenome | reverse complement strand
TGCTATATCCATTTAACTATGGGAACAAATTCCGTATTTTCGGGCTTTTCAGCCTTTTCGGTCACGGTAACCAACTTTATGAACTCATCCGCTTTCGTCTGGCGAATCCACAGAAACACGCAACTTAAAAAAGCTACATTATATATCTTAACAAACAACACCCTGAAAGTCAAGACATCAAAGCTTCACTTCACACGAAAAGCTATATTGAAAAGCTAAAAGCCATCGCGCACAGTCCGTAATCTGAGATTCTGTACCCTGATGGCTTTTATTTTATAACCTATTTTATTCCCTGTTTTCTTATAATGTCTTCCAGCTTCAGAGTCCCTTGCATCCAGATCTGTCCTTTAAAACGACGGCCCGGCTGTGGTTCACCTAAGAGGTCCTTACTGTTGATGCAGACCACAAACTCCAGATCGTGGCTCTCAATCTTCATACGATAAATTTCCTCTTTTGTGTAAATATTTCGGATTTTTTCAACTTCTTCAATTTCTCCGATGACAGAATACTGGTCACATTCTACTCCACAAGGCATGAAACAGGAGTCTATAATAGAGTAGAGATCCTCCTTCATAGCTCTTCTGGAAATCTGAGAGTAAAGATCGATATCCTCGATGGTCAAACTCTCCATGGCGTCCTCATCCCCATTTTTTGCGGCCTCAATCAGACTGTTGCGGTTTTTCGCAGCAACCTTTGCCTTTTGGATCTGTTTCTGGCTCTTCTTGATCGGAAGAAGGACCTTTCCACCGACGGACATCCCGGAAAAGCAGACGGAACTGATCTTGGAATGATGCTCTTTATCCAACATTCTTTCTCTGAATTCCATAAAATTCTGGATGTAGAAGATCAATGTGATACCGACCTTATTCTCATCCACCATGCCGGAGTAAGTCTCTTTCTCCGTATGTCTCTGAACGGAACACTCTTCCGTGGATCCGATTATATGGCTCTCCTGATACGGGAAGTAAAACTCCCGCTCGAAATTTCCCTCTTCGTTCAGTTCTCCGATGATTGAAATTCCAAGGCCCGGAGCAACTTCTGTACGCATTTCGCAGACATTGCTCTCCTCGTCGACCTGAACACATCGCGTCATTGACGGCTGCCGTTCCAGCAAATCCAGCAGTTTTTCAATATCTTTTTTCTTTGTATACATGCTGAAACCAGCTGCACGTAAAAATTTATGCATATGGATCAATAATCTCCTTTATTATCCTCACCGTCGGGATCATCTGGCAGAGCATCAAAATTCTCGATGGTATCTGTCTCAATCTCAACTTCTTCTACATCGTATGCGTCAGCATACTTTTTTACACGTTCTTCCTCATTCTCACGGCGCTCTGCCTGACGTTTTCTCAATTCCTTCATGCGCTCGCTCTTTTTGCGCTCACTGCTCGGAACCTCGATATCCTGCTCTCCCGAGCCGCTTTTTAACTCTTTCTTCTTGCTGTTTGCGGCCTTTTCCTTCATTGCGAGGCGCTCATCCATCGTCGGACGTTTTACATATCCCAGCGCCTGCTCCAGCGCTTCCTGCTCTTCACCGCCAAGGAGAACCTCTGTCGCACCTTCCTCTACCTCTTTTAAGTAGATATAACAGCCCTCACGGCTGTGTACAACGTCCAGTATGAAACCACTGTTGTTGTTGTCTAACATTGCGATAACAAAGCTTAGATTGCCGCCCATGCCCTTGAATGCATTGTACTTAACATATCCGAATTTCTGGAATGAGGACTTTATCTGCCTGGAAAGCTGTTTCATCGCATCCTTGCTGGAGCGATCTTTTTCCTGCAGCTCCTCCATCTCATCCATGATATCCATGATCGTATCTTCCAGTGTCTCTGCGTCTTTTCCTCGCATGAAGATATCATATCTTCGGTACAGTTTATTGAGCTTTACAATACAAATGATCACCACGATCAATAACACCAATGACAGGATTGAAAATCCGACGATCAGTACCATTGGATCAATGGGGATACTGTATAACATACTGTTTTCCATTTTCTGTTTTCTGTCCTTCCGTTTGTGTCTGTGCTTTTCGTTTGATTTATTACACTCTTAAAGACTCCATAAGTTCGATCAGACGTTCTAACTCTTCCTGGGAATAGTACTCGATCTCGATCCTACCCTTATTTTTATCCTTCTGGTTGATAACGACCTTCGTACCCATGATAGACTTTAATTTGTCTTCCACCTGCCGGTAGATGAGATCGATATCCGGTCCCTTTTCCGGTTTCTTTTCTTTCGGCGGACGGTTCATCATCTTGACAAGTTTTTCCACGTCACGTACGCTTAATTTTTCCTCGATGATTTTTGCAGCTACCTGATACTGGCGTTCACCTTCTTCAAGTCCCAGGAGTGCTCTCGCGTGCCCGCTGGAAATCTTTCCCTCTGCCAGCATATCCTGCACACGAATATCAAGTTTCAGAAGGCGCATGCTGTTTGTGATCGTCGCACGATTCTTGGATACACGATTTGCAATCTCCTCCTGCGTGAGATGAAACTCCTGAATCAGTTGCTGGAATGCCTGTGCTTCTTCGATCGGATTTAAATCAGCACGCTGTACATTCTCAATCAACGCGATCTCCATAGTCTGCTGCTTATCATACTCACGGATCAATACAGGAACATCTGTGACTCCGGCAAGTTTTGCCGCGCGCCAACGACGCTCACCGGCTATGATCTCATAATGATTTCCCTTTTTTTGGACAATCAGTGGCTGTAAGATTCCATATTGTTTGATAGAATCCGCCAGCTCCTGAAGGCTTTCCTCATCAAAATTTTTTCTCGGCTGCTCGCTGTTCGGTTCAATCAGGTTGAGCTTCAATGTCTGCTCTATCGGCTTTTCCACGATCTTTTCGACCGGTTTTTCTACGATTTTCTCGACAATTTTCTCGACCGGCTTCTCGACGATCTTTTCGACTACGATCGTTTCAGCATTCGTGCCCGTCTTTGCTGTTTTACTGCTGTCCGTCTTTTTCCCCGTTCCATCTTTTTCCGTATTTTTCGTGGTGCCCTGATTTACCATCAGGTGCTCTTTTCTCTCACTTCTGCTCACTTTTTCTGCAGCGTTCTCTTTCGTAGTTGTGACTTCTTCCCCGAAGAACGCGCCTAAACCTTTACCTAATCCACGCTTCGCCATTATATTTCTTCTCCTCTGCTGATGACTTCCGCTGCTAAAAGTCTGTAGCTCTCCGCTCCTGATGATCGGCTGTCATAAAGATTGATCGGCATGCCGTAGCTCGGCGCCTCAGCCAGTCTGACATTTCGCGGAATAATTGTCTTATAAATATTTTCATTCAAGTGTTCTTTTACGTTCTCTACAACTTCCAGAGACAGATTTGTTCTGGAATCATACATTGTAAAAACAACGCCCTCTACTTCCAAAGATGGATTCAGCTTTTTCTGAACAAGATTTACCGTTTTTAATACCTGACTTAATCCCTCCAGGGCATAGTATTCACACTGGATCGGGACAAGAACTGTATTGGCCGCAGTCAGTGCGTTAATCGTAAGAAGGTTCAGGGACGGAGGACAGTCAATGATAATAAAATCATACTTTCCGTCTAACAGTTCCATATTTTTCTTGAGAATACTCTCCTTTTCTTCCATATCAAGAAGCTCAATCTCTGCTCCGGCAAGGTCCACATCCGACGGCATCACGTCCAGACGTTCCTGCACACTTGGATTGATACACTCATCCACGGTGCATTCTCCCATCAGCAGTTCGTATACAGTATTGTCAATATTTCCTTTTTCCAATCCAAGTCCACTTGTTGTATTTCCCTGCGGATCAAAGTCAACAGTCAACACCCTCTGCCCTGCTTCAGCCAGGCAGGCGGATAAATTGATTGCAGTCGTCGTCTTTCCGACACCACCCTTTTGATTTGTAATTGCAATAATACGTCCCATACCTCTATCCTTTCTGCAGGTCAGCTCTACTTTTATTATCCTGTAATTATTTCGCATATCAGTCTGGTTTTGCTCATTTTAACCATATTTACTGATTTTCTCTATCATTTGAATCTTGATAATCTTTCCATCCGATCATTAGCGAAACTTAGTATAACACAATTTTTCTTATTTTCCTATTGCTTTACCTTATAAAATTAAAAATGTTTCACGTGAAACATTTTTGCAAATCATACAAGCTTCATTTTATGTTTCACGTGAAACATTTATCTTCAAAAACATTTCACATTTTCGCCTGTTGTATCTCATTACCAATTATATTATAATATAATAAGGAGTTGTCAAAATAGGAATATAGTCATGAAACCACTATTCTCCTCTCTCAATCCCTTGAAACTGTATTTCTATAACATCATCATCTAAACCCGAGGTGAACTATGAAAGCTAAAAATAAAATCATCACTGCTATTCTCCTCTCAGCCGGTGCCGCAGTCGGAACAGCACTGATTAACAAATATATCAAGATGTCTGCCATTTCAAGAAATCTTCTTGCTCAGCCGGAACCGCGCTGCTATCGTTGGAGACTTGGCAATATCTACTATACAAAAACCGGCACTGGTAAACCACTTCTTCTCGTACACGACCTGACTCACGCGTCCAGCAGCTGTGAGTGGGATTCTCTTATTCCACTTTTAAAAGAGCACTATACTGTCTACACCATAGATCTTTTAGGTTGCGGACGTTCAGAGAAGCCAAATTTAACTTACACAAATTTTCTCTATGTGCAGTTGTTAAACGATTTTGTAAAATCCGAGATTGGACGCCGCACAAACATTCTTGCTACCGGTGCGTCCGCTCCTATCGTGACAATGGCTTGCGGATACAATCCGGATCTTTTCGAGCAGATGATGTTTATCAATCCGGATTCTCTGCTCTCCTGCAGCCACATACCAGGAAAATCCGCAAGGTATTATAAGTTTATCCTTGATCTTCCGATCATTGGTACACTGCTCTACAACTTTGCGTCCGCAAGAAGTATTATCTCCAGAACCTTCTCTGAAAGCTACTTCTATAATCCTTATGATGTTAACCCGCATTACATCGACAAATATCACGAGTCTGCCCACCTTGGTGACTCCCCGAAATCCGTCTACGCCAGTGTCCAGTGTAATTATACAAAATGTAATATTACAAAGACTCTGGAAAAAATTGACAACAGTATCTACATCCTCGGCGGCGAAGCTGAGCAGGATATCGATCTGATCATAAAAGAATATACAAAATGTAACCCGGCCATTGAGTCCAGTACAATTCCAAACACCAAACATCTTCCTCAAATTGAGAAACCTGAAGAAGTCAGTTCCACGGTCCAGATGTTCTTCAACTAACGCTTCAAATCAGATCTGTTAAAATGTTTCACGTGAAACATTTCTTCGGTGTTTGCAAAGATGCCACTACTTTCTAAACAGTAGCGGCATCTTTTTTGATTTTTTAGTACCTGTTCTGTAGATCTGCGCACTTGCCGCGCAGACCGTAAGCTAAGAAAGCATAGACTTGAAGGCACAAGAATCCATCCGCGGAGCTGCTCTTGAATGGATTTTTGCGCGTAACTGTGAGGGGACTGAACAGTTACAAGTAACTTTTATCAAGAGTTAATTTTTAGAAATTCTTCTTAACTTCAAAAGATGTTGGCGTCTTCTCGACCGAAATATACCACATCGATCAATATTTTATCTTCAGGTCTATCCTTTACGACGGCCGGTACATCAAGTACATTATGCGGTACTCCTGCTGTGCATGATAAATTTTTATTCATTACGATGATCCAGTGCATCAATTGCACATATCTCCCGAATAGCCATAAATCTTCCACCAGCTCTGATTTATTTACGTGTTACAGGACTCTTGTTAATTTTAGTTTAAAGTTTTCAATCACATTCTGTCTTGGATAAAAAATTTGTCGGAAGCCTGCTTATTATAAAGTGCTTTTTTCGTCCAAATCAGCATATAGTGAATCATCATGCTTCTTGTCTTTACAAATATGAAAACCAAAAGATGTCATGACTTAATTGTAACAATTTCGGGAATTCTTCAGTTCAGATGTTTCACGTGAAACATTCCCTGACTTTTCTGCTCACCCTTCGAATGTGTAAAAAAAGAACCTCACGATCCATACTCACAAGATCTTGAAGTTCTTTCCTTTTCTTACTATTCTGTTTTTCTTACTTTAACGGTTCCTTCCCCGGAAGTCCCGCTTTTCTTGGATACTGTTTTGCTGTAGCCGCCAGCTTTTTCACCGGGACAAATGTGCGTTCTACGTCTGTCTCCGGAAGGAATTTTACAATAATATCCTGCATCTCTCCGCCGAGTTTCTTTACCGCTGATCTCGCCTGCGCGATTTCCTCATCGGCTTTTCCGGATTTATACGGAATAAAATACCCGCCTTTTTTTACGAACGGAATACAATACTCAGAAAGTGTGGACATATTGGCCACTGCCCGTGATACACAGAGATCATACTGCTCACGATATTTAGGATCACGGCCGTAATCCTCAGCGCGTCCATGGACAGCATTGATATCTGTGAGTCCCAGTGTCTCGATCACCTCGTTTAAAAATCCCACTCTCTTATTTAAAGAATCAAGAAGTGTGATCTTTAGCCCTGGAAATGCGATTTTTAACGGGATTCCCGGAAATCCAGCCCCGGTTCCTACATCGATGCATTTGTATTTTGCAGAGATATCGAGTTTTAATCCAAGTTCCGGTGCAGCCAGAACTAATAGCAGGCTGTCTACAAAATGCTTCGTGATCACATCGGAAAGCTCTGTGATCGCCGTGAGGTTCATCACCTTATTCTTCTCGATCAGCATCTCATAATATTTAAAAAACTGCTCTTTCTGCTGATCCGAAAGCCCGATTCCAAGATCCGCGCAGCCCTGATCCAATAATTTTACAAATTCATCTGTCATCAAATTATTTCCTTCCCATCTGCTCTAAATGCACCATCAGGACAGAGATATCTGCCGGTGAAACGCCGGAAATTCTCGATGCCTGTCCGATATTCTCCGGCTTATAGAGATTCAGCTTTTGGACAGCCTCTCTTCTTAAACTGTTTACCGTTGTATAGTCGAGATCCGCCGGGATTTTTCTTCCCTCAAGCTTCTTAAACTGTGCCACCTGCTGCTTCTGTCTGCGGATATATCCGTCATATTTCAGATTTATGTCAACCTGTTCCCGCACATCCGCCGGAAGCTCCGGCCTCTTTTCATCTAACTCCGCCAGCATCCCATAATTTAATTCTGGTCTCTTAATGAGCTCCGCCAGTGTACTTCCGGACTTTAACGCCGTACTTCCATGAGTCTCCAGGAACGTCTGAACCTTCTCGTTCGCACCGATATTCGTCTTCTCGAGACGTGCGATCTCCGCCTCAATGGCCTTTTCTTTCCAAAGTACATACTCGTACTGTTCATCAGATACAAGACCGATCTCATGTCCGATTCCCCGAAGTCTGAGATCTGCGTTATCCTGTCGTAAAAGCAGGCGATATTCCGCTCGTGATGTCATCATACGGTACGGCTCATGGTTTTCTTTTGTCACAAGGTCATCGATGAGAACGCCGATATAAGCCTGAGAACGGTCAAGAACTATTGCACTCTTCTCCTGTAGCTTTCTTGCCGCATTCACGCCCGCCATAAATCCCTGAACAGCCGCTTCCTCATATCCGGAACTTCCGTTAAACTGACCTCCGGAAAACAGTCCATCGATATTTTTAAACTCCAGAGACGCTTTTAACTGTCTTGGATTGATACAATCGTATTCAATTGCATATGCATTTCGAACAATTTTGACATTTTCCAGTCCCGGAACTGTCCGATACATTGCATACTGAACATCCTCTGGCAGGGAACTGGACATACCACCGAGATACATCTCATTCGTGTAAAGTCCCTCCGGCTCCACAAATACCTGATGTCTTCCCTTATCTGGGAATTTCACGACCTTGTCCTCGATGGATGGGCAATACCTCGGACCTGTTCCCTCGATAGCACCGGAAAATAGTGGGGAACGATCCAGATTATTCCTGATGATCTCATGGGTCTTCTCATTCGTGTAAGTCAGCCAGCAGGAGATCTGTTCCTTCTGTACCGACTCCGGATCCGTTGAAAAGGAGAACGGAACAACTCTTTTATCTCCAAACTGCTCTTCCATCTTGGAAAAATCGATGCTTCTCTTATCTGCTCTCGCCGGTGTACCTGTCTTAAAGCGGTACATCTCGATTCCGTTTGCCTTTAAGGAATCCGTGAGATGGTTTGCCGCCTGCAGCCCATTCGGTCCCGTTGGGTTACTCACGTTGCCGTAGATACATCTCGCACGAAGATATACGCCCGTTGCAAGAACCACTGCACGGCACTTATAGACAGCGCCGGAGTAAGTTTTTACGCCCACGATCCGTTTCTTCACCGGATAACCACTCTCCTGATGCCCCTCATGTTCTTCCCGAAAAGTTCCGTATTCTCCCGGAATCTCCTCTGTGAGGATCTCAGCAACTTCCGCCTGACGGATCGTGAGATGATCCGTATTCTCCAGTACACGACGCATAGATCTTGTATACTCCTGCTTATCCGCCTGAGCACGCAGGGAGTGGACCGCCGGTCCCTTGGATTCATTCAACATCTTCGACTGGATAAACGTTTTATCAATATTTTTGCCCATCTCACCGCCGAGGGCATCCAGCTCACGGACAAGATGTCCCTTGGAACTTCCTCCGACGTTCGGGTTGCACGGCATCAGAGCGATGCTGTCCACGCTGACCGTGAACATGATCGTCTCAAATCCAAGTCTCGCTGCCGCAAGTGCCGCCTCGCATCCCGCATGGCCCGCACCGACAACTACAATATCATATGTCTCCTCTACTACCGGCATTTTATTTCCTCTTTTCTTGTCAATTCCCTACTGTCTCTTCTATACTCCCAGCGGAATCTCCCATAAAAAACGTTCCGATCCGCCAATTTCTTTCCACCATAATTTTACTTACCCATACAGAACTTGCTGAATATCTCATTCACCAGGTCATCCTCCACAGACTCCCCGACAATAAGACCTAACTTCTCATAGGCATCCATCAGATCGATCGAATAAAAATCCTCCGGCATGCCGTTCTCTATGCTGTTCTCCACCATGGACATGCTCTCGAAAGCGTCCTTTAAAGCCTTCACATGGCGCACATTCGTGATCATAACCTGGTCGTTGAAGTCGATCTCACCTTCATAGAATAAAGCCTTTATCTCCTCTTCCAGGAGGTCGATTCCCGTCTCCTCCTTCGCGGAGATTCCAATCACCTTATGCCCGGACCGCTTCTCCACCTCATCCGCGGATACTACCGGCTCCAGGTCGCTCTTATTTAAGAGTACCACCGACTTCCGTTCCTTAATAAAGTCCATGATCTGATAGTCGTTCTCATCCAGCTCCCTCGATCCATCTACAACGTAGATGATGAGATCCGCCTTCTTCGCCTCTTCCATGGCCCGGGAGACGCCGATCTTCTCCACCACGTCCTCCGTATCCCGGATTCCCGCGGTATCAACAACATTCAGGCTGATTCCCTGAAGATAGATATGTTCCTCAAGAATATCTCTTGTAGTTCCTGCCACATCCGTAACAATGGCGCGATCCTCACCCACAAGTACATTCATCAAAGACGATTTTCCGGCATTCGGTTTTCCTAAAATGACAGTCTTTATACCCTCAGAAACTACCCGTCCATTGGAGGAAGACCGAATCAGTTTCTCAAGCTTCTTCTTCACAGAAAGAACGACTCCAAGTAATTTTTCCCCATATCCATCCAGGGAAATATGTTCCGGATCATCTAACGCCGACTCGATAAATGCGATCTCGTAGAGGATCCTGTCGCGGATTTCATGGATCTCCTTCGATACACTGCCGCGAAGCTGGCTCACGGAAGACTGCAGGGCATATTCATTTTTCGCGTTGATGACATCAATGACTGCCTCTGCCTGGGAAAGATCGATCCTGCCGTTTAAAAACGCGCGTTTCGTAAATTCTCCCGGTTCCGCCAGTCTTGCTCCCGCCTTTAAAACCGTCTCAAGGATCCGTCTTGTGACCAGCATTCCGCCGTGACAATCGATCTCCACGGTATCTTCCGCCGTGTAGCTTCTCGGTCCCCTCATAAGCATCAAAAGAACCTCATCCACAGCCTCATCCCCGTCATAAACGTATCCGTAATGGATCGTGTGGCTCTCTGATTCCGAAAGTTTTTTCTTTCCCGGCGTGCGGAATACCTTCTCCGCAACCTCAACCGCGTTCTCACCGCTGATTCTCACGATCCCGATTCCCGAATTTCCCATCGCCGTGGCGATCGCTGCAATCGTATCTGTATATTCCATAATCTCCATCCTGTCACCCGCCCCCGTATCCTTGGATACCCCGGCGGAATGATCTTCTATTCTCTGTCTCCGCAAAGTCCTGCAAACCCGCGGATATTCACATAATTAGTCACCCTATCATAGCACAAAGGGGCTGCCATAGGCAACCCCTCTTATTGCGATATCTGCTTTGTTTACAGTAATTCAGCCATGCGTTCCCGCACAATGCGGGGCATGGCTGAATGGTTTATTCTTATTCCTGACTGTTACGATAGCTGCTCTCAGAACCGGCTGTTCTTTCGCGTCTCTCGTATCTCGGTCTTCTCTCCCTGCGCTCTTCCTTCTTTAATGCGATCACAACATGACGGAACGGATCCTCACCTTCGCTCTTTGTGAATACGTATTTATCGTTCTGAAGTGCAGAGTGAATGATCCGTCTTTCGTACGGGTTCATCGGCTCTAAGGAAACCGGACGTCTTGTCCGTTTTACTTTGTAAGCAATATTCTTTGCGAGAGTCTCCAGTGTTTCTTTTCTTCTCTCTCTGTAATTTTCGGTATCCAGCTTGACTCTTAAGTAGTCCTCAGATTTCTTATTTACAACAAGGCTTACAAGATACTGAAGGGAATCGAGTGTCTGTCCTCTCTTACCGATGAGAAGTCCCATCTCCTCGCCGGTCAGATTGACATCCATCTCCTTTTCCTCTTCATTCATTTTCACTTCCACGTCAACAGCAAGGCCCATTGCGTCGAAAACGGAATTCAGGAAATCTACGGCCTTATCGTCAACGGTCTCGATCTTCTTCGCGCGAATCACTGCCGGCTTGGAACCAAAGAGTCCGCCAAGAACTCCGGCACTTCCTTTTTCCACGACCTCGTACTGAATCCGATCACTGCTCACACCGAGCTGCAGGGATGCCTGTGTGATTGCATCTTCCACAGTTTTCGCAGTCACTGTAATCATTTCCATAACAGAACCCCCTTATTATTTTCGCTTGTCATGTGCCTCATTGTACTTCTGGACCATCGCTGCCTTGGAAGCGAGACTTCCCGGTTTCGCGTTGGTGTTGTAGTACTTGCTGGACTCCTCGATCTGTTTCGCGATCTTTTCCTTCTTAACTTCCTCAGCAGCTTTTTCCTTCTCCTCCTCAGCCTTGATAGCCTTTAAGGATGCGGTAGCGTTCTGAGTTACCTTAGCCGGCGGAAGCCCCTGTTTTGCACGTTTCTTATTTACCTTTTCCAGGTTCTTTGCGATCATATCGTCGATGTTTACCTTATCCATGTACGCGTTAACGATGAGCTGCTGGATAATTGTAACAACGCTGGTCGCGATCCAGTAGATACCAAGACCTGCCGGCATCGTGATACAGATGAACGCGGAGAATAACGGCATTGTCGTTGTCATAGTCTTCATGGACTGGGCCATCGGATTCTCTGCATCTGCGGATGTGGACGGCTGATTTCCGCTCATGAGCTTTGTGCTGAACCACTGGGATACTGCCGCAAGAATCGGGATGATCCATGCGAAGGACGGTACCCAGCCCGGTGCCTCTGCCATATTTAAACCGAGGAACGTGTTCATTCTCTCGACAACAGCAGCATTCTGGCCGATCACATCAGAGATTGCCGGGAACAGTGCCTGAAGCTCTCCCCACTGGGATGTGGAGAATTTATAGAGCATGTCTACAAGACGGTTTGCATTTGTGAAATCAAACTTGTCTAATTTTCCGCCGCAGGCGGTTGCGATATTTGTGATTTCCTGTAACTTCTGAGCATAGTCAGCCTGTCCCATCAACGGAGTGACAACGTTGTCGAAATAAACGCGGACAGACGGAACGTATGCCGGGATATTGTAGATGACACGGTACAGTGCAAGAAGGATCGGCATCTGGATCAGCAGCGGAAGGCATCCGCCTGTCATGCTTGTGCCGTACTTCTCGTAAACAGCCTGAATCTCCACGTTCTGACGCTGCATGGACTCCTGATCCGACTTTCCTTTATACTTCTTCTGGATCGCCTGGATCTCCGGATTCATGACAGACATGAGTTTTGTGGTTTTCTGCTGTTTGATCGTGAGCGGTATCATCAGTGTTTTCATTACGATCGTAAACAGAATGATGCACAGACCTACGTTGAACACGCCGAAGCTGCTCGTAAATCTGAAGAGGATGTCCATGACATAGCCAAGGACAGTCGCGATCGGTCCCAGAATGGAACCAGCCTTCGTCAAAACCATATCTTACCTCCTGGGTTTTTTACGGGACTGGATCATAACCGCCTTTTGCAAACGGGTGACATCTCAAAATCCGCCTGCACGCAAGATAAGTACCTTTTATAGCGCCGTATTTTCTGATTGCTTCCATGGCGTACTGGGAGCAGGTAGGCGTATAAATACAGTGAGGGCCGATACAGGGAGAGATAAACTTCCTGTAAATCTTAATCAGACCAATCAGAACCCATTTCATAAACCACTCACTTCGATTCTTTTAAAATGTTATGAAGCCCGCATAAGTGCAGAAAAGCACTCTCAATCTTGTCGAAATTTTTGTCTTTTGCCGCAGCACGTGCGACAACAATGATGTCTTTTCCTTCTTCTAATATGTCCTTATTTAACCGGAAGCTTTCGCGGACAAGTCTCGCGAACCGATGCCTTACAACGCTGTTTCCGACCTTTTTGCTGGCGGAAATTCCGATTCTCGTGTCCTCCCGTCCCGAATCCATCACGTACATGACCAGATATTTGTTTGCGTAGGACTTCCCTCCCCGGTAAACCGTCTGGAAATCCTGATTTTTCTTTAACGAATTGAACCTTTTCATTCAATACCTCTGCAAAACTAAGTCGATAAAGCCATAAAAATCCCGCATAACAAAAAAGAGCATCCAAAAGTTTTCCTAAACTTCCGGATACTCTCTTGGTTCATTAAGCAGATAATCTAGCTCTACCTTTTGCTCTTCTGGCAGCTAAAACTTTTCTACCGCCTGCTGTTGCCATTCTCGCTCTGAAACCATGAACTCTTTTTCTCTGAGTGTTCTTCGGCTGAAATGTCATCTTCATAAACCCGGCACCTCCTCTTACTCTAAATTCAAGTACCTTCTCATGTACATATAAACTAAGACATATTGAAGCATCGTATCGATTATATAAAAATTGCCGCCCTTCGTCAAGACTAAATTTCAAAAAAATCCTTAAAACATGGGGATTTCTCCCATATGATTTTTCTTTTTTTTGCTGTATATCCACATTCTGCTTTTTACATGGAACGTTACTTTTCGGTCTTTCAGTAATAAAAAAGGGGAACAGCGTTTCGCTATCCCCCATAAAATGTATGTATTGATTTTATGTCACTATATTTAGTATCTCTTCATTATATTATAGAAGCTGCCACACCACGCTTCTGAAAGGTATTCATATATAACCGGCTCTTTCCGATCAGCCGTTATCTTTCATGATTTTAAACAGAACCTTCGTGATCGCCGTCGTAAGAACACCTGCAACGATCGCCTCCGGGATACCAAATCCCAGGATGATTCCCAGGATCACATCGTAGATGTGCTCCACTGCCTTGTTGGACGCAGCCGCGTAGCTCTGTCCGAAGAAGATATAGATTCCGTTCATGACAAGCAGTGTGTTTGTCATACCTCCTGCAATACCAGCCACCCAGAGGGCAACGGTCTGGCTGCCTTTGATCCCGTGAGCGACCTTCATGATCAGCTTATATACATAATAAGCAACGATGCCGATGCATACACGCGGCACGATCGCGATCACGGCGCTCCACATGTTTCCGCTGTATCCGCCGATCGTAACGAACGGGCTGAATACGAAGGAGGTCACTCCCGGGGCAATGGTCGCTTTTACAAGGCTGGTCACACCAAATACCAGTCCTAAGTAAGCGCCGTACTTCGGTCCAAGGATGATCGCTCCGATGATGACCGGGACGTGGATGATCGTTGCGTTCATAAAGCCTAACGGAATATAACCGAGAAACGGTACGACCGACATGGCAATGATGATCGCAGTAAAAATCCCGGCGAGGGACATGTCCAGAACTTTCTTTTCAATTTTCATTTTTCAATTCCTCCTGCTACTGTTCTCTTGCGAGATACAATGCAATATAGTCACGTCTTGCATTATACAGTGTCAACCTGATGCAGTCAAATTCTTTCTTAAATTTTTCTTTTAATTTTTCTTATCATACCACTTCCGGCCTCATCACTCTCCTGCGACCTTTTTTCAATTTCCTACTTTTCCGGTCTCTGCCTTCACCTGTAAACTGTCCCGTTAAATTATCACCGTTTTTCCCTTCTGAATTTCCGTGTCTTTCTTTCACGGACACAACGGATTGTAGTTGCTCTGTCCGTTCCGAGCGTACATCTTGTTGCGTGGGTATTCACATGTTTTCCACCTATAATTATCAACTTATCCCCAAATCGTGGATAAGTTGTGGATAACTTGCTGGAAAAGTTGTGGATTTTCACATTTGACATTGAAAATTATTCTGTTTTACGTTAGAATAAACTCAGAGTGGGTTTATATGCATTTGTGGACAGGCCCCCACCTTTTCCACAGCTATGCACATCGTTATACACATGTTTAGGAGTATGAATATGCTGGAAGAAATCAAAGAGAAATGGGACGAAATCCTTTTAAATATAAAGGAAGAGCATGATATTTCAGAGGTGTCCTACCGAACATGGCTGCTGCCGCTGATCCCGGATTCTGTGGATAAAGATATCCTCACGATCCTGGTGCCTGATTCCGCGTTTATCAGCTATGTGAAAAAGAAATATGAGTTCCTGTTGACAATTACCATCGAAGAAATCACAGGATTTCAGTGCAAATTAGAGTTCAAGTTAAAATCTGATGTGAAGGAGCCGGAAAAAGAAAACCGCCTGATCAACGTAAACAACAATACGGTCAGCCAGCTTGCTCTCCAGAATGCAAACTTAAATCCTCGTTACACGTTCGATACCTTCGTCGTCGGGAAAAACAACAACCTTGCCCATGCCGCATCCTTGGCAGTAGCGGAATCTCCGGGCGAAATTTATAACCCGTTATTTATTTATGGAGGTGTGGGACTCGGAAAAACGCACCTGATGCATTCCGTTGCCCATTTTATCTTAAAAAATAACCCGAGCGCAAAGATCCTGTACGTGACTTCCGAGAAATTTACAAACGAGCTGATCGACGCGATCCGAAACAAAAACAATGTTTCCACCACGGAATTCCGTGAAAAATACCGAAATAATGACGTGCTTCTAATCGATGATATCCAGTTTATCATCGGAAAAGAAAGTACACAGGAAGAATTTTTCCATACGTTTAATGCCCTTTACGAGGCAAAAAAACAGATCATTATTTCCTCCGACCGTCCTCCGAGAGAAATTGAAACTCTGGAAGACCGTCTCCGTTCCCGTTTTGAATGGGGGCTCACCGTAGATATCCAGCCACCGGATTATGAGACCCGAATGGCGATCCTGCGTAAAAAAGAAGAACTGGAAGGATACAACATTGACAACGAGATCATCAAATATATCGCTACCAATGTAAAATCCAACATCCGTGAACTGGAAGGTGCGCTCACAAAGATCGTCGCTTCCAGCAAATTAAATAATAAGGAAATCAATCTCGAACTTGCCGAAGAAGCATTGAAAGATCTGATCTCCCCGAATGCTGCCCGTGAAGTGACCCCGCAGCTCATTATTAATGTAGTTTCCGAACATTTTGGAATCACTCCGTTAGATCTGATCGGCCAGAAACGAAGCAAAGAGCTCGTATTTCCTCGCCAGATCGTCATGTATCTCTGCGGTGATATGACAAGTGAGTCCCTCCAGAACATAGGAAAAGCATTGGGTGGCCGTGATCATACCACTATCATTCACGGAACAAAAAAGATTGCCAGTGAATTAAAGACTGACGAGAATTTGAAGAATACCATCGATATTTTAAAGAAAAAGATCAACCCGCAGTAGTCTGTGGATTTTTTCGTGGAAATCCCGTTGAAAATTTGTGGATAACATGAGGTGAATTTTTCGTGGTCTTTACCTGTGGAAAACTTTCAGGTTGTCCTTTTAGATTTTTCAAGTTACCCACAATGGTTTTCACAGGGGTTTTTTCAGGATTTCACTGAAGTTTTACCCCTTATAAACAAATTAACACCCCCTACTACTGTTAAGACTAATATCTTTTATATATTTCTTTATTTGTGAACGTTTCTTAAGAAAGGAAGTTATCAACAACCATGAAACTGACATTCCAGAAAACCGCGCTCTTAAACGGTATCAATATTGTTCTCAAGGCAGTTCCATCAAAAACTACGATGCCTATTTTAGAGTGCATTCTGATCGACGCTTCTACTGATGAGATCAAGCTGACTGCCAACGATATGGAGCTCGGCATTGAGACAAAAGTTGAAGGTGATATCCTTGAAAAAGGTAAAATTGCACTGGATGCAAAGCTTTTTTCTGAAATTGCAAGAAAATTATCCGATGCAGATTCCCTTGTAACAATCGAATCTGATGAAAAATTCAATACTGTGATCACCTGTGAGAACTCTGTATTCAAAATTCAGGGCAAAGATGGCGAGGAATTCTCCTATCTTCCATATATTGAGAGAAATAAAAGCATCACACTCTCCCAGTTTTCTTTAAAAGAAGTGATCCGCCAGACGATCTTTTCTATTTCAGCGAATGACAGCAATAAGATGATGACAGGTGAACTGTTTGAGATAAACGGTGATACACTCCGAGTTGTTTCTCTCGACGGACATCGTATGGCAATTCGCAAGATTGTATTAAAAGATCAGTATGAAAGCACAAAAGTCATTGTTCCGGGAAAAACTTTAAATGAAATCAGTAAAATTCTCACCGGAGACAACGAAAAAGAGGTCCAGATCTTCTTCGGAGCGAACCATATCCTCTTCGAATTTGACGATACGATTGTAGTTTCCCGTCTGATCGAAGGCGAATATTTCAAAGTAGATCAGATGCTTTCCAGCGATTATGCCACAAAAGTCTCCCTGAATAAGAAAGATTTTCTGGACAGCATCGAGAGAGCGATTATTTTGATCCGTGAAAATGACAAAAAACCGATCATTTTGAACATCGAAGACTCAAAAATGAGTCTGAAATTAAACTCCAGCTTTGGTACCATGAATGCTGAGATCCTGATCCACAAAACAGGACAGGATCTGATGATCGGATTTAACCCGAAATTCTTAAGTGATGCGCTGCGTATCATCGATGATGAGGAAGTGACCCTCTATATGATGAACGCAAAATCTCCGTGTTTCATCAAGGATGAGGAAGAAAGTTACATTTATCTGATCCTGCCGGTAAACTTTAACTCCGCTGCAATCTAAAATAAGGCGAAATATTCCCGAAATCCCGGAAAAAAAGGGATTTCGGGCTGGTTTTTTTCATGACCGGAGGAATAAAAAAGGAGAAAAATGGAAACGATTCATTTAAAAGACGAATTTATCAAGTTAGGCCAGGCATTAAAGCTTGCCGGTTTAGTCGGTTCCGGAGTGGATGCGAAATTTGTGATCCAGGACGGACTTGTAAAAGTAAATGGGGAAGTTGAGACCCAGCGCGGCAAAAAACTTTACCCTGGAGATACTGTTTCCTATGACGGAAAGACATTTAAGGTAGAAAAGTAAGGATTTTTTCATGTTCATAGAATCCATCGAGCTGTCAGATTACAGAAATTACAGTCATTTACATATCGATTTTCATAAAGGAACGAACGTTCTTTATGGAGATAATGCCCAGGGAAAGACGAATATCCTGGAGGCAGTCTATGTGTGCAGTACAACAAAATCGCATCGGGGCAGCAAAGATAAAGAGATCATCAGGTTCGGTGCAGATGAATCCCATATCAAAATGATGGTCCGCCGGGATGGAATTCCCTACCGGATCGATATGCATCTGAAAAAAAATAAGGCAAAAGGGGTCGCAGTCAATGGCGTTCCGATCAAAAAGGCAAGCGAACTTTTCGGGATCGTCAATGTGATCTTCTTTTCACCGGAAGATCTGAATATCATCAAGAACGGACCTGCCGAGCGGAGACGCTTCGTCGACCTGGAACTTTGCCAGCTGAATAAGCTCTATGTCTACAATTTGGTACAGTATAACAAAACAGTTATACAACGAAACAAACTATTAAAAGACATGGACTACAATACGTCTTTAAAAGACACGCTCCCCATGTGGGACGAGCAGCTCTTAAAGTATGGTGCCGAATTAATAATTATGCGTTCCGAGTTTATAAAAGAGCTGAATCCCCTGATCGCCGGGATCCATGCCGGACTGTCCGGCGGAAAGGAAACACTTTCCATCGCCTATGAGCCGAATGTGACGGCGGAAAATTTCAGGGACCAGCTTGCTGCAAATCAGTTTCAGGAGATAAGGCAGCGTCAGACTCTGACAGGTCCGCACCGCGATGACCTGAATTTCATCATAAACGGAGCGGATATCAGACGGTTCGGATCACAGGGACAGCAGAGAACGGCAGCGCTTTCTCTGAAACTTGCGGAGATCGAGCTGGTAAAAAAGATCGTAAAGGATTATCCTGTACTTCTTCTTGATGATGTCCTTTCTGAACTTGACAGCAAGAGACAGGAACATTTACTTTCAGAAATTACCCACATTCAGACCTTGATCACATGTACGGGGCTGGATGAGTTTGTAAACAGCAAATTCCGGATGGACAAGATTTTTAAGATTGTTGAAGGAACGGTAGAGAGCGAAGACTAAAGGAGGAACTTCATGAGCGCAGAATATAATGCAGATCAAATCCAGATTCTGGAAGGACTTGAGGCTGTAAGAAAAAGACCGGGAATGTACATTGGAAGTACGTCTTCGAGGGGACTTCACCATCTGGTATATGAGATCGTAGACAATGCGGTGGACGAGGCTCTTGCAGGATACTGCGATACCATCGATGTACAGATCAATTCCGACAATTCCATCACCGTTGTCGATGACGGACGGGGAATTCCGGTCGATATCCAGAAAAAAGCGGGACTTCCTGCAGTCGAAGTGGTCTTTACGATCCTTCATGCCGGCGGTAAGTTCGGCGGTGGGGGATACAAGGTATCCGGCGGCCTGCACGGTGTAGGAGCTTCTGTTGTAAATGCCTTATCCGAGTGGCTGGAGGTCGAAGTCTACCACGGAGGAAAGGTCTACAAGCAGCGCTATGAGCGCGGAAAGACCATGTATCCGTTAAAGATCGTGGGTGACTGCCCAACAGACAAACATGGTACAAAAGTAACGTTCCTTCCGGACAAGACCATCTTTGAGGAGACTGTCTATGATTACGATACTTTAAAGATCCGTCTCCGTGAGACGGCATTCCTTACAAAGAATTTAAAGATCATTCTCAGAGATGACCGCGAGGACAAGAAAGAAAAAGTATTCCACTACGAAGGCGGTATCAAGGAGTTTGTCTCCTACTTAAATCGCAGCAACGTGCCGCTTTACGACAATGTGATCTACTGCGAGGGCAAGAAGGACAACGTGCTGGTTGAGGTTGCCATGCAGCACAACGATTCCTACACGGAGAATATCTACAGCTTTGTAAACAACATCAACACACCGGAGGGCGGAACCCACCTGACCGGTTTCAGAAATGCCCTGACCAAGACATTCAACGACTACGGAAGAAAGAACAAGCTTCTTAAGGACAGCGAGCCGGCTCTTACCGGTGAGGATATCCGTGAAGGTCTGACGGCCATCATCAGTGTCAAGATCGAGGAGCCGCAGTTTGAGGGACAGACGAAGCAGAAAC
>OGDF01003278.1_pt1 | contig 20122 bp, 21 predicted proteins | sample 1570141 | NCBI WGS metagenome assembly OGDF01 (sample SAMEA4370581, study PRJEB24528) | human gut metagenome | reverse complement strand
TGTAGAATCAATTTCTTCTGGTCTTATGGCAGGTATAAATGCTGCAAATGAATTTTATGGAAAAGAGGAATTTACTTTACCGATAGAAACTATGACTGGAGCTTTAGCAAATTATATTTCTACTCCAAATGAAAAATTTCAACCAATGAACGCTAATTTTGGAATAGTTCCAGTCTTAGAAAAAAGAATAAAAGATAAAAAAGAAAAATATACGATATTAGCTGATAGAGCTATTTCTAAGTTAAAAGAAATAATACAAAAAAGAAACGACATTTAAGTCGTTTCTTTTTATCTTTCGCCTTGTGAATGTGATTGTTGTTGTTCGTTTTGAATTCTTTCATTATATTCTTTAATAACTTTAGCATAAGCATCTTGTCCGATTTCTGTTCTGTAAGCATCTGCAAAGTTATTAGTTGTATCTATTACTTTAGCTTGTGTAAGTGTTCTGGTGTCATCTGGTCTTTTAAACACTCCTTTAAATGGCTTTGGTTTGTCATGAACCCAATTAGATAAACCTTTGCCTAATCCTTTAAAGAATCTTTTAGCTTTAGAAAGAAGTCCTTGACCTTTATATGTTTTCTTTTCTTCTAGTTCTGCTTCTCTATCTCTTCTAATTTGAGCTAAATCTTCATCTGCATATCTTATATAGCTTTGTAATGCTTCTATTTGAGCATCTTTTGATTTTATAGAATCGCTAGCTTTTGTCTTTATATCACTAAAACTAGCATTAGACTTAGGATCTGTATATAATGCAATATTATGCAATATAGAAGTATCATCATTAAAATCAATAGTCATATCTGCTGGAAGTCCTAATTCAGTTTTATGATCTGTTATATATTTTTTGAAAGAGTTACCTTTTGATGTAATTCTTCTTTGAATTGTAGCTACTTCATCTTTAAATACTTTTAATTTTGCTTCTCTTTCTTTTTTTGCCTGGTCTGACTCACGTCCTCTAGTACCTGGTTTTACATGAGAATATTTATTTACATAGCTTTCTAAAAGAGCTAAAACAGCTTTATCATCGTCAATTGATAAATAAGATTTTAATTTAGAATCATTTTCAGCTAAAGCTTCTATTTTACTGTATAAAGCAAGTTCCATAGTTGGTGCTGTTTTTTCTTGCTCTAATCCTAATAAACGGTTTTGTGATTGTGTTTTAATTTCATCTCTTAAAGATTTTTTAAAATCAAAATTTGTATTAAGATCATCAATATATTTATCTAAAGTTTGTGAAGCTGTTTGAATTTCTTCTTTTGTTTTATACAAAGTATTGGTTTTTAATGTACGAAGTTGATTTTCTATTGCAGTGATTTGAGTATCTATTGATGCAGTTTGTGCATTTCTTTCATCTTCTGTTAAAAATGCACTAAAAAGAACTAAATTAGATTTTTGTGTTCTTAAAGCACCTAGTTCTTGTTCACATCTTTCTACTTCTGTTCTAATATGCATAATTGCATCTAAGTTATTTCTTATATCTGAAAAATCTGATTTTTTTGTAGAATATTCAGTACTAAATTCGGAAAATTCTCTTGCCATAAATATTGCCTCTATATGAGGCTTCACCATCCTCTCTTAAATATGTTATTATTTAGATAAAATTTCATCGCATTTTTTTATTAATTCATCTACTTCTAAAGAAAGCTCATTTAAAGAAAGTTTATATGCAGCTAATTCTTTAGGAGACATTTTTTGTAATTCTTCTTTAGTTGGTAATTTTTTTTCTTCCATAATTATGTTTATCTTAGCTTAAAACCAAGATATCCTCCTCTCTTTAGTGATTAAACACTATATTAATTATACTAGAAAAGGTAAATAATGTCAACAATTTTTTATGTAAAGTAAACGAAAAGAACCTACTAACAGTAAGATTAAGAAGAAAAAATAGAGAATTTGACTAATTTTACATAATGAGGTATAATAATAGGTACATTAAAAGAAGTTGGAGGTAGACTCATGTCAAAAAACGTTAAACGGTTACTCATTGTAGCAGCTATTGTACTGGTGGGAGTTATCCTTGTTGTGTCAGGAACTATTTCAATCAATGCAGTAAATCTGCTGAACTGGTTCAAAGATGCTGGCCAGTGGATTTGGGCTAGATTAGCTCCGATTATTCCACTCAAGGAAATCTTGTGTTTCCTTGCTGGCGTTGCTGTGACTGCGATTGTCGTAGCTATACGCAATAGCAAGAAATAACACAAATACCACCAGGAACGAGAGAGCAAGAGACCGAGGGGGCGATGCACATGCATCGCCTTTCTCCATGCTTATAAAACAGAAGTAAACATAAATATTTACAAATTTTAGAAAATATGGTATAATAAAATAGTCTAACAAGACCGTATAAATATTAATAGGAGGTTATAAGATGAAGAGAAATCAGAGTCAGTCAGCAATGCAGAAAGCAGGTCAGTCCACGAGTGGTTCTCAGCAGAGAACTCCTGAAACACACCGTAGAAAGCGCAAGTGCGCAGGTGTGAACTATGCTCGAATGGTACTTGGATTGATTGCAATCATTTTCGTGATTGTAATTACTGGGGTACAAACGTCAGGCTGGGAAGCAATTACTGATGCGTTGTTTGGGCATATCACCGTTTTTGAGGTGATAAGACAGGCTGTGATCGTAATCTTAAGTATATGCGTTGGATGGTGGATAAAAAAGCCATATAAGGTATATATTAAGGGGAACGAAAAGCAGAAACGTTCTGAAGCAGATGAACAGAAAGCTGAGGAATAACGAGGGGGGAGTGTAAAAGGGCAACCTTATACACTCTCTTATTCGTTGTATAAATTGTTTCGAAAATTTATTTAGGTATATTAATATAAAAAATACTGTCAATATCTTGAAAAAAATACATACAAATACTACCTAAAATATTGACAGTATTGGTTTTTGATGATAAAATAATTCACGCTAGTGTATTATGCACGAATAGGCATAAATAATATATAGGAGGTGAAATTTAAGTGCCAACAATTAATCAATTAGTAAGAAAAGGAAGAAAAACATCAGTAACAAAGTCAACAGCTCCAGCATTACAACATGGTTACAATTCTAAAAAGAATAGACAAACTAACCATAGAGCACCACAAAAAAGAGGAGTTTGTACAGTAGTTAAAACTGTAACACCAAAGAAACCTAATTCAGCATTAAGAAAAGTTGCCAGAGTTAGACTTTCTAATGGTTATGAAGTAACATCTTATATACCAGGAATAGGACATAACTTACAAGAACACAGTGTTGTTCTAATAAGAGGAGGAAGAGTTAAAGACCTTCCAGGTGTTAGATATCATATTATTAGAGGAACATTAGATACAGCAGGTGTTAAAGACAGAATGCAAGGTAGATCAAAATACGGAGCAAAAAGACCTAAAAAATAAAATTTAGGAAAATTTAAAAACTAGTGCTAATAATTACTAATTTAAGGTACTTAAATTTAGAATATATAGCACTATGCGGAAAAGATAAACTTTTCAGAGTACCTAGATACTAAATTAGTATCAAAATAAAATTAAGGAGGGAAGAATAGTGCCAAGAAAAGGATATATAGCAAAAAGAGAAGTTTTACCAGATCCAGTATATAATAGTAAAGTTGTAACAAAACTAGTAAACAATATTATGCTAAATGGTAAAAAATCAGTTGCTCAAAAAATAGTTTACGGTGCATTTGACATTGTAAAAGAAAAAGAGCAAAGAGATCCACTAGAAGTTTTTGAAGAAGCACTAAATAACATTATGCCAGTTCTTGAAGTTAAAGCTAGAAGAGTTGGTGGAGCTACATACCAAGTTCCATTAGAAATTAGACCAGAAAGAAGACAAACTTTAGGTTTAAGATGGTTAGTTAGATATGCAAGAACAAGACATGAAAAAACAATGGCAGAAAAATTAGCCGGAGAAATTATAGATGCTATAAACGGAAACGGTGGAGCATTCAAGAAGAAAGAAGATACACATAGAATGGCAGAAGCAAACAAAGCATTTGCACATTATAAATGGTAATAATAATGCTAAAAAAGAGCATATTAAGAGATATAAAACTTTATAGTAACAATGAGGGGAGGAAATAAAGTTGGCAGGAAGAGCATATCCATTAGAGAGAACAAGAAATATAGGAATTATGGCTCACATTGATGCTGGTAAAACAACAACAACAGAGAGAATACTTTTCTATACAGGAAAAACTCATAAAATAGGAGAAGTTCACGAAGGTGCAGCTACAATGGACTGGATGGAACAAGAACAAGAAAGAGGTATAACAATCACATCTGCTGCTACAACTTGTTTCTGGAACAATAACAGAATAAATATTATAGATACTCCAGGACACGTTGACTTTACAGTAGAAGTTCAAAGATCTTTAAGAGTTCTTGACGGTGCAGTTACAGTACTTGCTGCAAAAGGTGGAGTTCAACCACAAACAGAAACAGTTTGGAGACAAGCTGATAAATACCAAGTACCAAGAATGGTATATGTAAATAAAATGGACATCACAGGAGCAAACTTTATGCTTTGTGTTGACCAATTAAAAAATAGATTAAAAGCAAATGCTGTACCAATTCAATTACCAATTGGAGCAGAAGATGGGTTTAAAGGTATAGTAGACTTAATCAAAATGAGGGCATTCATTCACAAAGATGATTTAGGAAAAGAAATAGAAGAAACAGATATTCCTGATGATATGAAAGATTTAGCCCAAGAATATCATGATAAAATGATAGAAGCAGTTGCTGAACAAGATGAAGAATTAATGGTGAAATACCTAGAAGGTGAAACATTAACAGATGAAGAAATCAAAAAAGGTTTACGTGCAGGAACAATTGCAAACACAATAGTTCCAGTAACTTGTGGTTCTTCATATAAAAACAAAGGTGTTCAAGAATTATTAAATGCAATAGTTGATTATATGCCATCACCATTAGATATACCACATATCAAAGGTGTTGACGAAGATGGAAACGAAGTAGAAAGAAAAACATCTGATTCAGAACCATTTGCAGCTTTAGCATTTAAAATTGCTACAGACCCATTTGTTGGAAAATTATGTTTCTTTAGAGTATATTCAGGTACATTAGAATCTGGTTCAACAGTATTAAACTCAAACAAAGATAAGAAAGAAAGAATCGGAAGAATATTACAAATGCATTCTAATCACAGAGAAGATATAGATAAAGTATATGCAGGAGATATTGCTGCAGCAGTTGGACTAAAAGAGGTTACAACTGGAGATACTTTATGTGATATAGATCATCCTGTTATATTAGAATCAATGGAATTCCCAGAGCCAGTTATTGATATTGCTATCGAACCAAAAGACAAAGTAGCACAAGAAAAAATGGGTATAGCATTAGCAAAACTAGCAGAAGAAGATCCAACATTTAAAACATATACAAACCAAGAAACAGGACAAACAATCATCGCTGGTATGGGTGAGTTACACCTAGACATTATCGTAGACAGATTAAAGAGAGAATTTAAAGTTGAATGTAATGTAGGTAAACCACAAGTTGCTTACAAAGAAACAATCAAAAATAAAGTTAGAGTTCAAGGTAAATTCATTCGTCAATCTGGTGGTAAAGGACAATATGGTGATGTTTGGTTTGAAATGGAACCATTAGAACCAGGAAAAGGAATAGAATTTGAAAGCAAAATCGTTGGTGGATCTGTTCCAAAGGAATATATTAAACCAATCGAACAAGGTTTAAGAGAAGCAGCTGAAGGTGGATATTTAGCTGGTTACCCAGTTATAGATTTCAAAGCTACATTAGTAGATGGATCTTACCACGAAGTTGACTCTTCAGAAATGGCTTTCAAAATTGCAGCATCTATGGCATTCAAAGAAGGATGTAAACAAGCAGGTGTTGTTATCCTAGAACCTATTATGAAAGTAGAAATAACAGTTCCAGAAGAATATATGGGAGATGTTATTGGAGACGTAAACTCTAGACGTGGAAGAATGGAAGGTATGGAGGGAAATGACGGAATGCAAGAAATTCACTCATTTATTCCATTATCAGAAATGTTTGGTTATGCTACAGACTTACGTTCAAAAACACAAGGTAGAGGAACATACTCTATGGAACCATCACACTATGAAGAAGTTCCAAAATCTGTATTAGAACAAATTGTAGCTTCAAGAGGAAAGAAAAGCGAATAATATTTAGTAATATACTTGATTTTTTAAAGATTATAGTATAAAATGATGTTCGAAAAATAAATGCGTCAAAAAGAAAAATAAAATATAGAGATGTAAAATCTCAAAAAATTAAAGGAGGAATAAAAATGGCTAAAGAAAAATTTGTTAGATCAAAGCCACACGTTAACATTGGTACAATCGGACACGTTGACCATGGTAAAACAACAACAACAGCAGCTATTACAAAATATTTATCATTATTAGGAAGAGCTAACTTCGAAGCATATGATGCAATCGATAGTGCTCCAGAAGAAAAAGCAAGAGGAATCACAATTAACACAGCTCACGTTGAGTATGAAACAGAAAACAGACACTATGCACACGTTGACTGCCCAGGACACGCAGACTACGTAAAGAACATGATTACAGGTGCTGCTCAAATGGATGGTGCTATCTTAGTTGTTTCTGCAGCTGATGGACCAATGCCACAAACAAGAGAGCACATCTTACTTGCAAGACAAGTTGGTGTTAAATATATCGTTGTTTACTTAAATAAATGTGATATGGTAGACGACCCAGAATTATTAGACTTAGTTGAAATGGAAGTTAGAGATTTATTAACAGAATATGGTTTCCCAGGAGATGATATTCCAGTTATAAAAGGATCATCTTTAAAAGTACTAGAAAGTACATCTAAAGATCCTAACGATCCAGTTTATCAACCAATTAAAGAATTAATGGATGCAGTTGATAGCTATATCCCAACACCAGAAAGACCAGTAGATCAACCATTCTTAATGCCAATAGAAGATATATTCTCTATTACTGGTAGAGGAACAGTTGCTACAGGTAGAGTAGAAAGAGGAGAAGTTAAAGTTTCTGACGAAGTTGAAATCGTTGGATTATCAACAGAAAAGAAAAAATCAGTTGTTACTGGTGTAGAAATGTTCAGAAAATTATTAGACCAAGCAGAAGCTGGAGACAACATTGGTGTTCTTTTAAGAGGTATCCAAAGAACAGATATCGAAAGAGGACAAGTATTATCTAAACCAGGATCAATACATCCACATACAAAATTCTCAGCACAAGTTTACGTATTAACAAAAGAAGAAGGTGGAAGACATACACCATTCTTCAATGGATATAGACCTCAATTCTATTTCAGAACAACAGACGTTACAGGTGTTATCGAATTACCTGCTGGAACAGAAATGGTTATGCCAGGAGATAACGTAGACATGACAATCGAACTAATCACACCTATCGCTATGGAAGAAGGATTAAGATTCGCTATCCGTGAAGGTGGTAGAACAGTTGGTTCAGGTGTTGTTTCTAAAATATTTGAATAATATTATAAAAGATAGGGGTGCATCTTTATGATGTACCTCTTTTTTTGTAAAATTGGACATATAAAACTAAACTATTTGGTCAGAAACTATTGCTTTTTTATTAAAGAAATAATAAAATAAATAAGTCAAAATTTACTAATTGGAGGAAACATATATGATTATACTGCTAGATGCAATGGGCGGGGATAATGCCCCAGATGCCAATATAAAAGGAGCTGTAAAAGCAGTTAATGAAGTAAGTCAGTCAACAGAAATATTATTAATTGGAAAAGAGGATGTAATTAATAATAGAGTTAAAGAATTATATAACAAAGAGAAACTATCAGATATTTCTCCAAGATTAAAGATATATAATGCAACAGAAACGATAGAAATGGAAGATACACCAACAGTAGCAATAAAGCATAAGAAGGATTCATCTATGGTTGTTGGATTTAATTTGCTAAAGGAAGGTAAAGGAGATGTATTTATTTCTGCAGGTAATTCGGGTGCATTACTAACAGGTGCAACTTTACTGGTAGGAAGAATAAAAGGAATAGATAGACCAGCATTAGCAGGAATTCTTCCTGCATATAAAAGTCAATTATTATTAATGGACTGCGGATCTAATACGAATTGCAAACCAATAAATTTATTACAATTTGCTCAAATGGCTTCTATATATTTAAGAAATACTTTCGGAATCGAAAAACCTGCCATAGGGTTATTAAATATAGGAACAGAAGAAACAAAAGGAAATGAGCTAACTAGGTTATCATATGAACTATTAAAAGAAAAATCAGAAGAATTAGGAATAAACTTTATTGGCAATATAGAAGGAAGAGATGCTTTTTCTGGTAAAGTGGATGCAGTTGTAACTGATGGGTTTACAGGTAATATATTTTTAAAGACAACAGAAGGATTAGGAAAATTTGTAAAAGTATCATTAACAGATAGTTTAAAGCGTAACTTTTTATCTATATTAGGAAGTATTCCATGTTTGCCAGCGATAAATAGATTTGCTAAAACAATGGATTACAAAATATATGGTGGGGCTTTATTCTTAGGTGTTAAAAAACCAGTTGTTAAAGCACATGGAAGTAGTGATGACAGATTATTTGAATACACAATAATTCAAGCTGAAAAGTTTGTTGAAAATAAAGCAGTAGAAAAAATGACAGAAGAATTTTTAAAACAAAAGGAAAATAATGCTTGACTTTTTGAAGACAATATATTATTGTTTAGTCAGTAGAAAAAAACATGCGAGAGGAGGTGTACATAGTTAAATGAACCAAGAAGAAATATTTGAAAAAGTAAAGAAAATAATAGTTGAACAATTAGGTGTTGCAGAAACATCTGTAACAATGGAAGCATCTTTTATAGATGATTTAGGAGCAGATTCTTTAGATATAGTAGAATTAATTATGGCATTGGAGGAAGAATTCGATATGGAGATTCCTGACGAAGATGCAGAAAAGATCGTTTCAGTAAGCGATGTTGTAGACTATATTAAAGATAATGCTTAATTAGTATAATAGCAATAACAATGAAAGGTATCATATGAGATTATGGTATCTTTTTTTTGTAATAAAAAATAAATATAAATGTAACATTAATGTTGTTTACTATATGTAATAAAAACTATATAATTTATATAAAATATTGTGTCAAAAGGGTGATTATATGGAAGAAAAATTAGGAAAAATTGTAGATGATGGAAGAATATATGATTTAGATGATATTGACAATATAGATAAATTAGAAGCATTACTAAAAGGTTTAGAGCAAAAAGAAAAGGATATTAAAAGTCAAATAGATGCAAGTATAGCAGAAGATTTACAAGAGAGAGAATAGGGGGGACTAAGATGGACGAAAGACAAGACATAGAGCCAAAGGATAAAAATATAGCACAATTAATGGTAAAATTAACAACAGTGCAAGCGCAAATAAAATTAGTAAAAGCAGCAATATTCATGAATAAGCAAAGGGCAGCAATAGCAAATAAAATGAAAAATGTAAAAGAATATGCAGAAAGTCAAGCTGAAAAATATGATCAAAATAAAGAAGCTGCTCAAAAAGCTATTGATACATATAAAAAATCTGTAGAAGAAGCAATGGGAAAATATGAAAATGATTATCTTCAAGTTATGGCCAACCAGGATAAATGGCAAGCTTACGAACTAGAGGATATTAGTGAACAAAAGAAATTAGCTACAGAAATAAAAGAAACAAGAAAAACACAAGAATATAAAGACTGGAAACAAGAAGTTAAAAGTCTTAATAGAGAAATTAAAGCTAATGCAAATAATCCAGAGAAATTAGCTGTTTTAGCGGAACAATTAAAATCATTACAAGCTAAAGATCCAACATTAGAAAAACAACAGCAAATAGAACTTATACAAAGAAATAGAGCTACAACAAAGGAAATGCTTGATTTTTATGATACAGAACTAAAGATAATACAAGATGATAGGGATAAAAAATTAGATGAATTATTAGAGAATAAAGAGACTTCTTTAGCTAAAATTCAGAAACAAAATGTTTGGCAAAAATTTCTTGCAAGATTTACATCTAAATCAAAATCTTTTAACAATAATGTAATAACACCAATTATGGATAAAGCTTCTAAAATAAAAAATGAGAAAATACCACAAATTTTAGCTGATAGAAAAGAAAAGCAAGATGCAAGAAAAGAAAAAAGAGAAGAAACAATGAAAAAAATTAAAAGAACAAAAGATAATGTCGTAGATAAAATTATGGATACTAAAGATTCTACAGTTGGATTAGCTAAAAAAGGAATAAGAGCAGTTGTAGACTTTGGAAGAGAAGCTAAAAAAGCTACTATAAGAACTATTGAAAGAGCAGGAGAGGTAAAAGATAATATAAAAGAAGGATTAAGAACTGCAGTGGAAAATAGTACTCAAACTTTAGAAGATTTAAATGGTGAAAGATAAAAGAAATTCAATTTTGAATTTCTTTTTTCTTTACTTGCAAAAACAAAAAAATGTTATATAATAATAACATCTAGGAGGGAAATATGTTAGAAAATTTTGAAAAAAATATAGGATATATATTTAAAGATAAAAATTTATTAAAAACAGCATTAACACATACATCATATGCATATGAAAAAAGAGTTCAAAGCAATGAGAAATTAGAATTTTTGGGAGATAGTATTTTAGAATTTATATCTAGTAATTATTTATATAAAAATTATATAAATCTAAATGAAGGAGAAATGACTAAAGTTAGAGCAAGTGTTGTTTGCGAGAAGAGTTTATACAAAATTGCAATAAAGCATAATTTTGGTGATTTCTTATATTTAGGTAAAAGTGAATTATCAAATAACGGAAATAAAAATGAAGCAATATTGGCAGATAGTGTAGAGGCTGTTATTGCAGCTATTTTTTTAGATGGAGGATTAGAGCCGGTACAAAAATTTATAATAGAAAATCTAGCAGAGGAAATAAAGATAGCTAGTCAAAATGTAGGGCTAAAAGATTATAAGACTGTATTACAAGAAAAATTACAACATAAAGGAACTGTTAATATAGAATATAATATTTTGAACGAGAGTGGTCCTGATCATAGTAAAGTATTTGAAGCAGAAGTAAAATGTAATGGGAAACAATTAGCAACAGGTAAAGGAACATCAAAAAAAGCAGCAGAAATGGAAGCTGCGAAAAAAGCAATAGAACAGCTATAATGCAGGAGGAAGAGATATGAAAGAAAAAATATATATTCCTATAAGAATAAGTGAAGAAATCTTAACTGATGAAATTGCAAAAAAACTAGCGGAAAACAAAGATAAAAAAATTTTACTAGAAATATTAGATGAAGATTTTACAAGTATAAATATAAAAAAACAAGAAGAAATTCTTATTCAAATTAATAAAGTTTTAAAAGAATATAAAGGCTTTGGAATAAAAATAATGTCTACTCCAGATAGTATAGACAAAAATAATTTAAAATTATTAAAAAAGTATAAGGTAAAAGAGATAGAATTAACAATAGAATCATCAAATGATTATATATTAAAAAATATTGGCATAGCTTATAAATATGATGATGCAAAAAAAATTGCCAAAAAAATAAAGTCATATAGATTTTTATTAAGTGTAAAAACGATATTAGGACTTCCAGAAAGTACAGTAGCGGATGATTTAAATACTATAAGACAAGTTATAAAATTTAAACCAGAACAAATGACTTTGATTCCATGTAATGCTGATTATAATAAAAATGTAGAAAGATTAGCTGAACAAAACGAATTTACTCCATTAGCAAAAATTCAGATAGTAGAAAGATTAAAAGAAAGTATAAAATTAATAGCACATACTAAAATAAAAAATATTAAAATAGGAGAAGATAGTCAGTACATAGAAGAAATGCCAATAGTACAATTTAGAAATTTAGTGGCTAGTGAAATTTGGTACGAAAGAATAATAGAACTGATAAAATCATATAATGTGAAAGTAAAAGAAGTTGAAATAGAAGTAAATAACTTAGATGTAGACAATGTTAAAGGAGCAGAGAATAAGAACCTAGAACAATTAAAAGATGTATATGATGTAGAGTTACATGTTTCGGAAAATAATAAATTAGCAAAAGGAAATTATAAGATGAAAATATTAAAGACATATACAGATTTTTTGGAAGATAATGAGAACTAGCATAAAAAAGCCTATATTACAAATAATTGTAATATAGGTGATTTTTATGGTAAAAAACTATTTAAAAAATTTAAGTTTTATAATATTAGGGTGCATAATTATGGCAATTGGGACATCAATGTTTTTATTACCTAATAAGTTTTCGACAGGAGGAGTAACGGGAATTGCAACAATAGTATATTATTTATTTAAGATTCCATTAGGAATGGTTAATATTTTAATTAATATTCCAATTCTAATTTTTACATTTTATAGATTAGGAAAGACAGTAGTTATAAATTCAATTATAGGCTCGTTAGTATATTCATTAGCTATAGATCTCCTAGATAAATTTCCAGCTTTTACAAACGATGTTTTTTTAGCGAGTATATATGGAGGCGTTTTCTTAGGTATAGGTACAGGTATTGTACTAAATGCAAATGCTACAACTGGAGGAACAGAACTAGTTAGTAATTTAATTAAAACATATAATTTTAACATAAAAACAAGTAGTCTTATAATGCTTATAGATTCTTCGATTGTATTGTTAAATGTGCTTGTTTTTAAAGAAATAGAAATTGGCTTATATTCAGCAATAGCTATTATTTTAATGGGAAAGGTTATAGATATAATTGTAGAAGGTACAGATTTTTCAAAACTAATATTTATTATATCAGAAAAAAATGATAAAATATCTAAAGAGATAGGTGAATATATAAAACGAGGAACAACTGGAATATATGGTAAAGGAATGTTTGAAGATAAAGATAGATTAGTATTAATGTGTGCGGCCGGAAGAGGAGATGTACTAAAAATAAAACAAATTGTTCAAGCAAATGATAAGGAAGCTTTTATAATTATTACAAATGCCAGAGAAGTTTTAGGAAAAGGATTTAAGTAGGAGGAATACATGAAGCAACAAGAATTTTTATTAGAAAATTATAGTTCATTTAATTTAAGAGATATATTTGAATGTGGACAATGCTTTAGATGGAATAAGGAAGAAGATGGTAGCTATACGGGAGTTTTTGCTAATAATGTAATAAATGTTAGTAAAACAACTAAAGGAATATATTTTAAAGGTGTTTGCGAAAAAGATATTGTTAATACTGTAATAGATTATTTTGACTTAGATAGAGATTATAATGAAATAAAACGAACATTAGCCAAAGTAGATAACAACATGAAAGAGAGTATAAGGTATGGGGAAGGCATTAGGATTTTAAACCAAGATTTATGGGAAACCATAATTTCATTTATAATATCAGCTAATAACAATATTCCAAGAATTAAAGGGATTATAGAACGTTTATCAAAAAAATATGGAAAAAAAATAGAATTTAATAATAAAAAATATTATACTTTTCCAACAGTAGAAGAATTAAAAGATGTTTCTGTAGAAGAATATAAGGAGTTAGGATTAGGCTTTAGAGATATAAGATTATATGAGACTACTAAAATGATTTTAAATAAGGACGTAGATATTTCAAAATTAAATGAAATAAAAGATACAAATCAAGTAAGAGATGAACTTTTAAAACTTTCTGGAGTAGGTCCAAAAGTTGCAGATTGTATTTTGCTATTTTCTACATTAAAAAGATTTGATGTATTTCCCATAGATGTATGGGTAAGAAGAGTTATGAATGATTTATATATTCATAAAGAAGATGAGAAAAATGTAAGCAAAAAAGAGATATTAAAGTTAGCAAATGATAAATTCGGGAACTTAGAAGGAATAGCTCAGCAATATTTATTTTATTGGAGAAGAGAACTAGGATAAGTTCTCTTTTCGATTAGTTTTATATAGAAATTATTAAAACCACAGAGAGACTTAATATTTAAAAACAAGAAAAATGTCGAAAAATGAAGAAAAAACGAGATAATCAAAAATAATAAAGAAAAATAACAAATAACTATTTACAAACGCGAAATAATGTGATATATAAAAAGCAGATTTATTCTAAATCGTTTTTTATATCAAAACTCATTTCAAATAATTTATAATCTAAATAAAACCCTTAATAAAAAAGTTAATAATAGTAGGAGGTGGTGCTTTTCCTATAATTAAATAAACTCCAATTTATTATACATGTCTATTTACGGTTTAGAATAAATCTATAATTATATTTAGGAGAATAAATTTGTTATCAATAGTAAATACAATTGCATTAAATGGTACAGAAGGTACTGTAGTAGAAGCACAGGTAGATTTATCAGCAGGAATACCACATTGGGATATGGTAGGTATGCTAGGAACAAGCATAAAAGAATCAAAAGAGAGAATAACTGTTGCTATAAAAAATACTGGAATAAAACTAGTAGGAAAAAAGATAAGTGTAAATTTAGCACCAGCAGAGATAAGAAAAGAAGGCTCCTCTTTTGATTTAGCAATAGCAGTAGGAATTTTAATTAATTTAGGAATAATAAGAAAGGAATGTATTAATTCAGCCATTTTTATAGGCGAAATATCTTATAATGGAAATGTTAATTCTGTAAAAGGTGTATTACCAATGTGTTTATCAGCACAAAAAAATGGTTTTAAAAGGGTATATATACCAAATTCTAATATTAATGAGGCTAAGTTAGTAAATAATTTAGAAATCGTAAGTGTTAATTCTTTAAAAGATTTAATTCAAAAAATTAATTCGAAAATAATCATAGAAAAAAATATAAGTCAAATAGAACGTTATGCTAAAGTAGAGTATGATATGGATTTTGCAGAGATTTATGGTCAAGAAAAGGCTAAAAGAGCACTCGAGATTGTGGCGGCAGGAAATCATAATTGTCTATTAATTGGTCCACCAGGTGTTGGTAAAACCATGCTTGCAAAAAGATTAATAACAATATTTCCAAAACTTAATTATAATGAAATTATAGAGATAACGAAAACTAATAGCATACTTGGGCTAACAAAAGAAAATGAAATTATAAATAAAAGACCTTTTGTAGAGATAAATCCAAATATAACTTTAGCATCATTTATTGGTGGAGGAAGAAATCCTATGCCAGGTGCAATTACATTAGCAAACTTAGGAATATTATTTATGGATGAATTTGCAGAATTTGATAGTAAAAAATTAGAGATGTTAAGAACTATACTAGACTTACATACCATCAAATTAGATAGAGTACATAGTTCTGTAAAATATCCTTGTAAATTCGTTTTAATTGCTGCTATGAATCCATGCCCATGTGGCTATCTTGGTAGTAAAGATAAAAAGTGTACTTGTTCAGAAAGTAAAATAAGAAGATATTTATCAAAGTTAAGTGGTCCAATAGTAGATAGGATTGATATACAATTAAATATATCAAATGTTAAATATTCAGAACTATATTCTAATAGGAAAATAGAGAAAAGTGAAGAAATTAGAAAAAGAGTTGAAATTGCACGAAATAAGCAATTATTAAGATTTAAAAACGAAGATATAACTACAAATTCTGAAATGAATTCTTCGCAAATAAAAAGATATTGCATATTAGAATATGAAAGCAAAAGCTTTTTAGAAATGGTATATGCAAAATATAAACTTAATATAAGAACATATAATAATATTTTAAAAATATCACGAACTATTGCAGATTTAAGTAATAAAGAGAGGATAGACGTATCTTGTATAGCAGAGGCAATTCAATATAAGGTTGATAATAAATTTTATAAAAAGGAAGTGTAAAGAAATAATAACTATAAACTATAAAGAGAGTACATATCCAAGAAAATTATTAAAATTGAAATCACCACCATTAAACTTATATGTGGAAGGAAATTTCGAGTTGCTAAATAAAGAGATTATTGCAATTGTCGGATCAAGAAATTGTAGTGAATATGGTTGGAAACAAGCAAAAAAATTTTCAACAGCGTTATCTCAAAATGGAATATGTATTATAAGTGGATTAGCAATAGGAATTGATTCAATTTCACACATATCTGCTATGAATAATGCTGGAAAAACTATAGCTGTTTTAGGTGCTGGATTTAATAATATATATCCAAAGGAAAATAAGGAATTATTTAATAAAATATTAGAAAATAACGGGTGTGTTATATCAGAGTATCCACCAGAAGAAAAGGTTAATACCAAAAATTTCCCAAGAAGAAACGAAATAATTAGTGCACTAGCTTTTGGTGTATTAGTTATAGAAGCAGGATACAGAAGTGGAAGTACAATTACTGCTAATTTTGCTTTTAAGCAAGGGAAAAAGGTATTTGCTATTCCAAGTAATATAGATAGTAAATTAGGAATAGGAACTAATTCATTAATACAGAAAGGAGCAAAACTGGTAACTAATGTAAAAGACATATTAAGAGAAATAAATGTGAATAAATGTAAAGATATTGAACAGGAATGGAAATATGAAAGTAAGGATGTTCCTCTTAAATATAAAAACGTTTATAAAATTATTGGTAATATGCCAATGGATATTAATACTATATGTAGAAGAGCAGAACTACCAATACAAGATGTTAGTGAACAATTAACTATGTTAGAGTTAAATGAATATATTAGAGCATTACCAGGAGATATGTTTGTAAAGGTATGAATAAATTAGGAAAGATAGGAGAAGATACAGCTACACGTTATTTAGAAAAAATGAAATATACGATTTTAAAAAGAAACTATAGAAACAGAAGAGGAGAGATAGATATAATCGCTTCATATAATAGAACTCTTGTTATAGTAGAAGTTAAAGCGAGAAGTAATAATAGATTTGGAAATCCAATAGATGCTATAGATGAAATTAAGATAAATAAGATAAAAGAATGTACGAAATACTACTTATATAAAGAAAAAATACAATTTTCTGAAATTAGGTTTGATGTGATAGAGATTTATCAAATAAAAGAGCATTATGTAGTAAACCATATAAAAAACGCCTTTTAAGAAGTTTGACAAACTAAAAAAAAGATAATAAAGTTATAATTGGTGTAAAGGAGTTGATATAGATTTATTTCTTTGACTAAGAAAGGAGATGTTACTATGGAAGGATTTTACCATAGTGTACAACAGCGAGAGAGGAAGAAAGAAGGAGCAAAAGTTAAATTTAATGTACGGATTAGTATGCGTATATATGGCTGGCTCGATGAAGTAAAAGTACTAATTATTGGTAATACAGCACAGGAAGTACATTTGGAATATATGAAACAAGACGATGAATTTGCCTATTTTGAAAAGGAAATTTTTCTTAAGATCAGGGCGATTTATAGGTATAAGTTTTCATTTATGTCTGAATGGACAAAATGGTATGAGACCGAATTTTCTAAACTGTCTGTTAATTTTTATGTACCTGACTGGGCGAAAGGTGCAACAATGTATCATATAATGCCTGATAGGTTTTGTAGAGATTACAGTTTGCCAATTGAAGAGTTCGGAAAGCGAAAAATTCATAAAGTTTGGAATGAAGCACCACTAGTGGGACCAGATGAAAATGGAGAATGGGCAAGAGATTCATATGGTGGAAATTTTAGAGGAATAAAAAGTAAATTGGATTATCTTAAAAAATTAAAAATAGATATAGTGTATTTTAGTCCAATATTTACAGCTTCTTCTAACCACAAATATGATGCAGACGATTATGAAATGCTCGACCCATATTTTGGTGATGAAGCGGATTTTAAAAGTTTATTCGAAGCTATTCACCGTAGGCATATGAAAGGAATTGTGGATGTAGCGTTTAACCATGCTGGCAAGGACAGTAAATATTACAATAAGTCTGGAATGTACGAAGAACTAGGTGCATATCAAGGCTCGAATTCAAGATACTTTCCATTTTTCAAGACTAGGATTGAGAACGGTAAAATAATTTTTGATTATTGGTGGAATATACCAGACGAAGTAGTCTTTGATAAAGACTCTAAAGAATTCCAAGAATATATATGTGGAGTAGGAGGAATAATTGATTGGTTATTCTCACTTGGAATTGATGGAATTCGGATTGATGTAGCCGATGACTTGACTGATTATTTTATTAATCTCATGGCAGATGCTTGCAGAAGAAATAAACCAGACTTTCTTATGATAATCGAGGTCTGGAAAAATCCATTCAGAATGAATAGAAGCTATATTTCTGATGGAAAGAGTGCTCATTCAACTATGAATTACTATCTGATGGCTCCAGTAATGGATTATCTGAATTTGCAAGATGAAGTTTATCTGCAAGAAAAAATCAATGAGGAATTTGAGGAGTATCCAAATGATACAATTTTTACCGAAATGAACTTTACATCTACTCATGACATGAGTAGACAGGTAAATCTGTTTGCTAATGAAGGATATTTTAGAGAGCAAGGAGATGAGCAAAGAGAATGGCCTTGGAACCTTAAAGATGAATATGGTAGACAATGGCAATCCACATATATCTTACCAAAAGATGTATATAAAAAGGCTAAAGAAATGTTAAAATTACACGATTTTATTTTAACATTTTGGCCAGGAATATTTTCCATCTTTTATGGAGATGAAGTTGGTGTTCAGGGATATGGAAATCTTGCCAACAGGAAATCTTTTCCGTGGAAAAGAATCGACAAAGATATCCTGTCACATAAAAGGAAAATGCTGAAGATTCGTAGAGAATACAAATTTTTACGAACAGCAGCTACAAATGTCTTGGAACTAACCAAAGACAAGTTTGTGTTCGAGAGGATAAATGCTAATGAAAAAGATGACCAAGTAGATTACAAAAAAATTATTGTGGTAGTCAATAATGGTTATACAGAATTACCTTTAGAATACAAGAACAAAGAAGGCAGAATAATAGCCTCATATAATTATAACAGTACTCGAAATGTAATTTGCTCTAAAGGGGCAGTTGCAATTTTAATTTACTAATCTTCTTTCACCGCGAACAGTTGCAGAACCTGTAGGTTTTGCAACTGTTTTTTGCTTATCAAAAAAAATTAATTGACAATAATATTTATTATCTATATAATCAATTTAATTTTATAATGGAAGGAGTAATTATTATGTATAGAATTAATAATTTACAAGATAATGATGATATTCGAGTAGCAGATGCAAAAGCTGGAATGAAGGTAATAGAATATATGAGTGACTTAAGTGTAATGCCAGCTACAGCAATAACAGCTTATTATTGCTCAAGAATGAATGTAAGGAAAAGACAATTACTTATAAATTTAGAAGATAATGAATATACAATAAGCTCAGGTGCAATGCAATGGTCTGTTGGTAATGTTGAAGCTGTGGCAGATGTTAAAGGAGTCGGAGATTTTTTTGGCAAGGCAATAAAAGGTAGTGTTACTAAAGAAAGTGCTGTGAAGCCAAAATATAAAGGAACAGGAATGTTGGTTTTAGAACCTACATATAAACATATTTTACTAGAAGATTTATCAAGCTGGGATGGTGGAATTGTTTTAGATGATGGATTATTCTTAGCTTGTGAATCTAAGATTCAACAAAACGTTGTTATGCGTAGTAATTTATCTTCAGCAGTACTAGGAAATGAAGGGTTATTTAATTTAAGTCTTTCAGGAAATGGATTTGTAGCGTTAGAATCACCTGTACCAAGAGAAGAATTAGTAGAAGTAGAATTACAGAATGATGTATTAAGAATAGATGGAAACTTTGCTGTTGCATGGTCTAAAGGACTTAATTTTACAGTAGAAAAATCTACAAAGAGTTTAATTGGCTCAGCTGTTTCAGGGGAAGGTCTTGTAAATGTATACAGAGGTACAGGTAAAGTATTAATGGCACCAGTAAGAAATTTAACAACAGCATCAGCTACTTCAATTTCTAGATAATGTAAAATATAAAACAACCTTTAATTTTATTATTAGAGGTTGTTTTTAGTTTGTTTAAAATAAAAAACTTCGGAAGTATAAAACTTCCGAAGCATATATTTGATAAATATTATCTCTTTGAGAATTGTGGAGCTTTTCTAGCTTTTTTAAGACCATATTTCTTTCTTTCCTTCATACGAGGATCTCTTGTTAAGAAACCATTTGATTTTAAAGCTGGTCTGTATTCTGAATTAGCTTCATTTAAAGCTCTAGCTA
>OGDF01003275.1_pt1 | contig 20143 bp, 16 predicted proteins | sample 1570141 | NCBI WGS metagenome assembly OGDF01 (sample SAMEA4370581, study PRJEB24528) | human gut metagenome | reverse complement strand
GACGCCGCGCCCATCCCCGATCTCATCCCCGTGCTGAGCGTCGTTGCGTCGGTCGCAGAGGGGGAGACGCGAGTCGAAAACGCCTACCGCCTGCGGCTCAAGGAGTCCGACCGCCTCAAGAGCACGGCGAATCTCCTGCGCGCGCTCGGCGGACAAGTCGAAGAGAAAGAAGACGGCCTTGTCATCACGGGCGTTCCCGCGCTGCACGGCGGGAGCGTCGAAACGCAGAACGACCATCGCCTTGCGATGTCCGCCGCCACGGCGGCCTGCGCCGCGACGGGCGAGATCACAGTCGACAACGACGGCTGCGTGGCAAAGTCCTATCCCCGCTTTTGGGAGGATTTTAGCAGCTTGAAAGGAGAAGGTTTATGAGCAGCACCTACGGCGAAAATCTGCATTTGACCATCTTCGGCCAGTCGCATTCCCCTGCCATCGGCGTGACGGTCGAGGGCATCCCCGCGGGCGAGAAAGTTGATCTGGACGAGCTCCAGTGCTTTCTGGATCGCCGCGCGCCGGGCAAAAACGTCTGGTCGACGCCGCGCAAGGAGGCCGACGCGCCGGAGATCCTCTCCGGCCTTGTGAACGGCTATACCTGCGGCGCGCCGCTCACGGCCATCATCCGCAATACGAACACCCGCTCGCAGGATTACGCGAATCTTGCTGTCACGCCGCGCCCCGGCCATGCGGACTACACCGCCGAGGTCAAATACGGCGGTTATCAGGATCGCGCGGGCGGTGGGCACTTTTCCGGCCGCTTGACTGCGCCGCTGTGCATCGCGGGCGGCATCTGCTTACAGATTTTAGCGCGCGAGGGCATCACGCTTGTGAGCCGCATCGCTTCCATCGCGGGCATTACTGACGAAGGTGAGCTGACAGGCTCGCTTGCAGGCAAGGAGTTCCCCGTCGTCAGCGATGCGCGCGGCGAGGAGATGCGCGCAGCCATCGCGGCGGCGCGCGAGGCTGGTGACAGCGTCGGCGGCGTCATCGAATGCGCGGTTTTCGGCATTCCGGCGGTCAAGGGCATCGAGTTCGGCGCGGGCTTTGGCGTGGCGGGACTGCGCGGCAGTGAGGATAACGACGCCTTTACGGTCGAAAACGGCAAGATCATCACTGAGACGAACCATTGCGGCGGCATTCTTGGCGGCATCACGAACGGTATGCCCATCGTGTTCCGCGCGGCGTTCAAGCCGACGCCATCCATCGCGCGCGAGCAGCAGAGCGTCAATTTGCAGACGATGGTGCCGGAGAAGATGGCCGTCACGGGCCGCCACGACCCGTGCATCGTGCCGCGCGCCGTGCCCTGTGTGGAGGCGGCGGCCGCCATCGCGGTCTATGATGCGTATCTATCGCGCAAAAAGGAAATGAGGTAAGGGAACATGGACTTAAACGACTATCGAAAAGAGATCGACAGCATCGACGATCAGCTCATCGCGCTCTTTGCCCAGCGCATGGAGACCGCTGAAAAGATCGCGGAATATAAAAAGGCCAACGGCCTGCGCGTGCTCGATGCGCGCCGCGAGAAGGAGAAAATGCGCGAGATTCTGGACAAAACGCCGGACGACCTGCGCGAATACGTCTCCTCGCTCTACTCCCTCATTTTCGAGCTGAGCCGCAGCCGCCAGAGCTGTCTTCTCGGCACGAAGGGTGATCTGCCCGCGAAAATTGCCGAGGCCATCGAAAAGACGCCGCAGCTCTTTCCCGAGGACGCCGCCGTCGCCTGTCAGGGCGTGGAGGGCGCGTATTCCGAGCAGGCGTGCGAAAGGCTCTTCAAGCGCCCGAGCACGTTCTTTTTCAGTTCCTTCGAGGCGGTGTTCTCCGCCATTGAAAAGGGCCTCTGCCGCTACGGCGTGCTGCCGCTGGAAAACAGCACGGCGGGCAGCGTGAACGCGGTCTACGACTTGATGACGCAGCACAACTTCCGCATCGTGCGCTCGGTGCGCATCAAGGTTGACCATAATCTTCTCGCCAATCCCGGTGCGAAGCTCGAAAACATCCGTGAGATCTACTCACATGAACAGGCCATCAGCCAGTGCGCACACTTTTTACAGGGGCTTCCCAATGTGAAGGTCATCCGCTGCGAAAATACCGCGGTGGCGGCGCGCATGGTGGCCGAGTCCGGCCGCGACGATGTGGCGGCGCTGTCGTCCCGCGCATGCAGAGAGCTCTACGGCCTTGACTGCCTCGCCGCCTCTGTGCAGGATCAGGGCAATAACTTCACGCGCTTCATCTGCATTGCGAAAAACCTCGAAATTTACCCCGGTGCAGACCGCACGAGCCTGATGATGGTGCTGCCGCACCACCCCGGTTCGCTCTACAAGGTGCTCTCGCGTTTCAACGCGCTCGGCGTCAACATGAACAAGCTCGAGAGCCGCCCGATGCCGGACCGCAACTTCGAGTTCATGTTTTACTTCGACCTTGAAACCTCGGTCTATGCCCCGCAGTTCACCCAGCTCATGGGCGAGCTGCCCGAGCTGTGCGAGGAGTTCACGTATCTTGGCTCTTACAGTGAGGTGGTTTGAATGAAGCGCTGCGGATTACTCGGTGAAAAGCTCGGCCACAGCTATTCGCCCGCTATCCACGCGGAGCTGGCGGACTATGAATACCGGCTCTATGAGGTCGCGCCCGAAAAGCTCGGCGAATTTCTGACGGGCGGCGGCTTTGACGGCATGAACGTCACCATTCCCTATAAAAAGGCCGTCATCCCGTACTGCGCAGAGCTTTCACCCATTGCGCAAAAACTCCAGAGTGTGAACGTGCTGGTCAGGCGCGAGGACGGCACGCTGTACGGCGACAACGCCGACGCCTACGGCTTTGCCGGTATGGTCAGGGCGAGCGGCATTCAGATCGATGGCAAAAAGACGCTCGTGCTCGGCTCCGGCGGCGCCTCCTCGACGGTCTGTGCCGTGCTCGAGGAGATGGGCGCGCGCAGCGTGACCATCATCTCCCGCAAGGGGGAGGACAATTACAACAATCTGGACCGCCACGCGGATGCGGAGGTCATTGTGAACACCACGCCCGTCGGCATGTACCCGAACTGCGGCGTGTCGCCCGTCGACCTGTCGCTCTTCCCGAAGCTCGAGGGTGTGCTCGATATCGTCTACAACCCCGCGCGTACAGCGTTTGTCTTGCAGGCGGAAAAGCTCGGCATTCCTTATATGAGCGGGCTCTACATGCTCGTCGCGCAGGCTAAGCGCACGGCGGAGGTCTTTGAAAACCGCGACATCCCCGACAGCGAGACCGAGCGCATCTGGAAAAAGCTGAGCCTTGAGATGCAGAACATCGTGCTCGTCGGCATGCCCGGTAGCGGCAAGAGCACCGTTGCCGCGCGCCTTGCTGAGAAGCTTGACCGCATCGCGCTTGACAGCGACGCCGAGATCGAAGAGAAAAACGGTATGAGCTGTGCCCAGCTCATCGAAAAGCACGGCGAGGCGGAATTCCGAGAGCTCGAGAGCGAGGCCATTGCCGCGCTCGGCAAGCGCTCGGGAGCGGTCATCGCTACGGGCGGCGGCTGCGTGACGAGAGAGGAAAACTACGATCTTCTGCACCAGAACGGCATCATTTTCTGGTTGAAGCGTGATATCGACCAGCTGCCGCGCGAGGGGAGGCCTCTTTCGGCGGGCGACCTTGCGGCGATGTACGACAGGCGCAAGGCCTGCTATGAAAGATTTGCCGACCACATTGTTGACAACAACGGCACGGTCGATGAGACTGTGCAGGCAATTTTGGATTGCCTGAAATAAAGGACAAAACTGCCCGCCGCAATTTTGCGGCGGGCAGTTTTTGCGCGATGGCGGCAGCTACGGCAGGGGATGGCGAGATCGCTGCGCGAGCGCTTCGTCATAGCATCTCGCGCAGCGCCGCCAGTCGATCACCTGCACACGCAGGGCGAGGGACTCCTCACTGCACGGCACCACCGGCGCGGTCAGGTCGAGCAGCACTGCGCCGAACGCGATGTCGGGGTCCTTCGTGCCGGTGAGCCGGAGTGAGCCGTCCGCCATCAGCGAGAGCAGGACGCGACCGCCGCAGCCGCGGCGCAGCGCATGTGTGAGCACGCGCTCAAAGTCCTCCCGCTCGCCGAAATCGCGCAAAATCGCGGCCTCAAATGTATTCAAAACAGACCACCTCGCCACAAGGTATGCAAAAAGTCCATCAGACAGCACAAAAAAGCGGAAAGTCCTGTGACTTTCCGCTTTTCATTTCAATTTGGATTAACTTAGATGTGGACGACCTTCAGCTCGCTCGCCTCGAAGAGACCGAGGCGCTTGCCGACGTTGACATATACCTGCGGGTCACCGCTCGTGCAGATGACGAATTTGCCCTTTTTCTGCGGGTTGAGCGCGTTCTGCTCGGTGAGGTATGCCTTGACGGCGTTTGCCTGCTCGAGCGCGGGGTTGATGAGGTGCATTTCGGGATAGCACTCGTGGAAGTTCTCTTCCACGATGGGATAGTGCGTGCAGCCGAGGATCAGGTTTTCGACCTTTTCGCGCGCGAGAATGTTGTCGACCTGCGTACGGATCTCAGTGTTAATGTCGTGCTGGTTGAAGTCGCCGCGGTCAACGAGTGCCGCGAGCAGGGGAGAGCCCTTGCCGACGACCTTGCACTCGGGATCACCCTCATGGATGAGCTCGGCGTACTTGCCGGAGGCAACAGTGAACTCCGTCGCGATGAGGCCGACGCTCTTGAGATGCTCGCGCAGGACGTATTTGGCAGCTTCCTCCACGATGCTGACGATCTTGTAGTCGAAGCAGGGGCGCAGGCGGTCGGCCATGGTGGAGATGGTGTTGCAGGCGATGGCAGTGCACTTGACACCGTTGTCGCCGAGGAACTGGAGCATGTGGCTGCTCAACTCGAAGATCTGGTCAGAGGTCTTGTTGCCGTAGGGGCAGTTGGCACTGTCGCCAAAATAGATGATATCTTCGCCGGGGAGAATGCGCTGTAATTCGCGCACGACGGTGAGACCGCCGATGCCGCTGTCCATCACGCCGATGGGGTTGCCTGCGTTCAACATGGTTGAAAGCCTCCTTTTTTTGTCTATAAATATTGTACCACGCGCACACAAAAATGCAAGGGATAAATCATTTTTGCTGTTTGTAACAAATCTTGGGAAAAGGATTGCAATTTTGCCCTCACCTGATAAAATAGTATCTGGTGAGAGTTGGGTATTTTACAGCCCGAAACCTGCGCCGCGCGGCGGCATAATACAGAAGAAGAGGTTTGAAACGCTTATGACGATTTTCAACTTGATCACCCTCTTTGGCGGTCTGGCGCTGTTCCTGTACGGCATGCGCCTGATGGGCGATGGACTGAAAAAAGGTTCGTCCGATGCCTTCAAGCGCGCGATGGAAAAGGTGACGAACAATCCGCTCGTCGGCTTTCTGCTGGGCCTTGTGGTCACGGCGGTCATCCAGAGCTCTACGGCGACGATCGTGCTGACGTCGGGCCTTGTCGGCGCGGGCGTGATGTCGCTGCACCAGTCGATCGGCGTTATTCTGGGCGCGAATGTCGGTACGACGATCACGGGCCAGATCATTCGCCTTCTCGACGTGAACGCATCGGAGACATCGCTGCTCAATTTCTTCAAGCCCTCGACGCTGGCACCGCTCGCGTCGATCATCGGCATTCTCTTCATCATGGCGGTCAAGGGCCGCAAGTCCGAAACCGTCGGCTCGATCACGATGGGCTTCGGCATTCTCTTCACGGGACTTCTCAGCATGACCGCGGCAGTCAGCCCGCTGTCGGAGTCTGAGACCTTTGCCAACATGTTCTTCCAGCTCTCCGATAAGCCGGTGCTCGGATTCCTGCTCGGCGCGGGCGTTGCGTTCCTGCTGCAGAGTTCGTCGGCGACCATCGGTATTTTGCAGGCCATTGCTACGACCGGCGCGCTGACGTTCTCGTCGGTTTACGCCATCATCATCGGCGTCAACATCGGCGACTGTGTGACGACGGCCATCGTCTGCTCCATCGGCTCGAAAGCCGATGCCAAGCGCACGGGCGTGATCCATATCCTCTTCAACATCGCCGGTTCGATCCTCGTGATCGTGGGGCTGATGCTGCTGCACTCGTTCGGTGTGCTCGATGCCCTGTGGGACGAGGCGCTTTCCTCCGGCGGCATCGCGAATGTGCACACGGTGTTCCGTCTTGTTTCGGCCATCGTGCTGCTGCCGGTGTGCGGCCAGTTTGAAAAGCTCTCGCGCAAGCTCGTCAAGGACGATGTACGCCTTGGCGAAAATGTCGACCACGAGCTTTCGCTGCTCGATGAAAAGTTCTTCACCTCTCCCGCCATCGCGCTCTCGGGCGCGGGTGAGGCCATCACCACCATGGCGCGCCTTGCGCGCACAGGCGTGATGAGCGCGATGGGCGTGCTCGAGCAGTACGACGCCCACACGATCGAGGTCATCAACGAGAACGAGGAGCACATCGACAAGCTCGCCGACCATGTGGACAACTACCTCATCCGCCTGTCGCCGCACATGCCGAGCGGACACGGAAGCGACATGCTCAACTACTATATCCAGTGCTTCGGCGAGTTTGAGCGTATCGGCGACCACGCCGTGAACCTGACGGAAAATGCGCAGGAGTTCCTTGACCGCAGCGCGAGCCTGTCGCCCACGGCACATCAGGAGCTCATGGTGCTGCGCGAGGTGCTCGGCGAGATTTTGGATTACACCTACAAGGCATTTGCCGCCACGGACTACGAGGCCGCGCGCCACATCGAGCCGGTCGAGGAGGTCGTGGACGACCTTGTCGCCACGCTGCGCGCCAATCACATCCGCCGCGTGCGCGACGGGCAGTGCACGGTGTACGCGGGCCTCACGTTTCTCGATATCCTCGTCAATGTGGAGCGCATCGCCGACCAGTGCTCGAATGTCGGCGTTTTCACGCTCTCGATGTTCGATGAGCACATCATGAACAACCACCACGACTATATTCAGGCGCTGCACCAGGGCAAAGACCCGGTCTTCAACCGCGCCTATCAGGAGGCGCACGACAAGTATTTCGGCGAGCTCAAACGCATCGAACGCAGCAAGTGAACTGGGCCGGATCTCTGCGTGCCCCTGTTTTATGGAAAATAACGATCAAAGCGACTTTTACGCGCCGCGGCTTGCGTTTGCCGCGGCGCTTTGCTATAATGCAGTGCATAATAGCAGCGTGATTCTCTGCAAAGGAGCATGAAACTATGAAAGCGATTCTTGATGAAATGCTCGCGGCCCTTTCGCGCGGCGAGCGTGTGGTGCTGAGCAGCATTCTGGCATCCTCGGGCTCTGTGCCGCGCGGCGCGGGCGCGAAGATGGCCGTCTTTGAAGATGGCCACGTGCTCGGCACGATCGGTGGCGGCGCGGTGGAGCGGCTGAGCATCCAGCGCGCGCAGGACGCGCTCAAAAACGGCGGCAGCAACGAGTTAAAGTCCTACAACCTGCACCCGAGTGAGGTGGCCAGCACGGGCATGATCTGCGGCGGCGCGGTGACGGTCTACTTCCAGTTTTTCGCGCCCGAGCAGACTGCGGACGTCGCGGTGCTCAAGCGCTGGCGCGAAATGCTCGACAAGGATGTCGACCTCTGGCTGCTGCTGTCTCTCGACGGCGACGGCGTGAACGAGTTCCATGTTGTCACGCGCGAGGAGATCCCGCAGGACAAGGCGGACTATTTTTCTGCCAAGGCCGTGTGGAAGAACGGCATTTATGTCGAGCCGCTGTGCCACGCGGGCAGCGTGTATATCTTCGGCGGCGGCCATGTGGGCCGCGCGCTCGTGCCGGTGCTGGCGACGGTGGGCTTCCGCGTGGTGATGTACGACAACCGCGAGGAGCTTGCGAAGAAAGAAAACTATCCCATGGCGAGTGAGGTCATCTTCGGCAGCTTTTCCGACATTTCCGGCAAGGTGGCGCTCACGGCGAACGACTATGCCGTCGTGATGACGCCGGGCCATCAGGCAGACTATGAGATCCTCTCCCAGGTGCTTAAGAGCAGCGCGACCTATATCGGCTGCATCGGCAGCCGCACGAAGGTCGCCAAGACGCGCGAGCGCCTCAAGGGTGACGGCTATACCGAAGAAGACATCGCGCGCGTCCACGCGCCCATCGGCCTTCCGATTCTGGCCGAGACGCCGGAGGAGATCGCCATCAGCATCGCGGCGGAGATGATCGAGCACCGCGCGCGCCTCGCCGGACAGCGGCACTGAGGGTGCGTATATGCAGATCGCACCGCTTTTGCACGTCGGCCGCGGCGTGACGGCCATCATCGGCGGCGGCGGAAAGACGACGCTGATAGAAACGCTCGCCGGGGAGCTTTCGAAAAAGGGTAAGGTCATTATCACGACCACAACGCACATCTGCCGTCCGAAGCAGTATGAAACGCTGCTGGATGCGGACGAGGCCGCCGTTTCGGCGGCATTGGAGCGGTCGGGCATCGTCTGTGTTGCCTCACAGGCGGAGAGCGGCAAGCTCTGCGCGCCGTGGCTCTCAATGGGCACGCTGGCGCAGCTTGCGGATTTTGTGCTTGTCGAGGCGGACGGTGCCAAGCGCCTGCCGCTCAAGGCGCACGCTTCCCATGAGCCGGTGATCCCGGAGGAGGCGCAGCGTGTCATCATGGTCATCGGCATCGACGGCGTCGGCAAAACCATCCGCGAGACCTGCCACCGCAGCGCGCTCTACGCGCAGCTCGCGGGCGTGGATGAGGAGACGGTCGTCACGCCGCAGCTTGCCGCGCGCGTCGTCAACGCCGAGGGTTACGGCGACCGCGTTTATATCAACAAGGTGGAGTCTGCCGCCGATTATGAAGCGGCGCAGGCCATGGCAAATGAATTTTCCTGCCCGGTCATCGCGGGCAGTCTGCATCAGGGGGTATATGTATGCTTGCATTGATTCGCGGCGCGGGAGACATCGCGAGCGGCGCGGCCATGAGATTGTGGCGCTGCGGGATCGACGTGGTGATGACCGACCTCGCCCGCCCGACGGCCATCCGCCGCACGGTGGCGTTTTCCGATGCCATCGTCCACGGGGAAACGACGGTCGAGGGCCTGCGCGCCGTGCGCGCGGAGAATGCCGCGGAGGCGAAGAAGCTGCTGCGCGAGGGTTCGCTGCCTGTTTTGGCCGACCCTGAGTGCGCCTGCCGCGAGGAGCTCGCGCCGGACGCGCTCGTGGACGCGATTCTTGCCAAGCGCAATCTCGGCACGAAGATCGATGACGCGCCGATCGTCGTGGGCGTCGGCCCCGGCTTCACGGCGGGGGAGGACTGCCACGCGGTCGTCGAGACGATGCGCGGCCACACGCTCGGGCGCGTCATCTACTCCGGCAGCGCGCTGCCGAACACGAACATTCCCGGCCTCATCGGCGGCTTTGCGGGCGAGCGCGTGCTGCGCGCGCCGTGCGACGGCATTTTTACTGCCGTCCACCGCATCGGCGACACGGTCGAGGAGGGCGAGACCATCGGCTTTGTCGAGGGTCAGCCGATGAAGTGCACCATCAGCGGTGTGCTGCGCGGCGTGCTGGACGACGGCGTGCCCGTTAAGAAGGGGATGAAGTCCGGCGATGTCGACCCGCGCTGCAAGCCGGAATACTGCACGACGATCTCGGACAAGGCCCTCGCCGTCGGCGGGGGAGTGGTCGAAGCGGTGCTGTATTTGAACGCGAAACAACAGGGCAGACGTTGATATGCCCTGCACTGCGCGGGAGATGTCCCATTGGCATGGGACTGCGCGGGGCAAAGGGGGCCTTCTCTCACGTGAGAGAAGGCCCCCTTTGAATCCCCCAAGAGAACGGCAGGGGCGTTTCGATCTCGCCCCTGCACCCCTAACGACCAAAAGGGAGGGGCCTTGCCCCTCCTTTTTGGATTATCCACCCTATGGCACTTCTGGCAAGCATTGCGCCTACTTCGGATGATTCTGTTTCGATGGTGCCTGCCGAGGCGGCATTGCTGCGCTCGCCGCATTTCTAATAGGAAAAAACGACCGCATCAGCGGTCGTTTTCGTTCTTTTTATCAGTTCGTTCCAGAAGATAGTCGACGCTGACGCCATAAAAATCAGCGAGCGCGCACAAAACGTGCGGCGGCAGCATTCTTTCGCCACTCTCGTAATATGCGTATGTGCGCTGCGGAACATTGATTGCTTCGCCGACCTGACGCTGTGTCAAATCGGCGTCTTCCCGCAAATCGCGGATGCGCCGGTATCTTTTCACGTTTATCACCAGATACAGTATATGTAGAACAAATTATTCTATTGCATTTTTGAATATTCTGTTCTAAAATGTAAACGAGGTGATGAAAATGACGACGTATAAGACTCTATATCATTTGATGGTTCAAAATATGAGTGAGGCCATCGACCTTTACGATGCGGGCAAAGGTATCCTTGCCCGTGAAGTCCTAAAAAAAGCCCTGTTAGATGCAGAAGAGCAAGTCATTTCGCAAGACATCATCCCCGATGAGCCTATTGGCAGTACCGATCCAGCAGAAAGCTAAAAAAGCAGCACCCCAAAGCGGCGAGCGCAGCAATGCCGCGCCGTCAGAAGAGCGGGGTGGATAATCCAAAAAGGAGGGGCAAGGCCCCTCCCTTTTGGTCGTTAGGGGTGCAGGGGCGAAATCGAAACGCCCCTGCCGTTCTCTTAGGGGTTCAAAAGGGGACCTTCTCTCACGTGAGAGAAGGTCCCCTTTTATCCGCGCTCCCCTGCTTGCAGGGGGAACATTTCAATGATTACTTTTTAAAGCTATCTTTAAGAGTAACCGACCGGTTGAACACCAGATGATCCTCGGAGCAATCCTTGTTATCAAGGCAGAAATACCCAAGGCGCATGAACTGGAAGCTCGGCGCGGTCTTGCCCTTCTTTTCGGTCTTGTCGTACGCCGCGGCGATGTCGCGCATGCGCGGCTCGACCTTGCAGCCGGTCAGCACCTCGAGCGAATCGGGGTTCATGCAGGCAAGGAAATCCTTGTCCGCGCCGTCGGGTGCGGGGTCGCTGAACAGCTCGCTGTAAACACGCACCTCGGCGTCCAGCGCGGTCGCGGCGTCGACCCAGTGGATCGTCGCGCCCTTGACCTTGCGGCCGTCGGCGGGATCGCCGCCCGGCGAGTTCGGGTCGTACTCGGCGTAGACCTCGACGACGTTGCCGTTTTCATCCTTCTTGCAGCCCGTGCAGGTGATGAGGTACGCGCCCTTGAGGCGGCACTCGGGGCCGTTCGGCGTCAGGCGCTTGTACTTGGGCACGGGGACTTCCATGAAGTCGTCGGCCTCGATCCAGCACTCGCGGGAGAAGGTGATCTCATGCGTGCCGGCAGCGGGGTCGGTCGGGTTATTCTCGACCTCGAAGGTCTCGCTCTTGCCCGCGGGATAGTTCGTGATGACGAGCTTCACCGGATGCAGCACGCCCATCGTGCGCTCGGCGGAGGCATTGAGGTCCTCGCGCAGGCAGTGCTCGAGGAAGGCGTACTCCACCACGCTCGCGCTCTTGGCGACGCCGATGCGGTCGCAGAAATTGCGGATGGACTTCGGCGTGAAGCCGCGGCGGCGCAGGCCGCAGAGCGTCGGCATGCGGGGATCGTCCCAGCCGGAGACGATGCCCTCCTCCACGAGCTTGCGCAGCTTGCGTTTGCTCATCACCGTGTGATCGATGCCGAGACGGGCAAACTCGATCTGGCGCGGCTTGCAGGGCACGGAGACGTTGTTCACCACCCAGTCGTAGAGCGGACGGTGCGCCTCAAACTCCAGCGAGCAGAGCGAGTGCGTGATGCCCTCAAGCGCGTCCTGAATGGGGTGGGCAAAGTCGTACATCGGATAGATGCACCACTTGTCGCCCTGACGGTGATGGTGCATATAGCGGATGCGGTAGATGACCGGATCGCGCATATTGAAGTTGCCGGAGGCCAGGTCGATCTTCGCGCGCAGCGTGCGGCTGCCCTCGGGGAACTCGCCGTTCTTCATGCGCTCAAAGAGGTCGAGGTTCTCCTCCACGTCGCGGTCGCGGTAGGGGGAGACGGCGGGCTTGCCGATGTCGCCGCGGTACTCCTTCGCCTCCTCGGGCGTCAGGTCGCAGACGTAGGCAAGACCCTTCTTGATCAGCTCGACGGCGTACTCATAGTCCTTTTCAAAGTAATCGCTGCCGTAGAAGAAGCGGTCGCCCCAGTCGAAGCCCAGCCAATGGATATCCTCCTTGATGGCGTCGACAAACTCGACGTCCTCCTTGGTCGGGTTGGTATCGTCCATACGAAGATTGCACAGGCCGCCGAAGCGCTCGGCGGTGCCGAAGTCGATGGTCAGCGCCTTGCAGTGGCCGATGTGCAGATAGCCGTTCGGCTCCGGCGGAAAACGGGTGTGGACCTGCTGACCCTGGAAGCGACCACCCTCCGCAATATCCTCTTCGATAAAGGCGTCAATAAAGTTCTTGCCTTCGCTCTCGGCGACGGCGGCCTTGACTTCCTCAGCCATACTGAATCCTTCCTTTCTTCGCGCCTGCCTGCGGCAAGCAAAATAATGTTTGATTATAGTCCCTTTATTCCCTGTTTGCAACAATTTTATTGCATTCCTCGACAAGTTCTTCGCGCGTCGTCAGCGTACCAAGCACGTCGAGCAGCGCCGCGGTGGACAGATGCTCCGGCAGCGCCAGCGCGCGCAGCAGCGCGGCGCGCTTCGCTTTGCTCCCCGCGCCGATCAAGCCGAGGTCAAGAAGGTCCGCGTGTGTAACGGGATTTTCCTTTACGGTCGCCCCCTCTCCCTCAAAGGTCGCGCCCGCCGCGCGGAGCGCGGAAAGCAGCACCTCGGGCGGCATCCCCTCCACGCCGAGCTTGCCCTCCTTGCCTGCTCTGCGCTTGCGTCTTTCCTTGCCGTACACATCGGGAACATAGGCGTGCAGCACGCGGCCCGTCTGGATAGCTCCCTTGAGACGGTTGCGGATCACAAAGCCCGCGCCGTCGGGATCGGTGAAGAGAATGATGCCGCGCGTCTCGGCGAGACGGCGCAGCAGCGCCGTCTTCTCGCGGTCGTTGAAGATACCGAAACCGCCCAGCTCCAAAACGGAGGCGTCCACCACCTGCAAAAGCGTATTTTTGTCGTAGCGGCCCTCGACCACGATGACCTCTTGGATTTTCGGCTTTTCCATCGTCACGCCCTCTGCGCGAGCTGCATGAGCAGCAGCTTCAGCTCGCCCTCGCGGTCGATGCCCTTTTCGCTCTTCATGCGCCGGTCGAGCTTCTGGCAGAGCGCCAGACTGTTCGCGCACCACTCGTGCGTCGTTTTCCGCGCCGCGTCGAGCAGCAGCCGCGCGGGATAGTCCGAGCGCATATTCCACAGGTCCATCAGCCAGAGCTTGTCCTTGCCCGAATCGAGCGCGAGACGCGCGGTGTAGAGCCGCCGCAGCTCCTTGGAAATGACGCCGAGGATCATGATCGGCTCCTCCTGCTTTTTGAGAAGCTGCCCCAGAAGCTCGCTTGCGCGGTCGTAGTCGCCCTTTGTGACGGCGCTCGTCATGTCGAACACCACCGCGTCGAGCACCGGATCGGCGACCGCGTTGATGTCCTCGACCGTCACCGCCCTGCCCTTGGCATAGGCGCCGATCTTCTCGATCTCCGGCACAAGGCCGGTCATCAGGCTGCCGCAGGTGAACATCAGGTGCTCCGCCGTGCGGGCGTCGATGTCATGTCCCGTTGCGCGGAAGCGGCGGGCGATCCAGTTGATCAGGTCGCTCTTGTCCTGCGGCTCAAACCGGACCTCCTGCGCCTTGTCCGAAAGCGCGGCATAGAGCTTTTTGTAGGTCTTGTTCGGCTTATACTCCACCAGATCGTAGACGAAGATCAGGCAGCAGTATTCCGGAAAATCGTCCAGCAGGGCGATGAGACGCGTCCGCTGTTCCTCACCGAGCTTATAGAGGTCGCAGTCCGTGACGACGATGAGCGTGCGCTCGGCCATCATCGGCATCGCCTCGGTCATCTCCGTCAGCTCCTCCATCGTCAGGCCCTTGCCCGCAACGCGGTGGAAATTGAACTCCTCAAAGCCCGCGGGGACGAGCTTCTTCTGCACCTCCTTGAGATAATACTCGCGCAGGTAGCTCTCCTCGCCGCAGAAAATGTAGACCTCGCCGAGCGTGCCGGCCGCCAGGTCGGCCTTGAATTTCTGATAGCCCTTAGCGGCTGTTTTCTTCTCTGCCATGATCCGCCTCAATTCACTGTGATATAAATATTTCCCTGCAGGTCCGTCCGGTAAACGGTCACGCCCGCGTCCGTCAGGCGCAGCAGCGCGTCCCGCGTCGGATGCCCGTAGCTGTTGCTGCCGACGCTCACCACGCCGACCTCCGGCGTGACGGTCTCCAGCAGCTCCTCGCTCGTCGAGTAGCGCGAGCCGTGGTGTCCGACGAGCAGCACCTCAATGTCCGGCAGCGGATAGCTGCTCACGAGCACGCGCTCGGTCCTGCTGTCCATATCGCCGGTGATGAGCGTATCAAAGTCGCCTGCCGAGCAGAGGATCGTCAGCCCCAGCTCGTTTTCTCCGCCCTCGCCCACCGGCGGATAGAGCGTCAGCGACGCCTCGCCGACGGCGGTCTGCGTTTCCTCCGTCACATAACGGACCTCCACGCCATAGCGCTCCGAGAGCGCGAGCACGGCGGTCTTTTCGCCGTTTTCCTCCGCAATGTCGGGCAGATACAGCGTATCCACGCCGACACGCGCGAGCAGCAGGGCGAGTCCGTTGGCATGGTCGGCGTGATAGTGCGTGAGCACCACCGCGTCGAGCCGCCGTATCCCTGCGCTGAGAAAATAGTCCGCGGCGACATCGCCCGCACTGATGTAGGAATTGCTGCTGCCGCAGTCCACGAGCACGCCATGACGCCTGGAGAGCAGCGCAACGCTCTCGCCCTGTCCGACATCGAGCGCCGTGACATGCAGGCTCCCACGCTCAAATTGCAGCGCGTTGAAGCGCGCCGTCGCAAGGAGCATCATCACCGCCAGCGCGCCGGCGATCCACCAGCGGTACCGCCCTCGCCGCGCGATAGCACAGACGGCAAAGAGTGCATAGACGTAGAGCAGCCACAGCACGGAAAGCGCGGTGTTAAAATAGAGCGCATGGAGCGGCAGGCCCTCCAGCAGTCCCGAAACAAAAAGCACATACCGCACGCCGAGCGACACGAGCGGCACAAAGGCCGCGCCGACCGCCGGGACGGTCATGCTCAGCAGCAAGCCGAGCAGCCCCGCGCCGAACACAAGGCTCACCATCCACAGGCACAGGAGATTGCTCAGGAGCGAGACCACGGAGAACGTACCGAAATAGTACGCACCCAGCGGCGTGGAGAACGCCAGCGCCCCGAGCGTCGTCGCGAACGATGTGAGCACGAAGCGCAGGAGCCTGCTTCCGGTATGGATGGCCCCTGTCAGCTTCGGCGTCAGCCACACAAGACCCGCAACCGCCGAGAAGGAGAGCTGTAAGCTGATGCTCGCAATGGCGTAGGGATTTTTGAGCAAAATGAGCAGCAATGCAAGGCCGAGCGCCGTCGGCGGGTCCTTCTCCCGCCTGAAAAGCGGCGCGAGCTGCGTCATCGAGAGCATCACGCAGGCGCGCAGGATGCTCGGCGACGCGCCGACCATCACCGCGTAGAGAAACAGCAGCGGGATCGTCACCGCGCAGCGTGTGCGCCGGTGCGACGCGCGGAGCAGTCGGTCAAGCAGCTCGACGAGGAACATACAGTGCAGGCCCGAGACGGCGGTGATGTGATAGATGCCCGCCTCGCTCAGGTTCGACGAATCCTCCACGTCAAGATAGCGCTTGTCGCCGAGGAGCAGGGCGCGCAGAAAGCCGCCCTCCCGCTCGCCGTAGACGGTCTCGATGGTCTCGCCGAGCTTCTTCGCGATGCGCTGCGGCGCATAGCGAAGCGCGCCCGCGTCACCCGTCTCATACGACGGCTCGCCGCGGCTGTAGAGCAGCAGATAAACGCCCTTGGACGTAAAATTGCGGATGTGGCTGCCGTCGCCCGAGGGATCGGTCGCGCTGTTGAAAAGCACCGTGTCCCGCACGCGCTCGCCCGGCTCAAGGGCGAGCAGGTCGAAGCCGCCGTAGTAGACGGCTCTCCCGCGCAGGCCGCGGCCCAGGATACGCACCGTCGCCTTCGCGCCGTAATTCGTCTCCACGGCGTAGGAGCAAAGCTCCAGCTCCACGTCCTCCGTCGCGCCGATGAGCGCCTCGTTCGGCGCGGCGATGAAGCGCGCGTAAGCGGCGTTCCAGCCGAAGGCGAACGCCATGCCCAGCGCACACAGCAGCACGCGCCGCCGCATCGGGCCGCGCAGGAGAAGCCCGAGCGCCCCGAGCACCAGCACAATGCCCGCCGCCGGAAGCCACAGCGCGGGCGCGAGAAAATACTGCGACGCGATGCAGCCGAGCGCAAAGGCGGCGCAGAAGCAAAAGAGCGGGCGCGTCACGGCTCGTCCTTCAGCCCGAGCAGATAGTCGGTGCTGACCCGATAATACTGCGCGAGCTTGACAATGACCCATGAGGGCGTTTCACGCTCACCGCTCTCATAGCGTCGGTACACGCTGCGGTGCATATTCAAAAGCTCTGCGATCTCCTGCTGGGTCTTGTCATGGTCCTCCCGCAGGTCGCGCATACGCTTGATCTCCATGTGCATCACCTCAAGGCGATGTTACCAAATGGAAACATTCTCCTCGAAATAATGTGCCCATGCGGAGCCATGCTTAATATAGCAGTTTTTTCCAAAAGATGCAATCCGCATTTTGCGCCGTGCGGCGCAAGGGATTTGCCGCGCAAGGCGCGGCTACCGATCAAAGGGGACCATTCTTGACGGAAGAATGGCCCCCTTTCAATCCCCCAAGACCGCAAGGGCTGCGCCCTTGACCCGCCATTGACTGTCCCTGCAAGAGCAAAGCTGCACGCGCTGTGCAAAGGAATGCCTGCCAGTTTTTATTGCGGCTTTCGATTTGGCTTGCGCCTATGTCCGCTTGGCCGCTACCGCTGCGGGGTTTCGAGAGAAATTTTCAACGGCAGCTCGTACCAGCACTGCAGCAGCGGCTGAGCGGAAAGAGAAGCACGCCAAATCGTTCAGAAGAAAAATACTGACATACGGTTGCTGAAAAGTAATTCAATGCGGGCAGTTCGGGGGTCAAGGGGCTTGCCCCTTGCGCTCTCTTGGGGTTCCAAAGGGGGTATTCTCTACGGTAGAGAATACCCCCTTTCGTCGTCGCCGCGCAGGGCGCGGCAAGCCCATACCTTTCGGTATATTAAGTTCTCAGCCCGGAGGCCACGTCATGTCCCGCCCCGCGAGCACATGGAAGTGCAGGTGCGGCACGCTCTGCCCCGCCTGCTCGCCGATGTTGGAGACCACGCGGTAGCTCTCGATGCCCATTTCCTTTGTCACCTTGGCGATGACCTCAAAGATGTGCGCGACCACGGCGCTGTTCTCGGCGTTGATGCCGGAGACGGACGCGATATGCGCCTTGGGGATCACAAGGAAGTGCGTGGGAGCCTGCGGCGCAATGTCGCGGAAGGCGTAGCACAGCTCGTCCTCATAGACCTTGTTCGAGGGGATCTCCCCCGCCGCGATGGCGCAGAACAGACAATCGTTCTTCATGGTTTCGTTCTCCTTTCAAAGAAATTGATTCCGGTCGGAATGGTAATGATAATCCGCCTCGGCCAGACGCGCGCAAAGCTCTCCCTTGTCCACGTCCAGCGAGGAGCACAGCTCATCCAGGCTTTCGTACTCGTCGCGCAGACGGGCGTTGCAGAAGCTCATGAGCATCACAGGATCGTTCGGCAGCTGCATCAGCCGACCACCTTGAGCACCAGATCATCCACCGCCGCGAGCGCGTCGTCGACCTTGCTCACCTCGGTGCCGCCGCCCATGGCGCTGTCGGGCTTGCCGCCGCCCTTGCCGCCGCAGATGGGCGCGATGGCCTTGATGATGTCGCCGGCCTTGACGCCCTTGGCGACCGCATCCTTGCCGCAGACCGCCAGCAGCGTGACCTTGCCGTCGTGGACGGAGGCCAGCACGCCGACGACGCCGGGCTCCTTGTCGCGCAGGAAGTCGCCGAGCTTGCGCATGGCGTTGGGGTCCATGCCGTCGCGCTGGGCGGTGATGACCTTCAGGCTGCCGACCGTCTTGGCGGCGGTCAGGAAGCTGCGCGCCTCGCCGAGGGACGCCTCCTCCTTGAACTTTTCGAGCTTCGCCTTGATGTCCTTCAGCTCGCCGATCTGGGCCTCGAGCTTGCTCTCCAGCTCCGCCTGCGTGGTCTTGAGCATCTGCGCCACGCGGACGATGCGCTCCTGATTGCGGCGGATCTCGGCAAGCGTCTGCTTGCCGGTGATGGCCTCGATGCGACGCACGCCGGAGGCGACGCTGCCCTCGCTCTTGATGCGGAACAGGCCGACCTTGGCGGTGTTGTCAAGATGCGTGCCGCCGCAGAATTCCATGGACACATCGCCCATCTCGACCACGCGGACCACATCGCCGTACTTTTCGCCGAACATGGCGACGGCGCCCTTCTTCTTCGCCTCCTCGATGGGCAGCACCTCGGTCACGACGGGGATGCCCTCGAGCACCGCGTCGTTCACAAAGGCGTCGACCGCGGCGAGCTGCTCGGGCGTGATGCCCTCGAAGTGCGTGAAGTCAAAGCGCAGGCGGTCGGGCTCGACAAGGGAGCCGGCCTGATGAACGTGGTCGCCCAGAACGTGCTTGAGGGCCGCGTCAAGCAGATGGGTGGCAGTGTGCGCGCGGCGCACGCTCTTGCGGCGCTCGACGTCGATGCTCGCGGTCACGGTGTCGCCGAGCTTGAAGCTGCCGGAGACGACCTTGCCGGTATGCATATACTTGCCGCCCTTGTTCTTCTGCACGTCGGCAACTTCAAATTTTGCGTCGCCGCAGGTGATGACGCCGTGGTCGGCGACCTGGCCGCCCATCTCGGCGTAGAACGGGGTCTTGTCGAGCACGACGATGCCCTCGACACCGCTCATCATCTCCTCGGCCTGCTCGCCCTCGACCACCAGCGCGACGAGCTTCGCGTCGTCGATGGAGTCGTGGTCGTAGCCGACAAACTCGGTGGACGGAATGTCCTTCCCGAACTCGACGCCCGCCCAGCCGAGGTCGCCGAGCGCCTTGCGCGCCTCGCGGGCGCGGTTCTTCTGCTCGGCCATTGCCTTGGCGAACGCCTCCTCGTCCACGCTCAGCCCCTCGTCCGCCGCCATCTCGCGCGTGAGGTCGATGGGGAAGCCGTAGGTGTCGTAGAGCTTGAAGGCGTCCTCGCCGGAGAACTTTGTCTCGCCCTTAGCCTTGTGCTCGGCGAGCATATCGGAGAAGATCTTCATGCCGCCGTCGATGGTCTTGGCAAAATTCTCCTCCTCGGTGCGGATGACCTTGGTGATATAGCTCTGCTTCTCGCGCAGATCCTTGTACTCGCACTCATTGACCGCCACGACGGTGTCGACGATCTCATAGAGGAACGGGCGATTCACGCCGAGGAGCTTGCCGTGACGCGCCGCGCGGCGCAGCAGGCGGCGCAGGACGTAGCCGCGGCCCTCGTTGCTGGGCAGCACGCCGTCGCAGATCATAAAGCTCGCGGAGCGGATGTGGTCGGTGATGATGCGCAGGGAGACGTCGCGCGCGTTGCTCTCGCCGTAGTGCGCGCCGGTGATCTCGCTGACCTTGTTGGTGATGTGCATGACGGTATCGACGTCAAACAGGGAGTTGACATTCTGGCTGACCATCGCCAGACGCTCCAGGCCCATGCCGGTGTCGATGTTCTTCTGCTTGAGCTCGGTGTAGTTGCCGTGGCCGTCGTTGTCGAACTGGGAAAAGACGTTGTTCCACACCTCAACATAGCGGTCGCAGTCGCAGCCGACCGTGCAGCCGGGCTTACCGCAGCCGTACTCCGCGCCGCGGTCGTAGTAAATTTCGGAGCAGGGACCGCAGGGGCCGGAGCCATGCTCCCAGAAGTTGTCCTCCTTGCCGAAGCGGAAAATACGCTCGGCGGGGACGCCCACTTCCTTGTTCCAGATCTCAAAGGCTTCGTCGTCGTTTTCGTAGATGGAGGGGTACAGCCGGTTCTCGTCCAGACCCACTATCTTGGTCAGAAATTCCCAGCTCCAGGCAATGGCCTCGTGCTTGAAGTAATCGCCGAAGGAGAAGTTGCCCAGCATCTCGAAATAGGTGCCGTGGCGGGCGGTGTGGC
>OGDF01003274.1_pt1 | contig 20159 bp, 16 predicted proteins | sample 1570141 | NCBI WGS metagenome assembly OGDF01 (sample SAMEA4370581, study PRJEB24528) | human gut metagenome | reverse complement strand
GCGGCTCACATTATAGCCGTCAAGAAAACCGTCAAAAAGCCGCCGGATGCTTGCATAGCAGGCATCCGGCGGCTTTTGTCATGAAGTTAGATACTTCACGAAAGATAGTATTGTTTAATTGGAAAAAATATTAGGAGGCATGTGCTTGATAAATCGAGGCAAAAAGTGTTGGGAGCTCTCACAATCGCAAAAAGATAAATATATCGAGATACTCACTTCGAAGCTCGCTGCACTACGAGCGCATACAGACATATCCCAAGAAGACCTTGCAAATATTATCGGCATATCAAGGCAGACATATTATGCAATAGAAAACGGGAAAAGAGCAATGTCTTGGAATACTTATCTGTCACTAATCTTTTTCTTTGACTCAGTGGTAGAAACCTCACAAATGATAAGAGAACTTGGTGTATATCCGACTCAGTTGGTAGAGCAATTTAACAATATTGCCGCCACATAAATAAAGGAGAAAATAGTATGGCTATCGCAGAGGTAATCAAATTTGAAGGCCCGCAAGATGCGCTGGTTTGGAAATTTCCAATAGAAGATTTTAACGCAACATCTCAATTAATTGTAGACGAAACTCATGAGGCATTGCTCGTTGTAAACGGTAATGCTGCAGATTTGTTTACTGCAGGTCGTAGGACTCTGTCTGTTCCCAACATTCCCATCGCCAGAACACTTATTGAAATTCCTACCGGAGGGAATTCCCCATTCCCTTGTAAGGTCTTTTTCATCAACAAAGTTCACGCAATGGATCTCCTTTGGGGCACGCAGGGTCCTATTGCTTTAGAAGATCCTCTATATGACATTTTCATGCATGTCATGGCCAACGGAAGTATGTCTGTTTCTGTGGAAAATTCCCGCAAGTTTATGCTGAAAATCGTTGGTTTCAGGGATCGTTTTACCCCCGATGATTTAATTGCAAAATTCAGAGGGATTATTTCCAGCCACGTCAAGGATTGCATCTCTAAAATCATGATTAACGGCATGCTGAGCTATTTCATGATGAATGCACACCTATTCGAACTGAGTGGCGTTATTAAAGAACGTTTAGATAAAGTATTCGAGGAATATGGTGTCCGAATCGAGTTCTTCAACATTGAAACGATTGAGGTTCCAGAGGCCGATTACAAAAAGGTCAGCGAAGCGAAAGAACGAAGAACGAGCAGATTGATCGAAGGCTATACATGGCAAGAAGAGCGGCAGATGGTGATTGCCGAAAAGTTTGCCAGCAATCAAGGTACTATGGGAAATATTGGCGGAGCTGTTGGCGGCTTTATGATGGGTGGTGCCATGGGAGGCTCCATCGTTGACATTGCGAGAAGCGCACTTGATCCCGAAAAAATTCCCACAGAGAAACCGCCCAAGAATGCGGCTGGGACGAGTTCCCATGTTGGGCAAGCTCCATCCTCCATTGATGTAAATGACTTCTTTAAACCCAAGTCCGAAACCTTGCATGAAAGCGAAAATAGCAAGTGCCCCAAGTGCGGCGCAGATCTTCCTGAAAATGCAAAATTCTGCCTGAACTGCGGAGAGCGCATACCTGTAGAGGCTGGGATGGTTATCTGCCCCAATTGCGGTAAGAGTGTCCCTAAAGCAAAATTCTGCCCTGAGTGTGGGCACAAGTTCGGCAATTCCTGTCCCAACTGCGGCGCATCTCTTGCCGATGGAGCAAAATTCTGCATGGAATGCGGCACTAAATTATAAGGAGAAAAAACATGAAAAAAGGAAAAGCAACAGTAAGCATTGGACTCATATATGTAATTCTTCTCGGTGTGTTCAATCTGCTCGTGTTCACTATCTTTAAAACCCACACCAAGGTGTTCTGGCTCAGTTATGCATTTATGACCGTAGCTTTTATCGTCCAAATTCTAAGCATGTTCCTGTCTTTTAAGACCGCTGATGTTGAGACCGCTTTCTTCGGAATCCCTCTTGCATCTTTCTCAATCTACTATCTTTGTGCATCTCTGATAGTTGGTGCAGTTTTTATGGTTTTCCAGAATGCCGGGTTTACGCTGGCTTTGGTGATTCAGACTTTGATTTTGGCTGCATTCCTCATCATTGCAATCATTTCGTTGCTTGCCAGAGATACCGTTCAGGCAATCGGCGAGAATGTGAAGCAGAATGTAACCAACCTCAAATCTATTTTGGTAGATGTCGAGATGTTGTCATCTTCCTGCACTGATCCCGAACTCAGGCAGGCACTGAACAAGCTTGCCGATACCGTCAAGTATTCAGATCCGATGTCCACCGCTGCTGTCGAACTTGTTGAGCAGCGCATTATGCGCAAGATTTCCGAGCTGAGAGTTTCTATCGATAACAATCAGATTCCTGATGCACTTCAGGTGTGCAAGGAACTTGAGTTGCTCTATGTGGAGCGTAATAAGAAACTGGCTCTTTCTAAGTAAGTAGTAAACAAAAGATTGGAGAGCGTCCGGTATGGGAGTGAGTTTTGTTGCGAGAAAATGCACGCAATGTGCAGGCAGATTGCAATATATCAAGGAAAAGAAACTGTGGAAATGCCTATATTGCGGTGCTGAAATTGAACGGCAGGAACAATACGACGGCCTCTTTACAATCAAAAATGTTGTGAGGCAGTGTTTGCTTGATACTGCATTTCGTCGACTGGACAGCGCAGCAAAAAACCTCGTCGAATGTGAAAAAATAGATTCGCGCTATGTTGGAACTTTAATTGCAAAAATCACACATGAGATGATTAGCGTCATTACTCCGGGGGCATGTTCGGAACGGGATGTTCGCAATCTTTTTGCTCAATTGAAAAAGAACTACGAGCTTTTGCGCGGAATCAGCCCGACAGTTACCGAGGAGGAAGAAGTTCTCTACGAGTTTTTGGAAGAGCCGGATATCTTTGCGACATTGGTCCTTGTATATGATTCGCTGAATGACTCCGCCCGCCGGGACTATGTTCTCCAGATGCTTGACGCCAAACAGGTCTACTCCAAAGACGCCAACGGCAATCTCCTTACATACGCTCTCAAAAACGGTAGACATGACCTGGCGGATGATGTTCTGAGCAATACAAACAACATCAATGTCAGCATGGCGTTATCCGAAGTACTTCAGAAGTATCCTGATGGCGATAAGAAGCGGGAACATATAGCTGATCTCATCAAAACGCATGCGCTTGCTCACGAAGATTGTGCTGTCATCGAAAAGTATTTGACTTCTCCCAGCGACTCAATCGACACCAAGGCTACTGTCATTAATGCAGCCGTAGCAAACGGTATGGATGTGAGCCTTGAATTTGTAGTCCGCAATATTTTGCCTGTAGCGGGAAATGAAAATACACTTTCTATTCTTGATGCCTATTGCAGCAAAAAACTTGTAGATGATGATGTCTTTCGTATCCTCAACTTTGCGTGCACTTGTAAGGATTCCAAGACCGCGGTTGGAGCACTGGACTGTCTGAAGCGTGGCAACCAGTATGTGCTCGTTCCCAGTAAGGCAGTCATTGCTATGCTTTCCGAGCGTGACTTAACGGCTTCCGACAAGATTTCCATACTCGACAAATTGTTTGAGTTTAAGGTTGAGGCCAAGAGCGTTGAGGCCGTGATGACCAACTATCTCTGCTTTAACCAGGATCCAGTGGCCACCCGAAAAGAGGTTATCCTTTATCTTTTGGACAAATCCCCTCAACTCCCTACAAGTACAGTTCAGAACTATGTCCTTAAGTGCGCTGTCGACGGGAATGAAAAGCCTGCAATTGTGAAAGCCATATTTGACAAGGGACTGAACACAAGTTTCTTTAATGAGCTCTTGTCAAAATATATGAATTCATCAACAGACAGCAACGAAGTCAAAGCAGAGATCACGGATATTCTTTCTGGCGGCGGTTTGAAGATTGATCCAAGTTCATTTATTGAGTATATCTGCGGAACACAGGCCGATGTTCCGACGAAAATTCAGTTTATCAAGAAAATGAATGCCAACGGTTCACAGCTTCGAAGTGATGCGGCGAGTACATACCTCGAAAGAACCGCTCCTAATCAATTCAGTTCAGAACTTTTCTCGTTGATTTTTACTCCCGCCAGTTCCTTCAGCGCAAAGGCAGTAGAGCGCTATCTGCTTTATTGCCGAGATAGAGAAGCAATCAAAGCGCAGAACTTCCGCACAATTGCAGAACGTTGCTCTGGCGGCATCGGAACAATGACATGTCATCTTACAGGCTTATGTTTTACTTTCGGATGACTCTCAAGGTGTTACCCAAGACATCGTTGGATGGCTGGTTGCACAGCAAAAAATGAAGATCAACGCTGAAATCACTGTTTCCGGGAAAAGTATGAAGTTCAAAAAATATGTAGTAGCAAACAAGGACAAGCTGAGTAACACGGCTAACCTTATTTGCGAACAGTACAAAGTATATTCAATGCTATTTTAGTCAGAATGGGGGCTGCTTCGTGGTTAATACGTTGGAACTTGCAAACGGCAATTTTGTTACCATGGCAGTCGCCGAAGTGACCGCCGTGCCTTACTTTGAACTCTACGACAAGGCGCTTGATCGTGCAAATTACATGAATCAAGTTTTGTTTACGCAAATCATTTCATCCATGCATCGTAAGTCCATCCCTAACCAAGCAGCCTTTGAGTTCCTTTTCCAAAGTGTCCCTGTCAGCAACCAAACCTACAAAGCACAGGTAAAACTGTATTTCATTGTGAGAAGGATCGGTGCAAACAGAATCGAAAACGAGAATGCTGTCGCCGATACTATGTCCAGCATCCAAATTGATCTGGAAGAGAAAAATTATGTGGTAGAAGCCTTTGATAAAATCAGCGATTATGAAAGCTTTGCGCATTCACTTGAAAAGGCAAATTGCTCACGAGTTCTCTCAGTCTCAAAAAAAGAGAAAGCTGTTCCAAATGCTTTATCAGCGAACGGTCTTATGTACTATAACGAAGTGGTTGACCCGTCCGAAAATATAAACACGGCTGCAATCACCAATGCATTGACCCAATATCCGAATAGCGTTATTTCTCTGCAGATCATTCCGACAAAATACAGTGTCCAAGAAATCTATGGTATTGAAGAGAATAAAAATTTTCTCAACCATTATGTTAGTCAAATCCGATTTGGACATGGCCTTCGGGTCGATGCCAATACGCAGATGCTTGTAGACGCATACGACTATTATTCAGAAGCCAATAATGAGCCGCTGTTTCTCTATAATTTTCTGATTTATTCAGAAGCAAACAGCGCTGTGGATTTGGCAAACCGGTTGATTGACTCTGTGGAGGTGGAAGGGAAAGCAACGGGCAGTGCGTTGACTGCAGTAGATGTATCTGATTTCGCTATGGCTCCTGCGCAGAATATTTTTGCCAGCCCATGGATATTTAACAACATATTGCTGTACAAGGCGAGAGATTTGCGTTTTTGGAGCGGAACGGCAGCCCCTGTGCATCTACAGCGTCTAAAACATTTAATGACGATGCGAGAGTTCCGCGGAGTTTTCAAATTCCCGATTGATGACGAAAAATTGATCGGGTTAGATAGTAAAAAAGTCCTTGCCAATCGGGAACGTCTGCATCAAAGCATTATTGCGGAGGGTAACTTTAAGGTCGGCATTATTCAAAATGTAAGTATGTCCGGTAAAAACGCAAATGCACATGCCGGTATTCCTTTGAATGATTTCACGAAGCACGGTCTGATTGTGGGTATGCCCGGTTCCGGCAAGACAAACTTCTCGTTAGGCCTACTGCTACAATTCTGGAAAGACTTCCATATTCCGTTCTTGGCAATTGAGCCGACAAAAAGCGAGTATCGGTCGCTGATTGATGCCATCCCAAATTTGCAAATTTTTACGCCGGGAAAAACGGCAGTATCTCCGTACATTATCAATCCTTTTGTGCCGCCGAAAGGCGTGACTGTAGAGAGTTTTGTGCCAAGCCTGATGTCAGCGTTTAAGGCCGCATTTTCCATGCCGAATCCACTACCGGATCTGTTCCTCTCGGCAATCAATGATTGCTATAACGAATATGGGTGGAGAAATGACAGTACCACCGATGACCCAGATGTTCAGTTTTTCGGGCTATATGAATTTATTAAAGTGTTCAAGCGAAAAATGCAGCGAATGGATTACAAAGGAGAGGTCAAATCCAATATGGAAAGTGCCGGTGTTGTCAGGCTTGTGAGTTTGATAGAGCAGAACAGCAATATCTACGACACCGTTCATACAATCCCCCTCGAAGATCTTTTAAGCAAGCCCACTGTAATTGAACTAAATGCCATCAATAATAAAGAGCAGAAATCCCTCATTATGGCTTTGCTTTTGATCATGATGTGCGTCTACACGAAAAACAATGTTGCCGGCGATGGAAAGCTGAAAAATGTAATGTTGATTGACGAGGCGCATGTCCTGCTTGCCGGTAGTGCTGCCAAATCTGATGAGAGCGCAGATTCGCAAGGATCCACAATCGAATCTTTGGAAGACATGATTGCCGAGATACGCTCTTACGGTACAAGCATCATTATCGCTGACCAGTCCCCCACAAAGGTTGGCCGAAACATTGTAGCTAATACGAATGTAAAAGTTATATTCAAACTGGTCGAAAAAGAAAACAAAGATGCAATCAGCACCGCCACGAATATGAATGAGGCAGACTATGATCTCCTCGGACGCCTTGGAGTCGGAGAGGCCCTTCTGCACTACGGGCGTGTATATAGTCCCCTGCACATCAAGACATACAATGTGCATGACCGCGCAGAAATTCGAGATGTCATTCCAGATACAGAAATTGCTTCAATGACCACCTATTGGGATAGTCATCAAAAGCTCCTTATCCCCCATCGTGAGTGCGTCCATAACAGTATGTGCAAGGATGGTTGTGACTTTAAGCTGCGTTCTGGTGCGGATTTCGTTGCATCACGACTTGTAAATACACTTCTCTATGATGTAGCAGACAAGACCGCATTCGTTAAACTTCTGGTTCAACTTGATCGGCCGATATTGGAAGTGCTAAAAGACAATCCCACGATTACTCCCAGTGTAAGACTTAGCAACTGCATCAAAATCAAGTTTCTGCGCAAAGCATTGCTTGTGAAGAGTTTTGGGATAACCAAAGCCGAGTATGAAATGATACTGAAACATCCGAATTTCTTGAAGGGAGGAAGCAGAGATGCCTGACGAATTTTGCGTTCCGGACGGAAACGATTTCAGCGACACGGGGCCTGATATCGTTGATTCTGATAGTTTTGACGTCACATCGGATAGTAGTGTCGACGACTTGTCTGATATTATGACGGATAGTGTAGATACCAGCGCCCCTGTGCTGGATGACGGCTTCTATCATGCGACACCAAATTCTGATATTCCTATTCTCCAAGAGGATGGCTCTGTTGCTTCTCTGGAGGAGGTCATGGCGGCAAATGCCGAAACTGACAGCGGCCCTCTGGATGAGGTAGAACCCTATGTAGCGACGCCAAACTCCGACATTCCTATTCTTCAAGAGGATGGCTCCGTTGCTTCATTGGAGGAGATCATGGCGGCAAATGCTGAAACTGACAGCGGTCCTCTGGATGAGGTAGAACCCTATGTGGCAACGCCAAACTCCGACATTCCCATTCTTCAAGAGGATGGCTCTGTTGCTTCGTTGGAGGAGGTCATGGCAGCAAACGCCGAAACTGACAGCGGCTCTCTGGACGAGGTAGACCCCTATGTGGCAACGCCAAACTCCGACATTCCCATTCTTCAAGAGGATGGCTCCGTTGCTTCATTGGAGGAGGTCATGGCAGCAGACGCCGAAACTGACAGTGACTCTCTGGACGAGGTAGACCCCTATGTGGCAACGCCAAACTCTGACATTCCCATTCTTCAGGAGGATGGTTCCGTCGCTTCACTGGAGGAGATTATGACGAGGAATGCAGAGACGGATAGCAGTCTTGATTCTGCGTCATCTGATAGTGCCGATAATGGTGATTCGACTCTATTAAACGATGAGGCTGATGCCATTGGGGATGTCAACACAGAGACAGAAGGCCTCCCTGAAACTGTTGGTGAGCCTATCCACATGACCCAGAGCGATGTGGAATGGTACATAGAAAACGCTAACGATTCTGAAAGCCTTCGCCAGATGCGAGATGACATTGCATCTGGTCGAATTCAGGTTGACGCTGATACTGAAGTGCCATCCGACGATTCCGTTGATGAGGCATCTGGTCCAATTCTTACCCGAGATCATAACGAGCAATGGGAAATTGGAAATCACGCTATTGACGATACCATTGAGGCCATGCGCGATGATCTTAGGGATAAGGGGATGGAAGATGGGCCGGAAATGGAAGCCATCGTGATGACAGAACGTGCAAGGATGCAGGAAGAACTAACAAGAAATATCAATGGTGATTTCTCCGATTCATACCAAAAGCCCGATTTTACCGAGCTCATGCAAGGCAATGGGGTGGATACAGTAGATGCATCTGTTCAGGATAGTCCCACTGATGTGCAAGGCGCAGATATTGTTGAAGCCACTGATGTAGTTGCAGATGTCCCGCAAGGTATCGACTACGATGCTGTGTATTCGGGCTTAGACAGTTATGATTTTGATGGCATTGACTACAGTTCAGATGTAGACAGATTGGATTCCTCTCTCGAGAACTTTCAGGATGGAACTTGGGAAAATCTCTCCGCCGATGAGCAGAAGGCTGCAATGAGCGACTTGGCGGACTATGTTAAGGATGTCATCGGTTTTGACAATCCCCCGCAGATCGTGTACTACAACAATCCTGTTGATGGTGACTATGGTGGTTACTCACCAAGCACGAACACCTTGGAGATTAACGAGCATATGCTCTATGACAATAACGAAGCTGCGGATACAATTGCGCATGAACTTTGGCATGCTTACCAGCATGAGCGAGCTATTAATCCGCAAAGCGCCAAAGACTATCAGTATCAATACGGATTTGAAAATTACATCCGTCCCGATGATGATTTCACCGCATATCAAGACCAACTCGTCGAGGCTGAAGCCAGAGCCTTTGCTCAACAGTTTAAGGACAGATTAAGTACGATAAGGAGGAGCATTTAATGGAAATCATTCGGAAATATCTGATTGAAGAAAGGAAAATGCCCGTAGTTGTTGCCGAGCGCACACTCGAAAAACTTGCTCGACATCCCGACATCTCGGATGAACTGAAAAGCTGGATTGCTAATCGGACATATGAGATGAATACCCCTGTTTCCGTCGAAGGCTATACCGGAGCCGATATTGCAAGACTCGCACCTTTCATGGATGGGGTTGGAGTATTCACATTTTTGGTTTCGCTGAGGGAACAGCCCGAAAAGGCAAAAGAACAGATTACCATGGGGTTTCCCCGAAAGTAAAATACAGAGTAAAGGAGGTTTTCCGCCGTGACTGATGAAGAAATCCAGCGTGAGCGAGAAGAAGCGGAACGGTTAATCCGCGAAATCAATGCCACAATTGACCGCATCAATCGAGTCAACCAGGAAAATGCCCAGTTGGAATATGAGCTTGAACAGTCCATCAACAATGTCAAGATTCTAATTGGAAATTGCGGTGAAATGGACAAAGCCGTGTATGAGCAAATGGGCTTTCTGTCTGGCAAAGTTGGTGAAGCAGATATCAGCACAAAGCATGTTTTTGATGCAATTAACGAACTCACCACTCAATACTTCACTTTCAAGAAGATTTCCACAGCGTCGAAAAATGTTACTCAATTTACCGATGAGTACCACACACGATTTTCCTATTACAATGAGCTGCGTCGTATATCCTTAGGTTATGTGGTTGGACTTGATTCTCACATTATTTCAAGTGATAATGCCCGTAAAAAAGTTGAAAAAGCATATTTGCAGAATACAGAATACTGGCTTGCCTATTGTATCTCTGCAGTAATGCTTTGGGCCAGCAATGAGCCTGAAGCTGCACAGAGAGCAATGAGCAAGAGCCTTTCTGTCAGTTACTTCAATTCGTGTCTGTTCTACTTGCTGATTAATCTCAGATTCAATCGAATCGAGGCAGCGAAAAAATGGTATGTGAATTATCTTGACCGGGCAGATATGAATGACCTCGGTGACGAATGGCAGTACCTCCTGCAGGCCTATTTGTTTGGCGCTTTTGGCTCAGACGAGGAGTTCCAAAACATTGTGGCACAGTGCTTCCAAAATATGCTTGGACAGGTTGAGGTAACGACTGTTGACTTCGCAAAGAAGTTCACTAAGAAAGCCATTGAGTTTGCGGAACTCTATGTTCACAAGTCTGAACTGGAGTACACCACTCTGCGCCGTACTTGCAGTGAATATAGCGAGATGCACAGTCTGCTATCCACGGCGGAGAAGAATGCCGAGATTGCAAAATACTATGATTCGCTCTCGAACGCAGAGGGTACTGAGGGTGAAGATTTATCCCAGCGCATCGAAAATGTCTTGTATTCTTTGGTTAACGACTATGATGATGACGAACTAAAGGTCGTTCAGAAAATCAAGTATAACGAGGCTGTTATTAATGCGCGAGGCGATATTGCTATCGCACAGGCCAACTACGATGCGATGTTTGCCGAACAGCAGAAAAAGAAAAACCTCGGCGATTTGCTTCTATGCTGGGCCTTAGCAGTCAGGCCGATGTATCCGTCAAGCGTTTCTACATTTCCTTCATGAAGGAAGCAATTGCAAAGGGCTTTGAGAAGTTCGTGGAAAGCTACCGAGCAAAGGAAAAGGAAAAATACACTTTCACTATCGATGATTGCACCCTCACTTGCGGCGAAGATGATCTTGCTGAGGCAGAAAAGAAATTGGACGCGCACTATGACAAGAACAAGCTGCGCGACACATTCAAAGATAAATTTGTCCTGATTTACTCTGTAATGTGTGCCGCATCCGTTGTGTTGCTGCTGGTTCTTCTGGCCTATTTCTCCCCCGTAATCCTTACTATTGCGATTCTCGTTGGACTTGCGGGTAGTTTCCTGCTCTGGCGCCGAATCGTGGATATGGGCAAGATTCTAAAAGAGAAGAAGCGCAAAGGCAAACTACTCTTGAAGCAAGCCTTGGATGAACTGACTCAGTGGCGTAAGGCTTATAAAGAGGCTGATGCCCAGAGTGCCGATATGCTTAATGCAATTGCAAGCTTTTAATACAGGAGGTAGCAAGATATGTCTTACGCACAGCAGGCGATTAACAGCCTGGATCAGACTATCAACTCGTTTAAATCCCGAGTTGATGTAAAGGTCAGTGATGTCAGCACTTCGACCGCTAATATTCAGGCAACAACCAATAGAATCTACGAGAATATTGAGCGGTTCAAAAACGACCTTATGCACGGCGAGGAAAGCCAAATCGCTCATGAGAACATCTTGAGCGATTTGGCTTTCCTCGCCATGCATAAAGGAGCAGTTCAGCAACCATATTGCAATCCGCAGAACTGTTATGGGCGTTGTCCGTGATTTTGATATTAACCTTGTTCGGAACAGCACCATTCAGGAACTGTCAGAAGAGTTATGGATCACCAGTTCCAGATACTGGCTCTCCTATGCCCTTATCGCAATTACTGCATGGGTGAATAACTACCCGGAGGTAGCAAGAAACGCCCTTGCCGAGAGCGGCAGAAAAGATGCAATCAAGACTACGCTGTTTTTCTGCCTAATGAATCTCCGTTTCGGCCGTATGGATGCTGCCAAGAAGTGGTTTTATGAGTATTTCAAGACACTCGATCCCACCATGCTCCAACAGGAGACAGCTATTTTGCTGCAGTCTTTCCTTAATGGCATCTTTGGTAAAGATAAGGAATTGGAGCAGGAAGTTATCAGTCTGATTGACGAGTGGATCTCTATCATTAATGATAACGAGCAGATTTCTACCGAGCTCCTCAATGCTTATGAGACCTACATCAACAATCTGAGTGCTCCGGTTCAGTTTAGTTATGAATCCATCCTGCAATTCTGCGTGAACTCCAGCGAATTAGAGAACTCCTATAAAGATGTTTCCAAGTTTGAACTCCTCTTACAGTTCGTGAAAGGCTTAGATGTAGATGCAGCCCCTCAGGATGATACAAATTACAAAAGCCGCATTGATGCTATCTTGATGAACCTCATCTCCAACTACGACGCAGAAGAGCTTGAGTTAAAGAAGCAGCAGGAGTATTACCGTTGTATTGTCGAGAATAATGGCGACATTCCCCAAGCCGAAGCTCAATTCCAAGCCATGGAGGAACTTGAAAACACTCAGTTTAACATTGGCAAGCAGATGCTGAAGTGGGCTATTTACGATGACAATGATCAAACCAATATACAAGTCCGCAAATTCGGTTTTCAGAATACCAAGGCGTGGTTCAAAAATGCTGTTGACAGGTTTGATGCAAAGTTGCAGGAGGCCTTTCCGTCTGAGTACAAACTACATATCGACACTTGGGATGGCATCAGTAACGGTAATGATCAGTCAGAGCAAGTCGAAAGTATCAAAAATCACTTTGAGAACAACAAGTTTCAAAATATGTTTGTCAATACGCCAAACATTGCAGCGGCTATTCTGTTCATCGCATCTGCTGGTCTTGCCTTTGTGACGCTGTACTCTCTGGTTGTTACAGCTCTGGCAGCTGGTTTCCTCGGCTTCCGGGTATTCAAAGCGATTCAGGGCTACCCTGTTCGCGTTCAGGCTGCACTTGACAATTTGAACGCTGTAATGAACGAAATCGCAGAATTCAGGCGTTATTATGAAGAACAGCGCGCCAAAAAGGGCGAGCTCCTCAGCACTGTTGAATTTCTTTAATTTTATATTAGATAGATAAGGAGATATTGTTATGAGCAACGAAAAGAATACTCAGGATCTTGAGTTCGAGCAGATGATGGAGCAGCGTATCCGTGACAACTTCACTGCACCTGCAACAGACGGCGTTCAGATTTCTGATGAGCGGCTTAAAGAAATGAGCAAAAAGCTTCCTGAGTGGAGTCTTGAGCCGCCTTATAGCTTTCTGAAATGATAGGACTCCAAGAACGGGCGATTGCTGAAGCGCCCTCTACATATCAGGAATGGCTTGATTGTTTCGAACGTATGAAGGAAGTGCCTCTATCCAACAACAGAGATCTTGAAGTGCTTTCGCTTGGAACTTTTGCTGGAGCCGGAACGATGCAGGCAGCATTTGAACGCCAAATGGTGGATACTGTTAATGTTGTTCTAAATAAAAGTACGAAGCGTTTTATGCGGGATTTGAATGAGTGCATTGCTTTCAACGAATTGGCACAAGTAGATGTTCTATTCAAGCGGCTGAAAAAGGACATCCACAAGGCTACATTCTTCGTAAATCTTTCGTTTCTGCCCAACAGTTTTAAAACTGAATTATATCGTTCTGTTACTGAACAAATGACGATGTTTTGGGATAACATGATTGCTTTCCTGCAACAGCAAGCAAATGATTTTTCTAACTCTGATTTGGAAGATGCACTCTTTCTAATCAGACGCATAAAACTATTTTAAAGCAAGGATGAGCGCATGGGAAACTACACTTCAACCAAAGCTGAGATTAAAAACTATATATGTGCCAGAACACCGCTGGTCGTTGTGGACTCTCCAGAGCGAGAAAGAGTTGAGCGCATCCTGAAAGAGATTACTGCAGAACTGAACATAAATATTTCGTATTACACAGACGCTAAACAGGTTTGCACAATGAATGGCGATACAACAAAAGATGTAGATAGTGATCCACTTCCGTTTATTGCGTCTTCTTTCAGAAAGAATCGAAACTCCACTTTTGCCTTTGGCGATATCAAGCGGATTAGCGAGGATAATGCCTACAGCCGAGAGGTTTTAAATATCTTGTACTTGGCAAAGGAAATGAATTGTACTCTCATCCTCATCACTGCGGATCCTGTATGGTCAAGACTGGCACAGTTTGGTATGTTGACTTCTCTGGATTATCCGGATGTTGAAGAGCGTGTCAGCCAAATCGAAGCATTTGTCGAGCGGTTTAATGGACGCTTCAATATAGACTGGGACTCCTACGATATTCGAATGGCCGCAACATTAATGCGTGGTTTTAGCGAAATACAGATTGATAATATTCTGTCTGCAACACTTATCAGCAACCATTGCTTAAACAAATCCCACCTGGCCGCACTCACAGAGCAAAAAAGTAAATTATATGCGTCTGTGTCATGTATCCAATCCGTTCGTGTTGACTACGATTTATCGGTTTCAGGCCTGGATGCTTTGAAAAAATGGCTTGAATTAAAGAAGAGTATTTTCTTCGCTTCTGATGCCGCCTTAACGGAAAGAGACCTGGATACTCCGAAAGGTATTCTTCTTGCCGGAGTTCCTGGCTGTGGTAAGTCTCTTTCAGCAAAAATGGTGGCTAAAGAATGGAATCTCCCCTTGTTCCGATTTGACATTGGATCTGTCTATGACAAATGGGTTGGCGAGAGCGAAAAGAAAATGAAAGAGTCTTTGCAGTTCATAGACAATGTATCCCCTTGTGTTGTTTGGATTGACGAGATTGAAAAATCTCTTTCTGTTTCTGATTCTGGAAATGACATAGGCAAGCGTGTTTTGGGACAGTTCTTGTTCTGGTTACAAGAATCGAGGAGCAGAGTATTCCTTGTTGCAACCGCAAATGATGTCTCGCTGCTACCTTTTGAACTATTCAGAAAAGGCCGCTTTTCAGAAATATTCTTTATCGATCTTCCGAATTGTTCCGAGCGAAGAGCAGCCATCACACAATATGTGGGGCGTTCCCTACACATTCATTTATCAGAAAAAGATATATGCCAACTGATTGCAGCTTCAGATGGATTTTCTTACTCTGATATAGAATATGCAATCAAAGAAGTAGCCCAGTCAGCGCTTATAGAGGGGCAAGCTGTAATTACCCCTCAACTATTACTTAAGTGTTTTGAGAATGTTGTTCCGATCTCCAAGAATAATCCCGATATGGTTGAAAAAATACGCAAGTGGGGTTCAGAACGAGCTGTTGCAGCATCAAACATAGCAGGAGGAAAAGCCGATGAGCAATTATGATTTGCAGAGCAAGCTCAATCAGCTCCAAGGTGAGCTAAGGCAGGCTGAGCGAGTTAATGCGGAACTCCGTGGAGAACTCTCCACTGTAGAACAAGGTGTGAACCGCGCACATAGAGATCTTGAAGATTATAACGATAAGATCAGAGGTACCCTTGACAATTGTAACGGGACGATGACTTCCTCGCATCAAAGAGTAATTGATGCCATTGAGGTGCAGGGCGAGATTGAAAGAATGTATGTCCGCTTCAAGCAAATGGAGTTGGCCAACAAAAAGATCCGTGCTGCAAACAACAAAAAGTATTATGACTTTGCAAACTACAGGACTGTAAGAAAAATTGTTCAAGGAATGATGGACAATTTAGATGTTACTATGGTTAGCGATAAAACTATCACCAAGTCCGTCGAAGTACAGCACCTTCAGACTCCTGATTACTGGCTGACATGTGTCCTGATCAGCATTATGGCATGGAAGAATAATGACCGCGAACTCTCTGATCGAGCCTTGGCGCGCGCAGTCAGACTCGACAAGAAAGATAGTGCCATTTTCTATATGCTGTTTAATCTGCGGATGGGCCGTGACGAAGCAGCCCTAAAGTGGTTCTATACATACCAAGAATGCGACCTTAAGGGCAGCGATCAAAGGACCTTCCTGATGCTGTTTTCTTTGGTGAGCAAAACTCTGGCAGACAATGTCGACGACTCTACTAAAAATGAAATCTTCTCTTTCATTAAAAAGGTCATCGATTCTAATATGAAAGCCTCCGGCTATGATGAAGCTGATATTGTCGGGCAAATTCGCCAGTATATCAGACGTATGCAGCCGTCTGACCAACTGGAGTATTCTATGCTCAGAAAGTATTGCACAGAATTTGACGCCCTGTCAGATATTATGATGCAAGCCAAAAATAATATCAGCATCCTTGAGTTTATTTTACAGACAGTTAATGTTCCCGCTGAGCAGAGAAACACCTTCTTAAAAGGTTATATTGACGAACTGATTGCTACACCGAATCAGGCAGAGAAAGATGTTTATGATGAAATCGCGTACAATGAGCTGGTCATTCGGTATGAAGGTGAAGTGGATTTGGCGCGGGAGGCATTTTCCGCAGAACAGACCAAGAAGGCAAATGACCTGAACCTGATTGCTGAGATGATCGATTGGATTTATGAGCGTGATGTTCAAGATGTCAATGGCCAAATACGCTTGAATATGTTTACACTCACAAAATCATTGCAAGAACAGGCCGTCGACGCCCATGTCGAAGATTATCGAGGACGCCGCAAAGTCACGCACCAAGTATCGATTGGAGAATACTCCACAGAGGTCAATTTCAAACGAGAGGATGAAGAGTACAGCAAAGTATCCGCTTTCTTCACTCAAAAGCGCGATGGAGCTGTCGCTGAGATTAAAAGCTGGAAATCGTACCTTGGTTTTGGCATTGGCGCAGCCGCAGCAATCGGTGCGTTCTTTGTTGGATATTGGTTGTTCGCTGTTGCTCTGATTGGCATAGGGTATGGTGTTGGTGTAATGATCTCCAACAAATCCCAGATAAAGCATCTGGAACAGAAGTGTGCCGAAAGCATTAAAACGACCAGCGATATTCTGCAGCAACTATTTGCAGAGTTTAGCAAGTATCAGGCTGAACTCGATGAATACGATAGCTATTATGAACGTATAAAGAACGAATTCAGCAAAATCTAAACGAGTCGCTGGAGAGTATTTGGAGGTGGAATAGTGGGATTGAATCTATTGCTTCTTGTCGTAGGACTCGTTATTTGTTTTGGCGGAATTTACATCCGCAAAGTGTGTTCTGCAATTTTAGGCCTGATTTGGGGTGCTCTTTGCTCTTTCGCAGTCATCTTAATGACTGTAGGCCTTTGGGGCATTGATGATGAGACTTTCATTATAGTAGCAGTTTGTGCGATTGCGTGTGCTCTGATATCTGTAATATACGATAAGCTCTGTGCCGCAATAAATGCGTTCTTATCATCATTCTTCCTGGTTGCTATCCTTCTGCTAATGGCAGATAGCATGGAGAGTGCAACATTGATTATAATTGCGGCCGTCATCGCATTGATTGTAAGCATAATTTCGGTTAAGATCTACAACTATTCATTCATTATTATGACCGCTTTTTCGGGAGCTTTCATTGCCTCGATAGGTGGTTGCGGCATTATTTATAATGCTGATGCTTCTCGTGTGTTTCTAAACCTAATGCTTGGCGATGATGTGGCTGGATTTATTCTTATTGGAACTTTGGTTCTTGGTGTCCTTGGATGTATCGTCCAATGGAGAAGGCTCAAAGGGAAAACGGCAAATGGAGCAAATACAGGGCATAAAACTACTGTCTCGGAGAACACTGCAGGTGCTTTTGCCCCCGCCGAAAAAGCTTCCATCCAGAATCCCTTTGTTCGAGAAATCAAAGAGAACTGGGGATTGCTGCTGGCGCCCATAGTTGTCACACTGTTTTGGAACCTGTGGGGCAGTCGACTGTTGTGGACTCTTTTCCCATCAATGTACAATTACGATTTTCTGCCACAAACATTGTGGCATTATATGCCGTCAATCATTACAGCGATTTTAAGCGGATGGGAAATGGCAACGTTTATTGTCGCCATTAAAACAAGAAGCAAGAATTTCTGCATTCTTTGGATGCTTCCAAACATGATTATCGCACTTGTTTACCTCGTAAAAATGTTTAGACTCCTTACGACTTATGGTGGGTTGGCATGGATATTTGATTTGGCATATGTTATTGCCTGTTTCGTACCATTTCTTTCATGGTGGATCATTCGAAAATTGGAAAAAGCCTTTGCTGCTTTTTCTCGCAACGATATTAAAGCATATGTACTGTGTGGTATATGCGCGTTCCTTGTATTACGAATAGTCGGTAGCATTACTTCCTTCATCGAGAGACAGCTAATTGCATATGACGGCTATACATCGATTGGGGAATCCTTATTGCTTCTGATTTTAAACATTATCTCTATGACAGTCGTTATCCGAGTGATCTACAGGCATAATGTCTACGCTAAGGACCATTGCACGAGTGTGCTTAATAATAACAAGGAGGGCGAATAATGTTAGACCAGGAATTATTGGCTAAAGCTGAGGCCAATGATGTGCAGGCGATATTTGAGGTCGCCAAAGCGTATTACATCGGAGATGGTGTCGAGGAAAACAATGACAAAGCCTTTGAGTTGTTCAGCAAAGTTGTTGCGCTCGACCCGAATTTTCCAGATGTGTACAGTCGTATTGGTAGATGCTACGAAAAGGGCTGGGGTACTGCTCAGGATTTGAAAAAAGCCGTCGATGCCTATACTACAGGCGCCAATCTTAATAGTGCTGGATGTCATTACTATTTGGCCTTGGCCTATGAGAACGGGACTGGTGTTGCGCAGGATGAGCAGAAGGCTATCCAACACTATAAGATTGCTGCCGATTTGGGCGACACGGATTCCATGGTAGAAATGGGGCATCGATACAGAGCTGGTAATGGCGTTGAAAAAGATGATGTCATTGCCACCGAGTATTATCGTAAAGCCGCTGAAAAGGATGACTCCAATGGTGTTTACCAGCTTGCCAGAGCTTACTATGATGGCCTTGGCGTAGAAAAGGATGTCCCGAGGTCAACTCAGTTATGGGAAAAGTCTGCAGAATTGGGACATTGGGGCGCACAGTTCTATACCGGTATCAACTATCTTACCGGAGATGGCGTTGAGAAAGATGCTAAAAAAGCGGCGTTTTGGTTTGAAAAGGCTGCGGAACAGGAGCATCCGGATGCAACATACAAACTGGGGGCGTTGTATTTGGATGGGGTTGGTGTTGAGCGTGATCCGACCAAGGGCATTGCGTATATCATTCAGGCAGCGAACTTAGGTGCAAGTGATGCATATTTTCTGGCTGGTGTTACCTACTTCCAAGGCAATTACGGATACCCCGTCGATAAGGCAAAGGCCATTGAGTATTGGACAAAGGGTAGTGAAGCAGGCGAAGGCGGCTGCACAAAGAATTTAGGCATTGTTTACAAGACCGGCGATGGCGCTGAACGCGATCCAGCAAAGGCATTAGCTTATTTTGAAAAAGCTGCTGAACAGGGGAATATTGATGCGCTTGAGCAGTTAGGCCTCGCCTATGTCGGTGGGGGTATTTCCGGCACACACGACGAAGAAAAGGCCTTAGAATACTTCGAACGTGCTTATAAGGCCGGTTCTGCCGACGGGGCATACTTTTTGGGGCTTCTACTCGAGACGGGTGAACAGGTTGAACATGACCTTGCGCGTGCTTATTCTGTTTATTTGTTTGCAGCCGAAAGAGGCAATTCCGATGCAATGATTAAGATTGGCTATTTCCTCCATGAGGGCGAAGGAGTCGAAAAGGATGTAGCCAAAGCAATTGAATGGCTCGAAAAAGCCAAGGCCGCAGGTAACCCCAAAGCCGAAAAGTACCTAAGCATCTCCTATCGCAATGGTGAAGGTGATCCCAAAGCAGCATTTGAACATTATTTGAAGCTTGCAGAACAAGGCGATGCCGAAGCACAATATCAAGTCTACAATGCGTATGAAAACGGTAATGGCGTTGAGAAAAACGAAGCGTTGGCAAATGAATGGTGTAAAAAAGCCGCTGACAATGGTCATATTATTGCCGCTGCTTTAGTCGGTTTCCATGAGATGATTTTTGGAAAAGAAACCGAGGCGGTTAAGTACTGGGAAGTTGCTGCCAAGGGTGGACATTTGAAAGCAGCTACGGATCTTGCAAATCTCTACCTCGAAGGTTCAGATGATGTCCCTGTGAATAAGGCAAGAGCTATCGAATTGCTCAATGACGCAGCAAATTCCGGATTCGCCGAAGCCCAGAATAGCTTGGGCGTTTGCTATATGGCTGGAAACGGCGTTCCTGAGAACCCTACCGAAGCAGTCAAATGGTTTGAAAAGGCTGCAGCACAAGATGAAGAGTTCGGTATGAAGAATCTCGCTATATGTCTGCGTAATGGAAATGGCACTGTGACCAATAAGGCAAAGGCCGCCGAGTGGTTTGAGAAAGCGGCGGCAAAAGGCAATATTCAGTCCAAGTCGAATCTTGCTGATATGTACGCTGATGGCGAGGGTGTCCTTGTAAACTATCAGCGAGCAGAAACGCTTTATAAAGAGATCATTTCCAGCGGTAATGAGACCTTCTAT
>OGDF01003261.1_pt1 | contig 20231 bp, 19 predicted proteins | sample 1570141 | NCBI WGS metagenome assembly OGDF01 (sample SAMEA4370581, study PRJEB24528) | human gut metagenome | reverse complement strand
ACTTGTTATTACTCACCACTTGCAGAAGTGGGAGTCTTCTCGACTGAGATAAAAATAATTTCATTTTCTTCCGAACACTCTGTATCATCATCTAAATACATTTCGATTATCTGCTTCAGATTTGCTTCCGCCAACTCAGCAACCATAGCTGATCGGAATACGAATCATCCCGCCCCATGGTTCGAATATGTAAAAGTTTATCCCCCTTGTTTCGTTTTTATCTTCTCTCATTATCCGTCCTCAATTACTTCATTGCATCCGCTGTTTTATTTTACCTCTTTTCTTCTACATTTTTAAGACCTTTTAATAAAAAATTAATTCATACGTTCAACACTGTGCTTTTCAATTTAAACGTTGTTTTTCCGGACATAAAATACACCTCTAAAGTAAACAGATTTTTTATATTTAATCTGTTTACTTTAGAGGTATCATATCATCGTTTTAAAATGTATTTTTGCTTGCTAATATTTTATTATTCTGCTAAATCCATTTATCTTTTACAATCATTCACTAATATACTCTTCGTGGCATTATTATCATTGCGATAATATATGCAAGAATTCCGCTGCCACCGCAAAGTGTAACCACAACCCAGATCAAACGAATGATTGTTGGATCAATATTCAGGCATTCACCAATTCCGCCACAGATGCCACAAAGCATTCGATTCGAATCACTTTTGTACAATGTCTTGTTTTTTCCTTTTAATAATGCGATCACCGCAACAATCACTACGATCCAAACAATTAATCCCGTAACTCCAAATATACTTGCTAACATAATTTTTCCTCTTTCTTTATCTCTATTTACTTACTAATACTTCTTCTAACCTTATATATACTTTATATTTGCTTATCTTCTTGCTAGCAGTGAAACCAATCCCAATACGATTAAAATCGGGAATGCAATGTAGAACAATCCGCCTACTATCAAAGCAATTAAAATAATTGGCAAAAATACAACGGTGAGTACAATTTTTGAAATTCCCCATGCTGCTCTGATTCCAAAAACAAGCAGTTTTCCAAATAAGAATAACATACAAATTCCAAATAATAACGTTAACATAATTCCTCTTTCTATCAGGTTCATGCCCGATGCATAAATTAAAAATTGTATTTCAAGATTTTACTTTTTATAATCTTGCTACCTTTTGATATTACAAGTATAATATTTTCTGATGTATTCGTACATATCAATTTCAGGGAAATAAATACTTCTATTTCTCCATTTTAGAGAATTACTCTTAAATGAAAGCTGCTATTTGTCAAAATACTTTCTTAAGAATCCCTGCCAAATATTCCATATCCTATTTCGTTGTCAGGAATTATTTGCCAGATAGTATACAATTATATTTTATAAAAGGACAAAAACATATTATGGGAAAACAATCAAAACGTGAAAATAAAACTATTTACCAGTTATGCCGCGAAGAATGCGGACTTACCAGAGATGGTGCCAGTGAATTAATGGACGGTGTTTCTGCCTCCCGCATTGAAAAATTTGAATATGAACTTCAGGAACCAACACCGTACGATATTCTGCAGATGGCAGACTGCTACAAGCGCCCAGATCTGTGTAACTACTACTGTTCACACAAATGCGCTATCGGCGACCGCTATGTTCCGGAAGTTGAGCCATCGGAATTATCCAGCATTATTCTGGAAACCATCGCATCTCTGAATGACATTCAGCCGCTTACCGACCGCCTGATTCAGATTACACGGGATGGCAAGATCACCGATGATGAGATCAAAGATTTTGCATTGATCAGTAAAAAATTAAATGATATTTCTCTGGCAGTAGATGCCTTAAATCTCTGGGTAGACAAAACCACCAGCGAAAATAATATCAATATCAAACTGCTCAATGAGGAAATGCAAAAGTTAAATCAGTGATCTGCCGGAATCCACTTACGGTAAGCATCCGGTGTCATCCCTTGATGTTTACGAAACACGCTTCCAAAATAGCTGGGACTTTCAAAACCACATTTTTTTGAAATCTCAGCTATTGTTTTGTCCGGAAAACGATTCAACAATACGCAGGCATTCATAATCCGAATATCACACAGCACCTGCATGATGGTCTTGTTCATCCGCTTTTTAAAGTAGGAACACATATACTCTTTGCTCAGACCTGTCAGTTCACTCAATTCTTCCAGTGTAATTCCACGATAAAATTCCCGTTGCAGATATGTAATGATTTTTTCAATGATTTCATCTGACACTGCTGTCTTTCCAACATCGATCCAGTCCATGGATTCAAACCCTTCCAACAGACATGCATAACACATTTTTGACAATTCCTTCGGATTCTGTTCTCCATGTTCTTCCAAGTAACGGTAAAGTTTCTTCAACTCTCTTAAAAATTTATTTTCTGTCGAAAGTAAAAACGCACCTGATCTGTTTAATTTATAAGTTTCCAGCAAAGATGCACAGATTGCTCCCTCAAATCCCATATAATTCAGTTCCCACTTTTTGGTAATCCCATAATAGCTATTTGGTTCATTTGCTTTCAGGAAAAATCCACTTCCTGCATCAATTCGATAACTCTGATCGTTGATGGTCAATTCTCCACTTCCTGATGTGCAGTAAAAAATCTGATGTACAGGCAATCCATGTGGACGTACAATTGGCATTTGCTGTTGTGCCAGTCCTATCGTGCTGACAGATAATGGATATTCCTCTTTCCAGTTTGCATTTTCCACAATTTTTAATATCTGTTTCATCTTCCTTTTCCCTTCCCCACTTCAAAAATGTACCTTGTATTTTTGTTACCATATAACACCTAACATATTCTTCTGCCTCTTTTTTCAAACCTGCTCATTATTTACCAATGATACAATCACATTAATTCTTATCATTTACCAAACATTAATTTTCTTATATAAATATCATTATATTATTATATACACAAAACTGCAAACCCTTTATACTGGATAACAGAAATGAGGTTTTAGTTCTATGAAAAATATCTACAAAAAAATAGGATCTTATCTGATCCTGACAATCGCGTCCATATGCTTTTTAGTGCCTTTCTACCTGATGATATGCAAGGCAAGCGGTGGAAATATTGCACTTTCAAAAGGTCCTGTCATCCCAGGAACAGAATTGTGGAAAAACATATCCTATATTTTATTTCAGACAGAATTTCTGAAATCCATGTGGTTTACCCTGCGATATACCATCGTACAAACTTTACTAACACTATTAGTCTGTGGTCTGGCAGGATTTGCAGTTGAAATTTATCACGACAAATACAAAGACATTTTATTTAAAGTCGTTTTATTCGCTATGATGATTTCTATTACACCATTGATGGTTCCACTGTTCAAAATGTATACGAAATGGGGTATCATCGACACCATGTGGGGCGTTATGGCACCATTTCTTGCTTCTCCGCTGATCATCATGATCTTCCGTCAGAATTCCAGAGGATTTCCTTATGAGCTGGTAGAAGCAGCCAGACTGGATGGTGCCTCTGAACTTGGCATTTTCTTTCGAATTTACTTACCATGTATGAAAAGTACATTTTCCTGTGGCACGATTATCGCATTCTTAAATGCATGGAATTCCTATCAGTGGCCACACCTTGTCATGTACAACGATCAGAAAATACCTATGACAGTATATCTTACGCTTGGTATGAAAGGAGACAACATGACGCTTGTTCTTCTGAGCATGGTTCCTTCTTTAGTCATATTTTTCATTTTCCAGAAATTCTTTGTAGAAGGAATGAATGGTGCATTGAAATAAAATGCGATACATAAAAAACTCCTCTGATTACATTTATGACGAATCATTCATCTGTCATAAATATACTCAAAGGAGTTTTTTTATATCTGATTAACTATTACAACTCACACATATCTTCTACCCTTACTACATTCAAGAAAGTCTTCATGCAAAACCTGATTTAACTGCATATGGTAAAGATACTGCAACGCTTAGATATCTTCTCTACCGAATTTCTTCCGTAAAACAAGTAACCATCCGAGCATAATCACCACACAAACCGGAAGCGCAATCCATGAAATACCAAGCATTCCCGCTGCATTCAACACACCGATCAGTGCATAACCGATGCAGCACACAACCGCTACCGTCAGCGCATACGGAATCTGTGTCGTGACATGGTTCACATGATGACAATGTCCTCCTGCGGAAGCCATGATGGTTGTATCAGAAATCGGAGAACAGTGATCTCCACAAACGGCACCCGCCAAACAAGCCGCGATAGAAATAATCATCATTGTTCCGGACGGGAATACACCAATAACGATCGGAATCAGGATTCCAAACGTTCCCCATGATGTTCCTGTGGCAAAAGCCAGACCTGCTGCCACTGCAAAAATAATAATCGGCAAAAATCCTTGCAGAGACTGCGCGGATCCTGCTACCAGATCAGCAACGAAAATATTTGCGCCAAGCAGGTTTGTCATACCGGATAAAGTCCATGCCATCGCAAGGATCAGGATTGGTGCGATCATTGCCTTAAAGCCTTCCGGCACGCATTCTGCAAATTCATGGAACGTGATAACATCACGAAGCATGTAATACACAAAGGTAAATAATAACGCGATAAATCCACCGATTACCAATCCAACGGAAGCATCAGAACCGGAAAATGCTGTAATAAAATTCTCTCCGTCAAAAAATCCACCGGTATAAACCATACCCATAATGCAGGCCGCAATCAGCACAACAACCGGAAGAACCAGGTCAAGCACGATACCTTTGTTGCTCTCTGTCTCTTCATCACTCTCATCATACGGACGCTCCGGTGTAGTGAACAGATCACCTTTGATCGCATTCAACTCATGAGTACGCATTGGTCCAAAATCTACCCGGAATACGACCATTCCAACAATCATAACCAGTGTCAGAATCGCATACAGGTTATATGGAATTGTCTGTAAAAATACGGCAAAACCGTTGATTCCGGAATCTTCCGGAACAGAAGATGTAACCGCTGCCGCCCAGGAACTGATCGGTGCGATAATACAAACCGGTGCCGCTGTCGCGTCAATAATATAGGACAGTTTTGCTCTGGATACTTTGTGGGTATCTGTAACCGGACGCATAACGCTTCCTACTGTCAGGCAGTTAAAATAATCATCGACAAAAATCAGGATTCCAAGTACCATTGTGGCAAGCTGTGCCCCGATTCTTGTTTTAATTCGTTTGGATGCCCATTTACCAAATGCTGCGGAACCGCCGGCTTTGTTCATCAGCGCAACTAACATACCAAGCATAACAAGGAAGATCAGAATACCGATATTCCAACTGTTGGCAAGTTTAAATACCATACCGCCGCTCTCATTGAAAAACATGGTATTCATCATCAGTTCCAGATTGCCGTTGCTGTACAGCAGTGCTCCGACAATAATTCCGGTAAACAGTGATGAATATACTTCTTTTGTGATTAACGCCAGCGCAATAGCCACAACCGGTGGCAGTAACGCAAATACTGTCGCATAAGCAGCGCAGGCATAGTTATCAGGATCTGCAACTTTTCCCGGTGTCACTACGGATACTCCGATCAGTACCGCAACGATCACAAGAAAACAGATCATAACAATAAGTTTCTTCTTTCGCATGTTACTCTCCCTTCATAACATCAATATTTTAGAGTGTTTCTTCTATACTACAAACTGGTATGAGTATTCCCCATACCAGTTTATAAGATTATCATTTTTTACTCTGTTCTGTCAATAAAAACAGCTTTACTTCTGCTTCCTGTTTTGCAGTCACAACCATATAACACTCTGGTTGAAAGGCAATCTGCTTTTGCCAGACACTTTCCTCTCCGGTCAATGTGCCATCCGGCTTCACCACCGAATAATAATCCATACCCTTTACAAGCCCAATCCCTGTATATTTCACATAGCTTTCCTTGTATGCCCACAACCGGCAAAAATTCTCATATCCATGCTGTTCCATCCATGCTACTTCCATCGGATGAAAAAATCGTTTTGCCAGACGTTCTGCCTTGCAGTCATGTTCTTCCTGAATGTCCAGACCAACTTCCTGCGGCGCAATCGCGCAGCTCCACCATTCCCCGCTGTGGGAAATAGAAAAGCAGATATCCGATACATTTTTTAGAAACGGCTTTTTATTTTGTTCCTGACAAATCTGTAACGTTTCCGGCAATTTTATCTGATGTGCCTTGGCGTAAATGCGAATCACACGTTCTAATAACTCATGTGAATCTTTGCTTTTTTCATCCCATTTCTGATAATAGATCTGAATCTCCATCACTTCTTAATTTTAATCCCTATTCAGCCTGATATTTGTCATACAGTCTCTGGAATGCCGGTATACTGCGTTTTGCAACCTCTGCAGGAACACAGTAGGACACACGAACCCAACCCGGACCGTAGAATGCAGTTCCCGGTGCCATCAGGATTTTTTCTTCTTTCGCGCGCTCACAGAATTTTGTATCATCCTCCTCCAGTGCTTTTACAAACAGGTAAAAAGCACCGTCCGGATGAATACAGGTGTAACCGATCTCTGTCAGTGCGTTGTACAGAATGTCTCTGGTCTCCTGATAAATGCTGATATCCACAGAAGCATCCACACATTTCAGCAGCATTTTCTGCTGAAGAGACGGTGCATTTACATAACCAAGGTAACGCATGGAAGCGGTCATACCTGCGATCAGATCTTCGTAATCCTGTACGCAAGGCTCCATGGCAATATAGCCGATACGCTCGCCCGGGATGGACAATGCTTTACTGTAAGAGTATACAACAATCGTATTTTCATAATAATGTGTCAGATACGGTACTTCTATATCGTAAGCCAGTTTACGGTATGGCTCATCGGAAACCAGATAGATCGGATGACCGTACTCTTCCTGTTTCTTTTTTAAAATGTCAGTAACCATGCGGATGGATTCTTCTGTATATACCGCACCGGTCGGATTGTTCGGTGTGTTGATCAGAACGAATCTTGTTCTTGGTGACAGTGCTGCCTCAAAAGTCTCCGGATCCGGCTGTAAGGTTTCCATGTTGCAAAGAGCCGGAACCAGTTTGCCGTACATTGTCTCCACATAGCTCTTATACTCCCAGAAATAAGGGGCAAATGTTACGACCTCGTCACCGTCATCCAGCAATGTATTTGCAATAACTACGATAGCTGCTGCCGCACCACTTGTCATGATAATGCCCTGCTCTGTATAGCTGCAATCGTATTTTCCGTTCAGATAATTTGCAATATGACTGCGGACTTCCGGATGTCCCACGTTTGCAGGATAGCCATGCAGTGCCAACGGTTTTTCTGTATCGATAATCTCTTTTAATGCCTCATTCACTGCTGCAGGTGGCTCCACACTCGGATTTCCGATAGTAAAGTTAAAAATATTTTCTGCACCGTAAATTGCTGCCAATTTTTTTCCTTCCTCAAAAATATCACGGATGCAAATAGATGAATCCAATGATTCTCTTAAGCGTCTTGAAATCATTATATATTTCCTCCAAATCCCCTATATCTTTTTCACGTCACTACTTTAAATCGTCACATTCTTCTGATATACTATCACATTTCAGAAAAAATGAAAAGATAAACTTGCGGTTCTCCAAAACTTTACATTGTTCCTCATTTTTGCTATACTTTCCCAGTAAGAACAGGCACACACCGCAAGTATCCCATGGAATACCTATTTTATACAGGAGAACAAACATGATAAATCAGGAAAACAACAAGTATGATTCTCTGAATCAGCCAGCGGAAAACAAACAGCAGCTTGCATACCAGCAGATCAAACAGGATATCCTGAATAATACTTATCCGGCAGGAACTGTCATGGTAGAACGCAAACTTTGTGAAATCTATAATGTCAGCCGTTCTCCCATCCGCAATGCCCTGCAGCAGCTGACGCATGAAGGTCTGCTCTCTTTCGTTCCGGGAAAAGGAACGGTTGTGGCATCCTTTTCCACGGAGGATATTCTGGAAGTTTACGATCTGATCGAACTTCTTCAGGATTATGCTATCAAGGCATGTATCAATAAGCAGAATGCTCTGGTGGTAAATGCACTGGAAATGGCACTCAACAATATGAAAACAGCGTTGGAAGAAGATAATATTTTCCACTTTACCCGCTGGGATCAGAAATTCCATCAATTACTGATCAGCTATTCCGGAAACAAACGTCTGGAAACGGTATATGATCAGTTAGACTGTCAGCAGATGCTGTTTATTTCCACTATATTGGATGACCGTGATCTGGCAGCACGCTCCTTGCAGGAGCACACACAGATTCTGGACGCGATCCGCAATCAGGATTCCGATCTGGTACACCAGACACTGCACCAGCATTATCAGCATATCAAACAGTATTATATTAACAAACTGCTGAGCCGTATTCACATTTAGACAAATGAGGAATTTGTCGTTTCAACTGTGAATATCCGTTTGATCAAACATTGTTTTGCTAAAAATGAGCAGACGTTTTTGTCTGCCTGAAAATACAGGAGGTACTACATTATGGAAATGCAGACATTACAAAAAGACATGATTGCCGCTATGAAGGCAAAAAACAAAGTTCGTAAGGATGCGATCTCATCCTTAGTATCCGCAGTCAAAAAAGTAGCCATTGATGAAGGATGCCGTGATGACATCAAACCGGAGCTAGTTGACCGCGTGATCTTAAAAGAGTTAAAAAGTGTAAAAGAACAGGTAGATACCTGCCCGGCAGACCGTACCGATCTGAAAGAAGAATATCAGGCACGTTATGACATTATCAGTGAATATGCTCCGAAGCTGCTTTCCGCAGAAGAAGTAAAAGCAATTCTGACAGAGCGTTTTGCCGATGTACTGGCAACCAAAAACAAAGGTCAGATCATGAAAGCTGTTATGGCAGAACTGAAAGGCAAAGCTGACGGAAAAGTCATTAACCAGGTTGTTGCTGAACTTTGCAAATAATACAATATTCATTCCCGATCACATAGCTTACTGCTGATCGGGAATTTTTTTACTCAAAATCAATCTGTTGCTCATCATTTATACAGTTCAAGTCGAACGCACGTGAGACTTGGTGCGTGATTCTGGTCAGCGAAAGCTGACATATTCTTCTCAGAATCACTGCACTCTACACTTCGTTTCGGTCGGCGCAAAACCATTGTCTCCCAGACAATGTGCGCCCTCGCGGAGCGTTTATCTCCTATCTTATATGCGAACACTGTTTCTGACAAACAACATTATCAACTGTACTTCTTTTTTGCACAAAAAATCCTCTGAACTTTACGCTCAGAGGATTTTAATATCTGTTCTTTGATTAGAAAATTCTACGAACTGCAACGATGGATTTTCCATAGTTTGCAGGTCCGATCTTGATACCTGTAGATGGTGAACTTGCATGAACGATCTGACCGCCGCCAATGTAAATTGCAACATGACCACTGTAACATACGATATCACCTGGCTGCATATCAGATGTGGATACTGCACGACCTACACCTGTCAACGCACCGGAGCTATGCGGAAGTGATACTCCAAAGTGTGCATATACACTCTTAACAAATCCGGAACAATCAGCTCCGTTTGTTAAACTCTCACCGCCCCATACGTACGGATTACCAACGAACTGACAACCATAGCTTGCTACCGCAGATCCTGTACCTGATCCTGAGCTGCTGCTATCGGAAGAAGAACTTCCGGAATCAGAGTTGCCAGAATCAGAATCGGACTTCTTAGATTCTGACTTAGAAGATGAGCCGGAACTGCTATTACTTGCTACATTAGAAACACCTGCAGTAGATGCTTTTACAGTCTGTGTCTCTGCCAGTTTCTGTGCAATGATCGCATTCTGCTCTGCAACCGTCTGTTTGTACTGCGCTGCAAGACTCTGTGCCTGTGCAAGCTGATTTTCAAAATCAGACATCTGGCTGCTCTTCTGAGCTTTCATCTCTTCCAGATTCTTCTGCTGTTCCTGATATGTAGCCTGGTTTTCCTCCAGATCTTTCTTCTCTTCTTCTACCTGAGTTACAAGATTTGCAACTTCTGTCTTTGTATTCTGATATTCTACCAGAAGGTTACGATCATAATCATATACCTTGGAGAAATTCTCTACCTTATTTAATACATCTGCAAAGCTCTGTGCACCAACAAATGCATCCAGGAAAGAGCTGTCACCGTTCTCATACATATAACGGATTCTGTTCTTCATAGCATCATACTGCTCAGCTTCTTTCTCTTTTGCTGCTGCCAGATCTGATTCTGCCTGTGCAAGCTCTACTTTCTTCTGATCGATCTGATCAGAGATCAGATCCAGACTTACCAGTACATCTACTAAATCCGAATCTACTTTATCAATCTCTGCCTGCAGACTGGACTGCTGGCTTTCAATATCTGCGATCTGACTGTTTACAGAGTTAAGTTTGTTCTGCGCCTGATTCTTCTGGCTTCTTGCCTGAGAGAGGGATGTTGCTCCTGCGATCTGGGTTCCGGAAATGATCATAACCGCTGCCAGAACTGTTGCTAATAATCTCTTTTTCATATATATAAATACTCCTTTGTAAATCCTTTTTCAGTTACCTCTAGGATTATAACATCTTCATTGCAGGATTTCAACCAAAATAGACGCTTTTTAGAAATATTTCACACTTTTCCGTAATATTTCTGTAACAATTCTATAATTCTGTGCAAACTTCCAAATTTCTTTTAATTTTTATTTCGTCCTCTCACAAACAATAGCCATTCTCACTCATCCGATATCCGGAACTTCTTTTACTACCAAGATTTTCCTTCCATTTATTTCCATTTCCTCATCCAATTCATTCGTTTTGCGTATCGCTGAGACTGTTGTATGATACTTTTTCGCAATCTCCCACAAATCTGAAGAACCAGTCAGGATCAGTCCCACAATACCCGGAAGTTTTTCCTCTGCTTTTGCATCGACCGTTTCCACCTCAATAGCACTGATCAGTTTTTCTTCTTTTAATTTTGTAACCAACGCATCGACATTGATCATTGCCTGCACCTCAATTTCAGATGTGTTTTTCATCAGGAAGGACAAATGTTCCAATGTGGTCTGAATCTCAATCTCGCAGGTTTCATCCAGATTCTGCATCTCCATCTGGCATTGGAATGGAATCAGACTCTCCATTGCGCCTACCGGTGCACTGTCGGAACTTACCATATAAAAGACCTCAATTCGAACTGTGCCCTCGAGCATAAGTCCGCTTGGCGAAATCTCCCAGTGTTCCGTTTCTACCGTTCCAAAACCAGAGCCGATCTGCAGCACTTCTCCCTCTGTATTTTTTATAAGTAACGTATCATTTACCCGGCACTGATTCTCATTTTTCATATGAAGCTGCCGAATTTTCATATTCTTCTGTTTCGGTATAAGCTGTTTTTCCAGCGAATATACATCCACCAATTGATTTTTGCTGATATCCCGATAAAGCCACAATCGAATCGGTATATCTGCCTCTGCCAATATCACACGTTCCTCTCCGTCCGCATCTGCCTGCACACTGCACCGGATTGGTCCGAAATCTGCTATCAGATACGGAATCATATCCGTAGAAGCCTCTGGGATTTCAAGCCGGCACTGATACGGAACACGCATTTCTGCCCACTGCATGCGGTCTTCCTGTGTTCCCAGATAAATGACAAACACCTGCAATTCCCCCTGCACCGTCACTTCCCCGGCAGACACGCGGACATTCATGCCAAAAAGCTGTGCCTGCTGCCAGAGCATCTGGCAGATATTTGGTTTATTGGATGGCAGACGCACTTCTTCCCGCAGGGAGCACAGTTCCTCCCCTCTGTAACACAATTCCAGAAAATCCTTTTTCTGATACAGATGCTCACAGGATTCCTCCTGCTCCATTCCTACCGGAATCTGCAATTCCAACCGCGTGCGGGCACTGCATTGAATTTCCAACAGAGCCTGAATATTCAGTTTTCTGGCATTAACCATTCGCACTGTCAGATCTTCCAGAAACACCTCCGTCTGTGGCATGTCAAACTCTCCGGCATTCTCCAGCATCAATGTCTCCTGAAACGGGTATTCCCCTTCCAGACTGCCGGTCTTCCATTCTCCCTGCCCGGTACGGTACAATATCCGAAACTGCAATACGCCACGCACCATGATATAACCGTTTCCACACTTGCATTCATCCAGACGGACATCTCCATGGCTTAATATCACAGAAAAAAAATCCGGAAGATAATCCGGAAGATGATATGTTTCATCAAATGTTACCTGTGTGATCGCCGGTCCCTTTTTTTCTTCCATATAAAGCGCTTCTGTTTTTAATTCCATATGTTTCCCCTTTCCTATTCAAATACCACATTTTCTTCCAGTCGTTCAGTCTTGACTACGATATACGGATAGCTGACTGCCTTTTCTGCCTCCGCACCATTTTCCGGTCCGATGAGATCTGCCTCAAAATAAATCGCATTTTGTGCCAGATACAGATTTTGAACCTGTATACTGTATCCGCCAGTTTCCTGCATGCCAAAGCCACGCACAATGTACAGACTGTCATCCAGCATGCAAGTCATTTTGAAATCTTCCGTGTAACGTTCGTTAATTTCCTTTTGCAACTCCTCCGGAAGCTCCTGCTCTGTGACAACGGTATAATCCAGATCGCGAACTTTTTGCGTTCCGGTCTTTTGTAATCCACAGCCTGTCACTCCCAGAATAAGTACCATCAGACTCACGGTAAAAATACTGCTTATTTGCTTCATAATAACTGCTACTCCCTGTCCCCGCTGTTTCTTTGATCTATTCTATTTTTCAAATCCGAAAAATATGCATAGATTTCTGAAAAACTATCTGCTATACTAGATAAGTCTTTTTAAAAGAAATCATATTTTTATTACATTTGAGAAACTATTTGGAGGAAATATTATGTTAAGAACAATTCTTGCAGTTTTGTTCGCCGTCTGCTATCTGATCATCGGAATCCCGGTGCTTTTTGCAGAATGGCTCATTGGCAAAAAAAATCCACATCTGCGCGACATCAGCAGTTTGCGCATGGTACAGTGGGCATTCCGTGTCATCTGCCGGATCTGCGGAGTAAAACTCACCGTAAAAGGGCAGAAAAATGTCCCGAAAGACACACCGGTACTCTATGTGGCAAACCATAACAGTTATTTTGATATTATGATCACTTATGCGCTCTGTCCGGATCTGACCGGCTACATCGCAAAGGATTCTCTGGAAAAAGTTCCATTGCTGAACATCTGGATGAAACGGCTCTATTGTCTGTTTCTGAACCGTGACGATATGAAAGCCAGCTTAAAAACCATCCTGCAGGCAATCGAATATGTCAAAAAAGGCATTTCCATCTGCATCTTCCCGGAGGGAACCCGCGGAGACAGCGATGAGATGGCACCGTTCAAAGAGGGAAGTATGAAAATTGCAGAAAAAACCGGATGTCCGATCGTTCCGATGGCAATCTCTCATACCAGAGACATCATCAAAGATCATATGCCATTTGTAAAACCAACGCACGTTACCGTAGAATATGTCACCCCGATCTATCCGAAGGAGCTGGCAAAAGAAGAGAAACGTGCTCTTGGCCGTCTTTCTCAGAATATGATTCAGGAAATGCTGGATGCACAGAAAGCATCTGAACAGCAATAAAATAATGCTTTTACACGAAGTATTTTCATTTGCAGAATGATACAAACAATTTTATAGCAAAAAAAAACTGAGAATTAGCAGATTGCTGTTTCTCAGTTTTTTTATCTTTGCTTTATAAAAAATTCTCGATATTTCTTATACTTCACTTGCTAAAATGCAAGTTATTTCTCATCCGATTTCCCTATGCTTCAAACGCTTCTTCCATCGCTTTTACAATCTTTGGAAATTCCATGAAATGAGATGCTTTTACAAGCACTGTATCACCGGCTTTCACAAAATTAATCAATGTCTGTGTCAGTTTTTCACGGTCTGCAAAATACATTACTTTTGTATGCCCACGCTGTGCCCCCTTTGCCAGCTCTTCACTGAGGGTTCCGCAGCAGAACAGAATATCAACACCCGTATTTGCTGCATATCTTCCAACATCGTAATGCAACTCACGCTCATTTTCGCCAAGCTCTCCCATATCTCCAAGAACCGCGATCTTGCGACCGTCTGCCTGTGCCAGTACATCCAGAGAAGCTTTCATAGAAACCGGATTTGCATTGTAGCAGTCATCAATAACAAGCACATCACCCAGTGTGATCAGATTGGTACGTCCTGCAATGGTTTTTGCATGGGCAATCCCCTCACAGATTTCCTCATTGGTCAGTCCCATAATACGTCCGACACATGCCGCTGCGCACGCATTGTATACATTATGTACGCCCGGAATCGGCTCATGGATCTGGCAGATTTCCTCCGGGAAATGCAGATTTGCATTCAGTCCGCGAAGTCCTTTATTTTCAATGGCATCTGCGGTAATCTCATATGGCAGATCTGCCTTTTTAGCAGTACCGTCTTCTACATAATAAAATACCGGTTTTACGCCTTTTACTTCCTGTACGGTGATCAGTTTATCATCATTTCCGTTCAGCACGATATGTCCGTCCGGCTTCAGGAAATCAAAAATCTCTGATTTTGCACGGAGTACACCGTCGCGGTCGATGAGGTTTTCCAGATGGCACTGACCAATATTTGTCATGACACAGACGTCCGGTTTTGCCACTTTCGCGATTCTGTGCATCTCGCCAAATTCGGAAATTCCCATCTCAACTACTGCCACTTCATGCTCTCTGCGGATACGAAGAATCGTCAGCGGCAGACCAATCTCATTATTAAAGTTACCTTCTGTTTTCAGCACGTTATATTTCCGGCTTAAAACAGCAGAAATCATCTCTTTTGTACTTGTTTTTCCAACACTTCCGGTAATTCCGATAATTTTGATAGAAAGTGTGGAACGATAAAATTCTGCGATATCCTTCAGTGCCTGCTCACTGGAAGCCACCTGAATGTACGGGCCTGCCGGATTGTCCAACGGTTCCTCAGATAAAACAGCCAGCGCACCTTTCGCAAATACATCCGGGATAAAACGGTGTCCGTCCACACGTTCTCCACGGATTGGAATATATAAATACCCCGGTTCCACCTGACGACTGTCAATGACTGCACCGGTGATCTCGCTGCCGCGTAATGCATCATCGCCCACATATGTACCGCCACATGATTTTGCAATATTTTCCAGTGTCATCTGCTCCAATGTATTATTCATGTTTTCCTCCGTATTTTTCCTGAGAAATCTGAATCAGACGCTCACACAGATCCTCGTACTGAATACCGATCACGGCAGCTTCCTGCGGTAACAGGCTGGTTGCTGTCATGCCCGGCAGAGTGTTTGCCTCCAGACAGAACATCTCATTTTTGTCATTTAACAGGAAATCCATGCGGGCATAAGCGTCCAGACCAAGTTCACGGCAGACCGCAACCGCATGTTTCTGCATTTCTTTTGCAACATCTTCCGGAAGATCAGCCGGACAGGTTTCTACTGCACTTCCCGCTTTGTATTTGTTTTTAAAATCATAAAATCCTTCTACCGGAGCAATCTCAATGACAGGAAGTGCCTGCATATCGATGACACCTACAGAAAACTCACGTCCACAGATATAATCCTCAATGACGATCTCATCTTCATATTTAAATGCTTCATCCAGAGCAGCTTCGTACTCATCTGCGGTACGGACAATGGTAACCCCGATACTGGAACCGCCGCAGCATGGTTTTACAACACATGGAAGGCTTAATCCGGTCTCTGCAAACGGAATACTGCGCTGTGCTTTGCTCATGGAGATACCATGCGGTGTCGGGATACCTGCTGCCTCAAACATTTTCTTGGAAATGCCTTTATCCATTGCCAGAGCGCTTCCAAGGTAACGGCTTCCGGTATACTGAATGCCAAACAGATCAAATGCTGCCTGAATTTTACCATTCTCACCATTCTCGCCATGCAGTGCCATAAATACAACATCTGCTGCCTGACAGATCCTGATTACATTCGGTCCGAAGAAGCAATCGGACTGATCTTTTCTCATTGCTTTTACCTGTGCGATATTCGGAGCTTCTCCCGGAATCTGTGCCACCTCAGCACTTGCCTCTTCCGCACGGTCAAAAATCCCTGTGATATCTTCCTCTTCATCATGGTAACCCATGAAAACATCCAGCATAATTACGTTATGTCCTTTGGAGCGCAATGCCTTACTTACCATGGCTCCTGTATTCAGGGAAACATCCCTCTCTGTGCTGAGTCCGCCAGCTAAAACTACAATATTCATGATTATATTAATCTCCTTAATATGAAATACTTTTTTACATTCTCTTTAGTTTAGCACATTTTTTTTATTTGTGAATGGTACTTATGCAAAATATCATATTTTTTTCGAATTTTCCATTTTCGCCATGGGATTAAACTATAAACTATGATAATGTTAACTCATAAACTTCGACAGGTACTTCTTACTTGTCATAAATGCGTCCAGCAGTTTTGAACAGCTTTCTGCCTGCTCTGCTTCTGAAGTATCACCAAGTTTTGCCTCACAAGCTGCCAGTAAGTTCAACAAAACCGGTGCAAAATGATAACAGTCCGCATTCATACTGATGGTGAGACCTTTTGCGCTGTATTTGGCAGAACTTGGATACTTTTCTGTAATAAAATAAATCTGTGCCATCAAAACATGAACAGAGATCAGCATCCGCTCTTTCCACAGAATACCGCTGCCACATTTCAGATAGTGACGCATTCCCTTCAGAACAGAAATGCTCCATAAAAAATCACCGTTTAATATCCGGCATTGTACCAGCATTTGAAAAATAAGGATTTCACAGTATGTATACTGCATTTCCCCATCCCACTTTTCCCGATAATTCTGGCAGCTCATGCCAAGGATTTTCGTCAGTCGCTGTTCCGTATCCGGCAGGGCAGCACCGCCCCACCACTGCAGAACAGTATTTCCAAGACTGAGCCACTGCTCATCCATAAGCTTTCTTTTTTGCACCAGCCTCTCATACTGCGCCAGTTCTGTTTCCAACAGCAGACGGTCTTTCAAAAGCATTGCCAGTGTCATTTGATCCTGCATCCTCTTTTTTTGCAGTTCATGCTCGCCGACATACACAAGACAGCGCTCCGATGACTCTCCCATACGATCCATCAGCGCTTCAAAAACTCTCACCTGCGGCATGCGTCGACCATTTTCAATTTTCGACAACGTGCTGACTGAACAAATCCCAAATGCCAGTGCTTCCTGTGTCATTCCGCTTCTGATCCGCGCATCCCGGATCACATCACTGATCTTACATACTTCCATAACATTTCTCCCTTGTTTCTTTTGACTAATTATATCATTTTACATTAAATTAGGCTATAGATTTTCCAAAATTTAGTCTGCTTTTAATGTTTGGAATAGCATTTCTCAGGAATGCAACGGTATTCATTCTATACACGGTATCTGTCTTATGTTAAAATTCTTATGTTATATTTTTAAAATGTGATAATGCAGATTGTCAAATTTTAACGCAAGTACCCGGAAGACTTATTATAAAAAATACTCTGTGTACTTTATTAAAATGACAGAAACAAATTTTATACTAATAAATGATAAAGGAATGAATAAATTTATGAAAACAGCACTTATTACCGGAGCTTCCCATGGAATCGGAAAAGCAGCTGCCAGACAACTGGCACAGGCAGGTTACCGCCTGTTTTTAAACTGCCGGACTTCTGTTGAAAGTCTTTCAGCATATGCAAAAGAACTGACAGAAACTTATCATGTAACATGTACCCCTGTTGCCTGCGACATCTCAGATCATGCACAGGTGGCAGCAATGTTTCAACAGATTGAGGATTCTCATAGTGCTATTGATGTTCTGATCAACAATGCCGGAATTTCGCACATTGGTCTGCTGCAAGATATGAGTATTGACGAATGGAACAACGTGATAAATACGAATCTGACTTCCGTGTTCTCCTGCTGCAAATATGCGATTCCATATATGGTAGCTCAAAAACAGGGAAAAATCATTAATATCTCTTCTATGTGGGGTGTTTCCGGTGCTTCCTGTGAAGTGGCCTATTCTGCCAGCAAAGGTGGCGTGAATCTTTTTACCAAAGCACTGGCAAAAGAACTTGCGCCAAGTAATATTCAGGTAAATGCCATTGCCTGCGGGGTGATCGATACCCGTATGAATGCATGCTTTGATGATGAAGAACGGACGGAACTGGAAAATGAGATTCCTGCCGGACGTTTTGCAGCTCCGGGAGAAGTGGCAGAAATGATTTTGAAACTGATTGAGGCGCCGGATTATCTTACCGGGCAGGTTATTACCTTTGACGGGGGGTATTTGTAATGAATTGATTATTTACGTATAAAACAAAATCGGAGAATCCTTCCACGATCGCCAGACGTGCGCTACCCTCATTTCACTGCGGTTTCATCGCGCTCATTCTCAGCTCCTGTAGATGCTGATTGCTTCCCATTCGCGCAAAACTTTGTGAAAATCGGTCGCTTACTTAATCGCTTATCGCGGAAAGATTCTCCAATTTTGCATTTATGTCTTGTCCACATTTACTACTTATAACTGTCAGCTTTTTCTTCAGACCGTACTTTCCTTGGTGCGGAACCGATGTTTTCCAGCTTTTTCTGCTTTTGCTTTTCTTCGGGACAGTTTTTCTTTCTGCTTTTTCTCTTTTCGATTCATCTGCCTGCTGCGGATTGCTTCGTCCAGTTTCCGGTAGCGTTCTTCTTCCTGTTCTTCCTGCTCCCGCATCAGATAATTCATTTCTTTGATGACTTTTTCACCCACATGCTCGGATACTGCCTGTCCCAGTGACTGGTTATTCTCAGCAATGGCGTTCCGGACGATATCATTCATCATTAACTGAAATTGTTCCAGTTTTGACATTCCTGCCGGGACAGTCTGATTCATCGATTCTTTGGTTTCCTGTGTTTTTGCCGGCAATGTATGTGACAGATCTTTGTCCGGAACGGTCTCCTGATCCGGCACCAGCTTCAGATGCTGGCTCTGCATTGCCTGCTCTTGTTCTAATAATTCAGGATTATCACTGTGCAGCATCATTTTGATGGCTTTGAGCTGATAACCTTCTTCTTTCCATTTCTTAATCTGTTCAAATTGATGGATATTTTCTTCTGTATAGTAACGGTGCCCCATCTCATTGCGTGGAACATCTAATTCCAGTTCTTCTTCCCAGTAACGTAATACATGAGATTCCACATGCATCATCGCTGCTGCATCTGAAATCATATATCGTACCTTTTTCACGACAATATCCTCCTTTATTACTGTTACATTAATTGTAGCACAATTATGACAGCACTCAAGAAAATCTCATCGTAAAATTTCGACACGATCCGCAACATGGTATTCCTAAAAAAAGAGATGAACTTCCGTAACTTTTTCTTTCTTCTGTCCATCTCTTTCATCTTTTATTTATGATTCTGTCTGTTCGGTCTTTGGATTCTGCTCCTCTTTTTTGATTCTCTGGAATGTAATTGTTACTTTGAACAAGTCGCCATCCAGATACAGATCAAAAGTACCTTTCTGCATAACCGTCAGGTTTCGTGCAATCTCAAGGCCTAATCCGCTGCCCTCTGTACTTCTGGACACATCGCCCCGTACAAAACGCTCCATCAGCTCATCTGCCTTAAAGTTTAGCGGATTCTCGGACACATTTTTCATGGAAAATACGACGGTATCACCCTCAATGCTTCCGCTTACATACACCCTGGTTCCCGGCATCGCATATTTTGCTGCATTGTTATACAGGTTTTCGATGACACGGAACATCCGGCGTCCGTCTGCCATGATCAGCATCTGTTCTTCCGGAAGATCACAGATCAGATCCAGGTTCTTTGCTTCAAATTTTTCTTCAAATTCACCGTTTGTCTGCTTGATCAGCTGCTTCAGATTAATTTCCTGCATCGTCAGGGTAATGTTTCCGGAACTGATCTTGGAAGCCTCTACCAGATCTTCTGTCAGCTGTTTCAGACGAAGTGCTTTGCGATTCAGGATATCAATATAACCGGCAATCCGCTCATCCTGAATGTTTTCACGTTTTAAAATATCCACATAGTTGATGATGGAAGTCAGTGGTGTCTTGATATCGTGAGATACGTTAGTGATCAGGTCTGTTTTCAGACGTTCACTCTTCATCTCCGCATCGACTGCTTTTTCCACACCATCACGAACTTTATTGATTTCTTCTGCCAGTTCCAGATTTTCTCCCGACATGTGCTCGGTATTGATAC
>OGDF01003253.1_pt1 | contig 20250 bp, 24 predicted proteins | sample 1570141 | NCBI WGS metagenome assembly OGDF01 (sample SAMEA4370581, study PRJEB24528) | human gut metagenome | reverse complement strand
TTATTTCATTTGCTGATATGCCTAAGGCATTCATCAGTTCATTTTATTTCATTTGCTGATATGCCTAAGGCATTCATCAGCGAATAACCCAGTATTTCTTGTCGGAAGTTGCCGCCGGGAAGAGGCTGCATGGCAAAGAGAGTGACGCGTTTCTCGTCGTCTACCTTGCGAAGCATGTCGCGCAACTGGTCGTAGGCATCGCCTTCTTCCGAGTTGGGAATGATCATCACTCGTTTCACCTCCTTGGCATTGCAAACCGTGCGGGCTACGTCTACGAGGAAATCGTCTTTGCCCACCATCTTTTCTTCCGTAGGATATGAAGAGATGACGAACTCGCCCAGACGTGGATCCTTGAAGGCCTGGGCATTCAGATCCTTCTCGTAGTCGGAAGGGCGGAAGTTCTGCATCGCCTTCGATTGCTGGCTGTGTATGAGCACCAGTTGCGTCTCGTGCTCACCTTCTCTTAGTCCACCGTCGAGGGCAATACATACAGCCCACTGAGCCATGTCGGCAGGCTGGATGCGGCGGTTGATCATACGCTCAAAGTTTACGATAAGGTCGAATGCCACCTTGTCGATATAGTCTGCATCAGCGATGATTACATTCTCGCTCCATTTGATGTTGTTGGTGTTCAATGAATTCATACGTGCAAAGATACAAATTATTTTTGTAACTTGTCAAAAGTCTTGGCTAAAATATCAAAACTTTAGGTCGATAGTCATATTTTCGTGTTAATTTTGCAACCAGTAATACAAACAATCAAGAAATGAAAAGTGTTTTAGTGGGTCGTCCTGCCTTAAAGAAGGAAGTGGATAAGATTGCCGAGGTAGCTGGCTATCTTTGGCAGAATGGTTGGGCTGAGCGTAATGGTGGCAATATTACGGTTAATGTGACCGACCTTGTTGATGACGAGATGAAGGCGCTGCCTGCCATCAGCGAAGTGAAGCAGATAGGTACTGTCCTGCCTGCGCTGAAGGGCTGTTACTTCTTCTGCAAGGGAACAGGCAAGCGAATGCGCGACTTGGCTCGTTGGCCTATGGACAATGGTTCTGTCATTCGTATTCTGGACGATTGTGCCAGCTACGAAATCATTGCCGACAATGCCGTGATGCCTACATCCGAGTTGCCAAGCCATCTGTCGGTTCATGCCCGTCTTATCGAGAAAGGTTCCAACTATAAGGCCACAGTTCATACTCATCCCATCGAGCTCATTGCCATGAGCCACAACAAGAAGTTTATGGGCAAGGACGTGCTGAGCAATCTGCTCTGGAGCATGATTCCTGAGACCAAGGCATTCTGTCCGCTCGGACTGGGTATAGTGCCATATAAGTTGCCAGGCAGTCTGGAACTTGCCGAGGGAACTCTGAAGGAGTTGGAAGACTACGACGTAGTGATGTGGGAGAAGCATGGCGTATTCGCCAAGGGTCTTGACGTGATGGACGCCTTCGACCAGATAGACGTACTCTCCAAGAGTGCAAAGATATATATCGATGCCAAATGTATGGGGTTTGAGCCTGATGGGATGAGCCAGGAGGAAATGGCCGAAATGACTAAGGCTTTCAACCTGCCAAGATAATTGTTTTTAGTAGTTTTGAAGTAGAAATTGTTTGTTAAGAGGGTGTGTCATAAGCCTGTGACGCACCCTTTTTTTATTGCCATTTTTCTCCCTTGCTTAATTTTTGGTTCGTTATTTTCTTATAATAGATAAAGGAAGAAGACAACGGCCGTAGTTCTGAATCCATCGAAAGTAGGATTATTTTTAAAATTAGGAGAAAACAAGTTATGAAACGAGTATTCAATCTTTTAGTAGTAGACGAGAGTGGAAGCATGAGTATTATCCGCCGTCAGGCTTTGGTGGGAATCAACGAGACCCTTGCCACCATTCAGAAAATGCAGAAGGCGCATAAGAATTTGGAGCAGCGAGTTACGCTCATCACTTTTGACAGCACGCATACCAATGTGTTCTATGATAACGTGCGTGCCTCTAATGCCAATCCTTTGAAGGCAAAGGATTATAATCCTTGTGGTGCCACTCCTCTTTACGATGCCATCGGAATGGGTATCGCCAAAATCAACGCCTTGACCACCGAGGGTGACAGTGTGTTGGTAACTATTATCACGGATGGCGAGGAGAATTGCAGTGAGGAGTATAGTCTGAAGATGATCAAGAATCTTATCGAGAAATTGAAGAAGCAGAACTGGACCTTCACTTTCATTGGTACTGACGATTTGGATGTGGAGAATATCGCTCTTGATATGGGCATCGACAATCATCTCCAGTTCTCGGAAGATGAGGCAGGTACCAAGAAGATGTTTGCAAGAGAGAATAGGGCGAGAGAGCGCTATGTCAAGTGCTGTGCGATGGATTGCAAGATGGAAGCGGGGAGTTACTTTGAAGAGAAATAAAGAAGAATCTCAGTATAAGCAGAGAATTACCTGCAAGCGAGTAATTTATATAAGAATTAAAAAGGCAGCATGATTTCACGTGCTGCTTTTTTAGTTTTATATCAATCCTCTTTTCTCGAATTCTTCAATTATGGCTAATTCTCTTTTCTTGGATCTTTCCAAGTTGCTGTTCTCTTTTGAAACTGCCTTCTGGCGCAGAGAGTTGATCTGTGCCAACTTCTGCTCCCGCGAGTAAGGATGCAATAACATGTATTGTTCCCCCTTTAACGCAGCCAAGCTGCTCTGACGGTGAAAATCGTTTATATAAGATCTTTCCAGTACTGAATTGTTCTGCATAATCAGCTAATTTTGCTAGACTTTTTTATTTTTCCACTCTTCTTTTACTAAATTCGCCAAGTATCCATCGCTTCTGCAATGCATATCAGCAATGCCTTCATTCATCATTTGATAAATAGAAGAAGTATAAAAGAAATTTAGAGCATCTTCCAACGTAATGCCTGTTTGCTCTGCAAAGATAGGTACTATACGCGCATATTTCATTTGAAGTATTGTCTTGTTTGCTTCCATGAAAGTCCCTCCTTATATTATTTCATCTGACTGAAGAAAGTGCAGATGCTTGTTCAAAATATCTTGATTTAAAATACATATCTGGTGATTAGGATGAATAAACTTTAAGCGTTTAAGTGCTTCTTCTTTGCTGATGTTACCGGAGAAGTAAAGATCTATGGTATTGAATACCTTATCATCTGCTATACCACCTGTAACCATATCAAACTTATTTGTTTGTTTCCCAATTCTGCATAAAGCAACGAAATCTAACCACTCTTCGTTGTAGCCAATAAACTCTTTTATCTTATATTCTCTGTCTAAGTTTTCATCTAAGATGTATTGGTTAAGATATGCTTTGTCGCCCTGAAAGAGAAATCGCTGGGCATATTTCTTTGCCTGTTCGATAAGTGATGTGAGATAGAATCCCTTACCGAAATCCAATAAATCACGAGAATGATAAATGTCAGGTGATTCAATGATGAAATTTGATGCGTGATAAACTGTCATTTCAATGCTCCTCGTCTCTTTAACAAGTTTATCAAATCGTCCATGATATACTCCTTGCTGAAAGTATGGAGTACATCATAGCATGGTATCATGTAGCCATTTAAGATATCTGTTGATCGTAGCATCTGAAATACCTTGCTGGCACTCATGTTCAATCGATCGGCTAAGTTTCCAACGCAATAGGTTACGAAATCCAATTGATATTCTTGCATTTGCATAATTTTCTTTATTAATGTGGGGCAAAGTTAAGACTATTTTTCGAAAAAACAAATTATTTCTCTTTTCTTCTATACAAAATGAGAAAAATAAGCAGAAAAAATAGGATTATTCTAAAACCTTTTGTATTTTGGCAGAAAAATGGAGGTGGAGATATGAAGGTTTACCAAGATTCAAAGGGAAATATTAATGGATACTCTTGGAATATTTCAAACAAGTTTATTCAAACTGTTGTAATGGGTGGTTGCCTATTAAGATTAATGCTATTCCCTTTTGTGGGATTATATTTGATTTTCCATCCAAATGAAGGTGGAAAATATGCATTTTCTAGAAAACTGGTATAAGAATGGTTTAGCATTTCCTTAACCTCCTTAAGAGCATTTAATGTGTTTTGGCGATGAAAGTCGGTAAGAAAGTTTCGCTTACAAACAACTATTTCTTGTATTTTTTATCTATTTTCTTTATTTCATTGTTGGCTTTAAATTGTTGATATATTCTTGTCATGTCCTTAGGCAGATAGCTCAAAGCCTTCTCTTTCATTTCTTGCGGAATACCGAAGCGGGCTTCGGCGATGGAGCCGACGATGGCTCCGATGGTATCGCTATCGCCGCCATGAGATATAGCGAGGCGAATGGCATCCTCGAAAGATGAGGCTTGCGAGAGGAGGTAGAAGGATAAGGGCACGGCATCCATACAGGTCTCATCGAACTTGCCCCTTGGATAAACTCGTGTGTCGAAATCCTCGTAATAGCTGCGGGCGATGGACATGAACCCCTGTATTGTTTCATTTTCATCCTTAGAAGCCTTAGCATTCTCATTTTTCAATCCCTTCGTTTCCTCATTCTCAGAATCCTTAGATTCTTCAGAGAATCTGCTCTTGCGGAAATGCCAGATGGCATGAGCCACGGCTTTGGCTCCCTTGATTCCTTCGGGATGATTATGAGTAGGAAGAGCCGTCTTTTCTGCCTCTTCCAAAACCTGCGACAGGTCATCGAATAGCCAAGCTACTGGCGATACTCGCATTGCCGAACCATTGCCAAAACTATTATATGGCTGCGGATCAAGAGAATGAATCCACCCCGCGAATCTTCCGCCATACGCTCCTTTTGGAGAAGGATAGTGGCGGCACCAATCCAGCAGGCTTTCCTGATAGCTTCGTCCGTTCAGTATTGCATCGGCTACCGCCACCGTACAGATGGTATCATCGGTGAAGTCGCATCCCTCGCCGAACATCTCAAAATCATAATCAAACGTATTGTTGAACTCATATTTAGAGCCAGCAATATCTCCTATCATTGCTCCTAACATCATCTTATGTCTTAATGATTCTTACTCCATTTTTCACTCTATCACCTCCCAGAAACTCTCAGGCAAACTGATGTTTTTGATCTGCTTTGCCTCCTCAAACAATGGGGCGATATCTTCAGCCTCAAAGCCGGCGATACCGCAACCGATAGGTGTTACCAGGAACTGCATTTCTGGATGATGCTTGGCAAAATCCAGGAATTCCTCCACGTAAGGACGGATGGTTTCCACGCCGCCCTGCATCGTAGGGATGGCATAACTCTGGCCCTGCAAGCCTACACCCTTGCCCATGACGGCACCGAAATGCAGGCGGGCTATGCGGGCAGCACCACCACCATGCATGCCAGCCAGATTGCTGCCAAACACAAAAATCTCGTTCTCCTTTAATGAATCAATCCAGCTAGGAGTGATTCTTCCCTTCTTCATATCTTCCATATTCTTCTTATTATTAAATATGTTATTGCTAATATCAGCCGATTCCTCGCAGCACATTCTCGAATCCATCATGCTCGGCATCGACATCTTCGGAGCACTTGAAACGGATGCGTCTTCGTCACCGAACGACAGATAGCTTCTATATTCCGAAGCATCGAAGTATTTCTTGAAATAAGGAATCACCACATCATGCATCATCTTATGGCATCGCTGGGTGACGGCGGAGGCGGTCATGCCCAACTGTATGGCTACGTCCTTGCCCTTGAATCCCTCGATGTAGAGCATCTTCAGGATGATACTGTTCTTGCTGTCTCTGCCATAATAGAAATTGCCGATCTCTTCTATCGTTTGATAAAGTTCATGCTCAAACCGGTTGTCGCTTACGTCAAACTTCATCTTGCGGCTTTCCTGTCGCGCCTCAAAACTCTCGAAACGGTGCTCCTTCACCACCTCTTTCAACTTATCCAGCAGCAGAAATCGGAAACCATTCACCATCCAGGTTTTGAGCGACATGCTCGGCTTCCTGTCCTCCAAAGGCTTGAAGTCATGCTCGCAGAGATAGAGATAATATTCATGGGCCAGCGAATAAAAGTCCATGCCCGGTTTCGATTGCAGGTCGTAACGCTTGTCGTAGATGCAATAAGCCACCCTGCAGTATCCGTAGTAATACTCCCTTACTATTCTTGCATCAGCATCCTTGAAGCCTTGAAGAATCTCGTCATCAGACAGTTGTGAGAGATTAGACTTCCTTGAAAAATCCTTTTCTTTCCCCATATCGTTTCGATATTCTAATTTGTTTGCAAATATATACTTTTTCTTTGAGAAATAGGAGCTTTTGCTCCTTTTTTAGTTTTACATAGTATTAAAAGAAAAATGTAGGGAGAAAATTAAGCTGATGCCGAAAAAAAGGAATTTTGAAGTAGATATTGGGATTTGAAAAATAACATTTGATAAGTTCTTGCATACATTTCAAGTATTACCTATGTCCTTCGAGGGTGCGTCACAGACTTATGAGACAATAGCCTTTTGCTGTAAGACGTAGGACATTTGTCCCTTAACTTCTCTCTGACTTCCCTTAACTTCCCGACAGGCGAAAGTTGAGTTATGAGTCTACTTGAAAAAACAAGCAGAAAATATGGGATTATTCTTATTTTTTTGTGGTAAAGTCTCCATCGTGATGTATTTTTTTGTATCTATAAGATTTCATATCAGATATTCAAGTTTCGCAAGCTCAGAAGTTAAAGGAGTTATCGCTCCCTACGGTCGCTGAGGAGTTAAGACAACAGTCTTTTTGGCGTATTTTTTTAAGCAGCAAGACATACGTCTTAACTCCTTAACTCCCTTAACTCCTTTAACTTCCTGATATGCGAAAGTTCAGTCAGATACTTTTTGAATTTACCATTGAGTATGTGCTCGTACGTAAAAAGTTTTTTTATGAAAAAGTGTCAAAGTATCATTTTTTTGCTGAACGTAAAGATAAACAACTGACATATAATAAGATAGAAGAATGATACATTTTGGATTATCTTACAAGAAGTATCATAGAAGTATCATAGAAGTATCATAAAAACGTCATCTAAGTATCACAAAATCGTCATGAGGCATTATGCATAAAAGCAAAGCCGCCAATCCGTAAGGAGTGCCCAAAAATTGCCCGACTTCTGGGCACTCTGTGCACACCGCATGGGCAATGAATGCCCAACGCTTGTTCAGTCGATGCCCAACGCTTGTTCAGTCGATGCCCGTCGCTTGTTCAGTCGATGCCCATCGCTTGTTCAGTCGATGCCCGTCGCTTGTTCAGTCGATGCCCATCGCTTGTTCCCTGAGTGCCCACTTGACGGGCAAGACAGACCACCTGATGGGCTCTTACAGAACGGCTTATGTGATTTTATTCCTAATCCAGCTTGTCAATCTTTCTTCTTATTCATAGTTTGTATTGGCATTCTTTACATACAGGAAGAATAGGTATTAAAGTTTTCTAACTGTACGGTTGGAATTACCCAATACGCCCTGAAGGGGCAGAAGCTCTTAGCCCAGGGCATCGCCCTGGGTTATCACGGATGATAGCCTATCGCCCTGTAAGGGCAAAAGCATTCAATATCAGGTAATTAACAAAGCTTTTGCCCTTACAGGGCGCCTTGCTAATTGCTACTACACCCAGGGCGATGCCCTGGGCTAAGAGCTTCTGGGCCTTCAGCCCGTACTTGAACCACATGCGAAACTTTAGTCTTTTAAATCGACTAAAAGCCGAATTTAATGATGTTTCTTGTGATTTATGATACTTCTATGATACTTCTTGTAAAATAAACGAAAAAGTATCATTCTTGTATTGCGCAGTGTATCAGATGTTTATAAGGATATCGTACTAAATAATGATACTATGATACATTTTCCCGCAAAAAACATTTATGCGCAAGTAATTATTTTCCGATTTTGTCTTTTGACTGTTCGGGGCTATGAAATGATATTTATGTTATCTCTGTGTTAGTGGTAACTCAAAAAGCTCCAAAACAACCTTTTTCGCTCGTATTTTATGATTATCAATGAAAGGAATAATATAGCGAAATGCTCAATTATTTGCATGTTCCGTAAACATTTTGAAAATATTTTACCTTTTTCTGAAATTATGCTCGTACTTTTGCAAGCGTATTCACTTATTTTATAATAATGTATGGCAAAGAAAGATGTAAACAGATTGAAGATAATGTGGGCAGTAACCAAGCGCTCAAACAAGTGGTTGGCAGAAATGTTGGGTAAAGACCAAGCAACCATTTCTAAATGGTGCACCAATACTTGCCAACCTGACTTGGAAACCTTAATACGGATTTCAGATTTGCTGAAAGTGGATGTAAACGATTTGTTGAATAAAGAATGTATCAAAGAATGATGGACGATATATCGAAACAGATATAGGAAGGCTTTAATTAGGCTTCGAGCCTACCTTCCTATTTGGCATTTGCAGCTTGAATCCAGAGGGCCTTCAGCAAGTTATAGACTCTACGTCTGGCGAAAGTTAGAGGTTGACCTCTGGCAGTTAATCCTTCCTTTCTACAACAAAGGTAAGCAAAAACTGGTATATTCTTTATATTTTTAAGCATTTATTGAACGTACTATATTTTAAGAGTTGTTAAGACTCTTCTTTCATTCTGCAAAATTAAAGCGAAAGTTGAGTTATGAGTCCACTTGAAAAAGTCGACAAATGTATTTTTTGTCTTTACAACTTATTGATAATCAAGAGTATGTTTTCGTAAAATTGACTTTTTCAAGTGGGCTCAAGATTCAAGTTTCGCAAGTGTTTTAGGAGAAAAAAGCGTGGCTATCCGATAGAAGAACTAAGATATCGGTAGAAAATCCTTGTTAGCAAATCGGTATCCACAGTGTTGCAGCTCATTAAAACTTATATATAGGCAAAATCTTGACCTTATAACCATTTTTCTCAATTATTCTTTCCTCATTCATCGTGACAATGATTAGATTGGAGCATTTGAGTTCCCCCGCACATTCAATGATGCTATCTACTTCCCGCTTGAGCGTTCGTTCGGATGAGAGGTCATAACATACTTGTATAAGACTTTCTACATGAGCACCCTGCCTTGTAACAAAATCAGTCTCCTTATCATTACGGGAGCGATAATAGAAAAGTGATGTTTCTGCATGATACCCCCTACGAATCAACTCTATAAAAACTTGATTCTCCAATAACCTGCCTAAGTTCTCACTCACACTAAAAGCCTTGGCTGCTACAAAGCCATTGTCAACCACATATACTTTTTGTGGAGCTTTCTTCATAACTTTCAACTTGTTGTTGTAACGTGGCAGATAATACAAGAGATAGGGCTCACTTAAATATCCCATAAACTTCTTGGTGGTTGCTACGCTTGAAAATCCCAGCGTTTCTGCCAGTTCGTTGGCACTGAATGGATTGCAGAAGTTAGAAACCAGATGCATGGCCAGGTTGTTCAAATCCTCTACATTGCGTACTTTATGACGCTTGGCAATGTCTTTCCAAATGATGGAATCAAAGAGTGTGGAGAGATAGTTTTGGGTCAGACTTCTTGCTGCTACAGTCTCTGGATAGCCACCATGGTGCAGATAGTCTGCAATAAGCGAGAGGTCTGATGCGCTGTCTTTCATCTCTGATACTTCCGAAAGATTTCTGTGGTTCCAGATAAAGAATTCAGAAAGACTGAAAGGCAGCATCTCTATTTGGATATATCTGCCTGTGAGCAATGTTACCATTTCGCTACTCAGCAATTTGGCGTTGCTTCCCGTAATAACCATGTTGATTCCCATGCGGTAAAGTTTGGAAACCCATAAATGCCAACCATCCAGATTTTGAACCTCATCAAGCAGAAGATACTCGAAGTCGGGATAAACGGCATGTAATGTTTCCCAAACCAAATCATCGTCCCATGCACTCAGGAGTTTGCCGTCATCAAAATTCAGATAGGCAAAGTTCCTGTCTTTCAGCATCAGCAAAGCCTCTGTCGATTTGCCAGTTCTTCTGGGACCCGTTATCAACTTGATTTGCTTGCTTGCCAACAGTTCATCCTCATCATATTTGGTATGACGTGTAAGGTAAGGACGGGAAAGCAGAATATCCCGTTCCTTTTTCTGGTTACTGATAATTGTTCTCATTTCTCTTCAGATGAATTGATTAAACCGAGACAAAGATACAAAAAAATATTCATTCTATCCATTGTATTGAATAAAAAAGTGCTGATTTTATTCAGTACGATGGATAAAATGAATAAAAAACGACAAAGGGCTATATGCCACGATGATAAGTGCAAGCGCATTCACCATTCTTTCATCGTCACCATTCGCTACATCGACTATAATAGTTGTAACTACTCAGTTCACCCATATTGTCATGAGTTGTTACGTTAATGTGAGTCAACCTGTATTATTAATAAAGCTTAAAGTGGTCAACTATATTTTTATAGTTTCTATCAGAATAATGCAATAGGCTTCAACTGCTTACGAAGCCGCTTTCATATTTCGAGCCTTTTCTATTCAAAGTTTTCAATAGGGGTGCTGAGTTATAAGACAAATGTAGGGGAAAAATGAAGCAGAGAATCATTTTTTCAGAAAAACTTTGCCAACTGATGTCCAGCCATCACGGCAATGAGGCCAAGGATGAGGCTGCCGAAGAGATAGAGCATCATGTAGAGATATTGCTCATCCTTCATCAGCGATAAACCTTCGTTCATGAAGGTGGAGAAGGTGGTGAAGCCACCGCAGAAGCCTGTGGTGAGCAGCAACTTGGTGGAGGGGTTCATCCATCCGCCGCCATTCCACGAAATGCCGGAGAGAAATCCGATGATGATGCAGCCCAACACGTTTACTGTCATGGTGCCGAAGGGGAAAGCTATGAGGCTGCACGACTGCACCATCTTGGAAATCCAATATCTCAGGCCGCCTCCAAAGAAGCTGCCTATGCTTACGATTAATACTTCTTTCATGTCTGTTTCTTGTCTTATATCTGTTTTCTTGCTTTACCTCGGAAGCTGTTTCGTGCCAGTGCCGACTCGCAGTCGCGGCAAAGTGCTTCCGAGGCATGATGATGTTTGAAACCCTCTATCAATGCCGTAGCCCTTGGCGAGGAGAGAATATCTTCGAGCGACTGATGGAAGAGGTTGCCCAGCACGACATCGCCGTTATGGTCGAGACAGCAGGGCACGAGGCTTCCGTCTGCCAGCACACCTATCTGCTTGATAAGCGCCTTGCAGAACACCTCTCTTCCCTTGACGTTACTCTTGTCTTCCTCGCTGTTGCCTGTTTCCTGTCCTTCTTCTTTGTTGTCGAAGTTGGGCCACTCGAACTTTCTGTCAAACTCCAAGTAGAGATTGTCGCTGAGGCGGAATCCGTCGGGACGCTCTTTCCAGGGCTTAGGCACGTACTTCTCGATGAGGCTCATCACCTCTTCGTTCTCTTGGTCCATGCCTCCTTGGTTCCATAGGCGCAACACCATACAGGTGCCTTTGGCTGCTGCCTGAGTGGAGAAGCGCATCACCTCGTCCATATAGTCGGACAGTCTGCCTTGTGCATTGCTCTCGTGCGAGTGGACTGAGAGTTGAATCTTATGGGGCAACGTGTCTAAGAGTTCCATGGCCCGATGCAGGAGGGTGCCATTGGAGGTAAGCACGGTTTTGAAACCACGCTCTCTTGCCAGAGTGATGAATTGTGGCAGCAGAGGGTGGAGCAGGGGCTCTCCCATGAGATGGAAGTAGAGGAAACAAGCCTTGCCTTTCAACTTACTGGTGAGCAAGTCGAACTCTTCTGCCGTGAGCTGTCTCTTCGCTCTGTTGTGTTTCGGACAGAAGTGGCAGTTCAGGTTGCACGTATTGATAATTTCTATGTAACAGCGGTCTATCATACTTTGTTGATTGTGTAACGTAGTGCAAAAGTAACAAAAAATCAGCAATCATCAGCCTCTTGTCCATGCAAAAAGACAAAAAAAAGGCTTTTCGCTATAACTTTAGCAACCTATGGGAGCGATAAAACCCTGAACGAAAACTTCTGCCCCAGCGAAAGTTCCAATAATCATAGATTGAAGTTTCGCATGTACGGAAGTTATAGTAGTTAAAGAAGTTATCACTCCCTTCGGTCGTTAGAAGTTATAGCCAATAGCCTTTTGGGTTGTAAATTTAGTTGTAAAACATATGGCTTTAACTTCTCTAACTTCTTTAAATTCTTTAACTTCCCCATTTGCGAAAGTTGAGTCATAGATTAGAAAAAAAGTAGAGGCTGTTTTTTACTTTTCTTCTCAGAAGAGGTCTAATAGATGTAACAGGTAAGAAATGACATATCTATGAATATAGACGAAAAAGAGTTAATAGAAAAGCTACAGGTAAATCCAGAGAAAGGATTTCGCATGCTGATGACCAAATATCAGGAGGCTGTCTATTGGCACATACGCCGACTGGTGGTTTCGCATGCTGATGCTCAGGATGCCTCACAAGACACCTTTGTGAGAGTATATCGCTCCTTCGGTCAGTATCGTGGCGACAGTTCTCTGCGTAGCTGGATATATCGCATTGCCACCCGTGAGGCCCTGCGCATCATCAGCAAGAGGAGGCAAGAAGAAGTGTCGATGGAGTCGGAGACAACAGGTGTTCGCCTTCTTGCAGCCGACAACTATGTAGATTACGCCGACCAGGTGGCAGTGAAATTGCAGCAAGCCATCCTCTCGCTTCCCCCCAAGCAGCAGTTAGCATTTAATATGCGATACTATGATGAGTTGGGATTCGACGAAATAGCTCGTGTGGCAGATTCTACACCCACCAGCATCAAGGCAAGCTATCATATTGCCAAAGAGAAAATTATCAAATACATGAATTCAAATGATTAAAAATATGGATACTAAGTTCGATTTCCAGCAGGTGGGCAAACGTATGCCTTACTCTGCACCCGATGGTTTCTTGAAGGATATGGAGACCCATGTCCTTGAGGCTGTGAAGAACGATCGTCATGAGTCTCTCTTCTTGCAGCAGCAGAAGAAGCGTTCTGCTTTTAAGGTGATATGGACGGCTGCTCTGGCAGTTGCTGCGTCAGTGGCAGTGCTCTTTGTTCTCCATATAGACTTCTCTGATCCTAAGTCCCCACAGGTCGACAACAGTATAAAGGCTGTAGACCAAGCGTTCGCTCACTTGTCTTCTGCCGACCAAGCATTTCTTCTGGATGTTTACCAAGATGATGTGTTTCTCCATAATTAAAGACTCAACTTCTTGAATTAAAGATAATCCAACATTTTAAAACATAATGATTATGAAAAAGTTATTTAGTATTTTAATGATGGCTATTGCCATGTTTACATTCAGTATCAGTACATTAGCTCAGGCTCCTACTAAGAAGCAGCGCATCTCTCGCGAGCAGTTGGCTGAAAAACAGGCACAGCACATTGCCAATAGCTTGGCGTTCGACGATAAGACGAGAAGCCAGTTTGTTGACACCTACACCCAGTGCCAGAAAGAGATATGGGCTCTTGGTTCTCATCCTCGTCGCAATATGGCTGAAACAGAGGCGCAGACAGAACAGCAGATTAAGCAGCGCTTCGAGAAGAGTGAGAAAATTCTCGAAATTCGCCAGAAGTATTACAAGAAGTACTCTCAGTTCTTGACCCAGAGACAGATACAGCGTGTCTATGAGTTAGAACGCCAGATGATGAAGCGTTTTGCTCAGAAGAGAAAACAGAATGGTGGAAAGCCTGGGATGAAAAGAACGCCCCAAGCCAGACGAATGTAAGCCGTCTTGTTGTGCCAGTTTAAGAGTTTCGCTTCTCTCGTTGCTGCAGCTCTTCCCATGCCATTATCAGGGCGACGACACCCGAGTAGCTTTTCCTACCTTCTGATACGTGGTTGCCCTTGAGATAAAGGTCGAAGACATAGTCCTGCATACTACTGAGTGCTTTACTTCGCTTGCTGAGCCAGTAGTGGCGGTCGTTCTTGACCAGCTCTATGATCTCTGGGCGAATATAGTTTATCAATTGTCTGCCCTCCTTTTCTCCTAATAGGTTGAAGACACTGTTGAGAACATGTGGAAGAATGTGGTAATAACCACTAAACTTCACAGCCTTGTCTGTCGACGATGTACATGCCAAGTAGCTGTAGAAGTTGGCTTCGCCCTCATGGGCTATTCCTAAGAAATGTGCATATTCGTGCGCATAGATGGCGGGATAGTCGTGGGGGCGGATTTCGCCGTTGAGGGTAAACTCGCAGAAGAAGGGTGCCATGCTACCTGTTACGCCAACCATCGAACTGATGGGTGTGAACACCATCGTCTTGACATGGGGATGAGGATTGAAGGGAGCATTGATGCCTTCTCGTTGTCCCATCTTCTCATATACATTCAGAATCGCATCACTCACTCTTCGTTTCCACTCTTCACTTTCCTGTTCTTCACTCTTCACTCTTTGTCCTTCACTCAATAAGTTGAGGCTGTCGGCATAGCGATAGGCAAACTCGCGTAGCTTGTCCTTATCTACTTCTGCTGGTTTCATGTCTGTGCGCTGATAGATGTTGGGCTGCGAGTAGTTGAGTCCCCAGGCCATGTAGAACCATACGTAGATCCACAGCAGATATTCTGCCACTCTTCCCCACACCGTCTTTGTCTTGGGATAACAGTTTCCCTTAGGCGCCAGGAAGACGAAACGGCGGGCAAGTCGTTTGCGAAGGACAATCTCGTAGAGAGGATAAAGAATGACCCATGCGATGCTGAGGGCGATGAAGATGTCGCCTATGGCAAACGGGAAGATGCCCGAAAAGGAAGATAGTATTCTCCCGATGATGCTGTATATATATAAGGTGTAAATGTAGCCTAAGTATGGGCTCCACTTAATGACGAGAACGAGGACGAGCAACGACAGGAGCAACCAGTGTCGCCATCTTAGTCGGTTGAAAGTATTTGATAGTTTCATGTGTGGCTTGATAATGAGAATTTTCATACATTTTACAATGCTGCAAAAATACACAACTTTTCTGAATTATTGACAAGGTGACTCTGTTTTTTTTCTATATTTGCAATCACAAAGCAGATTATTAACTTTAACATATAGGAGGGCGGATCATGAAAAAGTCATTAGAAGCATTCGAGGCAAAGAACCTGGAGTATGAGAACATCTACAACGAAGAAGATGATCGTAGAGAATATAATTCTATTTGGTACAACTAAGCATCTTGTTTGAAGCTTTTACCCACGTGCTGTTGAATTTCTGATTCAGAGTACGTGGGTAAAATTTTGTCATTTCTCGAAGTGCTGATAGTCTTTGCTGTGCTTCCAGTCGCCACCCCATCTGAATCCTTTTTCTTTGAAGAGTCGGTAGCACAAGTCGCCCCTTTGAATCATGTATGCGTGTTTCTTACTGCGGTCGAGATAAGGACGGGCTGTGGCTGGTTCTATTACTTCTTTGCCATTTCTCAGTCGTTTGTGGTAGGGGTTGTAGAGGGTGTTGATGTCTACAGCCATTCCTCTGCCGTGCTTTGATACGGTGTGGGTATGCGAGATAAACCTGAAGTTAAAGCAAGAGGAGTTGTTGGCTCTCATGGCCCGTTCGTCGTCTGCGTTCCAATAGTCGATGAGCCGCATTCGTTCTATCGGATATTTTGCCCGGTAGAGTTTGTACAGAATGTCGAGCACATCGTTAGCTATGGCTTTGTTGACCACCATTTCTCCCACGATGCTCCTGCCTTCCTTGTCGGTGTGCAGGCAGCGCAGATAGCGCAGCTCGCTTCTTGGCACAGTACAATTCTTCTTGTATGTTTTTCCCTTCATCATACTGAAGATGTTGTCGGGAATGGGCACGGCATAAAAGTAATGTTTTTCTCCCTTTTTGCTGATGCTTTGCTCTGTGACAGTCTCGCCTGGGTTCTGTGCTTTCAAGGGCATACAGAACAGCGAAGAGAGCATGATGCACAGAAGGAGGAGTGTCTTCGCCAACAATCTGCTTGCCGGGATGTAATGCGAGTCTTTTATTTCGCCAATGACGATGATACTGTGAAGACTGCCTATGCAGTCAATGTTGCCGAGGGTGTTGAGCATGAAGTCCTGATAGTCTTTCATGTCGTGTGCATACACTTTGATCTGAAAATCATAGTCGCCCGTGGTGTTGTAGCATTCCGTTATCTGGTCTATATTCTGCACGGTGTCCATGAATTGCTGTATCAGGTCGTGAGTGTGCTGCTTCAGTCGGATATTGCATAGCACGATGACGTTGTACCCCATCTTGTGATGGTCGACGATGGCTCCATATCGCTGTATGTATCCTTCCCGTTCCAGTCGTTTCTGACGTTCAAAGGTAGGCGAGGGCGAAAGGTGTACTCTTGCTGCAAGTTCCTTGACGGTGAGCCGGGAGTTCTGTTGCAGCAACTTCAGTATCTTGATGTCTATGTCGTCGAGTTTTTCTTCTGTTGCCATAATCTATTCTTCTTTAAATGTGCTTTTTTACAGAATAATATTCTGTGTATCGATTATTCTAACTGCAAAGTTAGCATATTTTTCTGAATTATGAAGAATATTTGGCGGATAAAATTCTTCTTTCTACCTTTGCAGCCGAAAAAGAAGCATTTCTGCCGTCAGTGGGGCAGGATGCAGACAGTCCTCATGACACATAATATTAAAGAAAGGGAGATAAAAACATGAGCAACGTGAGAAATCAACATTTTGAGGCAGTGGGCAGCTATTTGCGCCCAGCAGAGTTGAAGGAAGCCAGAGTAAAGTTTGCCGAGGGACAGATTTCGGCAGTAGGACTTCGTCACATTGAAGACCGGCTTATCACAGAAGTGGTCAGACAGCAGAAGGCGCACGGATTGCGCTATATTACAGATGGCGAGTTTCGCCGCAGCTATTGGCATCTCGACTTTATGTGGGGATTTGGCGGCGTAGAGCACATAGAGTTGGATCATGGTTATCAGTTTCATGGCGAGGAAACCACGAAAGGCTCCCTCCGTCTTACAGGAAAGATAACAGGCGAGAACCATCCCTTCATCAAAGATTTCTTGTTTGTGAAGCAGTTTGAGGAGGAGGGCGTAGAGGCCAAGCAGACCGTACCGGCACCGGCACAGTTTCTGGCAGAGCTGTTCCGGGGAAAGAATGCCGAGAACACCCGTCAGTTTTATCCCAACACCACAGAGCTGATAGAAGATATTGCCAAGGCCTATCGCACATTCTTCCACGAGATCTATGCAGCAGGCTGTCGAACTGTACAGTTGGATGACTGTACCTGGGGCATGATTGTAGATGACGATTTCTGGAAGTCGATGGCAGGCACGGGCTTTACCCTGGAACACGAGGCCCTGCAATATCTGAAGGTCAACAACCTCTCCATAGAGGGAAAGCCCGAGGGGCTGACCGTCAACACGCACGTGTGCCGTGGCAACTATCATTCATGCTATGCCACGAAGGGCGCCTATGATGCTGTGGCTCCTTATCTCTTTGCCCGCGAGGATGCCGACACCTTCTATCTCGAATACGACGATGAGCGTTCGGGTGGCTTCGAGCCTCTGCGGTATGTGGCTGAAGGCAAGAAGGTGGTTCTTGGTCTGATAACCAGCAAGTCGCCTGTGCTCGAGGACAAGGCCACAGTCATAGCCCGCATTCATGAGGCGGTGAAGTATCTTCCTCTCCAGCGTCTCAGCCTGAGTCCTCAGTGTGGTTTTGCTTCTTGCGAGATAGGCAACAAACTGACAGAGGCAGAGCAGTGGACCAAGTTGGATCTTGTGCGAGAAATCGCCGAGGAGGTTTGGGGAGCGTGATGCTTCCCCTTGTCTTGCAAAATCATCCGGGGCAATGACTTGTTCTTACAGCGCAAGCGCTTCGTGTTATGATATTGTAGGGTCATCATAGAAAACCGATGCCGGTCGTCTATGATGACCCTTCTTGGTTGTAATAGACAGGTTGCAAAATACCATGATAACAGGAATAACGCAGTTTCTCAAAGAAGAAATAATGCGTGTTACGGAAAAATAGTAAACGATAATTTGTTTTGTATTATCTTTTTGTTTAACTTTGCAGAAGCAAAGCTGCATCTCAGCATAATATTCAAGCAAGCTTGATATCCTGCATTCGATTTGTATTTGCTTTGCAGACCAAGAAAATCGGTGTGTGAGCCTTCTGTTGTGATAAGCTATCTTTATCGGCAACAAATAGTAGGTCTAATAATTAAAGACGTGTGTGTAATGCAGACAGTAAAAGAAGAGTCGTATCAGGCAATATTTAGAAAATATTATCCCCGTATGTACTATTATGCCAAGCGTATAGTGGGGGAGGACGCTGCAGATGATGTGGTTCAGGAAGGATTTCTTGAACTATGGAATCGCATGGATGCATTGGATACAGAAGGTCCGCAGATAGAGTCTTATCTCTACAAGACCGTCTATTCGAGAGCTTTGAATTATCTGAAGCGTTACAAAAAGATCAACACTGCGGCTTTAGAAGACATCAACGAGATGCGTATGTCGTGCTATCTCTCCTCGATGGGTGATGGCGAGCACGACATGGAAAATGCAGAACTGAATAGGAAAATTAATCAAGCCATCAGTGAACTGCCGGACAAGTGCAGGGAGATTTTCGTCTTGAGTTATCTCAAGGACATGAAGAACAGCGAGATCGCCCTCATGATGAACGTTTCCGTTCGTACGGTGGAAGCCCATATTTACAAGGCACTGAAGATGCTTCGTTCTCGTTTGGGAATAATATTCTTATTTTTCTTGTTTTTTTGGATAATTGAGTAAGTGTTTTCTTAACAATAATTGTTATGGTGTTTATAGGATCATAATTGGTATTTATAGAATCATCCATTTAAAAAGAAAAAGGTTATGCAAGATATAAATAGGATAAACGAAGAGTTGAAGGCCAAATTCCTGGCAGGTGAGTGTGCCGAGGAGGAACTCCTGCTGATAAGAGATTGGCTCAAAGACTTTCCTGAAGAACAAAAGGAACTTTTCAAAACGGAAAAGATGAGTGATGAACTCAAGGCGCAGTTTATGCCCAAATCACAGATACGAATGGCAGAGGAAAGACTGCAGGCTCGCATCAGAAAGCAGGAGGCAGAACAGGAGGCAGAACAGCAGACTGAGCATCATGCTCGTGTGGTGAGTATGTGGCGTCGTGCAGCAGCTGTCGCTGTGGTATGTGTGCTGGGCGGACTGGCTTGGTTCTATTTGCAGCACAACTCATTGCGCAGTATGCAGATGCAAGTTGTCATGACTGGAGCCGATAACGATACAACATTGATGTTGCCGGACGGAACAAAGGTTTGGCTCAACAGGCAGTCTGCCCTCAAATACCCTAAAGAGTTTGATGCAGAGGACAGAGTTGTGGCAATCGAAGGTGAAGGCTATTTTGAGGTAACCAAGAATCCTCATCAGCCATTTATCGTAGAGAGCGATGTGATGAGTGTCAAGGTGCTGGGTACGGTGTTCAACTTTCATGTAGACAAGGAACAGCAGAAAGCATCGGTAAGTCTTCTCGAAGGAAAGGTGAGAGTGGCTGGCAACAACGATGAGGGAACCATCGAACTGGAGCCAGGACAGAAGGCTTTCGTTGATGCCAGGATGGGCAGCATGACGGTTTCGGAGGCTGATGTCTATCAGGAAGCCATGTGGCACGAGCATAAGACTGCATTCAGTAATGCCAACGTAAACTCCATCGCCAAGTTGTTGGAGAATATATACAAGGTACAGGTAGTAGTCGATCCTGCTATCGACCAGAACAACACTTATTCGGGAGTCATCAAGGAGAAAGAAACTATCGACTCAGTGCTTGACCTGTTGCAGAATACACTGCCTATTCATTACAAGGTGAAAGGCAATAAGGTTTATCTCATCAAGTAGGATACACCTTATTATATATATAGCATGTGTGGAAGCTTCCACGCCCAACGAAAGTTGATTCAGAAAAAACACTTATTCAAAAAAAAGTTATTTTTTGAGTAAGTGTTTTTTTGTTTTCCGATGTTATATAAGTGATATTTATTAACAACAATGTAGGTAGTTAACGACCTAAAGACTAAAAACAAAGATTATGACACATTGGTATCATTTACAAAAGACAAAAACCGCAGCCGTTGCCTTTACGCTGATGTTGCTTGCTGGTTCTTGGACAGCCGCCAAGGCTCAGATTACTCTGAATGTTCCTCAGACTACATTGGGAACAGTCATCAAGCAAATCCAGAAACAGTCTAAGTATCAGTTCACCTATGACGACAACTTGGCTAAGATGCAGGTTAATACCCCAATTCGGGATAAAATAGCGATTAGTTGCATGTGAAGACAGATACACGAGTTCTCTTCTCATGCCATCAGACATGAGCTATATATAAAGAATCGAAAGAGA
>OGDF01003250.1_pt1 | contig 20258 bp, 22 predicted proteins | sample 1570141 | NCBI WGS metagenome assembly OGDF01 (sample SAMEA4370581, study PRJEB24528) | human gut metagenome | reverse complement strand
TGGTGGAATCAAAAGGTGCGCCAAAGATAACAGCTTGCGCTTCTTCGTAAGGGCAATCGCAGCCAATGAAGGTTTCTAAAGATGGGTTCATGGGTGAGCCTCGCTTTCTGGTTCCTCCAGCAACCGTTTTACATAGGTTGGCAGAGCAAATGCGCCAATGTGGAGGTCGGTATTGTAATAATCGGTTTGGATGCCCAATGCGTTCCAAGCTGCTTGCTTTTCCGGTCCAAAATCCAGGATTGGATCGAACTTTTTAGAAGCAAAGCCGAACAGCCAGTGACCGGAAGGATAGGTTGGAATGTGCGCTTGATAAACACGACACAGCGGGAAGGTTTCTGCAATGCGTCGGTGGGCCCGTTTCATGGATTGGGCATATTTTTCGTAGTAAGGGCTTTCATGCTGATTGATGAGAATGCCATCATCGGACAAAGCAGTGTAGCAGTTGCCGTAGAACTCCTTGGTGAACAAGCCTTCACCGGGGCCGAATGGGTCGGTGGAGTCTACAATGATCAAGTCGTAAGCGTCTGTTTTGTTGCGAACAAAAGGCAAGCCGTCTGCAATGTACAGATGCACACGAGGGTCGTTCAGCTTGCAGGCAGTTTGCTTCAGATACTTTTTGCTGACTTCCACCACCATCTTGTCGATTTCCACCATGTCAATATGTTGGATGGACTTATATCGGCACAGCTCTCGCACGGTGCCGCCGTCGCCGCCGCCGATGACCAAAACACGACGAATCTCCGGGTTGGTCGCCATGGCAACGTGAACGATCATATCGTGATAAATAAATTCATCCTTTTGGGTGACCATCATCAGTCCGTCCAGTGTGAGAAAGCGTCCAAATTCCTTGCTTTCCATCACATCCACTTGTTGAAACTTGCTTTGCTTGGAAAAGAGCTGTTTGGTTACCCGAATGGAAAAACGCACGTCCTTGGAGTGTTTTTCTGTATAAGATAATTTCATAAGAATACCACCTGTTTCAAATAGAAAATAAACGGTAACAGTTTAAAAAAGGGAGAAAGCGGTCATCGCTTCACATCCACCACATTGATTTTTTCAATCTTTACGTCTTCCGTACCGGTCATGAAGCAGCCCTTCTCTTTGGCGTAGCCGATGTATTGCAGAATCTCCGGTGTGATTTTTTCGCCCGGGGCAAGAATCGGAATCCCCGGTGGGTAGCACATGACAAACTCACTGCAAATTTCACCGGCACTTTCCTCAATGGGAATCTGGCGCTTCGGTGCGTAGAAGGCGGCTTGGGGTGTCATGATAACCAATGGGTTGATGTACTCGTGGTCAAACATTCCCTGCTTATCCTTGGAATATAAGCGGCGAATCTCAGCCAATGCGGAAACAAGTCGCTCGATGGCAGGCTCCTTGTCGCCAACGGAGATGATTGCCAACAGATTGCCGATGTCACCGAATTCGATTTGAATATTGTATTCATCTCGCAGAATATCGTAGACCTCAATGCCTGCCAGCCCCACATCCCGCGTGTGAACAGACAGTTTGGTTTCGTCAAAATCAAAGACCGCATCGCCGTCGCAAATCTCTTTGCCAAAGGCATAGTAGCCGCCGATGGCATTGATTTCCTCTCTTGCATATTGGGCGAGCTTTTTTACCTTTTTGAAGATTTTCTTTCCCCGCAATGCCAAGTTTCGGCGAGAAATATCCAGAGAGGACAACAGCAGGTAGGAACCGCTGGTGGTTTGGGTCAAGTTGATGATTTGACGGATATAGCCCTCTGTGATCGTGCCGTTGGATAGCAGGAAGGAGCTTTGGGTCAGAGAACCGCCGGTTTTGTGCATACTAACCGCTGCCAAGTCGGCGCCGGCTGCCATGGCGGAAATCGGCATATCCTTCCCAAAATAGAAGTGGGTGCCATGGGCTTCGTCTACCAACACCTTCATACCGTGTTCGTGTGCCAATTCGGTGATAGCTTTCAAGTTGGAGCAAATACCGTAGTAGGTTGGGTTGTTGACCAAAACGGCTTTTGCATCGGGATGCTCCAAAATCGCATGACGAACATCTTCCAGTCCCATGCCCAACGGAATGCCCAATTCCTTATTGGTGCCGGGATTGACATAAACCGGAACGGCGCCGCTGATGACCAGTGCGTTGATAGCGCTGCGATGCACGTTGCGGGGCATGATGATTTTTTCTCCCCGCTTGCAAACGCTCAGCACCATGCTCTGTACGGCAGAAGTGGTGCCATTTACCATAAAAAATGCCTGCTTTGCGCCAAAGGCATCAGCGGCAATGGCTTCGGCTTCCCGAATGACCGAAACAGGGTGGCACAGGTTGTCCAGTGGTTTCATGGAGTTTACGTCTACGGAAAGGCAGTCCTTGCCTAAAAAGTCCCGCAGCTCTTTGTTTCCCCGTCCTTGCTTGTGTCCCGGTACATCAAAAGGGACGACCCGGTTGGCTTTGTATTGCACCAACGCCTCATAGATGGGTGCTTTTTGTTGCCATTCTTGATTCATGAAAGTTCCTCCTTGTGGGATAGCGTAACAAAATCCGTTTGGCTTCCCGCTCAAAATAGCGAGAACTTGCGGATAAAAAGGCAACCGCCTTCCGTGCAGTTGCCTGTTTGTTAATAAATAGTCGTGCCGCTGAAAAGCTCGATCATTTCTCGGCGCAGTCGTTCATTGATGGCAAGACGCTCTCGAGGAGATAATTCATAGGCATCGGTGTTGAACAGGTAGTTTTGCAGGTTGATCTCTTTAATCAGCATTTTTGTATGAAAAATATTGGACTGATAGACGTTTACGTCAATGGCGTCGTATTTTTCCAACGTTTTGTTGTCAATGTAATCCTGAATGGAAGTGATCTTGTGGTCGATGAACAGCTTGTTGCCATGTAAATCTCGTGTGAATCCTCGAACACGATAGTCTGTGGTGATAATATCGGAATCGAAGCTGCCAATCAAATAATCCAGTGCGTTCAGAGGGGAAACCTCGCCGCAGGTGGAAATGTCAATATCTACCCGAAAGGTGGAAATGGAGTTGTCCGGATGATATTCCGGATAGGTGTGAACGGTCAAATGACTTTTGTCCAAGTGACCGTGTACCATTTCACGACGCATTAAAAAATCTAACTCCCCCCGGTTGCAAGAGGGGTCAATGCCCTCTACCGGAAGATTATTCTCGCTGATGAGAACATTTACGCTGGCGCCCTGCGGCTCATAATCCTGTTTGCTGACATTCAGCACATGGGCGCCAATGATCTCTGTGACATCATATAGGATGTTGGTCAGACGCTCCGAGTTATATTGCTCGTCAATATAAGCCAGATAATCTCGCTGCGCTCGTTCACTACGAGCGTAGCAAATATCGTAAATATTGAAGCTGAGGGTTTTTGTCAGATTATTGAAGCCGTACAATTTCAGCTTGTTTTCCAACCCTAACATCCCTGCCTTTCTGCCAATGAAAACTTGTAATGTGATAATAGCTTAAAATGGGTGTAAAGTCAACCGGTTTCCCCTGAATGTGTGGGGATTTTACAAAAAATTTAATTGCTTTTTAAAAATTGTCAAACAAGCGTTGCTCCGGCGGTGTTTCCAATAATTCCGGGTGGGAAACCAGTTTTTTCAAAAGCTGCACGGAGCGTGCTAAGTACAGTCCATCGCAAATACGTTCGTCCATCACCAATCCAAAGGGGAGAACCTTCTTTGTTTTGAAGGTGTTTTCGCCGGTGGGAATCATCTTTTTATATTCTTTTCCCATAGCAAAAAATAAGCCCGCTGTACCAAAATCCGATAAGTGGTGAGAAATATGGGGCAGCCCCAAGGATTTTATATTGGTGAAAAATACAGAACTGTGCCACGGACTGGCATCAATCACGGCTTTTGGCATTCGATTGTGCCGATCCAAAAACATCAGTGTGGATACCACCGGGCGCAGCAGCCAATCCGGAACCTTTGTCAGTACCTCTGCAACTTGATCCGTTTGGGTTTCTGCTTTTGCTTGGGTAACGCCTTTCACTGCATTGTCGATGATTTGGCAGATTTCGTCCAACGTTTCCAAGCCGTTGAAAATCAGCTTGACTGTGGTTTCCGCTTCATCATCTCTCCGAAGGGTACGCTTAATGGAAACTGCAATGGAAATGTCATTGTGTGCGTAGATCGAGCCGTTCATAATAAAGCGGTTCATTTTGGGGCGCAGCGCCAGCAGACGAACACCGGCAGCCATTACAAGTTGCATATAGGTGTATCGTTTGCCTTCTGCTCGCTTTTGTGCAATAAAAGCATCCATCCCTTCGCAGGGAAGCTCATAGGCAATATAGTTTTGTGCATCGTACCGCTTCCGCAAAATCATCGGCAACATTCGGTCAAAAGGATCTACGCCTTGCACCCGTTTTCCGTCCGGTCATTTTGTCATAGTATCACCGCTTTTCAGAGATTTGTTTGGAAAAATTATACCATATTTCTACCTTTTAGAAAAGCCTTAATTTACAAGAGAGGTTAGGGTTGCTTGTTATAAATGAAGCACGAAGTTATAAAAACTTTGCTGTTTTTCCATTGTTCTGTAAGCTAATTTTTGCTCCCAAAGAAATTTGCCCATTCAGGAGTTTCCCTATCAAAAATAAGAATTTCTTCAGGAGTTAATTTATGGGGTAATCCGCAAATATGTTGTATTCCGTTTTCTTATCAAAACTGAACACCCATTCTCCAATAGGATCAGGGGTGTTTTTCCACCAAATTTTATCAGAGGGTCTGTTTTTATACCAATTATTTGACATTTTTCGTCGTCCCTTTCACAAGGTTGTTATACCATAAAATCCAAGGGGATGCAATGAAGTTATCCTGCTTGAAAGGTTCTAACAAAAGAAAAAAGCGCACCTTACCTGCTGCCTCTCCCAAAAGGAAACAGGAACAAGATGCGCCGGTTGCCGATACGCTATGGTTAACTGAGCCGATGCTCATAGCTGTATCGCAAAACTTTTTCGATTCGCTGCCTTGCCCGACGAAGCGCCTTAGACACGGAAGATTTTTGTACTCCCAAAGTTTGTCCGACTTGTTCCATGGTCAATCCGTCATAGTAGTATAGTCGAATACATTCCTGCTGCAAGGGAGTTAGCTCTCCTGCCATTACGTTTGCCATGGTGCGTTTGAGTCGCCGATATTCTTCGTCCTGGTCGCTATCTCTTGCAAATTTAGAAATTCCCTCTTTGCCGGACAGGGTTCCTTCCAATAAATCAAAGCTCAGTTGTTTTGCCAAGGGCGTTCTCCTCCTGTATTTCTCGCAGCGCCGCCGGATGGGCTGCCAAAAGTTGACCGGTGTGGCGGCATTCCAAATACATGGTGTAAAGCAGGGCGATTCTCCGGTTCAGTTCGTTTTGCTCCGAACAGTTGGATTGCCGTAATCTGTCTTTCAGCCCTTTGATATGACGGGCAAGCGTATCTGCCTCTGCTGTGTATTCCTGTGCCAATGCGTTCCAATTCATTTCCCATACGACCTCTTTTCTCTTCTTATTTTATCGAACGAATGTTCGCTACTATATTCTAGTTTAGCAGGATTTTCCAACACTTTCAACCAAAATGCGAACATATGTTCCATATAAAGAGTAGTAGTCCCAAAAACAGGACAGCGAGGTGGTTACAGAGAATTTTCAACATTGTCATATCTATTGTAATTTCCCATCTGTTTGCGGTATAATAAAACGGTATACAAAAAATTACCCCAGAAGGGGTTCAGAATGAGAACGGAGGGATTTGAATGCATATTCTCAATTCGGTACGAGGTAGCGTATCCGGTGCGATTAACTTTGTGGTGGATAAGAATCGTCGACTTTCCATAATCAATAAGGTGAAGCACGTAATCCGTGATGAGGAGCAGCGCGCCAACGAAGCATACATTGCTTTGGGAAAATATTACTATCATAATCTGCGGAATGCAGAAAATAACGAAACAGAGTTTTACTGTGTAGAGGTAGACAATGCCGAGCGTCGTTTGCAGAGAGCAGAACAGAAACTTGCAGAGCTGACCCAATGCCAGAGTGAAATCTATAATTTCGATGACGAGGCATTTGAGGAGTTTTGCCGTGCTTGCGAAGAAACCGGTTGCGACGGCTGCGAGGGCTGCCGACCGATCGAGCAGGTAGAGGATTGGATGGATGATGAATTTTTGGCTGAGGAGCAGGAAGTAAGTAGCATGGATGTAGAGCTTCCGCCTCAGGTACAAGAAGCAATGGACAGCCAAAAGAAGGATGCGGAGTAATTTATGAAGAAAGTCATGGTAGGAATGAGCGGCGGCGTAGACAGCTCTGTGGCAGCAATGCTACTGCGGGATCAGGGCTATGACGTGACCGGTGTTACGTTAAAGCTGCGCCCCGATGAATATATGCAGGAGAGTCGGTCGGGAGGCTGCTGTTCTTTGGATGACATTGACGATGCACGGCGGGTATGCTATAAGTTGGGGATTCCCCACCTAGTCTTTAATTTTACCGATATTTTCAAAAAGACGGTAATGGACTACTTTGCGGATTCCTATTTTCAAGGGAAAACCCCAAATCCCTGCATTGCCTGCAATCGCCATGTAAAATTCGATGCCATGATGCGCCGTGCCATGGAGCTGGGCTTTGACTACGTTGCGACTGGTCACTATGCTTCCATTCGGCAGCGAGAGGATGGACGCTATGTTTTGGAGCAGGTAGATGCTGCCAAGGATCAAAGCTATGTGCTGTATAATTTAACTCAGTTTCAGTTAGCCCACACCTTACTGCCCATTTCCGGTTATGAAAAGCCGGAAATCCGAAAATTAGCGGAGGAAGCCGATCTTCCCGTGGCTCATAAGGCGGACAGTCAGGATATTTGCTTTATTGACGACAATGACTACGCAGCCTTTTTGACACGCTATACCGGAAAAACCATGCCGGAGGGCGATTTTGTAGATCAAACCGGAAAGGTGTTGGGACGACATAAAGGCATCAGTCATTACACCATTGGACAGCGAAAGGGATTGGGTATCGCTTTTGGAGAACCGATGTATGTAACGGGAATTGATGCTGCCCATAACCAAGTGGTACTGGGGCCATCCGGCAGCCAATATCGCAGCAGCTTGATTGCCGACGATATGAACTGGATTGCCATGCCGTCTTTAACCGAGCCGATTACCGTAGAGGCAAAGGTTCGCTATGCTGCCGTACCGGCAAAGGCTGTGGTAATACCGTTGGAAAATGGCAAAGTGCGGGTGGAATTTGAAACACCCCAGCGGTCTGTAACACCGGGGCAGGCAGTTGTTTTTTATGACGGTAAAACCGTTGTGGGCGGCGGTGTGATTCAAGCGGACTGCGAAAAGAATCAACTTTGATAATAAAAAGGCAGGGTGCCTTTGAAACGATAGAATGGATTGCTCGGCAGCGCAAAAAATACGGTTGCCGGTCGATCTCGGTCGGTGTTTGCCGACTGTCGGAGGTGAAGTTATGTCAACCAACTTATCTCAGGAGATTAGCTGTCCAAGCTGCGGCTGTTCTTCCACCACACGGATGTGGCCCGGTATTGACGGCGTGCGCAACCCGGAACAGCGGGAACGCATTTTGGAGGAATCTCTGTTTTGCTGGGAATGTCCGGATTGCGGGTATCGGATGCAGTTAGTGTATCCTTGTCTGTATCATGATCGGGAACGACGGTTCTTGATTTTACTGGACCCCAATCAAAAAGAACAATCTCTGGATAAAAAAGCCATGGCGGAGCAATCATTGCCGCAAACCAAAAAGCGGATTGTTTCCTCTGTGGAGGAATTAAAAGAAAAGCTGCTGATTTTTGAAAATGGGCTGAACGACGCTGCTTGCGAATTGTCGAAACTGGCAATGATGCAATCGGTAGAGCACCGGAGAGGCGTTCTTCCGGAAAAGGGATATTTTAGCAGTGTGGACACAGAAGCAAACAAAATCACGTTTGTCTTTTTCTTTGAAGATGAGGAATTGGAGCCGTTGTATCAAACCACACGATATGACGTTTACCGCAAAGCATTGGAGATTGCCACCTCGTTACATTTTAATGAATACAGCGATGATTTTTTACGAGTAGATATGGAAATGGCACGGTTGATGCTGGAAGAATTTCAGAATCGCTGAGGATGACTAGAAAGGAATGAAGGGATTATGTGCGGAATTTGTGGATTTACAGGAGAGATCGTCAACCGAAATACGGATAAACAGACGGTCATAACACGGATGGCGGATGTGATTACACACCGTGGACCCGATGACTGCGGCTACCATGTGGAGGATGACATCGCCATGGGGTTCCGCCGGCTGAGCATTATTGACCTGAGCGAGGGACATCAGCCGATTTATAATGAAGACAAAACCATGGTTCTCACCTTTAACGGCGAGATTTACAACTATCGGGAATTGCGGGAAGAGCTGATTGCAAAAGGTCACGTGTTTACTACCCACTCCGACTCTGAGGTTTTGATTCATGGATTTGAGGAATGGCAGGAGGATTTGCTGAACCGCCTGCGTGGAATGTTCGGCTTTGCCATTTGGAATCGAGTGAAGAAAGAACTGTTCATTGCCCGTGACTTCTTTGGCATTAAGCCGATGCACTATGCAATGGTGGGCGATAACTTTGTGTATGGCTCTGAGCTGAAAAGTATCTTGGAGTTTCCGGGATTTGAGAAAAAGTTCAACTATCGCACCTTGGACAATTACCTCTCCTTCCAATATGCTGTTCCGCCGGAAACCTTCTTTGAGGGCGTTTATTGCCTGATGCCTGCCCACTATCTCTGGTATCGTGACGGAAAGATTACAACTACCCGTTACTGGGAGTCCAAGTTTGAACCGGATGAGTCTATGACAGAGGAGCAGGCAGTCAATGACATTGCGGCAGTATTTGAGGACAGCGTCAACACCCACAAAATCAGTGATGTTGAGGTTGGTTGTTTCCTGTCCAGCGGTGTAGACTCCAGCTATGTGTCCACTTATTTTGCGGATCAGAAAACCTTTACCGTTGGGTTTGACTTTGGCTTGAAGTATAACGAAATCAGTTGGGCGCAGCGTCTTTCCGAGAAAATCGGTGTGGACCACCACTATAAGATTATTTCCTCCGAGGAATTCTGGGGCAACATTAAAAAGGTACAGTATCACATGGATCAGCCGCTGGCAGACCCTTCCTGCATTGCGCTGTATTTTGTATCGAAGATCGCCAGTGAACACGTAAAGGTTGTTTTGTCCGGTGAGGGTGCCGATGAATTGTTCGGCGGCTATCAGGACTACAACAATCCGGTGGTCTTTAAGAATTATCGCAAATTGCCACAGGGCTTGCGTACCTGGCTGAAGAACACCGCACAGAAGCATGAGAAATCCTTTAAGGGACAGGGTTTTGTTACCAGAGGTGAACTGCCGGTAGAGAAATTCTTCTATGGCAACGCCAGAATGTTTGACGTGCATCAGAAGCGTCGTTTGCTGAAGGATCCTTCCATTGCAACCAATCCGATTCACATGGCACAGCCGCTGTATGACAGAGTAAAGGGTTTGGACGATGTAACCAAGATGCAGTATATCGACATCAACCTGTGGATGATCGGTGATATTTTACTCAAGGCAGACCGGATGAGTATGGCGAACTCCTTGGAGCTGCGTGTTCCGTTCTTGGATAAAAAGGTGTTCGAGGTAGCATCTAAAATTCCGGCAAGACTGCGGGTGAACAAGACCGAAACCAAGATGGCACTGCGAAAGGCTGCGCAACGCCGGATGCCGGTAGAAACCGCGCAGAAGGACAAGCTGGGATTCCCTGTTCCGACTAGAGTATGGCTGAAGGATGAAAAGTATTACAACATCGTAAAGCAGGCATTCCATTCTGACATTGCGAAGAAATTCTTCAATGTGGATGAGCTGATGTACTACTTGGATGGACATAAGAATAATATCCGTGATTACAGCCGTATGGTTTGGACGGTATTTATCTTTATTGTTTGGTATGATATTTACTTTAACGGCGCATCTCATGACGAGGGTGACCTGCCGATTATTCAGTAGAATTTTCCATACCGGATGGTATGAACAAGAAAAAGGCTTCCCGATTTTTTGGGGAGCCTTTTTGCAGGATGAACAAAAAATAGAATGGAATTTTGGGGAACGATCCAAAGCTTCCGAGGACACATCTGTTGCAATTTTTGTAAAAAAGATGTAAAATAAAAATAATATTGTTTCTCATCTTATACAATCATTATATGGTGTTAACACAAAAAGGGGAAGGAGGCGACGGGGTGCAAACGGTATTTGATCTGTCTCAAGGTAGCGGCTATTTTGATCTTTGTCCCGTAGCATTTCTGATATTGGAATTGGTACAGGATGAGAAGGGGCAACCGGAGGATTTAATCATTCGCTACGGCAATCCTGCGCTGGCAAAAATTGCAAAGCGTCCTGCAAGCGAGTTGCAAGGAAAACGGCTTTTTCAGGACCTTATTCCGGAAGAGCCGAAAGATAAGTGGATGCCGACTTATGTGGCAGCCGCACTCTCCGGAGAAGACAAAGAGGTTCATGAATTTATCGGGGTAACTAACCGGTATTGGAAGGTTGTGTGTTACCCTTGGACGAAAAAAGGGTTTTGTGCTTGTTTCCTTACAGATGAAACAGACCAAGTTCGCTTTCAAAAACACATTGAGTACATGGCAAATTATGATATTGCCACCGGTGCGTACAGCAAAAACAGCTTTAAAGAGCTGTGCATCACCTATCATCCCAACGGTTCTATGGGCATGGTATATGTAGATATCAATGACCTGAAAATGTGCAATGACGTTTATGGACACCAAACAGGCGACCTGTTGATTTCTACGGTGGCACAGCGTATTTTCCAACGAATCGGACACAGCGGTGCCAAGCTGTACCGTGTGGGCGGCGATGAATTTGTTATTCTTTGGGAAGATTGTACCCAAGAAATGATTGAACAGTTGGCGAAAGATCTGGAAACCGATTTTGTGAACGACCTGATTGAAAAGATGCCAGAGCAGTTGGCATCGGTGGGATGTAGTTGGATGAAGGAATGTACCAATATTGACAATCTGGTGCGTTTGGCAGACCAACAAATGTATGAGAAAAAACGAGCAGCTTCGTTGCTAAAGAAAAGCTCCCAAAAGAGACACCTGCGATAGAGCAGGTAGTCCCTTCGGGCGGCTTTTAATCAATCAAATCACGGTGTAACCATTGCGGTTATGCCGTTTTTTGTTTTCGATATGCTTTTGGAATGACGCTTCCATTTCCTCTGCGGTAGCAAGTCGTATGATACCAACACCGTGATAGTAAATATCAATCTGCTGATACCTAACCTCATTTTCACGGTAGGGTTTGTGCACCTCAATTCTGGAAATGAATTCGTGTACGAGTTCAGGTGTCAGTTCCTTTACTTCAGTAACCTTTTTCACCTTTGCTATAAACTTTTCCAAATCATAGTTCTGTTTGCTTTCTTCGCTTAAATTTTCTACCTTGTATTACTCTTATCTCTTAATAAGAACCGTCACCGCTACCGTACACAGAACCGTCACTGCGGGAATAAAATCTATTGCTTAATCCTATGAGTCTTTTGCGGTTGGTACGGCGGAAGGATACTTCAATTCCTTTTTCTCTGTAAAGGTATTGATAGTCATATTTACGCAACAGTTTAGTAACGGTATTGGGTGGAGTATAGTTATCTCCCACAGCGTTCAGAAGGTCGGTTGCAGTACCGAGCCACTCCTTTCTGGTCTGCATAGGCTATTGCCTTACGAAGAAAAGGGTGTTCTTTAGTAAGTACGGGCATACCTGTTTGCGGTATATCCCCAAGTGCTTCGGCTACAATCCGTTCACCTTTGGTTATTTGCATTTTCAATCACTCCTTCGGCGGGTATCTTATGATTTTTTAAGCTGTTCTTCTGCTTCTTGGCAAATTCACTTGCCGCCGCCCGTCGCTCATCGCTGTATGGCTCGGTCCGTCGAAAGCAGAAACGACCTTTGGCAATCTCAAAGGAAAGACTGCCGCCCTCTGTGTCATCGGTCAGTCTACATAGATCAGGATGCTTGACCGAGTAGATGGTTAGTCTGTTTTTGAGATCGGTGTTATAGGTGTTGACCGTAATCCACGGACTTGCTTCATCGAAGAATATCTCTGTTGTTTTCTGTGACTTTTTCAAACCTGTTTTCATCACATCACGCTCCTTTCTAAAATTGGCTTGTTTTTTCATTGTTTTTTGCAAGATAGGCGTTTTTGACCGAATTTTCACAGTTCAAGACCTGTAAAAAATACAGATTTTCTAATAGAAATGCCTCAAATGATGCAGACATCATTAAGCCTGTTTCTGTTTGGAAAATCCCGACTTGTACAGCTCATGAGCCCATTTTGCGGTTTCCCCGAATGTCGTTCCTGCCCCGGAATCTCACCGCAGCGTTGCTACGCTCGCTCCCGACAGGGAGGTCATCGCACAGTCATATCCCATTCGGACGGTCATTCAATTTTCAAAGTACAACTGTGGGTATATGTCACGATCGTAAATTCGATTTTGGTGCCAAGAGAAAAACAAAAAGCCGCCACATATCAACACTAATAATCGGCGAAAGCTTTGCTCTCGCTTCAAATCAGATGCTCATATGTGACGGCTTTGAATCATTCAAAAGACCATACTGTTTGCGTCGACTCAACTCCACCTTAAACAGTACAAAAAACAACGGTGGTGAGTCACGGTACGCTCCGAAAGGAGAATACCGCCGGTATAGCGGACTGGTGCCTGACTATACCTCTACGAAGACATCATATTCAGTTGTAGCCCCTCGTTTAAAAGGGATTATATTATACCATAAAGCACACCGTAAATCAAGAATTTTACGACGGGTTTTGAATATTATTTCAAGCACTTGGTTAAACTATGCTTTTTATATATTCTCTCAAATACTTAAAAGGAAGTGGTATAATTGTCAACTGTCCGTTATGAACGAATGTGACATTCATTAGCGGCAATAGGTTTTCAAACATCAGTATTGAATCTTCGAACGGCTCAATCTTTCTTATATTTGCGGCTCTATTGATTAAACATCTCATTCCACTTCCTATTGTGCCAACAAAATAATATTCCGAATTGCCATCGTTGAACATCTTAATATCTAAACACGATGAAAGCAATTCATCACGTTTTTCTTTGCCGCGCAATTTCGTGTTCCCGTTAGCAAGTTCGGCTTTGATGCTATGTATTTCAGGAATGGTGAACCATCCCGTATCTTTAATAATATTTATATTGCCTAAAGCATCTCTGATAATGCCGTGTACTTTCTCGGAATTTATTTTTGCATTTTCAAAAATTTCGACACATTGATTATATTTGTTAGCTTCAAATAAATTAAGAGTTTGTTCGGAAATATTAAAAGTACCGTTAGGATGAATCGTCATAAAAATATATTTTGTATTCTGTTCATCTGTCACTTCAATGCCAAAATCAATATCCTCTTTCAAGTCCAATGTGCTCCAATCGAAAAGAGATATTCTTTGTTTAACAAGATCATCTTTGATTAGCATTTCGTGTATAACTGTTGAAATTGCAAATTCACTGCACTCGGAAAAGTCTTCAAAGGTAATATGCTGTACCGCAACATCATCAAATACTCGATGTGGATCTTCGCTATCTGCATAAAAAGCAGCATTATGTATTACTCTGATGTTTAGATGATCCTTAGCAATTCTTTTGCCGCAACTTGCTTTTATACCGTATTTTGAGAAAAGCAAGTCACATATTTCTTTACAAAAGATTTTAGAGTATTCATCGTCAATACAATTAACTATTTTTATTGGTTTAATACTCAAAAGATTTGAAATTACCTGTTTGTTTTCATTTGCAACCGAACGGGTATAATCCAATGCTTTATAGTTTGTAATACTTGCAAATTCAAGGTGAGCGATATCGGAAAACCTATCATTGAAGTTTTCTAAAACATTTGTAAGAATTCCCATCTTGCTTTGATTGAAACGGTAAATATTCTGAATATCTAAAAAAGCAATTTCGGTCTTTGCATTTTTAGTTTGTCGCATAATAAAACTATATCCCGTGTCATCCTTCAATCTTCTGCGTAATGTGTTATGTGCTGAAAAAACATACTTGGGGTATTCTTCAAACTTTTTCTTTTTGAATTCTACTTTATTACGCAACAGTTCTGAAGTGAATGTATGTACTTCCATATTCAAGCGAAATTCAGGGGATAATCTCAGCTCCACGCACGGAACTTTGAAAATAACATCTGCTTCACTTTTTCTTCCTTTAATCAACCAATTCGGATGAAAACAATACAGATGTCCGGTTAGGTTGTTAAATTTGAGTAATGGACTTTCATAATTTCCCAAGCTGTTAAGCATAAGTTGAAATACAATATCATCTTTCAAAGTGTTTGCCGCAATCTGTGAAATAGTAATGTGGTCAGCACCATATTCTTTAAATATTGCATCTTTTAACAGTGATACATTTGCATCATTGTTTTTCATTAGTACAAAAATCTCTTTCCCAGACTTAAAAAGCACAGAACAAACATTATTGCTTAAAAGCGGTGCATCAATAATATATGCTCCGTTCTTAAAATACTTCTCAGATGTGCGAATACAAAATATATCATAGTTTTTTGAAAACAATTCTTTATCGAACTTATAAGTTAGTTGATTTGTTTTAATCGGAGCATTCATTTATACACCTTCTTATCTCGTTCCAAGCCTCATTGTTATGGCTAAGAGAAGCTTTGCCTGTCAGTAAAGACGGAATTTCGACAATTGTCAAACCATTTCGTTCTGTATGATGTATTTTCCATTCTTTTTCGGAAACAATGTTGACTATAATAACACATTTGCAACCGCATTTAATTGCCTTATCTTCAATTTTGTTAAGCATTTCCTCGTTGTTGAAAACGGTAGTTTCGTGCCAATTCTTGAAATCGACATAAATGGGAAGATTACTCACTTTATAGTCAAACAATTCAAATAGTTCAGGATCGCTGATTTCCTCCATTTTAAGTTTCAAAACCCACCAGAACAAATATCTGCCAACAACTTCGCCCAACGCACCTTTATATATGTTATTAAACAAAGTGGGAGACATAATGTAATCGTTTATTTCAAAATGTGTTGCCCAACTTTTTTTCACAAAAAAGTTTTTAAGTTCGGGAATACTCATTAAGATATTTAATTTTGCCGCAACATCCGAAACCTCTAAATTCAAATCTTTATTTTTAGCAAAACCGATTTGAATATTATTATAATCTTCTTCCTGCTTATAAAATAGATGATTGTTTTTATCGGGAAGTCTCACATAAAAATTCTTTGCAATAAAATTTTTCGATACTTCCGCCTCAGACATAGTAGGAGATGTCAGCACAAGCTCACGTAACTGCTGCCATTTTTCTATCCGATCATCAGTCCAATCTTCTCGTAACATATTGTTGATGAATTTATTGGCTCTTACGGATAAAAGGGCGGCTCTGCTTTCGAAAGAGCCTTCACCTATCTGTGCGCTTGATTGCTCTCTAACTTTATCTAATAAGGCGATAAACTCCCTGTTCAGCAATCTGTCATTCAAAATGGAAAGGTCAATATTTTCTGCGATACGGTTGTCGGCAAAAACATAAATATTTTTTCTCTTTTGGTTAGTGCGGCAAATACGTCCAATAGCTTGAATAATTGTTCTTGTAGAAAGAAGAACAACACTCTTGCTATTATAGACATTTTGGGCATACGGGAGCTGATATGCGTTTCCGGTGATATAGCAACGGAAGGCTCGTTTAATGTGTTGAAATGCTTCATACATAGAAAGTTCAGATGTTTCTTGAAAAAACTCAGTATGATACAAATATTTTACAAACTCCTCTTCAGAAAGATTGTTGCCCAAGTTTACCAAAAGATTAGTAGGCTTGTCTAAATAGATAGCATCAAAGTCTTTTTCGCCACGAGAGGGGCGGTCATTGATTTTGATTAGCTCTTTTTCCAATCCACGAGGGATCTTATATTGCAGATTTTGTCCCGCGCCAATTGTTTGATAAACTGAAATAATAAACAGTTTTTGCCCTTCCGAAAGTTTACGAGTTATTTCATCTTTTTTTGTATCGTATTCATCGCCGTCTAACTGATAAACAGAGGAGTTTACGCTTATACTTGCATTGCTTTCTACAATGATATACTTGAAAATCTCATCAAGAACATCCTTGTTTAGATATTTGTCGCCTTTTCTTGGATGCTTTGTAAGAACGCAAAGAAAAGATTGAATATCATTATGCATCACAAATTGCTTGTAAGCTAAGGCGATTCTAATATAGCGTTCTTTATGATAGTTGTCTTTATTATCGGGCGACTCTCGTTCAATTCTGTCAAAAATCATTTCAGAGATTTCATCTGAATCAAATACTATTTTCCAAGCGGAAACAGAATAGTTATCCCGTACATTTCCTCCTAATAATTCAACATTTATGGACACATTATCATATCCGCAAAGTGAATTTGAAAAATCGGAACGAAGACGTGTTTTATCAGCTTCACTCGGTAACGAGAATGCAGTTTGCATTTTCGATTTAAGATAATCTAAATCGTAGTTTCCTATAACGGTAGGTACGGTAGCTGTTGCCGATATTCCAATAACTTTAGCTTTTTCACAAAAGCGCAGAAGGATTTTTTCAGGGGTAGTCTGAAAAGAACACATCATTATTTTTGACTGCATATCGTGAACAGCATCATCTTCAAATGAATAAAAGCGGAAACCGTTTTCATAAAAAGAAAGATCAAAATCAGAATTTTCTATATTGCCTTTCACCTTATGTGAAGCAATCAGAATTTGTGATGTTATATAATCAATGTATGAGGAATTAAGCCTAAACTCTGCCAAAACAGAACGTATAGCCGCTTCCATAGTAAATTCATCATCACCATTTTGTTTGCGTTCAGCTTTGCATTGCATATAGTTAATTGCAAGAATATTGATGCCTATTTGAAAATACTTAATAAAGCCCCGTAATTTACCGAGCATTACTTGAATATTATTCTTTTCAGCGTTTGGTTTATTAGGAGAAAAGCGAATAGCATTTATGCGATTTTTCGTGTCACTTACAGTTGTGATGTAAGAATTATTTCCATCTAAAATAGAATGGAATTGATGATCTTGGAACAAGAAATTCTTAGTATTATCCGCAACATCTGTTGAGGTTCTATGGCTAAACTGCAAGGTGTAATTTTCATAGATTGCATCGGCTTTTTCCTGGATTCCGTCTATTACAGATTGTAATGTTTGATCTTTGTATTTATTTTCTTTTCTTTGCTTAGACGGTGTGGTAAGTACAGTAGGAAATTCATTTGTATGTAGAGCGGAATAAATGTCCTTAAACAGTTCAATATAATCGATTTTATCTCTTAGTCCGTTTTGTATGATGTTTTTTAATAAGGTTTCTTTTGTTGCATCAAACTCATCGATGAATATAGCTGCATTATCAATGATGTCAGTATTGTAGAACATATATGAAGGTTCAACAATTGTGGCATTTCTCGTTAAAAACTTATCCATACTCATAAAAATAATTTGTTTATCACGAGTAAATACTGCAGGATATAGTTTCCCGAGCCACTGCCATCTTTTATTCGTTTTTATTGCATAAATGCGTTCGTTGACTGCGGAAAATTCCTTTGCCAACATTGTTTGTAGTAATCTTCTGAAATTAGGTTCAGATTTACTACGAAGGTTATCCTTTATACTCCCGATAAAACCTCTCAGTTCAACTTTGTTTACATTTTTTTGTTCTTGCAAGAATCTTACATCTTGAACAAAGGCTTTATATTCATCAGTCTTTTTAATTTCACTCGGTATTTCATTGATTATTTCACTTGTAAGACCATCGATTACACAATCTGCATTGGCATCTATAAAAAGAAATTTTTCATTAAACTCATCTAATTGACCTGCTTTTGTATACCAACTTTTAAGTTCTTCAACAGGAAGATTCTTCTTTAAAGTTGTTATAAAGAAAAATCGTCTTTTACTGTTAGACTCATCCAACGATGCTTCGTAGATATATTTGAGGACAGAGTAAGTCTTACCGTATCCTGTGGGCATATCAAGCAAAAACAAGCCGTTGTTATTGCCGTTATTACAGTAATTCTTAATTGCAGTATACATCTTGTCCTCCAAAAACAGTTTATTTACGGTGCATATACTATATCTATGATATTATACCATATAATTGTGCCTTTTTCTACCACTTTTAAACAAAATAACGGCAAGGAGAATCGCTCTCCCTACCGATATTCTTGATTAGTTGTAAACTATGTCGTTATTTACGATTTCTGTAGCTCTGTTACGAATGTTGTTCATGCGAGCCACCCACTTCATTTGATTTTCCATTTTGAGTTGTTCGGTCACACTTCCGCACTCTGCCATATGCTTTACGAGCCGAAAAAACATATCCTCGGCTTGCTTATCAATGTCAGCGAGATATCCGTTTAACCTTCCGCTTGTCAGCAAATTCATATACAAAACCTTATGATTTTGTTTCAAATATCTTGCGTGTCGCTGTCCCCACAAACCGATTTCTGTTTCTTTTTCAGCGGGCAAAAGGTTAGGCAAGTAATAATTTCCGACTCTTGTGTATGTACCGCCCATTTGCTCAAATATAGTCTTTTTCATAATCTTATTCCTCCGTGTGTCTGATTTTGAATTTCTTTTTCTTTGCATCAATGACTTTCAACAATACTTCATCAACTGCATCGGTATATCGCCCTTCTTTTATGAAAGAGTTCCGTTTGTCATTGAGCGAGTTAATGATAATACCTCTTTCGTATTCTTCTAATGCTATGTAATACTTTTTCATTATCATCACTCCTTCAAGAGATCCTCGAACGGAGTATCCGTTCCAATAAAGGTGTCGTATGTAAATTTCGCACCTAATCGAAATCCCATTATGAAACTATCTAATGTTGATTCGCCGTTTACAACGCCTCAAGCATTCACATAATCAAGAAACATTTTCTTGTTTTCATCTGTCAATGCCTTCGTTAGCAAATCCTCGTTTGTCATCAAGATTTCCATTTGCTTCTGAACAGCCTTGTTTTGCTTTGTGCTTCTTGCTTGTGGATCAATATTGCCGTAGAAAAATTCTTTGATAAAGTTTGCCATTGTAATGTCCTCCATAAATATTTTAGATTTCACTACAATTCACTTTTTCGCATCCACCTCATAAAACGCGTTTGGGGCACCTGCTCTATCGCAGGTGCCCCAACGGGAGCTTTTTTCTATGTCTTTTTGTTTTTTATAAAGAAGCAAAAAAAGAAACGGCAGCGTGAGCTGCCGTTTGTAAGGGGTTTTATTCGATTGATTCAGCGACGAATCCGGCAGTAATGGGGAAACTGCCTGTAAAAGGTTTAGCGCTCTGCCCTGCGCTTGTCCCTTTCACTGTCCTTATTATAACCTATTTTCTTTTGGAATATACAAATAAATTGTATCTCGTCTGTAAATAGTTTGTGTATAACTTCATGAAAAAGGAATTACGGATTGGATGCAGGCTTTTTCCATTTGGGTCGATTCTTTAAATCTTCCCGAAGCCACACAAAAAAGTCTTGCAGAACCTTTGTGCAGTCCGCTTCTAAAATGCCGGTGACAAGCTCCGGCTTGTGGGTGAAGGATTGCTCAAATAAATTTACCACCGAACCGCAGGCGCCGTTTTTGTCATCCTTTGCGCCGTAGTAAACCTTTGGGATGCGTGCATTGATGATGGCACCGGCACACATGGGGCAAGGCTCCAGTGTGACGTACAGTTCGCACTGCCACAGCCGCCAACCGCCCAGAGCTTGGCAACCGTTGTGGATGGCTTCGATTTCCGCATGGCACAAGGCGTTTTTTTCTTGCTCTCGTCGATTGCGCCCTGTGGAAACAATCACACCATCTTTCACAAGAACAGCGCCGACGGGGACTTCTCCCTCTGCGGCGGCTTCTTTTGCCAGTTCCAATGCTTTTTCCATAAAATATTCCGGGGAAGGATTGGGATAAGAGTCCATAGAATGTTCCTTTCTCTTGAAATTAGAACCAGGGGAAAACAGTTTCTGCGGTGCAGTACAGCGCGGATAGCCACAATGCCGGAGCGGTGCAGATTGCCGATAAACGACCGGGCAGGGATAAAACGGTACGGGCAGGGAAAACCGGAAGGAAAAATGACCGGTGCTTCCACAGTAAAAAGAGTGCAGCCAATGCGCCTACAATCATTACGCCGTAAAAGGTGCAGCTATATACAAGCTGATAGGTTTGTGTGGACAAAATCGGCTTGAGAACATCCGGGAAGCA